>Ga0209066_10008424_pt1 | contig 9993 bp, 7 predicted proteins | sample All_14_2_FD_187198 | JGI IMG/M metagenome (GOLD analysis project Ga0209066, IMG submission 187198) | Freshwater microbial communities in response to fracking from Pennsylvania, USA - Allegheny Zone_MetaG_DW_15 (SPAdes) (version 2) ... | reverse complement strand
TGTTGGGCGGGATCTATGGCGGCGCCCATACTTTTTTTGCCCTCTTTGCCTTTATCTGTGCAGGTTGTGCGTGGGAACTGGGTAATATGATGTTCAGGGAAGAGGATCGATTTTTCGTGCTCCGGAAAGTCATAGTCACCATGCTTACCACCGCATTTTTCATCGCTATTGCGGGGAATGAACTTTCGTATTTTCAGGTGTCTTCTTTGTCAACTCAGGCAATTGCCTGCCTGTTTTTTCCCGTATTGGCGGCTACAGAGCTGTTTATGGCCGGAAAAAAGCCATTTCCTAATCTTGGAACCTACTTACTTTCCCTCTTTTATATCGGAATTCCATTGGTCTTACTGACCTCCATTGCGCATGATGATATTTATGCTCCTAATCGTGTGCTGGGACTGCTTTTATTGGTTTGGACCAATGATGTGGGGGCTTACCTTCTGGGTAGCAGGTTGGGTAAAAACAAGCTTCTGGAGCGGATCTCTCCCAAAAAAACCTGGGAAGGCACCCTGGGAGGCGCCATTTTTGCGGTCCTGGGTGCCTGGGGACTTTCATTTTTAATTTCGGATTTCAGCTTGCCCCAATGGCTGGCTTTGAGCGTGGTGGCTGCCATTGGAAGTAATATCGGTGACCTGGTGGAAAGTATGCTCAAGCGCAGTGTTGGAGTGAAGGACTCCGGGACTTTGCTTCCCGGACATGGGGGGCTCCTGGATCGTTTTGATGCCTTTATTTTCTGCCTTCCCTTCTATTGGCTGGTTTTACAGGTGGTTTAAAACAGCTAAGACGCTTTATTCATCCTTTATTGCTTGAGCGGCAGCCCGGCTGCTTTCCATTCATTGACGCCACCTTTTAGGTCATATACGTTCAGGAATCCCATTCCTCTCAATTGTTTTGCAGCGGTCCCACTCCGACCGCCAACAGCACAGTACACCATAACAGGCTGTTTTTTGTCCAATTGTCCAATTTTTTGGGTAAAATCAGCGTCGTGGATATTCAGATTTATGGCTTCATCAAGGTGTCCGCGACTGAACTCTTCCGGCGTACGTACATCAATCAATTGAACCGATGGCTCTTTTTGAAGCATGGCCTGGAATGCCTCCGGGCCGAGTAAGGAGGCGTCGTTGCCAGATGGTTGAGTGCAGGAAAATAATAAGGAAGCAAGGAACAATTGCAGCAATTTCATGGTGTTGTATTTTGAATTAGATCGAGAAAAAAGGCTGTTTTATTGGTCTCAGTACATTCACTCAGGAATTTTTAATCTCCTTTTCCACTCCAGGTACCCCAAGACCGAAAGCACCAAAAATACCAGGTATTGAAAACTGGTGAACACATACCCTTTGACAAAATAAAGTGGAATGGAAACGATGTTGGTAATTCCCCACCAGATCCAGTTTTCCAGCTTTTTCCGGGCCATCAGCCACATAGCGGTATAAGCTGAAGCTGCTGCAAAACCATCTGCGATGGGAACAGTACTGTCTGTGAATTGTTTCAAAACAAAAAAAAGCAGCAGCCAGCACAAAGCAAAGAATATCAGGGCGTTGCGCCATTCGATCCGGGAGGAATGGCTGATATGAAGGGCCAGTTTTCCTTCGTTTTTTTGCGACCATAACACCCAGCCAATGATACTCATCAGGGTGTAATAAAAGTTCACCCCCGCTTCAGCATACAATCCACCCACAAAACAGAGATAAATATAAATGGCAGTATTGATGATCCCGGTAGGGTAAACCCAAATATTTTCCTTTCTGGAAAGCATTACACTTGCGATCCCAAAGACCACGGCAACAAATTCCAGCCAACCCGTGGCAAAAAGCCCGTCTAAAAACTGTTGCCAAATTTCCATAGAATACTTTTGCGCTTGAAATGAGTGTCGAACGTTTTGATTATGTTGTTGTCGGCGGAGGCATCTTTGGATGCTACGCTGCTTTGCACCTCGCCGGACGCGGGGCAAAAGTGGCAATTTTGGAGAAAGAAGCGCGTCTTTTTCAAAAGGCTTCTCTGGTAAATCAGGCGCGGCTGCATGGCGGCTATCATTATCCGAGGAGCGTGGCAACGGCAGCCATGAGCGACGAACACAAGGCGCGATTTACCGCGGAACACCGGCCTTTTGTCAACCAGACTTTTGAGAAATTTTATGCCATCGACCGCTATGGCTCCTTTACCGATGGTCCACAGTTCGAAAGATTCTGCGAGTTTCTTGATATCCCCTGCGAACAGGTGACGGAACATCCCTTATTTAATTTCAATCGATTGGAAGCGCTTTACAGGACTGAGGAGCATTCTTTCGACCCGGTTTTGCTTGGGAATTATTACCGGGAAAGGGTAGAGCAGTCTCCGCAGATCTCCGTGATTAAAAATGCAAAGATCCTGCAGGCACATGCACTTGGACAAGAATGGCAAATCGAGCTCCATCTTTCAGCGGACGGTCCGCTGCAGCTTGTCTCCAAAACCGTCATTAACGCAACGTATGCAGCTTCCAATGCCGTGAATCGGCTCTTTGGCGCCAGCGACCTGGCCTTGACCCACGAAATTTCTGAAATTGCATTTGTGCATTCTCGGCAGTTTGGGCAACGCGGACTTACGGTGATGGACGGACCTTTTGGTTCCATCATGCCCTATGGATTAAGTGGGTTGTTGTCGCTGTCCTCCGTTGCATACACGCACCACAAGATCTCGTTCGATGCCATGCCGGGTTTTGATTGCCAGATGCCGGAGATCGACCCGAACTGCCGTCCGGAAGCTCCGGGTATCTGTACTGATTGCGTCCGTCGTCCGGATTCCAATGCACCTAAAATGCTGGCCCAGATGCAGCAATATTTTAGCGAGCAGGTGCAGTTCGTCCACCTGTTTTCATACTACACCATCAAATCAAAGCTCAAGGCCAGTCATATTGACGACAGCCGCCCTACTGAGATCGCTTTGTTGCGAGACCAGCCGAAATTTTATTGCCTCTTTGCGGGGAAGATCAATTCGATCTATGAGGTAGAGAAGATTGCCTAAGTCTCCATTTTTCTTTTCCAAAAAAACTGTAGATGTTTGTCCTTATAAAACACAATTCTGGAATGAATCTTCCTATCCGGCTCGCCCTACTTTTTACCTCCCTTTTGGCGCAAGCCGTTTTTGCCCAAAAAGCACCGAATGAATTTTTGCCCCACAAATTGGGCGAACAGTTTACGCCTCACCATTTGTTGAATGGTTATTTCGAGCAACTGGCATCGGCTTCCCCAGCAACGATGAAGTTGGAAAAATACGGCCTCACCAATGAAGCCCGGCCTTTGCAAATTGCAGTGTTTTCTTCCCCGGAGAATATGGCTCAACTGGAAGAGATCCGACTCAACAACCTTCGGCTTGCCGGAATGACCAGTGGTCAGCCCAACCTGAATAATCCGACGGCCATCGTCTGGCTCAGTATGAGTGTCCACGGAAATGAAGCTTCAGGGGCTGAATGCAGTATGGAACTTGCCTTTCAACTGGCGACCCAAACGGATCCAAAAGTAAAGGAATGGTTGAAAAATACGGTGGTGATCCTGGATCCTTCCCTGAATCCGGATGGATACGACCGTTACACCCATTGGCATCGGATGGCCTCCAACCTGATCCAAAATTCCGATCCGGATGCCCGCGAACACCGAGAACCCTGGCCAAGTGGTCGGGTCAACCATTACTATTTTGATCTTAACCGGGATTGGGCCTGGGCTACCCAGATAGAGACTCAGCAACGATTGATGGCATACCACCGTTGGCTGCCCCATGTGCATCCGGATGTGCACGAACAAGGGATCAATGACCCATATTATTTTGCGCCTGCAGCTGAGCCCATGCATGAACTGATCACTCCCTGGCAACGAGATTTCCAGGTTGAGATCGGGGAAAACAACGCACGCCATTTTGATAATAATGGCTGGTACTACTTTACCAAAGAGGTATTTGATCTGTTTTACCCTTCTTACGGGGATACTTACCCGACCTTCAACGGCGCCATCGGGATGACCTATGAGCAGGCAGGCGGGCCACGCGGTGGTCGTGCGGTCGAAACAGATAACGGGGATACCCTCACGTTGAAGGATCGGATTGCGCACCACCTGACTACCTCACTTTCCACCATCGAAGTTAGCAGCAAAAGTGCCAGGCCGCTGGTGGAAAATTTCCGGGAGTATTATCGGCGGACCTCCACAAACCCACAAGCGGAATACAAGGCTTTTATTATTCGGGAAACCAACGATCCAAACAAAGTGCGGAATTTATGCCAGTTGCTCGACCAGCACAAGATCCGTTATGGACGGGTTGGGGCTGGTTTAAGTGGAGTAAAAGCCTTTGATTACGGAAGTGGACAGGAAATCAGTGCATCCATCAATCCCAACGATCTGGTCATCAGTGCATATCAGCCACACTCTGTCATGGTACAAGCCTTGTTTGAGCCGGAAGCAAAACTGGCAGATTCCATGACCTACGATATTACGGCCTGGTCACTGATCTTTGCCCACGGCCTGGATGCTTATGCGTTGAAGGAACGCCTGGAGCCCAAAAAGCCATACGAGCCGTTTCGGCCTCAAAAAGACTTGTCCACGGCAACTCCTTATGCCTGGTGCATTCACCGTCAATCGCTTGCGGAAGCGCAGTTTGTGGGCGAACTGATGCAACAAGGCGTTCGTATTCGGACGGCCAGGGAGCCATTTGCCATGGCTGAACAACAATATGCAGCAGGCGCCTTCGTGATCTCGAAGGCAGACAACAGAGCCCTGCATAGCAGCTTAGATGCTATGGTAACGGCTGCCGCGGAACGGGCTAATGTGCGGCTTTACCCGGTCTTTACCGGCACCTCTGCAAAGGGTAAAGATCTCGGTTCAGATGCATTCCATTTGTTGAAGCGCCCTCGGATTGCGCTGGTCTATGGGGAGGATGTGGAGGAAAACTCCTACGGTCACACCTGGTTTTTCTTTGAGCGCGAACTGGGATACCCGATCACACCAATTCCCCTGGATCGTTTGGATAAAATAGATCTGAGTAAATATACGTCCCTGGTTTTTCCACATGGGCATTATAGCTTGTCGGAGGGGAACCTAGGAGTCCTTCGGCAATGGATTGAAAAGGGTGGGCGTCTGATTGCTTTTGAAGGTGGTGCGAAGGCTTTTGCCGACCAGGATGGATTTGAGCTCAATACCAGGGAGGCCCTCAAAAAAGATACCTCCATGCTTCGGAGGCCATTTTTAACCCGTCAACGCGACGGCCTGAGTGATGGCTTGCCAGGCGCGATTGTGCGTGGCAAAGTGGATAATACCCACCCGCTGGGTTACGGTTTTCCGGGATACTACCATTCTCTTAAGACACAGCCCGATGTTTATGAAATGCCAGAAAATGCGGATACCCCTATTTATCTGGAAGAAAAGTACCAGAGTTATGGGTTTATCGGGAGTCGCCTGAAACCGATGCTGAAAAAAACGCCGCTCGTGGTCGTACAGAAAATGGGCAATGGAGAAGCTGTTTTGATGGTGGATAATCCACTTTTTCGCAGTTTCTGGCAGCAAGGGAAGGCTTTATTTGCCAATGCCTTGTTGTTTTAAGCATGCTCCCGGGGGGGATTGCCCGGCACACTCTTGAATGAAAATTAATTATCGCCTTTTACAACTTACCGATCTTCCGCTGCTTCAAAAAGTTGGCAGGGAAACCTATGTACCGTATTACCCCCATATTTGGAAGGAAGGGGGACTGGATTGGTATATGGAGCGTTGTTTCGGAAACGCGGTATTAGGTTCAGAATTGGTCGATCCGAACCTCGAATATTGGATCGCGGAAGATGAGTCGGGGCAAATAATCGGTTTTCTGAAGCTTGTTCTGCAAAAACCGGTGCCGGATTCCCGGATTGAACAGGCTTTATACCTCGAGAAAGTTTACCTGATGCCAGCTTATTTTGGGAAAGGAGTAGGCCAACATCTGATCCGGTTTGCAAAACAGCGGGCGCTGGATTTAAACCAGGCAGCTGTCTGGTTGATGGTCATGAAAAACGGACCAATTCAGGTGTACGAGCGCGCCGGCTACAAAATCGTTGGGGAGGTTCACTGGGATTTTGAAAGGATGAAGGAAGCCGAACGGGGTGGATGGGTAATGGTTTGTGCTTGTCGGGAGATGGATTGAACTGGTTCCCGATCTTCCTGCTGCAGGTGCTGTTTTAGGACAAAAAAAACGCCCGATGGTGATTGACCCTGCGGTATCTACACAACTCAATCATCAAAAAAGGCAGTTGCGTTTTTGATTTGAAAGAAGCGAATCAGGCCTCTGGAAATCGTACCGATTCCCGGAGGCCTGTGTGTTTTATAGCCTTTCCATCCACCGAGTCGTGCGATGACCCATGTTGCGAAAGCAAGGGAATCGGCTTGATGCGGATTTTTTCTCAATTCTGTTTTTCCTTCGAGTTTTGGGTTGATTTTGGCGATTAAATCTGCTTCTTCGGCAGAAAAAACGTCGGAGATTAGTTGTTCGGAATTTCCGTCCCGAGCTTGAAGGAGTTGAATGACTTGAACAGTGGCCATAGCGACTAAGACAGCGAGCTTTTTTAAACGGGGCGCGTGTTCGATGAGCGCGTGCTCTAGGTCGAGTCCCCGAGATTTTGCTGCTGCAAAAAACAACTCAATTTTCCATCGACAAGCATACCAAGCCACTATTTGTAAAGCCTCTTCGACCTTTGTCACGGTGTGCGAGGTGAGCAGCCGCCAGCAGATGGGCTCTTCGTCGGGCAGCAAATTGGGCGTTATCTCACGAGCCTCGACAACTGCTATTTGGGCCGACCCAGGCAGCAATTGGCCTTCAAAGGTCCGGCCATAGAGGTTCTGGGGGCGACAAACGGACACTTTGGGCGTGAATCGGATTTCGACCAGCGCGGTTCTTTTTTTTCGCTTTTGCGTCGCGGGCAACTCCAAGCGGCAAGTCGCCCGGGCAGGGAGTTTTTGGAGCAATTGGCTCATCAAGGCCCGATGCGGCAATCGAATGGGTGGCCCGCCGAGGCCAGTCTCGACAAGCAAATCGGGCTGGCCCCGATACGGAGACTTGCCTCGGGGCAGTCGATGGCCCAAATGGCGGTCGCCATTCGAGCGAACTATAAAATGATCGTTTTCAGTCTTTTTTTGTCCAAATTCAAGAAACATTTCAAAGAAATCAGCCGCTCGGTCGGCTATGTGAGTCACCAGTGAAGCTTCTTTGAGCCGCTGGCGAGCAACAGCACCGACCCGTAACCAGACGCCCGTTTTCTTCGTCACCGCTTCTGCTTCTTTGCGCGCCCGTGTGGGTTCAAGGGGCCGGCCAACCGAATTGCTTTCGGGAAAATCAAGTGCTGCCAAGCCCAAACAGGCCCCATTTTGAGCATCCAATATCAATGCCGGGTGCAGCTCAATGCCCGGATGGTCGCCTACCGTGCCCGTTTGGCCAAATCCTTTTCTTTTATTCAAATAGCCCTTCAAACTGATCGTGCTACCGTCTTGAATGCTCAAAACATGGCGCCCAACTACTTTTTCTGCGATGCCTTCAAGGCAATCCGCCCGCAGAGACTCCCAACCAAAGCGAGGATTGCCCAAAAAGCGCCAAAAACCCATCTCCTCTTCCCAAGTGTCGGCCAACTGACGAATCACGCAACTGCGCTTTTCAACCAAGCGGCTCAAAAAAAATCACGGCGCAATGCCAGACGAGCATCTATCTTTTTAAGTGTTCGATCCTCTTTCATTTTTAGCTCAAATGAAAAAAGTCCAGCGGAAAACCGCTGAACTTTTTTTGTGTAGATACCGCAGGGAATGACCAGCGGGGCTTTTTCTATTTCCCTTTTAAGATCGCCTCCAGATCAGCCAGCAACTTTTTTCCTTCTGCCGAGAAATTCATGGAGACCTTTTGTCCATTCTTTTCTTGCATAATGAAAGCAAAATTATCCGCAAGCACTTCGTCGGGGTGGATGATGTAGCCTGTATTGTCTTTGATCTGGCGGAAAAAATCAGGTTGTTCTTGCAGATTGAGGAAACTGCTGTATCCATCTTCTTTCACAAGGACCTTCCAGGTTCCGTCGGGTTGTTTTTCTACCTGGAAAAGGTTGAATTCAAGGTATGCGAAGAAGGTATTCTGCGCATCATTCCAGCCCAGGTGGTTGGAGTAAATGATTGGTACCGCATGGATTGTGGTTCCGTCGGATTGCTTGAGTGCGATTTTTTGAGCAAAATCTACCCCATCCGGATTGTAAAGTACCCGGGATGCAAGTCCGGGAGGAAGGCTCAAGTTGCGATATCCAATTTCTTCAAAACCAATCAGCTGGTAGGCCTTGTCACTTTTTTCTGGCTGCAGTCTCGACCACACATGGGAAAGTTCGTGGTACATGGTGGTGGTAAACGGGGTTGTTTTGCGCCTGCGCAATTCATCTGCAGGAATGATGATGCAGTTTTCGCGGGTGTACCAAACGCCGTCGCCATAGTGTTTGCCTTTGGTTTTGATCAGTTTCAGGGTGTCTGGGAAAATATCCGGCGAGACCCCGTTGGTGGTGCGAAACACTTTCTCCATTACGCCCTGAAGGAATTTTGCGTCGTCCGGAGAAAAGCTCTCCACATCTGTTTTCAGGAATTGGATATAGGCTGGCAACAAATTATCCCGGCTCTGGCCTTCAGTTAAGGGCGCCCGCATCTGGATCGACATTTCCGACGCATTTACTTTCTCGAAAAAGCCATCACGCTGGTCGAAGGTGATCGCGGTTCCTGCTGCAACGCTGTCGAGCAACAGGCAAATTTTCCCGTTGGGGAACCGGATCTCTTTTGCCGGTGTCTGTGCCTCGCAAGAGACGGATATAAAGGAGAGCAGGAAGTAGTATGCAAATATTGTATGCTTCATAGTTATTTGTGTATTAGGTATTTGCTGGGACTCAAACAATCCTGCAGTAAGTTCAGTTGAGATACTTAGAGAGCCGTTTGTTCGGCAAGGTAGGCTGCTTCCGGGAATACCAGTCTGAATACCGCCCCGCCTTTTGCCGGACTTTCGACCGAAAGGTTGATTTTATGGAGCATCAGTATACTTTGTACCAGGGAAAGACCCACGCCGGTACCTTTTACCGTGAGGTGGCGAGGGCTGCGAAAAAAGGGCTCAAAAATCAGCTTTTGCTCTTCTGCCGGTATGCCTGGTCCGTTGTCGCAGACTTCCAGAATATGACCACCCTGGACCCGAAAACCGGCCCGGACCGTCACCTGATGGTCGGGCGAATATTTACAGGCGTTGTTCATCAGATTCAGGATGGCGGTGAGCAGCAGGGCTTCGTTGGCGTGTACGATCAAGGCCTGATCATCTTCCGGCATTTCCCCGAACTCCAGGCTGGCCCTGTATTCCGGGTGTCGTTTTTGTAGCTGTTGTTTGGCCTGCCAGAGCAGTTCATCGATCCGGATCCGGGCAAAGGGGATGCTGGCCGGGTCGTTGTTAATTCGGGCAAGTTGCAACAGCTCTTCCTCTACTTCGCCCAGGGACTGAACATCATCGAGCACACTTTGCAGGGCCTTTTTATAGGCAGCCGGTTCGCGTTCGCGTTGTAAGGCTACCTCCAGCTGAGAGCGAATGGCGGTAAGTGGATTTTTGAGTTCGTGGGAGATGTTGGAGAGAAACATCCGCTGCATTTTGAAAGCTTGTTCCACCCGGTCCAGCAAGCGGTTGAAGGTCTCCGCCAGCCGGGCGATCTCATCCCGGTTGGGACCGGCATCCACCCTGCGGCTCAGATCCGTTGGTTGAAGACTTTCTACCTCCCCCACAATGCGGAGGACGGGTGCAAGTGCCCTGCCAGCATAATACCAGCCGGCCAAGGCCACCAACAATAGCCCTACAAAAAAGCTGATAATCAAGATGTTGCGCAATTGTTCCAAGGGAAGCGGATCGCAGTACCCCTCCACTACCACGACGTAAGAAGCGCCGGAAGGGTCGCCCACCTTTCGACCAATGGCCAGCAAATTATAGTGCTCAAAATGGCTTTCACCCTTTTGGTAAATATCCTGC
>Ga0209066_10008423_pt1 | contig 9995 bp, 11 predicted proteins | sample All_14_2_FD_187198 | JGI IMG/M metagenome (GOLD analysis project Ga0209066, IMG submission 187198) | Freshwater microbial communities in response to fracking from Pennsylvania, USA - Allegheny Zone_MetaG_DW_15 (SPAdes) (version 2) ... | reverse complement strand
ATTTTACCCTTGTTTGTTATATTAATAACTTCTTTGTTCATACAATGTAGGAATCGGAAAAGTAGCTGCTATTCATGAAGGGTATTTATAGATGCAAGAGTTGTGCGAAGGTACTCATTCCCCCACTTCAAGTCTGGCTCAAGATGATTACCCTCTGCCCACTCGTTCCAAGCATTGATGAACACAATGGGCTCTGGCAGCCGTTGTAATGTCTGCTGGTCAGCCAGCACAGAACGTAACCAATAGCCATAAGTGTCAGGCGTGGAGCCCTGGATGACTGTGGCACCACCATTACGGCGTCGGGCTGTGTTATCCCAGGCGGGGGTGACACAGGGAAAACGAGTGTATGGTACCGATGGTCGGTTCAGCATTGCGGCAACGACCTCGGAATAGTCGAACACTTGATTGTCGCGAAAGGGATGGCTTCGCGTAAGACCGAGTTGGTTTAGGATCTTCCAGTGGAAGGGTGGTTCCATGGGTGCGGGAAGAGCAGACCAATCGGGTTGGAAGTCGAGTGCCGCATCGAAGCCATCTTGTTGGGGAATGCGGTTGCGTTCAGTTTGGAAGCTTTCCACTTTCACCAGATATAGACCTTCTAGACCGTGTAAGTGTGCTAGACGGCGCCAAAGAGAGGTGGTAGTGAACGAATCAATAAGCCGTGAGGCGCGATAGACGATGAACAGCGGCTTGTTTTGAATACGAATGTAGCGTGGATCCTTAAAATATGGAAGCAAAGTCATGAAATGCGCTTCATCATCTTCCGTGGAATACTTTTGGGAGATCAATACTTCGTGGTCTTGCCCGTCCCAGCGGCGGGTCCAATTTTCATTAGCCCAGCATAGGCAAAAGGGAAAATCAGGACGGCCAGAACTGAGAATCTCGGTGACAGGTCTGTGCAACAGTTGCTTGCCACTGAACCAGTAGTGGTAGTAGCAGAAACCGTGGATTCCGTATTTTTTAGCCATGTCAGCTTGCTGCTGGCGTACTTCGGGTAATCTAAGGTCGTAATAGCCAAGCTCGCCAGGAATGTGAGGTTGGTAGTGGTCAGGAAAGAGAGCGGTAGCACTTGCTACGTTGCGCCACTCGGTAAAACCACGTCCCCACCACTCGTCATTTTCAGGAATTGGGTGATATTGTGGAAGATGGAAGGCAATGAGTTTGGGATTCATTTATAATATATTTATTAAGGAATGAACGATAAGTAGTAAACTTTTGCCCATTCGAGTAACAGTGTATCGTTTATTTTATATGCTTTTGGGGATAGCACTGCGGCATGAACGAAACCAAAAGACCTCGACTTATATTTATTTTGATTGCATGATTAAGTTCAAGACAGCGGAAATTCTCTCAAACTGCTTTTCTCTCGAAAATTCAGTCTGGTATCTTTTTTTGGCATTCTCTGCAATCTTTTGGCGAAGGTCTGTGTTCTTGAATAATTCAATTAATGAATCAGAAAAATCTTCCTTCTGATCGTGATTAAATAACAGCGCACTCTCTTGGTGGGCCACTAATTCAGGTATACCATCGACATCCGACGCAACGATCGGCGTACCCATAGCCATTGCTTCTAGAACAGTCCTTGGCAGCGCCTCCGCCCTCGATGGAAAAGCCATTACATCTGCGACACGAAGAAGATCCATAATTCCTGGACGGGCCGGCCAATATGTAATGTAGCCACTAAATTCTTGGTCATTGCCTTTTTTAATTAGATCAGCACCCCACTGTGTCGATGGGTTGCCAACCATCAGTATGCGAAGCCTAGGAATTGATCCAACAAGTTTTGGCAATGCTTCAACCAGAAGGTCTTGTCCCTTTCGATGTTCGATAGTACCGGGACACAGCACAATGAATTCATCAGCACGTAGGCCAAGCTCCATGCGCAACTCGTCACGGTCCTTCAATAAGTAGAGGGCGGCGTCTTCTTCTTCACAACAGTTCGGTAAGAATGAACTTGGTATCTCAGAGAAGCCTGGATATCTATACCACTCGCTTCTTACTTTACGTGACACAAATATGAGGTGATCGAAGCTTGTAAAGCCTGCAATTAGGTCAGGCAGAATGTTATTTCGGTCTGGTCCAGAGAAGTGCCTTGGCGACTCTCTCACTATCATGGCTTTTGTGCCAGTGAAACGCTTGTGCGATTTTACCCAGCTTTCATAACTAGCCCATCCATTTACGATAACCAAATCACTAGATGGCAACCGCCGATTTTTAGAGCAATCGCACAAATATGTACGAATTGTCCGAAATTCACTCAGAGTACGCGGAAAACGGGTTTCACGAGGCAAATCAAACCACACCACCCTGCCAAGATTTTTAGACCCAATTGTAGTAGGGAGATGTGCACGATCAGGGGCAACAACGTGAACCACATCTTGGCAGGTCAACAGTGCGCGAAGAAAATCAAGTGCTGACTTTGCTGTTCCGTGTGTCCCACCTAAATAGGCGGTGAAGAACGTTATTTTTTTGTTTTTCATTTTTAATTTGACGAAATCGATAATCAAGTCCAAAACCCAACCGGTGAAGTACTGCGATCGGCACGCACCACGCACAACTTACGGCTGAAGTACGGGCGGCGATCATGATGCTGAAGGCGAACAACTGCTTGGCGCGGTAGATCGCCCTGACGCTGCGCCGAGCCCCCTCGACCAACACCCGTGAGCTGGCGCGCTCTGCGGCCTGACCAGATCGTCCTGCAGCAATGGCTTGCACGCCTGCTCAATACGACACCCACGCCGCCGGCCTGCGTGCCTGGCGCGCTCGCTTCAAGCGTTACAAACTCACCAAACTGGCCAGCGACACCGTGCTCTTCGGTGTGGTCCGGCATTTCTTGGTGCGGGGTTGGTCGTCTTTGCTGATCGCGGGCGCACTCAAGCTTAAGTGGCCCGATTAACCCCAGCGCACCGTCTCCCACGAGAGCATCTACACCTGCATCATGACTTTCATCAAGGCTTGCGGGTGGATTTTAAGCAGCGGTTAATTGGAGTAACTGTAAGCATGGGGCCCGATTATTTTAAGTATCCTATAGAAGGTTTGCATTACCTATCCCCTGTAGACGTACCAGTTTAAAGTGGGCGTCAGGATTCAAGGTTACTCGATAGGTTTCGGGGTTAATGCAGATCTGCGGACCATGATACTCGCTTCGAGCCCCGAATTTTAAGCGGTCTAATTTTTTGTAGTACGTTAGATCGACGGCGCCGGCCATTTTTGCATGACGCAAGGTTTCGAATCAGCACTCGTTTATGTGCTAGTTACGGAACTTAAGGTTGAAACTTTTGACGTTTCTGCTCTGCATATCGCTTGTTGGCTAGATGATGATGTCGCAGATTTTGTTTGATTGAATTTAGGACATGAACGCCCGGCTGGTGAACTCTAGGCTCTGTCGGTTCGCACAGCCCAAGGATATCCGCGAAACATTCCCCCCGATTAAAGTATTAGCCTAAGCTGACGAATTTTAGCGCGTCCGAGAACAGCACTTACAGACCCGACATTTAGAGCTCAATTATTTATTTGTGTATTTGTCGGCCGACAAAATAGATTATTGAGCTTGTGGAAAGATAGAGATACGACTTCGAAGCTTTTCCAATAATGGAGCAACCAGGGGTTTGAAGGTTGTGCGATCGAAATCCAGAAACGCACCCATTCTTTTCTGCCCCTCTCCCTTATAGAGGCCAGCCATGGGCCAAAAAGTCATTTCGCCAACATAAATCTGATTGCCTGTCAAATACATGTCTACTCGCACACATTTGAAACCAGCACTCAATCTCTCCGCCAGAACAACCATATTCGACCAAAGGGCTGGCTTTTTGAAATCATTACCCAACTTAAAGCTTGGGTAGAGTTCGGTAGCCAGGTCATTTCCGTCTATATCGATAGTTTGCTCCTTTGTGTCCAAACCACGATCATAGATGTAGTGACAGAATTTTACTTTCCCTTCGACACAGTAAAATTTAAAGTCAGCAGGAGGCGTGTCTAACTCCGGATCAATGAACTCTTCAATTAAAATTTTGGGCTGTATGTAAGAGTAAGCCCACTCGCCATTCGTCCAACCATACGCTCTTCTTAGTGAATTTTCTATTCGCCGTCTGGCTGCACTCCTGTCAAGCGAAGCCTTGTCGCGCACTAGAATTACCGTTCCGCTGTCGTGATTAGTCTTGATAACGAAGGCATTGGGCAAGGCATCGAATTCGATCTTATCGAACTGTTCTTGCACTTGGTAGAGATTTACGAGTACGTGCCCGCCCACTCGTTCACGGACATAGTCGCGAACGAGAATCTTGTCTGAGCAACGAACGATCTCTGCATCTTGATCAAATAGTTTGAGCCATTGAATCCGGTCATTAAAGTCACGACAATTTATGAGGTTTGGAAACTCACCAAGCTCCTTCAAACAGAGCTTGTGGATAATGACATAGAGTTCCCAGTGATCAGCGGTAAGAGGTAATTCTTGTGAGTCACTCGCCCATTTTTTTTTAATGGCCCGAATGGTCCGAAATTCTTTTGCTTTCGCTTCTAGGCGATTGATATGAGATGCGATATCCATTTCAAATCTCTTTAGCGGAGGCTTTTGGGTAATAGACTGGGCCTAGGTTGGGAGGACCATCAAATGAAAACGAAAAAGAATTCCGCAAATGAGCGATGGTCTTTTTGCCCCCAAACCCATACATCACAAAATTTCCAATATATCTGCCAGCAGAGAGATAAAGAGGGCCGACGTCTACTTCCAAACGATGAAATCCTTCAGTGAAATCACGCTGAAGGCAATCGAGATGACATTGAGCATGGACGGTGCTTGCTGCATCTACGATGTTCAGATAGGCTTGATCACAGGCGAATTCTTCACGCGCTTGGATTCGCAATTCAAGGACCAGCTTATCTCCTGACGCAATTTTATTTTTAACCACACTTAAGTCAGCCAATTCGATACCGCTACCCAGAATCGTGAGCGGTTCGTTTGAATTCTTGCTCCCACTTAACTTGTATTCTTTTAACACGTCGTCCGGAGCTCCCTGAACCAGGCAACGACCGCGCTCGAGCAAAATAGCAACATCACAGTTTTTTTTGATGTGATGCGCCTGATGTGAAACGAGAATTACGGCCGATTCAGCTAGTAGCTCACCAATTCGTTTGAAGCACTTGGCTTGGAAGTTTTCGTCCCCGACAGCCAGTACCTCATCCAGTATCAGCACATCCGTCTTGATTGTGGTAGCGATTGAAAATCCAAGTCTCACGGCCATGCCAGAGCTGTAAGCCTGCACAGGCATGTCGATATATTCTTCGATCTCCGAGAACTCAATGATTTCGTTAATCCTTCTGTCGATGTCCTGCTTAGACAAGCCCAGAACGGCCCCGTTGACATAGATGTTCTCGCGACCCGTCAAGATAGGATTGAAGCCTGCACCCAATGCAATGATGGCGCCTACACGCCCTCGCATTTCGATCTTTCCCGCATCCGGCTTGACCAGCCCGTTGAGCATTTTCAGTAGCGTCGTCTTTCCGGCACCGTTATGGCCGACCAATCCCAAACACTCCCCGCGCTTGAGTTCAAAGCTCACGTCCTTCACAGCCCAGAATTCGTCCGGGCGGAGTTCTCCTTTACCCCCATGACCGTGACCGGTGATCTCACGCCCTAGGTCCTGCATGCCGTACCAAAGTGACTTCTTGAGGGTGCGGCAGAACTTCTTTGAAACACCGTCAACCTTGACCAAGGTTTCGCTCATGGTTCAGCCCCCCATCCGTTCGATCAATATCGGCATGGCCAACCGGTACACCGCCCACACCATGAGCAGCAAACAGGCCGCCAGTGCGTTGACCACCAAAAACTCGGCCAGCATGGAGGAAGTTTGGCCGGTAAACCAATCGCGACTGGTCAAAATCAATGGCGTCAACGGGTTGAGCTTGAACAAGGTGGCGGCCCACCCTTCTTGGGGCATTGGAAAGACCACCGGCGTGAGGTACATGAAGAACTGCAACAACAGAGGCAGTGCACGGCCAATATCGCCGTAGAGCAAACCCACCGGGGTGATCAGCATTCCGAGGGCGCTGCCCACAAGGACGAGCGACAGAATCGCCACCGGCACCAACAGCAGGGACCAGCCTGGCTGTACCCCCATGAAAAGCAAAGCAGCCAGCACCAGCCCTACTTTGATGCTGGCGTTGAAAAGCGTCTGGTAGATGCCCGAAACAATGAGCGCCTCGCGGGGGAAATTCAACTTCGACAACATACTCTTGCTGTTAGTGACCTGTTGCATGGGGGCGTTGAGCGCGTCCATGAAGATGGCCCAGAGCATCGTGCCCGTAAAGACATACACCGGATAAGGCAATCCGGTGTCAGAAACTTTCACGATCCCACTCTTGCTGAGAAAGAGCCAGGTGACGGTATTGGCCAGCGGCAGGATGAAGGCCCAAAGAATGCCGAAAAAAGCTTGACGGTATTGGGCCTTGATGTCCCGAACGGCCAAGCGGAACGCCAGTTCACGACCTGCAGCGAGGTCACGGAACATGTCTCGGAGCATTTTTGCGGGGCTGGCCAGGGATGATTCGGGTGAATAGACAGTAATGGGGAGTTGGCTCATTAGGTACGGTAGTAGATGCGAAGCTAGTCTGCAAAATTTTGCAGCTCCTGCTGGAGCGTGGTTTGCGGTTTGAATGTCACTCAGGTTCGATTTTGGTGTTGTTGGCAGCTGTGGAGACGACGTCGCCAAACTGTATGGGTAATAGTTTTTTGCTTGTGCAGTGGCTTAGGCGACGACTAGGCCGAAATTTATCAAACACGCGCTGGAGAGACGGGCGGACTACAACGCCTACTTGCGCAAAGGTGAATTTGCTCGCTTGCCTGAGCTTTGCCAACCGGCTTTGTTTCAGACGGACGCCGTATTAGTCATTAATGTTGTCATCAGTACTTGCCACAACATCACGGCACTCTAACAATCATAGGGCGGTCTGCATGCTAATGAAACTGTCTGGCCCAGTGACCAGTACCTTCTTCGGTTTGTGCAATGTGTTGAGAGCGCTCATCCCGCGACCCGCACACCAGACGGACGATAGACATGCGATGTGGAATTGGGCTTCCACATGGCCTGATTTCCGGCAGCAACTCCGAACCCAATCAAGAAGAAAACCAGGGATCCTATGTGGCTGATACTGCTGACTGTCCATATTGTGACTGCAGCGGCCACGATCACCGAAAGACCCATCAAAAATAGTTGCCCTTGCTCCGACGGCACGTGCCGTGTTCGTAACACCGCCGCCGTGAGTGCAAAAACAGCAGATAAGAGGAGGAGAACATACAAGGTCAATCCCGTTAGGCCGTAGGTCAGGACCACGCCGAGGTAACTGTTGACAATATCAACGAAACCACCTCCTTGACGCACCACATCAAATTCCGGCAATTCGGTATATCCGATCGACCCGGTCCACAGATGCTGAGAGATCACAAGTTTCGCCTGTTCAAACAAGTCTTCCCGATAAGTGATGTTGCTGGCATCCACCGCACCGACCCAAGGCAAATAATTTAATATTTTTTCCCCTCCGGGGAGCATGACCAGTGCAATAGCCGATGCGAACGCAGCAAGCGCCAACTTAATCGAATTGACTACGGGATTGGCGCTGAATATTGCGACAACAAACAAGCCCACAACAGCGCCAACCCAAGGCCCGCGCGACATGGCCGCCACAAGCCCCATGGCCATCAAGGCAAGCAGCGCTTTGCGGTGGACGCCGGGCTGCACAAGCTGGCGCACATAAAGGCTGGCCAAAAGGGCCACCATCATGATGAAGCCCAGCACGATGGGCTGGCCAGTGGTCGCGCTGGCGCGCAAAGTGTCACCACGCCCAAGGTAACCAAATAAGCCAGGGTTCGCGCCAAGTACCCTCTTTACATTGGAGTACAACAACCAGTGCTTGGCGAACTCAAAGGCCCCCACCAGCGCCAGGAAGATGGCTGCGGCCACCAAGGCCACCATGACATGGCGCGCCGCAATCCGCTGCGCCATGACCCGGCTGGCAACAAAGTAGATCAGGATCATGTCCAGCATCAAGATGGTCAGATGGCGCAAACCGCCGGTGAAGGTGGCGTAGTGCTGGTACGCCATATAGCTTGTGAACAAGGCAAATGCAATGACACATTTGTCAGCCCAGAGGCTGCCCGCCTTGGGCATGCGTTGATTGCCCAGCAGCCCCACGGCCACCGGCAGCAACAAGGTCAAGGTCAATACCCGCCAGGGGTTCAGGTCAATAAGATAATTGATGAGCCCAAACCCAGGCACCAGCACAGTAAACCCCGGCATGAGCAAGAACAGAAACACAAACAGGGCCAGCGGATGGGCAAAGCGCCGCGCGGCAATCACCGACACAAACGTCAAGCCCCCCAGAAACAGCCACATGTTGTGCGCAAGGAACATGCTGGTTGTGGCAGCAAACCCAGCGCCGTAAAGCCGCGGTATAAAACCGGGCTCTACCGCCCTGACGAATAGCTTCTTCGATATGAAATAGGCTATTACCATGAGGGCACTGACAACCAGGAATGCTCTTAAATGCTCTGACATTTAACTATTTAGATGTGCGGATATTTTGTCAAATTTAGATTGCTTATTGGCGCCACTATTGACACAGGTCGCTACGCTTTATTGTTTTGAGAGCTCCTTGGCGTAAAAGCCCAGTACAGCAAGCGAAAGACCATACAAGACAACTGAGCCAAGGGCATTCAAAAGGTGATCAATTGCGGGATTGACATCTTCAATTCGCTCAAGCCATGCGTAGCCATAAAAGATATTGAACACATTTGATCTGATAATTCCTTTTGGCAATAGCTCAAAAGCCAGAAGAATGTCTGGCAGGAGAGCCAGTGCTCCAAAAAAGGCAATCGCAAGCGGGAAGTAAAGAAACCAGTCGCGGTCCCAACGGTAAAGCGCGCGCACCCAACGGAAGTGTTCAAACCAGGCGTGGCGGTTGTAGCCCACCCAGGCAATCACTGCGGCGCCATGCAAGGCACCTATTGCAAAGTAGACGTGTTTGTTGGGCATGGCTGGGTTTGTTCAGGCCCACGGCGACAGCTTCATGCCGTACGCTTGATCATCCGCATACGCTTTATGTGTCTGATACTGATCACCAACAGATGCGTATAGGCTGCACCGACGGCCACCACATTGACATGGAAGTTGTCCAGCCAAGCCTTGGCCCAGGCAGATTGTTCGACGAATGGGTACAGAAGCACCACGCAAAAACCAGGGTGCAACGCTGTTTCTCGGCTGAGAAGCCCAGCCATTTGCAGCGCATAGGGGATAGCTGCCACGGTGCCCAGCGCGAAGGGGAGAAATGGTCCCCAGATGCGCAGCTTCAGGCTGTTGCTGTTCGTATATTTGGCCAGCAAAAACACGAAATATCCGACCAGAAACCACAGAGTGAAGTGCCCAGCTCCTTTCAGGCTTGAGACTGCTTCCACCGGCACTGTTTATTCTCCGTTGCCGAGCAACAGACCCTGGCTCAGGCAAAGACTTCTGCGTCCCTGAACGCGGCCGCTTTCAGGTCTTTGGGAGACAGGCTGGGCGCAGCCGCGGTCGGCCATTGGATGACCAGATCGGTGTCGTTCCAGACAATGGCCCGTTCGCACGCAGGCGCATAGTAGTCGGTGGTCTTGTAGAGAAAGTCTACGGTGTCCGTCAGCGTAAGGAATCCATGAGCGAAGCCAGGCGGAATCCACAACTGCAACTTGTTGTCTTCTGACAAGACATGACCAACCCACTGGCCGAAGCTTGGGGAACTGCGCCGAATGTCCACGGCCACATCGAAGACCGCGCCGCGCGTCACTCGCACCAGCTTGCCTTGGGCGTGGGGTGGTAGCTGGTAGTGCAGGCCCCGCAACACACCCTTTTGTGAGCGCGAATGGTTGTCCTGAACAAAGCTTGGCTTGAAACCCGTCGCTTTCTCAAAAGCGTTCGCGTTGAAGCTTTCCATGAAGAAACCCCGGTCGTCGCCATGCACAGTGGGTGTGAACA
>Ga0209066_10008422_pt1 | contig 9995 bp, 6 predicted proteins | sample All_14_2_FD_187198 | JGI IMG/M metagenome (GOLD analysis project Ga0209066, IMG submission 187198) | Freshwater microbial communities in response to fracking from Pennsylvania, USA - Allegheny Zone_MetaG_DW_15 (SPAdes) (version 2) ... | reverse complement strand
AAAGATCATGCATATCTTGTCTTCCATGAAATCGATGGAAAATGGGACCGTAACCATTATCAATCCGGTAACTGGAAAATTGGAAATTGAAGTTGCCCACGGATTATCAGAAGAAAAGAGATTGCGGGGTAAATATACCATCGGTGAAGGTATAACTGGCAGGGTTGTCGCTACCGGCCACCCGATCATCGTTCCTCAAATTGCCAAAGAACCTCTTTTTCTCAATAAAACCGGAGCCAGAGCTGACTTTATCGACCAGCAACGGTCTTTTCTCTGCGTACCGATCAAACATGGAGAACAGGTCATCGGCGCCCTCAGTATCGATCGTTATTATGAAGGCGGCCTTACCGAACAGGCCAATACCGACCTTCAGTTTCTTACTGTACTCAGTGGGCTGATTGCAGAAAGTGCTGTTCGCATCCAGAACGTCAACCAGGAAAAGGAAAACCTGTACTCGGAAAATCTCAAATTAAAGAGAGAGCTGTCTGAAAAAAACCGTATAAATGATATTATTGGCAATTCCAGCAAGATGCAGGATGTCTACGAAATGATTCATCGCGTGGTAGATTCCAACGCCACGGTACTTCTACGGGGGGAATCCGGAACAGGAAAGACTCTGGTCGCCAAGGCTCTTCACTACAATGGTAAACGAAAAGATAAACCGTTTGTTGTTGTGAACTGTTCGGCCATACCGGAACCCCTGCTTGAAAGTGAATTATTCGGACACGAAAAAGGGGCATTTACCGGCGCAACTGAACGTAAAACAGGTCGGTTCGAACAGGCTGAAGGCGGAACACTGTTTCTTGATGAAATTGGTGAAATCAGCAACGCCGTCCAGGTAAAGCTATTACACGTTGTTCAGGAAAGAAATTTTCAACGCCTGGGCTCAAGCAAATTGATCTCCTGTGATGTTCGTCTTGTTGCCGCGACCAACAGGGATCTGGAGAAAGCCGTTTCAGAGAACACGTTTCGTGAAGATCTGTATTACCGATTAAACGTTTTCCCCGTTTACCTGCCACCTCTCCGCGAAAGGAGAACGGATATTTTGCTCCTGGCCGAGTTTTTTCTCGAAAAATTCTCAAAAGAAAACAACAAGACCATTAAACGGATTTCAACATCGGCAATCGATCTGCTCGTTCAATATCACTGGCCAGGAAATGTGCGGGAGCTTCAGAATTGTATGGAACGAGCCGTCCTGATCTGTGATGAAGACACTATCAAATCGATCCACCTCCCGCCATCCCTGCAGACAGCTGGTCCGCGAGACAAAGGCAGTCCACTGTCACTTTCATCCGCTGTTGAAAATTTCGAGAAAGAACTCATTATAGAAGGACTTAAGAAAAACAATGGCAATCAGACCAAAACGGCACAATATTTGAGCACGAGCCTGAGAATCATTAATTACAAGATTCATCAGTACAATATCGACCCGAAAAAATACAGAATCTGAACATGACGAAACTCCTTCTTCATGTATGTTGCGCCCCCTGCACCGTATATCCAACCGACTTTTTGTCGATTCGTAAGTATGAGATAACGCTGTTTTTCTACAACCCTAACATCCAGCCTTTTCGAGAATTTCAAAAAAGAAAGGAATCAGTTGAAATTTTTGCAGAAAGTCATAATTTACCAGTCCATATTGATGGCCAGTATCGCTTGACCGAATTTATGCGAGCAATTGTTTTCAGAGAAAAATCGAGATGCTCTGTGTGCCAGCAGATACGCGTCAGGGAAACGGCACTCTTTGCAAAGAACAACGGTTTCGATGCGTTTTCTACAAGTCTGCTTTACAGCAAACACCAGAATCATCATGAAATTCGACAACAGTGTGTGGACTACTCGAAATCATTTGGGATCCATTTTTTTTATCATGATTTTCGTGAGGGCTGGAAGAAGGGTATCGAATCTTCCATTTCCCAGGGGTTATACAGACAATCCTATTGCGGCTGTATTTACAGTGAACAGGATAGATACGATAAGAGTTTGAGAAAAAAAGGAAAAGACAATGGTGAACATGATCGTTCTGGCCACAAATAATAATAAAAAAGTGGAGGAATTTCAAAATATCCTCAAAGCCTACAACATTGAATTGAAATGTGTTTCCGACTTCGGCCGGTTGCCTGAACCGGTGGAGGATGGCGACACCTTTGATGAAAACGCATATAAGAAAGCCCTTCACTATGCAAAGGTCCTTGGACTTCCAACTATAGCTGATGACTCCGGGCTTGTTGTTGAAGCACTCAATGGGGAGCCTGGCGTCTATTCGGCCAGATATGCTGGAGAGAATGCGACCGATGAACAAAATTGTTTCAAATTACTGAACAAAATGAAAGGTATCACAAATAGAAAAGCTGCTTTTCAATGTGTCCTTTCCATCGCTGTACCATCCGGTCCTGCCCTGACGTACGAGGGAAACTGTCAAGGGATCATAACCGAAACAATGCAGGGGGGTGGGGGGTTTGGCTATGATCCGCTGTTTTTTTATCCAGAACTCGGGAAGACCTTTGCGGAGATGACAGCCGAAGAAAAAAACAAAATAAGCCATCGGGGCAAAGCCCTTGCGAATTTCGCTGCTGAATTTCCCAAGGTCAGCATCTGGATCGATCAGAGACTTGCTGAAGAAAAACCTCCAAAACCGGATCACAGCCAATTCGAGGACAACGATTGGTCAAGTTGAGGCGCTTTCTTATTCTACCTTCAATTCCCTTGCCAGAAGATCTTTTACGGCAAGGGAACATTCTTTATCTTCATAAAGAATAGCATATACCTGTTCCAGGATCGGCATTTCGATATGCAATGGTCTGGTGAGATCGTAAATTGATTTTGTGGTTTTCACACCTTCTGCCACCATCTTCATTTCAGCGAGAATATCACCAAGTTTCCGTCCTCGCCCGAGTTCCATTCCCACGAATCGATTCCGGCTCAGATCTCCCGTACAGGTCAAGACAAGATCACCCAAACCGCTGAGACCAGAGAACGTTTCTCTTTCGGCACCAAGATGGATCCCAAGTCTGGTAATCTCAGCCAAACCTCTGGTGATCAGAGCCGCTCTGGTGTTCATTCCATACCCCAGGCCATCACATATTCCGGCGGCAATGGCGATAATGTTTTTGAGTGCGGCACTGATCTCGAGGCCAATGACATCGGTACTTGCGTATACCCTGAACGTTTCGGTGACAAAGACGGTTTGCAGGTATCGGGCGATTTTCAGATCCTTACAGCCTATCGTTACCGCTGTGGGAATTCCCTGCGCGACTTCTTTGGCAAATGAAGGTCCCGACAAAACAGCAGGTTGAACATCTTTTTGTCTTTGTTGCTGTTTCAGGATCTGATCCATGATTTGAGTCATGGTCATCAGAGTGCTATTCTCCACCCCTTTGATCGCCGAAACAACAATCGCCCGGTCTTCCAGCAGCGGTGTCATCTTTTCGAAGACTGCTCGAAAACTATGGGAAGGGACGACAGCGCAGATAATTTTCGTATTCTTTACCGCGTCCCTCAAGTCACTGGTAGGAAAAATGTTGTCACGGAGAACAACTCCGGGAAGATGTTTTCTGTTTTCGCGGTGGACAACGAGTTGGTGTACATGCTCTTCCTGATGCCCCCACAGCATGACGGTTTTCGCTTTTCGGGAAAGGACCGTTGCTATTGCTGTACCCCAGGAACCGGCACCAATGACGGCGACTCTCTCAATTTGATTCTTGACTGTCATCTTCCGGGTTTCCTGAAGAATCCTTGGCGACTGAATCCATGCCGACAACCTTTTCCCCCTCTTCGAGGTTGATCATTTTGACGCCCTGCGTGCTTCTGCCTATGATTCGAATTGAGGATAGATCCATCCGGATCATCTTTCCGGAATCAGCGATGACGATGATTTCATCGTCATCCTTGACCTGTTTTGCGTCGATCACATTGCCGTTTCTTTCGCTGGCCTTGATTCCGAAAACACCTTTTCCTCCTCGCTTCTGAATGCGGAATTCGTCGATCGCGCTGCGCTTGCCATATCCATTTTCGGTGACCGTGAGAACCGAATGATCGGACGAGACGACGATAGCACTGACAACCTTATCTTCGCCGACCAGCCGGATACCCCTGACTCCGGCCGCTGCCCGTCCCATGCTGCGAATGTCGTCTTCGTGGAAGTGTATGCACATTCCTTTTTGAGTATACAGCAGGATGCTGCTGTTTCCACTCAGTATATGGGCTGCTATGATCTCATCGCCCTCGTTAATGGTGAGCGCTTTTTTCCCTCTTCGCAGTGGACGTCTGAACTCCTGCATGTCGGTTTTTTTGATCCGTCCGGAACTCGTAACCATCATGATGGTTTTCTCACTGTTTTCGACATCCAGAGAGGAAACCGGCAGGATTGCCGCCACTCGCTCGCCATCTGCCAGGTTCAAGAGATTGACGATCGCCTTGCCCCGGGCAATTCTTCCGGCCAGTGGTATCTGGTAGACTTTCCGCCAGAAGACCTTGCCATGGTTGGTGAAAAACAGGAACGTATCGAGGGTCGATGCGACATAGAGGTTGGAAACAAAGTCCTCTTCGATATTTTTGACCCCGGTGATCCCCTTGCCACCACGATTCTGGGATTTATAGAGACTTACAGGGTTCCTCTTTATATAACCCGAATGGGTGACGGTAACGACCATGTCCTCCGGAGCAATCAGATCTTCCGGCAGTATTTCATCGGTGGCGTCGACTATTTCCGTTCGGCGATCATCACCATACGTATCTCTTATATAGAAAAACTCCTCTTTGATTATCTCCATAACAAGAATTTCATCGTTCAGAATCGTTTTCAGTCTTTCGATTTCGATCAATATTTCATTGTATTCCGAGACGATTTTTTCCCTTTCAAGCCCGGTCAATCGCTGCAGGCGCATATCAAGAATCGTCTGGGCCTGAATTTCCGAAAGGCTAAACCGGCTGATCAACCCCTCCTTGGCCTCCTGTGGATTTCTCGACGCCTTGATCATGGCGACAACCTCATCAAGGTTGCTTATCGCGATGTTGAGGCCGGCCAGGATGTGGGCTTTTTCTTCTGCCTTGTTCAATTCAAATGCCGTTCGCCGATAAACGACACTCTTGCGATGGATAATGAAATGTTCCAGAATTTCCTTGAGATTGAGTATCTCCGGTTTGTTGTTGACGATGGCGAGGAAGATGATGCCGAATGATTTCTGCATCGGCGTCATCTTGTACAGCTGATTGATAACGATATCGGCTATTTCGTCCTTTTTGAGTTCGAGGACAATCCGTAATCCATGCCTGTCCGATTCATCCCTGACTTCAGATATTGAACTGATCTTCTTGTCTTTGACCAGTTGGGCGATTTTCTCAACCAGAACGGCCTTGTTCTGCTGAAAGGGGATTTCGGTGACTATTATCGATTCTTTCTTGGAATCCTTCGACCTCTCGATGTGCGTCAAAGCACGAGTGACTACAATACCTTTTCCGGTCTCGTAAGCCTCCCGGATACCCGCCCGGCCGCAGATCAACCCACCGGTCGGAAAATCAGGGCCGGTGATGATCTTCATCAACTCACTGATGGTAATGTTCGGATCTTCAATCAGGCCAATAAGGCCGTTTATGACTTCCGTCAGGTTGTGCGGTGGAATATTCGTCGCCATGCCGACGGCAATTCCGGAACTGCCATTAATAAGCAGGTTGGGAATCTTGCACGGCATGACCGAAGGTTCGGTAAGTGAGTTATCGTAGTTCGGAACGAAATCAACGGTGTTCTTCTCCAGATCACCGACAACCTCTCTATCAATTCTGGTCATCCGCGCTTCGGTATATCGCATCGCCGCCGCAGAATCCCCATCAAGCGATCCGAAGTTGCCCTGCCCATCAACCAGAGGGTACCGCATCGAAAAATCCTGGGCCATCCGGACGATCGTATCGTAGGCCGCCGTATCCCCATGGGGATGAAACTTACCGATAATATCACCGACAATCCTGGCGGATTTGACGTATGCTCTGTTGTAGAACACACCGAGTTCGCGCATTGCATACAGGGACCGCCTGTGAACTGGCTTCAGTCCGTCCCTGACATCCGGCAGAGCCCTGCCGATGATGACACTCATTGCGTAGTCAAGGTATGATTTTTTTAATTCATTTTCTATTGCTATGTTATTGATCATGTTTTTTCACTGTCTAGTTATTGCTGAAAATCGCTTGCGCTAATAAAGGCGTATCAAATATCAAGGTCGACAACTTCCAGGGCGTGATTCTGGATGAATTCGCGCCTTGGTTCGACCTTGTCGCCCATAAGGGTTGTGAAAATATCATCAGCCTGTTCGGCATCATTGATCATGACCTTGACCAACCGTCGTTTTTCGGGGTTCATCGTGGTATCCCACAGCTGCTCCGGATTCATCTCGCCCAGACCTTTATATCTCTGCAGGTGACTCCCCTTGAAAGATTCATCACGCACGGTCTGCAATAACTCTTTCCAGTCTTGTATATTCTGGGTTGTTTCCTGGCCGCTTCCGGTCTGTATGCTCAAAATGAACTTCTCCGTCAAAACCTGTTTGATCTGTTGAAAAAGGGAAATGGCCGTCCTATATTCGTTTATCAAAGGTATCTGCGGTCCCAGGGTCGTCCTTGCCTGGGCCTGCCCCTTGAGCGCAATATCGATCTCGTAGCAGGTAGGTCGCCAACGGCACGGACGGATGTTTCCGACGATGTACTTCTTTTCCGGAATCTTTCCAATCAGGCTTCTGACAAACGATTCATCCATGAATTGATCAGCCGAATGGACCCCGTTTTCGAGCAAAAGATAGAGCATATCCTCTGTTATGTTCATCCGCTGCATGTATGAAACTATTCTCTGATAAATCGAAAGTTTTTCTAGAATGACAACAAAATCCTTTCCATCGAGAAAAGAATCATCATTTTCAAATTTCATCGTGATCCTTTCACTGGCCTGACTGAAGAGAAAACTGTTCAATTCAGATTCCTCGAGGAAATATTGTTCTTTTTTCCCTTTTCCCAGCCTGAACAGGGGCGGTTGGCCGATATAGACATAGCCCCCCTGAACGAGCGGCAGCATCTGTCGATAAAAAAAGGTCAACAGTAACGTCCTTATATGGGCGCCATCGACGTCGGCGTCGGTCATAATGATGACTTTGTGATACCGCAGGCGGTCGAGGTCAAACTCATCCTTACCGATGCCGCATCCCAGGGCGCTGATGAGCTGTTTTATCTCTTCACTTTCAAGCACTCGATCGAAACGAGCTTTTTCGACATTCAAGATCTTGCCGCGAAGAGGCAGGATCGCCTGGATGGACCGGTCTCTGCCCTGTTTGGCCGAACCACCGGCAGAATCACCCTCGACGATGAAAATTTCCCGTTTCTTCGGGTCCTTTTCCTGACATTCTGCGAGCTTTCCAGCCATCAGCAGACTGGTTGAACCTTTTTTCCGTGACAGCTCACGTGCCCGCTTGGCCGCCTCCCGAGCCCTGGCCGCTTCAACAACCTTGAAGAGAATTTTCTTGGCGACAATAGGATTCTGCTCAAAAAATATGGTCAGCTTTTCATTGCAGACGGATTCGACAATGGATTTGACTTCTGAGTTACCCAGCTTGGTCTTTGTCTGCCCTTCAAACTGGGGGTTGGGGACGTGAACGGAAATCACACAAGTCAGACCTTCACGAACATCATCACCCCCCATTTTTTCCCGTAGATTCTTGGGGATGATATCGTCACTTGCGTATCGGTTGATGCATTTGGTCAGAGCGGCCCTGAATCCAGCGACATGCGTTCCTCCCTCTCTTGTACTGATATTATTTACAAAGGAGAAAAGACGCTCTGAGTATCCATCAAAATACTGTATCCCTATATCAACCTTGACCTGGTCCTTTTCCGTGGAAATGACAATCGGTTCAGGAAAAAGAGGCGTTCTGTTCCTGTTGAGATATTCAACATAGGAGTATATCCCCCCAGGGGCATGAAATTTATCCTCGGCGCCGCTCCGCTCATCTTTGAGATAGATGTGGACATCCTTGTTGAGAAAGGCGAGTTCACGGAGTCGGTTTTTGACAGTATCGTAAATATAAACAATCGTTTCCTGAAAGATTTCAGGATCGGCCTGAAAGGTTATTTTCGAGCCTGTTCTTTCGCTTTCACCGACAATTTCGAGCTCTGATGTTTTTTGTCCATATCTATACGTTTGCCTGTATATTTTGCCGTTTCTTTTTATCTCCGCGACAGTGTGGATGGAAAGCGCATTGACAACGGAGACACCGACACCATGGAGACCTCCGGAGACCTTGTACGTAGCGTGATCAAACTTCCCTCCGGCATGAAGAGTGGTCATGACCAATTCAAGAGCCGATATTTTTTCTGTCGGATGCATGTCGACGGGAATGCCACGACCATTGTCTTCAACTGAAACAGAGTTGTCGGCATGTATGGTTACCCTGATATGAGAACAATAACCTGCCAGGGCCTCATCAATGCTGTTATCCACCACTTCCCAGATCAGGTGGTGCAGACCTTCCTCACCTGTATTTCCGATGTACATGGAAGGCCGCTTGCGCACGGCCTCCAAACCATCCAAGACCTTGATCTGCTCGGCACCGTAATCTTCGTTTTTTTCTGTACCACTCATTATTATTGCCTATTAAATTCTTTTATATTTTAAGTGTATTATAGCTGCATCGGCATGATAATGCTTAGAAAACCGGTATCTATGTCCGATTTCAACATGCATGGACTGCTGCTGCTGTTGATGTAGGCTTCCAGACGTTCGCATTCCATGACCTGCAGGGTTTCAATGAAATAACGGCAATTGAACCCCAAAACCATAGGCTCGCCTGAATACGAAATGGTCTGTTCGTCCTTGGCATTGCCCAATTCGGCGTTCTGCGAGGACAGCACCATTTTGTTATTTTCAATGCTTATTTTGATGGTATGAAAATTATCCTCAGTGAAAAGATTGATGCGTTTCAACGAATCGAGAAATGGAATCCTCTCAATCTCCAGTTTGTTTTCCTGTCTGATAGAGTTGACTATCGCATTGTAGTTGGGAAATTCACCGCCCTTCAATCGAATTACCATCGTTGCTTTGTCATCTTTTAAAACCATCTGCTTTTTTTCAAATGAAATGGAAATACTGTCCCTGCCTTCACAAAACTTTTTCCACTCCTGAATACCCTTTTTCGGTATCAGTGTTACGGGATTGAGAGTCAAAGCATCTACATCCTTGTCAACCTGCTTTTCCATTATGGAGAGACGGTGGCCGTCGGAAGAAATCATTTTGAGATAGGAAACAGCGTCTCTTTTCTCTTTTTCAAAGAGAACAGCATTCAGTGAGTATATATTCTCCTGTTCATTAGCGATCGAGAAGATGATTTTATCGATGAGTTCGAGAAATATATTGGAACTCAAGGAGACGAACGTATCATCTTCGATCTCGGGGAATTCAGGAAATTCGTCGCTTGCCATACCTGCAAGGTTATAAGTGCTGTTTCCAGCGGTTATGACGACCCAGTTGTTGTCTGATTCATGAATAGTGATCAAGTTGTTTCCTGATTCACGAACAATCTCGAAAAGTTTTTTAGACGGAAGGGTAATACTTCCTTCTTCTTCTACATCGGCGCGTATGTGGAGTTGAAGACCTACCTCAAGGTCGGTACCTGTCAGAATCAACTCTCCTTCGCGGGTAACCTGGATGAGCACGTTGGAAAGTATTGCCATGGTCGTGCTCTTTTTTGTTGTTATATTCTGTAGACTGTTCAACCCTTCGATGAGGGTCTCACGGGACACGGAGCAATGGATAGGCATCACAGCCTCCTTTTATTATTTCTTTTTTTATTGTTATTAACAGGGCGAATATGTTGATTTATATCATAAGTAATTGATTTATAATACTTTTTATTAAACAACCATACTTTGGATAAATGGTCGGTTTTTGCTCATATCAGGATACGAACAAGGTTTGAACAACCATTTAAAAATTTTTTAATAAATTCGAGTGAAAAACAATG
>Ga0209066_10008419_pt1 | contig 9996 bp, 11 predicted proteins | sample All_14_2_FD_187198 | JGI IMG/M metagenome (GOLD analysis project Ga0209066, IMG submission 187198) | Freshwater microbial communities in response to fracking from Pennsylvania, USA - Allegheny Zone_MetaG_DW_15 (SPAdes) (version 2) ... | reverse complement strand
TGTCACCAACCCACAGGTGCGGGAGAAGATTCGCGCTATCGCATGGAATCAACCGCAAGTGGTTGATTGCTCGCACCTGCTGGTTTTTGCCGCCTGGGATAACTACACAGCAGAGCGCATCAACGGCATGTTCGACTTTACCAACCAGGAGCGCGGCGGCAGCAATGAAGGCTGGGAGAATTACCGCCAACAACTGCTGGCCGAATACCCGCAACGCAGCGCAGAAGAAAACTTTCAGCACGCCGCACGCCAAGCCTACATTGGCCTGGGCGTAGCGCTCATTGCCGCTGCGGCCGAAGGCGTGGATAGCACGCCGATGGAAGGCTTTAGCCCCCCCGCGTTGGACGAGATACTCAACCTCCCGGCCAAAGGGCTGAAGAGCGTAGTCATCATGCCATTGGGTTACCGGGATGCGGACAACGACTGGCTGGTGAATCTGAAAAAAGTCAGAAAGCCGCGCGCAGCGTTTGTCAGCGAAGTAAAGTGAATCTAAAAAAGTAGAACATCCGTTTCACGTGCAGGCAGAAGACCTGAAATTACTGGTTACGCGCGAGATGCCCTTTGGCAAGCATAAAGGGTGTCTCATCGCCGATTTGCCGGGTAACTACCTGAACTGGTCCGCCCGCGAAGGCTTTCCACCCGGCGAGATTGGGCGCTTGTTGGCGTTGATGCACGAGATCGACCACAATGGCTTGTCCGACCTGCTGGCGCCCTTGCGGCAGCGTTGAGACTTCTAAATTATTTTAGATAGCCATGAGATAGCCAACATGTCAGCGGATAACCAGATAGAAATTCCACCGTCTTTTATCGCGCTGCATATTGCGCCTGGCAGAAGTGTAACGACGACGCCAAAAGCACTCATGCTGGCGCGCTACGAGCAATGCGAAGACATGGCAAGCCTGTTGACTGAACATGCACAGACCTTGCTGGATAAGGAAAATCTGGCACCGCAGGATGTGCTGTTGCGTTGCTATCGCGGCTTGTTGGCGGACGCGGAAAATTTCAATGCACCAGAAGCGCAATGGGTAGTGACGCGGCTGGCTGAATTCATGGGCTGGCCATGGCCAGCGTGGGGTGACGAGACGCTATGCAAATGAGCAAGCACTGCGTGAAAATCAATCGCTAAATTGAACCGCCAAAGTGAGCCGATAAATTGAACCGCTAAAGTGAACCGCGATTCTGCCGCTGGTTTATCCGCTGGCTACCTACTTCATGCTCGCGTTAATGGACGCCCTGGCCATGCTGGCTTTTGCGTTTTGTTGATAAGTGCCAAGTGCTGTTAGCAATGGACTTATGCGCATGGTGCGTAGCAGGGGTGGGTGGACAACGAAGAAACATACTGGTGGTGCTGACGCGACGCCACGAAACCGACTGCTGAGGTAGGGGGCGGCGACCAACTCCTACTGGCGGCTATTGTAGCCGCAACGTGCCTTTCGATCATCACCGCCTGTTCGCGTTCGTGTGGTCTGGAGTTCGATCCCGCTTTTCGCAATCGAACCGCCCCCCATCCTTGCCTTATGCCGCAATTTGCACCTTCATGTTCAGCCAAATAATTGAGGGGGTAGTGAAATGGCGGATGGCTTCTTATCAACGAACGAATTGGCCGAGCGATGGAATCTTCGCTACGGGACTCTGGCCCGGTGGCGTCAACATGGAACCGGGCCGGCATTTCTGAAATTCGGCAAGGTGATTCGATATCGCCTCGAAGACATTATCGAATACGAGCAACGCACGATGCACAGACTGCCCGATGCAAATAACGCCACACCGGACGCCAACAATTCGCTCACAGAAGCCGCCGAAGACTTACCCAGGCTGACGATTCAAGACGTCGTTGCCGCGCTTCGGTTCAACGCTTGCTGATGCGCATATCTCTGGAAGGTCGACCCAGACCATCATTCGGCCTCTCGAATCCCTGGCTTTGCAGTTGTCCGAAATGTGTATATACTTTACGGACATGGAGCCAGTCATGCTCAACCCGACATCCGTCATCAAATCGCAGGTGATGCAACGCATCAGCCAGGCCCCGGCCGCCAAGGTGTGGACGCCGGTGGATTTTCTCGACCTGGGCAGCCGCGATGCGGTGGACAAGACTCTCCAGCGCATGGTGGCCAGCAATGAGCTGCGACGCATCGACCGGGGGCTGTACGACCAGCCACGGGTAAATTCCCTCACCGGCCAGTCCGCCGCGCCCGATTACCGCAGCGTGATCGACGCCGTTGGCCGCCGTGACCAGGTGCGCGTATTGATCGACGGGATGACCGCCGCTAACGATCTGGGCTTGACCAATGCGGTGCCGGGGCAGGTCATCGTGCATACCGATGGCCGGTTGCGCCCGATCCAGTTGGGCAAACTGACTCTCCAGTTCAAGTTGACGGCACCAAGCAAGCTCTACTGGGCCGGGCGTCCGGCCATGCGCGTGGTGCAAGCCCTGTACTGGTTGCGTGATGGCCTGAAAAGCGGTGCCCAGGTCGATCGGGACACGATTCAAACCAAGCTCGTCCGTCTGTTGCAGGACTCCCGCCAGGGAAACGCGATTCGTGACGATCTGCGCTCCGGTCTGCACACCGTGCCGTCGTGGATGCAACGCTGGATTCGCGAGATGCTTGCCCGGTCCGAGCAGGCCACCGCCAAGACGCAAGCATGAATGCCGGCTTTCTCCGCGTCATCGCCGCATCTCCCGAGGATAGGCGCGGCCTTTTTCTGGCGACCGCCAACCGGCTCGGCACGCCGCTCCAAAACGTGGAGAAGGACTTCTGGGTCACCTGGGTGCTGGACCTGCTGTTCAACGGCCGCGATGCTGGCGAGCCGCGCCTGCTGTTCAAGGGCGGAACATCGCTATCCAAGGCCTACGGGCTGATCTCCCGGTTTTCTGAAGACATTGACATCACGGTGTTCCGGGAGGATATCGGCCAGGACATCGAGGTGGGCGATCTGGAGGGGCTCTCGGGCAAGCAACAGCGCATCCGCCTGGATGCCATCAAGCAGGCTTGCCAGGCGTACATCCAGGGGGTACTCAAGAAACGTCTCAATCGGCAAATCGAAGCGGTATTCCGCGAAGCAGGCGTTGCGCTCGCCGACATCCCCGTCGTTCATGACCCTGACGATCCGGATCAGCAGACGCTGCTGGTGCGTTATCCCTCGGTCAGTACCGACGCCAACGAATACGTGAAACCCACGGTCAAGATCGAAGCTGGCGCCAAATCCGCTCTGGACCCGCACCGTTCGGCCACCATCCAGCCCTATGTCGCCGACGACATGCCTGCGACCGATCTCGTCGTGCCCGACGTGGTCACCATTGATGCCGAGCGCACCTTTTGGGACAAGATCGTGATCCTGCATGGCCTGCGCCGTTGGCATGACAACCGAGGTGCATTGCGCCAGCACGGCCATCGCGTTTCACGGCACTATTACGACGTCTTCAAACTGATTCGTTCTCCGGTGGGGCAACAGGCTGTATCGGATCACGCCTTGGCGCTGGACTGTGCGCGTCATGCACTGATGTTTTTCAACAGCGCGGATTTGGACCTGCTGCATGCCCGGCCCGGTTCATTTGCGATCACGCCGACACCTGAGATGGTGGATGCACTCAAGCGTGACTACCAGGCGATGGCCGGGATGATTTTTGGCGAGCAGCCGGACTTTGCGGAGGTGATCAAGGCTACCCGGCAACTTGAGCTGGCGATCAACCAAGGTGACCAATGACGCATAGGTGGGACAGCCATGAGCGAGACGAGTAATACCTTATCGCTTGATGCTTGCATCTCCGATGGCTCTTGTCAGTTCCCCGTGCCCCCATTTCACGACCTTGCATCCGTTCTCTTTGAAGGCTGCAGGTAACGCAGTCGGTGGCACATCGCCTTTATGGACACCAATCACCCCCTTACCACGCTTCAAGCTTTCCTCAATCTCCCAATTGACCCATTTGCTGCCGGCAGCCTGGCCGGAAAGGTAGACGACTGTTACCGAGCAGCGGTCGATTCGATCGCGGATCTGGCGCTTGATGTAATTGGCATTGGTGCTATCAAAGGCTTCCTTGATGGAATAGTCGTCGAACTGTAAGTCGGTCTTTTCGTTCTTGGCCTGCCCCCTCAACAGAGTGACCTCGTCGACTTCTTCATAGGCGAAGCTGATGAAGACGTGTCGACTCGTATCAGCCGCCGAATCCTTCAGTGTCTGGTTTTGGACTTGCCCCGTTTCCACGGACGGTATGAGCTTCTTCATTGAAGCTCGTGGATTATCTGGTTTTCGGTGGTGATTGTGTTTTCCTGGTGTTTCCTCTCGAAGTTGTTGGGTGACATGTCATTCAACCCGGAATGCCTGCGCACAGGGTTGTAGCGGCTCTCAATCCAAGTAAAGACCGCCAGACGCGCCTCGGTCTTGGTTTTCCAACTGCGTCGTGCAATGAGCTCACACTCCAGGCTTGCAAAGAAGCTCTCTGCCATAGCGTTGTCATAAGCATCACCGACCGTTCCCATGGAAGGCCGCACACCCATTTCCTTGCAGCGGTTGCCAAAGGCAATGCTGGTGTACTGGCTACCCTGGTCAGAATGGTGAATCACGGATTGGGGCTTGCGCATCATCAGCGCCATATTGAGCGCCAAGAGCACCAAGTCAGCAGTCATGCGCTCACCAAATGCCCAGCCTACCACCTTGCGGCTGTAGACATAAATCACCACAGACAGATACAGGAACCCTGCCCAGGTCGGTATGTAGGTCATGTCTGCCACCCATAGCTGGTTGAGATCGGTGGCCACGAACTGCCGGTTCACCAGGTCTGGTGCCGGTTGCTGGCGGACATCGCGCTCAGTCGTGACGCAGTAGCTGCGCCTGCGGCTGACCCCACGCATCTGCTCTTTGCGCATCAGACGAGCGATGCGTTTGCGGCTGGCCACAATGCCTGCGTCCATCAGTTCGGCGCGGATGCGCGGCATGCCGTAGGTTTCATCGCTGGCGACAAAGGCCTCACGGATTTGTGCGGTCAACGTAGCATTGGCCTTCTGACGCTGACACATGGGACGATCCCGCCAGCCGTAAAAGCCGCTGGCTGAGACGTTGAGGGTTTTGCACATGGTGCGCACGGGTAGTTCGGCCTGATTTGCGGCAATCAGCGCATAGACGGGGTAGACGTCTTGTCGCCGTTGTTGGCAAACCAGGCCGTAGCCTTTGCCAATATGTCGCGCTCCATTTGGACTTGACGCAGCTTGCGACGCAGTTCTATGAGTTCCTGGCGTTCGCTGGCATTCAATGCGCCAGGCTGGGCTGGCGCAGCGCCACCGACCTCATCGGCCAGACGTACCCAGCTCAGGATGCTGGTGACGTGGCAGCCAAACTCTTTGGCCAGTTCGCCAGGCTTTCTGCCTGCACGAACCAGTTCGACCATTTGTTCACGAAATTGTGCTGGGTACGGCGGTTTGCGATTGGGCATCTCGGACGCCTTCTGCAAGAACAATAAAGAGTCCGTGAAATGGGGGCAACTTCAGGGGGGGAATGGGCGAAATAAAACCAACCGAGAATGGTTGGTTTTATAAATAGTGGTGGAGGTGAGCGGGATCGAACCGCTGGCCTCGACGTTGCGAACGTCGCGCTCTCCCAACTGAGCTACACCCCCGAGTGGGTTTGATTATAACGAAGCGCGGGTGGGGTGAGCGCTTGGCAAACAGACTGGAGAATCGCGTCGCTACTCGCTTTTGCTGCCTGCTGCAGCACGCGTTAGCCTATCTGTGGCGGCAAGCCAGGTTTTATCGTTGGGGGGCTGGGCCACGAGGATGAGGTCACAATGTTCAGCATCGAGTGCGCGCAAATTGGCATAGAGCGATTGCGCAAATTGAGAAAAGTCGGCGCTGGCAAGACGGTGAATTAGTCTGGGATGGGCGGGTAAATCATGTGTGAGAGCGAGGACGGCAATGCGCTGGCCGAGTTGCAGATGGTTATGGACGGCTGCGTTCAGCTGATCCAAAGGAACAAGTTTTAGCGGAGTTCGTGGCGCGTAGTGCGCCGCTAAACTGCCCGAGACGCGCGGCAGGGTTTGCTCATCATCGTGCGGGTTAAGCTGAGTAGTTTTTTCCTTCTCTGTCAGCGTGATTTTTTGATCTGCCACGGGGCTGTGCAGCATTGTGCTTAAGGTCGCAGCGCTTAACGCGCCGGGGCGCAGAATGCGCGGGGTTGCCGAGGTGAGGTCCAGAATGGTGGATTCAATACCGACACTGCAGGCGCCGCCGTCAAGAATCATGGCGACGGGATGTTCCGTGTTGCGGCCGAGCTCTTCTTCTACATGTGCGGCGGTGGTGGGGCTGATATGACCGAATCTGTTGGCGGAGGGCGCGGCAATGCCGCTGCCAAATTCGCGCAGCAAGGCCAGGGCGACAGGATGATCGGGCACGCGCACGCCGATGGTGTCTTGCCCGCCGGTGATTAAATCCGGTACGTCAGGATGACGTTTGAGTATCAGGGTGAGCGGCCCGGGCCAGCAAGCTTGGGCGAGTTGATAGGCAGACGGCGGAATGTCAATTGCCCATTGGGGAAGATGCGTTGCATCGGGTAAATGGACGATCAGCGGGTGATCGGCAGGCCGCCCCTTGGCGGCGAAAATCTTGGTCAGCGCGGTGGTGTTGCGGGCGTCTGCGCCTAGGCCATACACCGTTTCAGTGGGGAAGGCGATAAGTTCTCCGGCGCGCAGCAGTTGCGCGGCGCGTGCAATGTCATTCATTGGTGGAGACAGGGAATGGTGCGCCGTATTGCCAGCGCCGACTTTTCATGCAGGCTGCATTTCATCGCTTGAGCGCGCGAAACCCAATGTCATGACGGTATTGCATGCCGTCAAAGTGAATCGGGGCGAGCGCGGCGTAGGCGTTTTTCTGGGCTTCCTTGATGCCATCTCCCAAGGCGGTGACACACAACACGCGGCCACCGGCGGTGATGATTTGCTCATCGACATTTTTCGTGCCGGCGTGAAACACATGGCTAGTCGGGTTTTTCGCTACGGCAGTTGAGGTTTCCGAGACTGCTAGGCCGTGAATGACGTCGCCCTGACGCGGCGTGGCGGGATAATTGGCTGCGGCCATAACGATGCCCAGCGCTACGCGGCGGTCCCATTCGACATCAACCTGGTCGAGCCGGCCATCAATGGCGGCGTCCACCAGCGTGATGAGGTCGGTCTTTAAACGCATCATGATGGGCTGGGTTTCCGGGTCGCCCATGCGGCAGTTGAATTCCAGTACGCGCAAGCTGCCATCGGGGCGAATCATCAGCCCGGCATACAGGAAGCCGGTGTAGATGATGCCGTCAGCGGCCATGCCGTTAATGGTGGGCATGATGACTTCACGCATGACGCGGGCATGGATTTCTGGTGTGACTACCGGTGCGGGAGAATAAGCGCCCATGCCGCCCGTATTCGGTCCCGTGTCGGCGTCGCCCAGGCGCTTGTGATCCTGGCTCGTGGCCAATGCCAGGGCATGCTTGCCGTCGGCCATGACAATAAAACTGGCTTCTTCGCCGTCAAGAAATTCTTCGATCAACACGCGTGCGCCGGCTTCTCCCAAGGTGTTGCCGGCCAGCATATTGTCCACTGCCTCATGTGCTTCCGTTAGGTTCATGGCGACAACAACGCCTTTGCCAGCGGCTAAGCCATCAGCTTTGACGACAATGGGTGCACCTTTTTTGTTAATGTAGGCGTGCGCAGCGGCGATATCAGCAGAAGTGGCGGTGAATGTTTGAGATGCCGCAGTTGGAATGCCATGACGCACCATGAATTGCTTGGCAAAGTCTTTTGAGCTTTCCAGTTGCGCAGCTGCCTGGCTGGGGCCGAAAATGCGCAGACCCTGTTCGCGAAATACATCCACAATGCCCGCAGCCAAGGGGGCTTCAGGGCCAACAATCGTGGCGTGAATGTTTTCGCGTTTAGCAAAGGCAGCCAATGCCTGAATATCAGTCAGGGGCAGATTTGTTACGCCGGGTTCACGTGCGGTGCCTGCGTTGCCAGGGGCGACATAAATGTGTTGCAAGCCTGCGGTGTATTGCAGCCGCCAGGCCAGGGCGTGTTCACGGCCGCCAGAACCAATTACTAGAAGTTTCATGAGTTGCTTTCAGTCATCCGTTGCTTTCAGTCATCCGATGAGATGCTTATTAAATCGATGCGTTAAAAAGTCGCTAGAAAATGTTTAGCTTGGGTTTCGCTTAGTGGCGGAAATGCCGCATGCCGGTGAGCACCATGGCAATGTTTTGTTCATCCGCTGCGGCAATCACCTCAGCATCGCGTACCGAGCCGCCGGGCTGGATCACGGCGGTCGCGCCCGCTTGGGCGAGGACGTCCAGGCCGTCGCGGAAGGGGAAGAAGGCGTCGGATGCGACGACGGAACTGGCCACTGTCAGGCCATTGTTTTCAGCCTTGATAGCGGCGATGCGGGCTGAATCCACACGGCTCATTTGCCCCGCGCCCACGCCGACGGTCATGCCGTCCTTGCAATACACGATGGCGTTGGATTTCACATATTTGGCAACGCGCCAGGCAAACAGGAGGTCGCGCAATTCGTCCGCTGTGGGCTGGCGGCGGGTGACGATCTTGAGATCGCTTGCCGTGATGATGCCGTTATCGGCCGTTTGCACCAACAGGCCGCCACCGACGCGCTTGTAGTCGAAAGTTTGCGTAGCATTTGCATCTGGCGCCGTATCAGCAGCGCCGACTTTTCTGATTTCCCCGACTTTTCTGATTTCCAATACGCGCAGATTTTGCTTGGCCGCGAATATGGCCCGTGCAGCCGGGGTGACTTCCGGCGCGATGATGACTTCGGCAAACTGCCCGGCAATCGCTTCAGCTGCCGCTTCGTCTAGCGCCACGTTAAAGGCGATGATGCCGCCAAAGGCCGAGGTCGGGTCGGTCTTGAAGGCCTTGCGGTAAGCTTCAATAGCGCTGCTGCCAATGGCCACGCCGCACGGGTTGGCGTGCTTGACGATGACGCAGGCGGTCTCGCCGTTAAAAGCCTTGACGCATTCCCAGGCCGCATCGGCGTCGGCAATGTTGTTGTAGGAGAGTTCCTTGCCCTGCAGTTGCTGATAGCTGGCGATGCTATTTGCGGACGGATTCGGTTCCTTGTAGAACGCCGCCTGCTGGTGCGGGTTTTCGCCGTAGCGCAGGGTTTCGACTTTATCGAAAGCCAGCTGCAGCTTGTCGGCAAACAGCGTTGGCTGATTTTTCTCGTCCAGGGCGGTGAGCCAGTTGGCAATGGCCGCGTCATAACGTGCGGTATGGGTGAAGGCTTTTTTGGCCAGCGCAAAGCGCGTGGGATAGCTGACTTCACCCGTGGCTTTGATTTCCGCCAGCACGGGGGCGTAGTCGGCCGGGTCGGTAATGATGCCCACGCCGCCTGCTGCATTGCCGTGATTTTTGGCTGCGGCGCGCACCATGGCGGGGCCGCCGATGTCGATATTTTCGATCGCATCATCCAGCGTTACGTCCGGTTTTGCCACGGTCTCGCGGAAGGGGTAGAGGTTTACCACCACCAGGTCAATCGGCGCAATGCCGTGTTCTTGCATCGTAGCCAAGTGCTCGGGCAGATCACGCCGGCCGAGGATGCCGCCGTGTACTTTGGGATGCAGCGTTTTCACGCGGCCATCGAGCATTTCAGGAAAGCCGGTGTAATCGGCCACATCCGTCACGATCAGCCCCGCATCCCGCAACAGTTTGGCGGTGCCCCCTGTGGAGAGCAGCGAGACGCCGAGTTGCGAGAGGCCTTGGGCAAATTCGACAACGCCTGCTTTATCGGAAACGCTGATGAGCGCTTGAGTGACTTTCATTAAAACCTCAACGGTGAATGGCTAAAAAATAGAAAACAAGAATTACAGCAAATTATGGTCTTGCAGCATGCGGCGCAAGGTGCCGCGGCTGATGCCAAGAATTTCTGCCGCCACGGTCTGGTTGCCAGCAGCTTGCTCCATCACTACTTCAAGGAGCGGTAACTCGGTAGATTTGAGTACCATGTCATACAGCGCGTGAGGTGT
>Ga0209066_10008417_pt1 | contig 9997 bp, 8 predicted proteins | sample All_14_2_FD_187198 | JGI IMG/M metagenome (GOLD analysis project Ga0209066, IMG submission 187198) | Freshwater microbial communities in response to fracking from Pennsylvania, USA - Allegheny Zone_MetaG_DW_15 (SPAdes) (version 2) ... | reverse complement strand
CATAAATAGAAATGGAGGGGAAGAAAGGGAGGAGTTTAGATGAAACGGTTCACAGTTCTGTTCCTGGTTGTAGCACTCTGCATCTGCGCGAACGTCGCGTGGGCCAAAGGCGCCCCCAAAGCGTCGGAAATGCTGCCCAACTACAACTACACATTGATTGGTTCCTTTGAAGTGAAAGGCCGGCAAGGGATTGCCACCGATGGCGAATTTTACTATGTGAGTGGCAGCAAAGCACTGTACAAGTACGACAAGACCGGCAAACTGCTGCTGGCCAACGAGAATCCGTTCGAGGGCTACGCGATTCCGTCGAACCATATCGGCGATATTGATGTGTTCAACGGGGAGATTTTTGTCAGTGCGGAAAATTTCATGGATGGTGTGGGCAAAGACATCCAGATTGCGATTCACGATGCGGCGACCTTGAAATTGAAGAGAACGTTCCGGTTCGAGCCGTCCAGCGGACAGGAGGAAGTATCCGGTATCACGGTGGACCGTGACAAACGGACCGTGTGGATGTGTTCCTGGGTTGGTGAAGAAAGCGGACGCTATCTCTACGAATATAGTCTGGATACCGGCGCTTATCTGCGCAAAATCCATCTGCAACCGGTGCCGCAGTGGGTCCAGGGCGTGTTCTACTGGAAAGGCGCTTTGTACCTCACGGCTGACGACGGGACTGCCGACCAGGAAGAGCCGGACCACCTCTATCGGGTTAATGTGACCGATAAATCCTACGCCAGTGTTGTGCTGGAAAAAACATTCACGCAAGTTAAGAAACAAGGCGAGATCGAAGGACTCACCATCGATCCGAAGACCGATGAACTGTTGGTGCTGTTCAATCGCGGCGCCCGCATCGTTCTGGGGATGGGCAAAGGACTGTATCCCGGTTACACACGGGAAATCTCCGAAGTGTACCGTTACAAAATGACCCCGATGCAAAAATAATCCGCCTGACTTCAGGCGGAGAGCGGGTCTGAATAGTTCATAGTTAAAGGGTTTGCGGCGGAATGTCGTGAACCCTTTTGCTTCGCGCTGCCAGTGCTTTCATTTCCCGTAGCATGAACCAACCGGTCACAATGGAGGCCCCCAGGTCGGACATCGGTCCGGCCAGCCAGATGCCGTTCAGGCCGAAGAAATGCGGCAACAGGTAGACCAACGGGATTAGCAGGATGATTTGACGTAGCAGGTTGAAGACAATCGCATAGCCGGCCTTGCCGACGGCTTGATAATAATTGGCGCCAATCAACTGAAAGCCGATGATCGGCAACAACAGCAGATAAAACCGTAACCCGTCCGCGCCCAGTTGCACCAATTCTGCGTGGCCGTTGAACAATCGCACAATCTGTTCGGCAAAAATCTGGACGCCGGCGAATCCGAGCAGACAGAATCCGGTCGCAGCCACTACGGCCAGTCGGACGACCTCGATCACCCGGCTGAAGTTACCTGCGCCGAAATTATAGCCGATGATCGGCTGCGCTCCCTGGCTGATGCCCATCACCGGCATCAGGATCAGCATCAACACCCGGTTGACGACGCCGAACGCTGCCACTGCCAGCCCCCCGCCGTAAGCCAGCAGGTTGAAGTTGAGCACCACCATCACCAGCCCTGCGCCGATCTGCAGTAAAAAGGGCGCCATGCCGATGCGAGCGATTTCGCTGAAGATTTTTCGTTGCAAGCGCAGGTTTTGCGCTTTTAGCTGCATCGTGCCGGTACCCTTGATGAAGTATGCCAGCACCCAGACGGTCGCCACGATCTGGGCGGCGACGGTGGCCCAGGCCGAACCCTTGATTCCCATATCGAAACCGAAGATGAACAGCGGATTGAGTGCCGCGTTCAGCAGGGCGGCGATTAACATCGTCTTCAGCGCGGTGTGAGGGTCGCCCTGGGCCCGGATCAGGTTGTTCAGGCCAAAACTTACATGCATGAAGATGCTGCCGCCGAGAATGATCAGCGAAAAATCGCGCGCATACGGCATCACTTCCGGCGTCGCGCCGAGAAACAGCAGTAACGGGTCAAGAAACCACAACGATACGGCGGTGGTGAGTAGCACCAGAATGATCACCAATGACAGGGCGTTGCCCAGGATCAGTTCCGCACCGGCTTTGTCCTTTTGTCCGAGACGGATCGAGATCAGTGAACCGGCCCCCAGACCGACGAACATGCCGACCCCCATCAGAATCAGCATCAGCGGGAATACCAGCGTGACAGCCACCAGGCCGACCTCGCCGACGCCCTGTCCGACGAAAATACTATCGACCACGTTATATAAAGCGTTGACGACCATGCCGATGATCGCCGGACCAGAATAGCGTCGCAACAGTGTGGCGATTTTTTCCTCGCCCAGTGCATTTGATTTGTCCATGACTCCTCCTGAAAATTCCCCGGGAAGTGATTTTTTGACGATTTTATCATTATACCACTTTCGCGCTGCAAACGAAGAAAAGCACTCCAGCAAAACAAAAGAACCTCGCGCGAGGTTCTTTTGTGCAGTAATTGATTTGCTAGGTTCTCAGCGCCAAATCGCCGCAAAGTCTTGGGATTCCTGAATCGAACGGGCAAATCCCTGCACTACCGTCCGATAGCGGGAACGGTCGGTGTAAATCGAGCTGACATGGTCAGCTCGTGGAAAAAGCTGAATCTGGCGCTGCCCTTTGGTCATGCTGTAAAGCTGCTGCGACATGCTGGCCGGCACCAACCGGTCCGCTTCACCGTGGATATACAGCACCGGCGTCGTGACCTGTTGCACGGCCCTGAGCGGCGAAGCCGCGCCAAACGTGAACCGGGCGCGCAGGTAGGTCACTGCGTTGGCGTAGGGTAACAGGACCTGCGGCGGGATGTTGCCTGGGAGCTGCAACCGCTGGCTCATCTGATCGGCCAGCAAGGACTCCAGGTCGGAGTAGGCGCTGTCAGCAATGTAAAACGCCACCCGTTTGTTGGATTCGTTCAAGCCGGCGTGTAACAGAGCTGTCGCAGCGCCCATCGAAATACCGTGCATGCCAATGGTGCCCTTGGGGAAGCGATGCCGCAACCAATCCACCCACTGGTCCACGTCGTGCTTTTCATAAACACCCCAGGTGACTGACTGGCCGCCGCTTTCCCCATGCGCCCGCGAATCGACCAGCAGCAGGTTGTAGCCGGCATTCAGATAGATGTTTAAATAACTAAGCCCGGCCAGGCGACTTTCGCTGAATCCATGCAAGAAAATCAGGGTTTTGTCAGTAGTTTGCGGATTGGGAATAAAGGTGCCGGTCAATGAATAGCCGAAGCGCGACGGCATTCGGATATCCTGCCAGTTGCGCGAAGTTTTGCCATTTTCGAGAATCTGCTGCCAGCGGCCGGTGTTGTTGGCATGTAACCGAGAGTGCCGGACACACATCTCATTATAAATGATGTCGCCCATGAATAACCCGGCCGCATTGACAGCGATAAATGCGAAGAAGAGGCATATGAGCAGGAGGCGTCGCCAAAAGTTTTTGCCGCCAAATAATTTTTTGATATCCATGAACTCCTCGCACTGATCAATTCATCAGCAATGGGTTGTATTATTCATTTTATCAAAAAACCATTCTTGTAGCGAGACTTTCTATTCCGCCTGCAAGGTCACTACCGTCTTGACAATCAGTTCAACGCCGGTGGACAGGACTGATTCGTCAAAATCGAATTTGTCATTGTGATGCCCGGCAGATAGATTGGCACCCAGCATGAAATAGGTGCCGAGGCCGCCGTTTTCCTGTACCACCGTCATCAGGTGCGAGAAGTCTTCGGTAGCGCCAAAACCGATGTAGTCGCGGATGTCGTTGAAAGAGCCCATTTCGATTGCGACTTTTTTCAGTACGTCGCGGGTGGCAGGGCTACTTTCGCCGCTCTTGGTGCCGCCGACCATTTCAATATGGTAATCCACACCGTAGGTGAGGGCTGATCCTTCGATGATCCGGCGGGCTTCGCCGGCCATGAACTCATCGATCTCACTGGTTTCGCCACGGGTTTCCATTTTGAATACGGCATGGGCGGGAATCACGTTGCGTCCTTCACCGGCCACCAACGTGCCGACGGTGATGCGGGTGGCGCCTTGCCCGTGGCGGGCGATGGCGTGTAGGTTGAGTGAGGCAGAAGCGGCCGCCAGCAAAGCGTTCTTGCCTTCCTGCGGCGCTGCACCGGCGTGGGCCGGTTTGCCGGTGTATGTGACATCGAGTTTGGTGGTGGCGAGGAATTTGCCGGTGCTGCAGATCAACTGCCCGGTTTTGGTGGCCTGAAAACCGATATGCACGCCGAGGATATGGTCGACTCCATCCACCGCACCAGCGCCAACCATGGCCCTGGCACCGCGACTGCCTTCTTCGCCCGGCTCGAAAATCAGCCGAATTTTGCCTTTCAGCTCTGACTTCATGTCTTTCAACAATGCGGCAACACCCAGTCCCATCGCCACATGACCGTCGTGACCACAGGCGTGGGCTGCGCCGGGATTGACCGAGGCGAAGCCTTCTTTACGGGGCAGGTGTTCCGCGGTGTTTGCTTCATTGATATCATTGGCGTCAATGTCAAACCGCAGGGCGATTAGCGGACCGGGTTTGCCGCTGTCCAGTTCTGCGACCAAACCGGTCAGGCCGCCTTCCATCGCTTTTACCAGCGCCGGATCGGCGCCCTGCTTGACCGCGCGTTCCATATGGGCGGTCAATTCGGCAGGCGAAGGGACGCCAAGCATGTCAGCTTTTTTTACAGCGGCTTCGCCCACTTTGACTTCATAACCAAGTTCCTTCAAACGGGCGGCAATCAACGCGGCGGTGCGAAATTCGGTCCAGCCGACTTCCGCGTGCCGGTGGATGTCCCGGCGCAGTCGGACCAGTTCAGCTTGCATTGCCTGAGATTTTTGCCTGATCATATCAGTCAATCGAAACAACTCCTTCACCATCAAATTGCTTTTGAATTAACAACTACAGCAGAATGAACATCGCCGCAATAATCGCCAGAATCATGCCGGGAGCGTTGCGTTTGGCCAGTTCCATCGGATTCACCCCGGCGATGGTGGCGCAGATGATTCCGGCTCCGGTGATCGGTGACATGGTCCGACCGAGAGCCCCGCCCAGCGTGGCGATACTGCCCATCCGGATCGGCTCGATACCGAACTGCATGGCATGGGGTGTGACAGCCTCATTGAAGGCAAACGCTGCTGCATCGCCGGAACCGGCAATGATAGCCAATGCAAAAGGCCCGAACGTCGCAGCGTACTTGGCGATGCCGGTCGAGGCGATCATCATGTCGATAAACGCCTTGACCAGGCCGATCGATTGCATGCCGCTGACAAAGACACCGGCGGCGATGATGATACCCATGATCTGACCGTAGGCCGAACCCATACCGTCAAAAAATGCCTTGCTCACATCGGCCGGGTTCTTGCGGGTCACGACGATCGCGATGATTGCACCGATGATCATCGCATGGGCAACCCCCAGTTTTTTCAGCATTGGCACCCAGTCGCGCCAAGCACCAGCAGAACGACTGGGATGACCGGCACGATCGCGTACAGGAAGTTGGCCTTAAGTTCCTGGGTCGCTGATTTTGCAGTCGATTCCGGGGCGACATAGCCGCGGTCCTCTTTCAGGATGTACGCGACAATCGTGATCGAGATCGCGGCGATGATGCCTGCCACGATATCGGCTGTGGAGTGTACGGCAATGACTTGCATTACATCGACTTTGGCGATTTTTGCTACGAACGGATTGTGAGCCAGCCCGGGATTGAGCATGCTGCCGAAGGTTCCGGCGAATACTGCGGCTCCGGCGGTAGCAGGATGTACGCCTGACGCGATCAGGATCGGGATGAAGATCGCGCCGACGGCAGCTGATACGCCAGCTGCGCTGGGCAGGGCGATATTGATTGCGAAGGTGCCGAGGGTTGCGCCAGGAATCAGGATCGGCCGGACTTTTTTCAGGCCGTTGGCGACCAGGTTGATCAAGTGTCGGTCACATTCGGTCGCTTTCATGACCAGGGCAAAACCCATGACCGAACAGATGGCCTGGATCAATCCGCCGGTCACCATTGTCTTGGCGAAAGCATCGAATGCGGCCAGCGGTTTCAGCGCCAGGGAAGCCATTAACAGACCCGAACCGAACAGAACCATCCTTGTTTCGTACTGTTTGACAAGCAGGTAGATTGTGATGCAGACAATTAACGCGCCTACGTAGATCATGAACGAAGCCTCCTTTTAAAATTGATTCAGAGCGGTTGATAGAAGCCGCTTTGGGCCAGGTCGACAATGATCGGCGACAACCCTTTTTCCTTGACGAAGGCAGCCCCGGCCGCGGTGGTGATCGCCTGAGCACCTTTGCCGCAGACATACCCCTTGTGCATGATGACTTTTCCGTTGACCAGACTCATCACCGGCTGCTGGTTATCGAGGTTGAGCACCGTGATATCGGCATCGGCGCCCGGCCGGAAGTGTCCTTTCTGGGTCAGGCCAAGAATCCGCGCCGGATTGTAACTGGTTTTCTGGACAAACTCTTTCAGGGTCAGCGCTTGCAGTTTTACCAGGGCCAGGCCCATTTGCACGATGACATTGCGGGGAATACCACCGCCATCGGTGCTGATACAGTCGACAACGAACCTGCCGTCCGGCCGCTTGGCAACCGCCAGTCGAATGCGCGGCTCCGGCGGATTGACTTTGAAGCTGACTGTGGCATCGGTGCCGAGTTCCCGCCAATAGGCGACGGCTCGTTCGCCGGTGGCCAGCACCATCCGGCCGCCTTCCTCCATGTTGATGTTGGCCCAACCGGCCCGGATCGCTTCTTCAAACCCGGCTTCGGTTTTGGCGAAGCCGCCCATGGCCAGGTTTGTCTGGGTTTGCAGGCTTTCCGGCACACCCTGGCTGCATTTGGCGCTGGTGCCGTTCATCGGCGACAGGTAGGATTCGGAGCGGATGGCCGGATTGTTGACCAGGGTGGTGATTGCTTCTTCTGCTTCTGCCATGTAGGGGCGCTTGAGGCCTCGGGTATAGCTGTTGATGTGTGCGATGTGCAGGGCATGGCCGTTGGCCAGTTCCACTGCTTCGAGAAGCCCGTCGATGTTGGATCCGTTGCTGGCGGTGCCGCAATGGAACGCGATATACGCTTTGTTTCGGTTGACCAGTTCGATCGCCCGGCCCGTTGCATCTGAGGTCAACGGATAATGACCGCCCAGCAGTTTCAGTCCGATCGCGCCCTGGTTCAGGCAGCGGTCGAGTAAGGACTGTAATTCGGCGTTACCGGGATCGGCGTCTTTTACCGTGTGTTCCGGGCGCACGTACTCAATGCTGGCGATGTTCAATCCGGCGCCGTAGTCACGGGCCAGATCCCAGACCCCTTCCACCGGGCCTGCCATGTCGAGTGCGGTTGTCACGCCAGCCAATGCCAGCATCTTGTGCCCATAGCGCCCGCCGATCCAGTTGGAAAAGTGGGTGTGAATGTCGATGATCCCTGGGACGACATGCTGATCGGTCAGGTCGAATACTTCGCGGGCCAGACTTGGGTTCAGGTCGGCAGCGATTTCGACGATTCGTCCGTCCGCAATTCCCACATCCAGCAGCTCTTCCCGGTCGGTGGCATAGTCGACGACTGTTCCGCGCCGGAGCAGGATGTCATACTTGTAGGCCATGTCAAACTCCTCCTTTTCAAAGTTTTCGTGAAGGGTCATTGGGTCCTGTTTATCAACGGGTTTTGCCTCGGGCGGCAATCGCTAGCTCGCCGAGGACATTCCCCTGAGAAACCGCATAGGCGCTGTCGTATAAATTGCAGACAGGACAGATGTGATTCGGGATGATTTCCAATTTGTCCCCTAGTTTCAGTTCAGCTCGCAACGCGGCATCATAAATCAGGCCGTGTTCGTCAAACATGCCGCTCAGCCGGACGTTGGCCGAATTCTTGACCAGGCCATAGCCGCTGGTAGCGCAGATTCCCTCGCTACGGGTCTGCAGTGTCAACGCTTTGGCACCGCTGTCCAGCACGATCCGCTCGGCGGTCGGCATACTGATCACGCTTGCGAGCACGGTCGCGGCGCAGCGGCTGTAATCGTTGATCGCAGCGCCTTGCGCGACGTCCATGAAAATGTAGGTGCCGGGACGGATTTCGCTGATTCCTGGCAATACTTCCGAATGCATCAAGGAAGGAGTGGCACCGATACTGACGGTGTCGATGTCCGCTCCCAAGTCTCGGACCAACTTGGCGGCCCACAGGGTACGGTTCTGGCTGTCCAGGCAAAGTCTGCGGCAGTCTTCGCTGCTCTTTGCTTTGTAGGTATGGCCCTCATGCGAAAAGACTCCCTTGAGCGATACGTTTGCTTGCGCCTGAATGTGTTTGACAAGCCGGATTAATTGCTCTTCTTGCATAACTCCGGAACGGTTTTCGCCGGTTTCAATCTCGATCAGCACTTCGACCGGGTGTGACTCGTCGCGGAATACGGTTTCCAGTTGGTCAATCTGGGCTGGATCGTCAACGCCAAGACGGATTTTGATATGCCGGGAAAGCTGGCGGATTCGTTCCAGTTTGCTAACTCCGATAATCTGGTTGGCGATGAAGATGTCAGATATTCCGGTAGCTGCCATGACTTCGGCTTCACCGACTTTTGCCACAGTAATGCCGCTTGCGCCGGCCGCGACCTGCAGTTTGGCCAGTTCCGGCATTTTATGCGTCTTGGTGTGCGGTCTCAGGGCAACGCCGTATTTGTCAGCTTTTTTTTGCATCGCAGTAATGTTGCTTTGGACCAGATCCATGTCGATGAGTAAAGAGGGGGTATCGAGCTGGCTATATTTTGATAGGACCATGGTTGGGCACCTCCGGTAGCTCGGTTTAATAAGTTTTTTGCTTCCTCTTCACCATATGCCAATAGAGGCTCAAATTCGGTGTGAACAAATTTGAGCCTCTATCGCTTCCATATGTTGTGCGGGTCCGATCAGTCCGAAGACCAATGGCCGCATGCTTTTGTACTGTTAGGCCTGAGCAAAATAATCTTTGTAGTGGTAAAGGGCAGGCGAACCACCGGTATGGACAAACACGATGTTTTCGCCTTTTTTGAAACGCCCCTGGCGGATCAGTCCGACCAAGCCGGCAAACGATTTTCCGGTATAGACAGGGTCAAGCAGGATGGCCTCCGTTCTGGCCATGAGAGTCACGGCTTCCACCATTTCTGGTGTTGGTAGCGAATAACCCGGTCCAACGTAGCCTTCTACACATTCGATAATTGCTTCCGGGAAATCGAGACCAAACCGTTTGGCGGTAGCGACGGCATCTTTGATGATGACAGGGCGCTGAGTTTCGTTCGGTCGGCTGATGTTGATGCCGAGCACGGGAATGTTGGTGTTGTTGCCCCAGAAGCCGACAGCCAGGCCGCCATGGGTTCCGCCGCTACCGCTAGTGCAGACTACGTAGTCGATATTCAGGCCTTTGTCAAAGGCTTGGGCGATGATTTCTTCGGCGCAGGCTACATAGCCAAGCGAGCCGACCGCGTTGGAACCGCCGCCAGGGATGATGTAAGGTTTGCCGCCTTTTTGACGGATCGAATCGGCGAGTTTTTCCATCGCTTCCATCATGTTCGAACCACCGGGAACGACGGTGACGCTGGCGATTCCCATCAGATGGAACAGAAAATTGTTGCCGGAAGCCTGCTCGCTATAACTACCAGGAACGCGTTCCTCAATGATAAAATGACAGGGCAGGCCCTCTTTGCAGGCCGCAGCCAGTGTCAACCGGCAGTGGTTTGATTGTACCGCGCCGCAGGTAATCAGTGTATCGGCGCCTTGAGCAAAGGCGTCCGCAACCAGGAATTCGAGCTTGCGAGTCTTGTTGCCGCCACCAGCCAAGCCGAGCATATCATCTCGTTTGATCCAGATATTCGGGCCGCCGAGCTCTTTGGTCAGACGCGGCAGGAACTCCAGGGGTGTCTGTCCTTCTGTGTAACGTCGACGTGGAAATTGTGCCAGATTCATTTTTGCACGCCACCTTTCAAAAAGTTCTTCTACTAATCCTAAGTATAG
>Ga0209066_10008416_pt1 | contig 10000 bp, 9 predicted proteins | sample All_14_2_FD_187198 | JGI IMG/M metagenome (GOLD analysis project Ga0209066, IMG submission 187198) | Freshwater microbial communities in response to fracking from Pennsylvania, USA - Allegheny Zone_MetaG_DW_15 (SPAdes) (version 2) ... | reverse complement strand
GAAACGCTATGACCTTGCTTCGATGGGGCGCCGCCGTGCCAATGCCACCTACTTTGAGTCGCATGGTGTGGACGCCACGACCGGGCTGTCTTACGCGATGGATATGACGCCTTTAATGAATGATGCCGGGAAAAACCCCGCTGAGTTCACGCAGGAGTTTATTCAACGCTTTGCGCAGGATGTAAATGCACGTATCGGCAGGATGAGTTAAGAGTTTCCTGGATTTTTTCAATCATCCCGCGGAAAGGAGGATGAGGCGACCGATACGTTGTTTGCATGAAAAAGTGTGTTCGAAAATATCGAATTAATTCACAAGGAGAAGAAAGATGCAAAAGAAAATGTTAGCCCTGCTGTCCATTATCATTTTGGCCAGCCTCGTACTTTCGGCTTGCGGCACCCCCGCTGCAACCGAGGCCCCCGCTGCCGCAACTGAGGCCCCTTCAGCCACTGAAGCTCCTGCTGCAACCGAAGCACCCGCTGCCGGCGAAGCCACCACTTTGAAGATCTATCTGCTTGATTACACCCCTGACACCATCGAATGGCTCAAGAGCGAGATCAACCCCGCTTTCGAAGCAGCTCATCCTGGTGTGACTGTTGAGATCACCGAAGGTTCCTGGTCTGGTTGGGACACCACCTTCAGCGGTTTCTTTGCTGCTGGCGAAGGCCCCGACATCATCAATCTCGGTTCTGAAATGAACACCCTTTACGGTGAAAGCCTTGCGGATATGGATCCCTACCTTGGCGAAGGTGCCTGGGATGAGATCTCGAATTTCGGCCCTGCTCTCGAAAATGCCAAGTACGATGGCAAGCTCCGCGGTCTTCCGATCTTTACCGCCCCTCGCTACGTATTCTGCCGCACCGACTTGATGGAAGCTGCTGGCTGGGCAACTGGTACTCCCCAGAACTTCGCGCAGTGGACTGAATTCGCCTCCACCGCCTCGACAATTGATCCTGCTACGAATTCATTAACCCAGCAAGCGCTTGTTCCTGTTGATGCTGCTTCCATGGCTGACTGGCAATGGTGGCTGTTGGTGTACTACTCCCTTGGTGGCGAACTCTACAAAGCCGATGGAACCCCCAACTTCGATTCCCCCGAAGCTTTAGCCGCGACTCAGTTCCTCGCTGACATGCGCACCGCTACCTATGGCCCCGCTGCTGATGCAGTTGGTTCCCTCCCGACCGGACAGGGTTCTGTCATTGATGTGGATGATGCCACTGGCAAGGATAATGGTGCAGTATGTCTCGCACACTCTGGTTGGGCTGCCCCTGCTTTTGATCGCCCGATCTGGGACAATGTCACCATCGAACCTTTCTATGGCGATCCCGAGAACTTCCCCAACAGCAAGCCTGTTGTGCTCGCCTTCAATGATTGGCTCGCCGTTGCCGATTACAGCCCGAACAAGGAACTCGCTGCTGAATGGTTGAAGATGGCCTTCTCCAAGGAAGCCAACAACAAGTGGAACGAGACCATGGGCCTCATCCCTGCTCGCAACGATTCTCAATATGGCTACGTGGCCGACTCCCCACAACTTCAGCGCGAAGCTGAATTGGCCTCCCAATACGGTGTTGGTTTCGCTGGTATCAAGGAAGCTGCCAAGCTCTCCACCATCATGCAGGATGCCCTCGGTAAGTTGATCACCGAAGAACTCACTCCTGAAGAGGTTGTTGCCAAGATCCAGGAAGAATACATCGCTGCCCTCGGCGAATAATCTACTGGCTTATACTAAAGGTTGGGCGGGTTATCCCGCCCAACCTTTCCTTTGTAATCGGAGGAAGCGCCAATGCCCGAAAATCCATATCTGAATGTATTGGTCACTGCCGTTTTGGCCGTTATCTTTATTGTCGCAAGTAGCTACGGATTAGGTTTTCTTGCGAGAGCCATCGTTAAACTGCGTGGTGCATCGCCAAAAAATCAAGAAAACGCCTTTGCAGGATATTTCTTCGCTGCGCCGTGGATTGTGGGTTTTATTATCTTTGTGATCGTCCCGATGGCTTTTTCCCTGTATTGGAGTTTTACCGATTATCGGGTTACATCCAATGAACCAGCAAATTGGATCGGCTTCAAAAACTATAACGACCTGTTATTCAATGACGATAGTTTTCGCGCGTCCATCGTCAACACTCTATATTTGACCGTGATCGGCCTGCCTTTGCAAATGGCCGTGGCATTATTTCTTGCTGTTTTGCTTAATCAAAAGATGCATGGCGAACGCATCTTTCGTATGGCTTTCTATCTTCCCGTTATTCTTGGTTTTAATACCGCTGTTCTGTTGTGCTGGCGTTTAATGTTGAATACAGGCACTGGCATCATTAATCAGATGATCCGTGCAGCTATAACGGCATTCCCACCGCTTAATTATGTTAACCGTGCAGTGATTTATATACAGGAACTTACCACTGCCGTCTTTTTGGGAATCAATACAGGCAAATTCAATTTATTGACCAAACTTCTCGAAGCAGGCTTCCCGGCTGATAATCGTGTGCCGCTCTGGGTACAAAGTCCATTGTGGACAAAGATGTCTGTGATCCTGTTGATGATCTGGGGTTGCGGCGCAATGATGTTGATCTTCCTCGCAGGTCTGAACAACATCCCAAAGGAATTGCATGAAGCTGCCGAAGTGGATGGTGCCACAGGCTGGCAACGCTTCTGGAAGATTTCCTTCCCGCTTCTCACCCCTTACATTTTCTATAATCTTGTTGTAGGCATGATCAGCTCTTTGCAAATCTTTGAACCAATTTTCGTACTGTACCGTGACAATCAGCCAATTGTTTCCTCGACAATTTCCATGGTCTATTACCTCTGGCAGAAGAGTTTCAGTCATTTTGAGATCGGCTATGGTTCTGCCATTTCGTGGGTGATCCTCATAATTATTTTGATCGTCACTGTGATCCAGTTCAAGCTTCAGGATCGCTGGGTGACCTACGATGTGTATTAGGAGAGCAAAATGAAACGATACCTGCCCATGCTCAGAAGCATTTTGCTGTACACAGTCCTCACAGGCGCAACTGTAATGATGAGCTTCCCTCTGTTCTGGATGATCTCATCCTCTCTGAAAACGCTCGAAGAGACCAACTCCCCCGGAATTGTTTGGGTACCAGATAACCCGACCCTCACTGCCTATACCAGCATCTTTCAAAATCAAGATTTCCTGCGTTCTTACTTCAACTCTGTCTTTTACGTTACCCTTGCAATGGTTGGGACTTTGATCTCCATCGCCGCAGTGGCGTATGCCTTTAGCCGCATTGAATGGCCCGGTAAGAATATTGTGTTCTTTCTTATGTTGTCCACAATGATGATACCGCCGCAAGCACTTATCGTTCCCCAATATGTTTTTTTCAACAAGTTGGATTGGATTGGGACATTCAACCCACTCATCATCCCCGGTTATTTTGCGGGTGGCGCGGCTATGATATTTTTGCTGCGGCAATCCATGGCACAAATTCCAAAAGAATTGGATGAGTCTGCTTTTGTGGATGGAGCGAATCACATTCAGATCTGGTGGGAGATTATCCTGCCGCTGGTCAAAGCTCCGCTTGCCACGGTTGCCACCTTTCTTTTCGTAGGCTTATGGAACAGCCTGCTAACACCCTTGATGTATTTGCAGACCATTGATCTTTATACGCTGCCCGTTTATGTCTCTACGTTGTATAACATCAACAACACGGTGCAACAATGGCCAACCATCATGACAGCAGCTGTGCTCACAACTGTTCCTCTTATTATTGTGTTTTTCTTTGCACAGCGCTTTATTCTTGAAAGTGTTGTCGTATCTGGCTTGAAAGGTTAATGTGGATCTCGAACATCTTGTAGGGCAAAAACTTTTATTTGCATTCCACGGCAAGGAAACACCTTCGCCCGAAATCATAAGTGCATTTAAAAAATATTCTCCGAGCGGAATTTCGCTTTTTCGCAGCCTCAACATTGGAACGCTTGCGCAACTTAAAGAATTGAATGCATCTCTTCAACGCATCGCTCGTGAACTCGGCCTGCCTCTGTTGATCATTGCTACCGATCAGGAGGGTGGACAACTCATGGCAGTCGGTGATGGCACTCCTTTGCCCGGTAATATGGCGATTGGTGCCACGCGTTCCAAAGAACTGGCGCGTAAAGCTGGTGAAGTGCTGGGGCGCGAAATGGCTGCACTCGGCATCAATGTCAATTACGCGCCCTGCGCCGATGTCAACATCAACCCGAACAATCCTGTGGTTGGCATTCGTTCGTTCGGCGAAGATCCCATTCTGGTTGGGGAACTGGCCGCCGCCATGATTGAGGGAATCCAATCTCAGGGTGTGGCTGCCACTGTCAAGCATTTTCCTGGTCACGGAGATACGGCCAGCGATTCCCATCTTGGCCTGACAACTGTTCCGCACTCGCGTGAGCGACTCTCCGCTGTGGAATTACCCCCGTTCCTCTCCGCTCTCAAAGCGGATGCCAAACTGGTGATGACCGCCCACCTCGGCATTCCCTCTATCGACGGTCCTGATGCCCCACCTGCTACGTTATCTCCCAATATCATCGACGGTTTATTACGTCACGACCTCGGCTTTGATGGCGTTGTCGTCACCGACGCAATGGACATGCACGCTATTCGTCAGGGTGAATTGCTGGGCGAGGATTCACTTCGCGCGGCAAAAGCAGGCGCAGACTTGCTGCTCGTCACCAGTGACCCAATGGATCAAACCCGTGCCTATGAAGCGCTTTTGAGCGGAGCACAGTCTGGTGAGTTGGAGGTAGGTGAATTGCAGGCTTCCGTTGCCCGCATTACACGCCTGAAAAACTGGCTGACAGAAAATGCCTCCGCGCCAGATTTGAGCGTGATCCAATCTGTTGCACACATGCAAATTGCGGACGAGATCGCGGAGAAATCCATCACTCTGGTGCGCGACCAAAATAAATATCTGCCAGTAAAACTCGAAGCAGATAAGCGTATTGCCGTCATCATCCCAGTTCCCCAAGACCTCACCCCGGCAGATACGTCTTCTTATATTCAGCCTATGCTGGCAGAGTCAATTCGCGAATTCCACACACAAACGGATGAATTCAAGATTCCATATGCGCCCAGTGAAGAGGAGATCTCTGTAACTTTGAGGCGAATTCGCGGCTATGACCTGACCGTGGTCGGAACGATCAATGCCTATGCCCAAGAGAAGCAGGCAGAGTTCGTCCGTCAATTGTTGGATATGGATAAGCCTGTAATTGTCGTCGCAATGCGTCTGCCGTATGACCTTGCTGCCTTCCCGCAAGCCTCCACCTTTGTTTGTACCTACAGCATTTTGGAGCCATCCATGCGGGCAGTAGCGCGTGCGCTCTTTGGCTTCGGGAAGATAACTGGTCAATTGCCAGTATCAATTCCCGGGTTGGTCGAAGCGGGCATTTAATCCAAACAAGAGAAAATTATGTCCCTATATTCTGAAATTACAGAACAACCTGAACGTATCAAGTCTTTGCTTTCTTTACAGAAAAAAACAGTGGAGCAGATCGCTGCTGCCATTCAAAAGCGTGACATCCAGTATGTGTTCCTCGCCGCGCGTGGGACTTCTGACAACGCAGGCCGTTACGCCAATTATTTACTTGGCGCATTGAATGGACTTCCGCTTGCATTGGCGACGCCTTCGCTCTTCACCTATTACAAACAACCGCCGAAGTTGAAGAATGCGCTGGTGATCGGCATTTCGCAATCCGGGCAGTCACCTGATATTGTCAGTGTGTTGGATGAAGGCAAAAAACAAAATTGTTTGACGTTGGCGATCACGAATGAGGCGAAGTCACCGCTCGCGAAAGCCGCGGATTTCCTGCTGGATATTCAAGCGGGCAGGGAGAAAGCGGTTGCGGCGACAAAAACGTATACAACTGAGCTGATGTCTATTGCGATGCTTTCGACAGCATTGAGCGGGAACAAAGCTCGTTGGGCTGAATTGGCCAAGGTGCCAGGCTGGATGAAGACCGTGTTGAAACACGATGCGCTGATCTCCCAGTCTGCCGAGCGCTACCGCTACATGGATCAGACCGTTGTGCTGGGCCGTGGATTTAATTACTCGACTGCGTTTGAGTGGGCGTTGAAGTTGAAGGAATTGGCGTATGTAAAAGCTGAACCATATTCTTCGGCGGATTTTCAACATGGACCCATCGCTATGATGGAAAGCGGATTCCCCGTGATGGCTGTTGCACCGAGGGGCAGGGTGTTCGATTCGATGCATGAAATGTTGACGCGCTTGCTCAAAGAACTCTCTGCTGAGTTGGTCGTGATCTCAAATGATAAAAAGGCGCTTTCGCTTGCCAGCCTGCCATTATCCATTCCTGCGGATGTGCCCGAATGGCTTTCGCCTTTGATCTCCATTCTCCCCGCGCAGATGTTCGCCTATCATCTGACGCAGGCAAAGGGATACAACACGGAGCAGCCGCGCAGCATCCATAAAGTGACGGAGACAACGTGAAATAAAAAAAGAGCAATGTCAATTGCTCTTTTTTGTTCCTCAAACATTGTGTGGATGATGGTTTTATATGATAATGTCGCAAACGAAAAGAGGTGACCTGATGCGTGTTTGTGTTCTTTCCGATGAAGTAATCGCAGATTTTGACCCATCCTCATTCCTGAAAGATTATGAATGGGAGATGGTTACATTAACATCGCCTGTGCTGGATAAAGTCCGTGCGCTTGCAGAGAGTAAAAAATTTGACATCTTCCTAAACGTTTGTGAAGGCTATGAATTTGAAGATGAAGAGGATGACCTATTGGGCTATCAGGGCATTGAAGTAGTTAATGCACTGGAAAAACTTTCCCTTCCTTTTACAGGTGCAAGTTCAAATTGTTTTGATCCCACTCGCGAGGAAATGCAGGAAGTGGCTGATGCGAATGGCGTTGGCTTTGCCAAAGGGTATCAGGTCAAAAGTGTGGAAGAAGCAGAAAAGTTGGTGAAGAACCTACGCTTTCCGATCATGATCAAGCACCCGAAGAGCTATGGCAGTATGGGTATGATCAAGGAATCGAGGGCTGAAAGTCTTGAACAAGTGCTTGCTCAGGTGGATCGTATTTGCTCTGAGTTTGGCGCTGCCCGAATGGAGGAATTTATCGTCGGTAAAGAGTTCAATGTTTTGGTGGTTGAGAACGCTGAAGACTCAAGCCAGCCATTCGCGTATCCGCCCGCAGAGTTGATCTTTCCTCCTAACGAGGAATTTTGGCATACTGACATCAAATGGAATTACGATGTTCCCTTTGACTTCAAAGAAGTCACCGACTCTGAATTGATAGCCCGTCTTCAAGATACTGGCAGGCGTATGTTTCTCGCGATGGGTATTTCGGGGTACGGGCGCTGTGATATTCGCATGAACGAAAAAGGCGAATTATTCATTTTGGAGATCAATCCAAACCCCGCCATCATGCTCCAGCCCAAGGAATATGGCCCTGCTGATTATATGATCCTTTATGACAAAGATGGGTACAAAGGGTTCTTCGAGAGAATATTCAGCGCCGCATTTCACAGACAAAAATTGAGATTGGCAAGTTAAACAAAAAGGAGTCCGCAATCGCTGCGGACTCCTTTTTGTTTTTGAGATTAAGGCTGGGTTACAACCAGATTGTCGAAATGGATTTCAGCGGTTTGTTCGGCATCCTCAAAGGAAATTGCCGAGAAGGCGAGGGAACCTGAGGTCGCACCGCCTGCAATCGTTGTTGCTTCCGCCACCAATTGGCCGTTGACTTCGAGCTTCAATTCACTGCCGTTGCAGGTTGCACGGATATGGTTGAGCACATTGCCCTGATTGACCGCATCCGAGTAGGACCAATCCACGAGCGGGCTCATATTGCTGGCTGTCACACTGCGGATGGTGTAGTATCCATCACCGCTGATCGCCAGCATGTAGCCGTCGATGGAAGTATCTTCACGCTCAGAAAGACGGCAGACCACGCCAAAACCTGCGTTGTTGTTGGCCGGGCCGCTGATCATGGTCACGTCAAACTCAGCTACTGTGTTGTCGTATTGGGAAGTTGTTCGACCCCAGTGCCACAGATCGCTAATGGCGCGAACAACATAAACGCCATCCTTTGTTTCAACAGTGCCGTTTTCGTCTGTATAGGTCTCGAATTCAGTGCTTGTCACGCTAAAGTCATCAGTCAGTAGAATATTTGAAGGTACTTCTACTGCGGTCGTAGCCGTAGGAATGACGGGGATCGTTGGAAGAACGGGAATTGTTGGAACCAGTGTTGGTTCCTGGTTAAGGGTTGGAAGGCTAGTGGCAGGGCATGCACAGGCTAGTAAAAATATGCCTGCAATCATGCCAATAGTAAGGCGGGTTCTTTTGTTCATCTCTTCTCCTTTTGATAATTAGATTGTAGCAGGATGTAATTATTTTTCCAGGAACCCTTTGGTACTAAAAGGGGCAATCCATTTTGGATTGCCCCGGTGGTTGCGTTACAAAGAATTTAAATACTCAACAACAGCCTTCGCATCTTCACTGCCTGCCTCCGCATGATCGATTAATGGAATGCCATGCGGCCCCGGAATATCGATCGCATCTGGATAGGCCAGCAATGCGGCTTTGACGATCTCCAATTTACCAAGCATGGCAGCAGCGAAAATATCGATTCGGGCGCCGTGTTCCAGAAGATAATTTGCAATCGCCTTATTGCCCATGTGCGATGCTGCGCCGAGTGCGGTTTCAAAGTCACCGCCGCCCCAGTCCCATGTGGCGTTGATCAGTGCGGGTTCTTGTACCAGCAATTCCTTCACACGTTCAAAATTTCCATGAGAAACGCCGACAAATTCTTCAACAAGTTTGGCATCCAAAGCAGGTTTTGTATCCATTGTTATCTCCACTACCAATTAAAATATTAAGGTCGGTCTTATGCTCTGTCACTGTAATTTAATATTGCAGATTATATTCCAACTGGCGTTTCAGGTTAGATTTTTTTCTTTTCTTCTTTGATCAATGTTTCCACATCGCCAGCATGTTCAATTTCGTGCGGCGTAAAGATGTCCGCAATCTCTTCAAACGTTCCTTCGCCGCCCCAGGGCAGTGTGGCTTTCCGAGTCAATATTTCCTCTGTAGCTGATGCAATCAGCGAAAGCAGCTTTTCGCGAGTATTCATATACTCTCTCACGATCTGTTCGTAGCTGAGTCCTTCACGGGTACTGACAGTCTCTGCGTTATACACATCCATGCCGCGCATAGCAGGTGTGGGAGGTGTCTCATTTTTGATGAGTGCAGAGAGAAAACTAATTGCCGCATCGTCCCAGCCTGAAAGATGCGCGATGATCTCGCGGATCGTCCACAGCGGGTATATCTTGCGATTTTTATCCACTTCATCGAGTTGCGCCATCATCATGGCACGTGAATTTTTGTATGCTTGCAGAATTTCTTCGCGCTTTCCCATATCCATTTCCTTATATTTTTTTCTATGCCAATGACGCTGCTAACCTGAGGGATTTTACTTTTTTCTTGGCCTCATCCAGCGTCCGCCTAAAAGCAGTGAGATAACCACTAGAATAATTGCCGCCTGACTAAAAAGAGTATTATCCGTGACAATCCCTGTTACAAGAAAAAACAACCCTAAGATCAGAAGTACAGTGGACGCCCTGCGTTTGTTAAGGTTCTTCATTTTCGAACTTTCACTTCCTGGTATGTTGAAAAATCACCGTCAAATAACATGGATGGCTTATCATTTAATGTCATTTCAAAAAAATCGAGTAGGTATGAATTTACAATTGTAATGACAGCTTTCCCACTCAATGGACCTTTTAACCCCAACTGCGGCGCGATCGGCGAAAGCAAAGGCAGGTCGCTGAAATCATAATGCTTGGTTCCATCAATGCTGATCACACCTTTACTGTCTTTCACATTCGGGAAGAACTGATTGAAGAGCTGATTATTTTTGCTATCCGTCAAATCTGCCCAGCCCTGACTAAACATAAAAAAGGATGGCTGCGGCACGCCGTTTTCGATCACCTCTGCAGAGACAGGACGCATGAACGGGTCCATGCCGAGCACGGCTTTGCATCGCGA
>Ga0209066_10008415_pt1 | contig 10000 bp, 9 predicted proteins | sample All_14_2_FD_187198 | JGI IMG/M metagenome (GOLD analysis project Ga0209066, IMG submission 187198) | Freshwater microbial communities in response to fracking from Pennsylvania, USA - Allegheny Zone_MetaG_DW_15 (SPAdes) (version 2) ... | reverse complement strand
GAGCTGGCGCAACCCGGTTGCGCCAGCTCTTCACTGCCGGGAACAACAGGAAGACCAGGGACAGCGCATAGGCGACATGGATCTCGCGCAGGGACTGAGTGTCGACCGTCGACGCTGCCGCGTAGAGATGGAAGATGGTCATGGTGAAGGCGATGAAGGTGAGCACCTTGCCCCACCAGCCCACGAACTTGTGGATGCCCCCTTCTTCCTGCTCGACGAGTTCCTCGATCTTGCGCTTTTCCTCGTCGCTCAGCAGTTCGGCCTGGACCGTCATCGTTCTTCCCATCCCCAAATGGAAAGCGGGGCCTTCCGCTGGAAGGCCCCGCCACTCTTCTTGTCGTTACGAAAGCTTGATGCCCTTTTCGGCGAAGAACTTCAGCGCCCCCGGATGGAACGGCACCGACGAATTCGCCGTCTTCTGATTCTCGGCCGTCATGTCGGTCGACGCCTTATGGGTCGCGACGAGGTCCGCGTGATTCTCCCACAGGGTCTTTGTGATCGTGTAGGCCTGATCGTCGCTCATCGACGCCGGGACGACCAGGATGTTCCAGATGGCGATCACCGGCACCGCCGCATCCTGGTTGGGATAGGCCTTGGCCGGGATCTGGCTGGCAGCGAAGACGGGACCGTACTTCTTGTTCAGGGCCGGCACCAGATCGGCAGTCGAGATCAGCTTGATCTTGACGCCCTGAGTCGCCGCCAGATCGGTGATCGCCGCCACCGGCGGGCCACCGTTGAAGAAATAACCATCGAGCTTGCCGTCCTTCATGGCGTTCGTGCTCTCGGCCGGCGACAGACGCTCGCGCTTGATGTCGCTGAGCTTGAGGCCCAGTTCCTCGATGATGCGCAGCGCCATGACTTCGGAGCCGCTGACCGGCGCGCTGGTCGAGATGCGCTTGCCCTTGATGTCGGAGAGCTTGTTGATACCCGTGCCTTCCATCGTCACGAAATGCACGAGATTGGGATAAACGACCGCCAGCGTGCGCGACTCCACGGGCTTGTCCTTGAACTTGTCGAGACCCTTGATGGCATCATAGGCGGTGTCGCACTGCGTCAGCGCCATCTGCGCCTTGCCGTCCCGGATCATGTGCATGTTGGCGACCGAACCCGCCGTGGCCTCCGCGGTGACTGCCCAGCCCGGTACCTTCTTGCTCAGGATGTTCGCCATCGCACCGCCCAGCGGATAGTAGACCGCACCCGTGGTGCCGGTCGCGATCGAGAACTGGGTCTGCGCAGCCGCCGGCAGGGACAGGCCGGCCATGCCGAAAGCGCCGGCGGCCGAGCCGGCGGCGATGAATTGACGTCTTTTCATGATGAAGCTCCCTGTTGGTTCGTTTCCACTCCCCGAACTCGCGCGGAACAAACCACGACTTCTGATGTCAGGCAACACGCGCAAATCAGTGCTTTTTCGAAACGGCGCTTCGCAAGTTGGAACCTGGTCAGCGGACTCGCTGTGTGTGTCGGCGAAAATACCACCCGATGCTTCTGTGATTTGCCGCATTTCGATAGCCGAGGTGCCTGCACATGCCCGTTGACGGGCTCGCCCAGATGAGGCCCATTTCCGCCGCTTGTTCGAAGCCGTCGGGCTTATCGTCTGCAGCGTTATTGACACATTCGCAGTGCAGGTTGGCGTGTGATTCACAATCTGACCTCGGTCCATCTACTTCTGGTCGCGGCGGCTGGTGGCTGCATTTATGTTTCGCTTCGCGAGGTACGGCGGCGCTACATTTCGATCTGGCGCCTATTCGCTCCCGCGTTGCTGGCGCTGTTCGTCGGCGGGATCCTCTCCCTTGTTCAACTTGGCAGTCATGAGCCGCCGGCAGCCTGGTGGTTTGGAGCGGCGCTCGGCGGCGGGTTTGCCATCGGCGCCGTGCGTGGCATGACGATCGGCATCCGGCACGACATGTACCGGCCGCAGGTCAACCTCTCACACAAGTCCAAGCTCATGCTTCTGTGGGTGGCGATCGTTGTGGGGCTCGCGGCCGGCGTGGAATGCGCGGGCGCATTCTTTGGCAACCCCGCCCTTGGGACAATTCGCCTGGGAGCCGCCCTCGTTGCCATGATCTGCGGGGGCGCCATGCTGGGCCGCGCCCTGCTGCTGACCCTGAGGCTCTACCACGTCGACCGGGTCAGCGCCTGACGGGCCGGTTGCTCAAGCAGGTGGGCGCGGGGCCAAGCTGAAAGAGTCAAAGAAGCGGCGCGTGGGCGGGGCGGTCTGGACGCCGGCCTTTCCGACGACGATGAGTTGGTACAGCGTGTCCCCAGCGTAGACCGCACGGGTCGCCAGAATCCAGCCGTCCTCCTCATGGACGTACTCCCTTGCCGGCGCACCGGAGACGCTGAGGGGCCGGTCAGCAAGCAGGCGCCCCGGGCGTCCGTCCCGGCCGTTCAGCAGCATTTGGGCCGGTGTGAGATCCGGCGGCATCCTGCGAAACTGCGTACTGGAGCAGAAATACTCCGTCGCGCCCAGCGTGACCGTCAGTTCGATCTGTTCGACGACTTCCCCCGTGCCGATGACGGTCAATTCCTGAACGGAGCGCTCGGGCGGTCCGGGCATTTCGACCCGGAAACCGTTTTCCCGGATCTCGGTCCATTGCTGGGCCGACACGACAGATGTGACGCCCGCAAAGGCCGACCATCCCGTCAGCGCGATGCAGATGCCTCGCGCGACCACCGAAAGCCGCATTCTTCCCCCGCTCTCCCCAGAGCCGACGCGAGTTTCACATGATCCCTCGACACGCGCAAAAAAGCCCCGCTTCCTTGCGGAAACGGGGCGTCAGGTCCTTGGGGAGAAGGATGGCCCAAAGGCTGGAGGCCAACTTCGATCCAGCAACGCCGGACCCTCGTTTCGCGTTCCGGGAGAATCCGATGCTGGGCGGTTGTGCCGCCGCCGCCCGTTCGACAAGCTCGGGGTATGGATGTCGAACTCAACCGTGCTGCTGAAGTCATCGTCGCGAACTGGCTCGCCGACCTGAATGCCGCGCTCGATGCCCGCGATCCACGTTATCTGGCCCGGCTGTTCCGGCCCGATGCGGACTGGCGCGACATCGTCGCGCTCACGGGATCTATCGAAACCGTCAGTGATCGTGGCGCGATCGCCGGACGACTGGCCGAGGCCGCATCTGCGACCGGCGCCCGAGACTTTGCCATCGATCCGGATCGCAGCCCGCCCCGCGACGTCGAGCGTGCCGGGGAAGCATGCGTCGAGGCGATCCTTTCTTTCACGACGGCGATTGGAACAGGCGCAGGCGTCGTGCGGCTGCAGCGCGCCGACTGTCGTGCCGGCGAGGCGATGGCTTGGACGCTGCTGACGTCGCTCGAATCCCTGCGTGACCATGACGAAGAAACAGCGCTGTCAGCGGCAGAAGAGCCGGCGTTCGATCGCGATTTCCACGGGCCGAACTGGCTCGACCGCCGGCAGGAATCCTCGCGGTACGCCGATCGCGACCCGGCTGTGCTGATCGTCGGGGGCGGCCACGCAGGCATCACGGTGGCGGCCCGCCTCAAGGCGTTGGGCGTCGAAGCGCTGGTGGTCGATCGAATGGATCGCATCGGGGACAACTGGCGCAAGCGCTACCACGGGCTGAAGCTGCACAACCAGAAGCACTCCAATCACTTTCCCTACCTGCCCTTCCCCAAGACCTGGCCGAAATACATTCCCAAGGACAAGATCGCGAACTGGCTCGAGTCCTATGTCGAGACGATGGAAATCGACTTCTGGACGGGGACGAGTTTCAAGGGCGCGACGTGGCAAGCCGGCGAAAGTCGCTGGGCGGCCGAACTCGACATGGACGTGGCCGGTGGCGTTCACCGCACACTGCACCCACGGCACATCATCATGGCGACCAGCGTGAGTGGCACGCCGAACATTCCGGAGATCCCGACACTCGACCGCTTCGGGGGCACGGTCGTCCATTCGAGCAAGTTTACGAGCGGCAGCGACTGGAAGGGCCGGCCAGTCTACGTGTTCGGCACCGGCACGAGCGCACACGACATCGCCCAGGACCTGCACGGCAATGGCGCCCAGGTCACCCTCGTACAGCGCAGCCCCACGTTGATCGTCAACGTCGAACCCGGCGCGCAGCTCTATGACGGCATCTACTACGGCAAGGGGCCGTCTCTGGAGGACCGCGACCTGCTCAATGCGTCGGTCCCGCTACGGGTGATGAAGAAGGCCCACCGCATCCTGACCGACCAGGCGCGGGCTCACGACGCGCCCCTGCTCGAGGCGCTGGAGCGCGTCGGGTTCCGACTGGAGTTCGGGGAAGACGGCACCGGGTGGCCACTCAAGTATCGCAGCCGGGGCGGCGGCTATTATTTCAACGTGGGCGCGTCCGATCTGGTCGCCAAGGGCGAGATCGGGCTGATCCAGTACCAGGACATCGTCAGCTTCACCCCCGCCGGCTTCACGATGAAGGACGGCAGCGATCGCGCCGCCGATCTGATCGTGCTGGCCACCGGCTACAAGGGCCAGGATCACCTCGTCGGACAACTCTTCGGGGCCGAAATCGCGCGCAAGGTTGGTCCCATCTGGGGTTTCGACGAAGGCACCCAGGAGCTGCGCAACATGTGGATGGCGACGGCACAGCCAGGCCTGTGGTTTCAGGGCGGATCCTTCGCCCAGTGCCGCATCTACTCCAAATACCTCGCCCTGCAGATAAAAGCGGCCGAAGTCGGACGGGACTGATCTTCGCGACGGCGGGACAGCGGCAAAGGGCGGAACCCGCATCCAGGGGACCCGTTGCATGTCCAGCCGGTGCCTGAGGGACCGGACATCTCCAACCCGGATCCAAGGAGCCGTGAGTCATGCCGACCGCGCAAATGCGGATCAGCGCAGAGGAGCAGCGTCTTCTCAGGGCGTTGTCCGTCGGCCAAACCGTGACGCTTCCATCGTCCCACCGATTGCGCCTCGAGCTGTTGGGCCTGCTCCATGACGGGCCGAACGGTCCGCGGCTAACGCCCCTCGGCAGACGGCATGCCGAGTCGGCGGTGGCCGAAGACGAGCCCAAGGCCCGCGCCGGAAGCGACCCTGCGGTCAAGCGCGACCGGCTCGGTCGGCGGATGCCTCACGGCCGGGCCCTCCCCTTCTGAACAGGTAATTCATGTCCACACGACCTGCTTCCGCTTCTTCGTTCGTTAGGGAACAGACCGGCAAAGAGGCGCGTGCATACAGTCGGGAACTTCCAAAGCCCGACCCACAGGCTGCTCGAGAGAGTCACCGCAGTGTCCCGGCGAACGAGGAAACTGAAGTGACGTCCGTGTTCGAGCCGAAGAATCTCTTTCTGTCTGCCCTTCCCGCTGCCGAGCAGAACCGGCTGAGGCCTCATCTGGCGTTCCACCGTATGCCGCAGGGCACGATCCTCCAGGAACCGGAGCAGCGGATCGAGCATGTCCACTTTCTTGAAAGCGGGATGGTCTCGCTGGTCGCGATGATGCAGGACGGTGCAGAGATCGAGACCGCCACGCTGGGCAGGGAGGCGATCCTCGGATCGCTATCGGCACTGGGCAACCACACTGCAGGCACGCGGGCCATCGTGCAGATCGATGCGACCGCGTGGCGGATGACGGTGGCCGATTTTCGGGCGTCCATCGAACAGAGCGCCGTGCTGCGCAAGATGGCATTGTTGAGCAGCGAATTGACACTGGCTCAGATGCAGCAGACGGCGGCATGCAATGCCCTCCACACTGCCGACCGCCGGTTGTGCCGTTGGATCGTCCAGGTCCGGGATCGCATCGACGACGACGTGATCCGCCTCACCCATGATTTCCTGGCCCAGATGCTTGCCGTGCGACGGCCGACGGTGAGCCTCATCGCCTATGGCCTGCAGCAGGCAGGCCTGATCCGATATCAGCGCGGCAAGATCACTATTCTGGACCGCGCCGGCCTCGAGCGCGGTGCTTGCGAATGCGTCGGCGCTCTGCGGGAAAAGACGCAACGCATCATCGCCGGCCTCGAGTGATGTTTGTCATGCCGCCTGACGATTCGTGAAGCGAGCATTGCCGAGGCCGGTTCCGATCGTCAGCGTGCCCCACCGTTGCACGCCCCTCATCGCGGCGACTTCGCTCAACCCCTGAACGACGGCGTCGTTGTGCATAACGATGAGCGGCTGTCGGCCACCGATCTCGGGTAGCATCCGGGACAAGGCGGTAACGAGATTGAAGCCGGCCTCCTGCCAGTTGCCCGGGAGGTTCTGTCCGCCTTTGAGAATTGCCCCACTGTCACCGATCAGCCCCGGACAGCCGATGCCCATGAAGGGCGCCAAAGCGAGGTTTGCGGCAATCGCTCTTCCAATCAGCTTCGTCGTCATCTCAGCGAGCCGACGCACGGCCTGATCGCGCGTTGGATTCTCGTCCCGATGACACCAATGGTCCATCTTCCAGACCGATCCTCTCGTTGTGCTCCCGTGTGCGATCTGGACGATGCCCACTCTGAGATTTGTGCCGCCAATGTCCGCAGCCACGATTCCATCATGGCCCGCGAGCAGCGGCGCGGGGGCGAGTTCTGCCGCGCCGACGAGGCCGGCTTCGTCGGGATGACTTCGAATTGGCAGCAATTCCAAGGGAGTGCCGTCGCCCGCCAGCAGAACCTGAGCGCGGCCCATCGCCAATTGTCCGATCTGGCTCGAACTCAGGCCGCCTCCGATGACGATCCGCTCGGTGCCTCGCCAGCCATCGAGCCGCAGGAAGCGGCGAACAACGGTGGCCAGTTCATGGGCGAATTCCTCGATCGCGGTGTGAACAAGCCCGGCCGCAACCGTGTCGTTTCCGGTCAACAGACCGTCGAGACTGGACTTCGAAATGCCGCCCGTCGGCGTATCGCCGAAGGGATCCTCGTCCAGGGTCGCGGCAACCCGCTCGCGCCAGTCGTCGAGGATTGCACTGAACGCCCGGCCGGAAGCGCGATCGCCGACGAAGCCTTCGTCGTCGCGAAGCTCCTCGTTGTAGGTATCGACCAAGACGTGGCGCAGTGTCTGCAGCCCGTGTCCTGTCGCAATGTCGTTTTCCGGCGCATCTTCGTGCGTGCTGCCCGGCACGTTATGTGCGCCACCGCCGTCCATGTAAGCCCTCCGCCCGCAAACTGCACCTGCAGTCGAAATGAAACGGAAGCGGCTCGCATCGGTTGCCGCAACGATATGCGGATCCACCCGTTTGGGGGCATGCCTCAAATCCCGTCGACGGCGCGATTCATGCGCGAGAACGGCCTGACCCGCGGAACCCCAGATAGGCTGGTCCTCCGCCGGCAACGCTGCGGCAAGGGTTTCCGCTTCATTGACGGCGACGGCAGGACGATACGAGACCCTGCCCTCATAGCCCGCCTGAAGTCACTCGCCATGCCGCCGGCCTATACCAACGTCCGCTACGCGGCCGACCCGTCTATGCACCTGCAGGCACTCGGGGAGGATGCCGCCGGTCGGCTCCAGTACCGATACCATGCCGACTGGCTTCGGGTTCGAGAGAGCCTCAAGGCCCGGAAGCTGGAGAGTCTCGCCAAGTCTCTTCCCGCCATCAGTCGCGCCGTTCGCCGATGCCTGCGATCTGCCAAGGGCGATGGCCGACAGGTCGCCGCCGCGGTCGTCTACCTCGTCTCGAAAACAGCGCTGCGGGCCGGCAGCGATGCCTACGCGCGTGAACGCGGAACCCGCGGGGCAACCACCCTTCTGAAGTCCAACGTGCAGGTGGAGGGCGATTTCGTGAGGCTCCGCTTCCGGGGCAAAGGCGCCAAGATGGTCGCGCGCGAAGTCCGCGACCGGATGCTCGCGAGTGCTTGCAGAAGTTTGTTCACGCTGCCCGGACGACGCCTCTTCCAATACCGAGGGACGGATGGTGAGGTCCATCCCGTGAGAGCCGCGGACGTCAACGCCTACCTCCGGGACATTTCGGGCACGCGGATTTCACTGAAGGATTTCCGCACGCTTGTGGCATCTACCGGCGTCATGCGGACGCTTGCCGCCGCGCCTCCCGCCGAAACCGAGCGCGCCCGGCGCGCCTTGGTGAGAGACGCCATCGCAGCGGCGGCCGAACAGCTGGCCAACACGCCAACGGTTTGCCGCAAGAGCTATGTCCACGAGTCCGTCCTCCTGGCGTTCGAGAATGGCGGATTGCCCACCGCGGCCGGCCGCAGCCTCGAAGGAACCGCGCAAGCACTGGTTCAAGTCGTGGCCCGGCGCCGCTGAAGACCTCGGATCGAGCGAACTTTCCGGTCTAGTTCGGACGTCCGTTGCGACGCCCGGAGAATCCCTTGTTCTGCCCGCGAGGGGCGGCCCCTGCCTGCCACGCCCGCCGATCCAGCCATTTTTGACCAATGGGAAAGGCGAACTTCAAGATCAGGCCGTAGGCCACAGCAAACGTAAGTGAGCTCCCGAGTAGCTTCGGGAGAGACACTTCCAGACCGCTGGCGCAAATTGCGTAGACATAGGCGAGTGCCGAGCCCTGTCGCACCATCCAAGGAGCGTCGAAAGAGAAGAAAAACCGGATGACGGAGGCGACCAGCAGGCCGACGGCAAAGACGCCGGCCAGCATGCCTGGAAATCCGAGGTCGACGTAATTCTCCGCCATGTAGCCGACACTGATCGACGTGCCGCCGCGCATGTTCTCGAGGAGGTCTGCCTTGGTTAGGCGAATGTAGACTTCTGTATCCGAGAGCGCTTCCTTGTCGGGGAACAGGAAACGGGGCCGGAGGACGTGACTGAAAGCATCGCGCCACTGCCGCATCGACGAGGTCTCTGAACCGGCCTGGTCAACATTGATGACGAGGCCGGTGATGTCGACATAGGCCAGCCGCTCCAGAAGGGCCTTCGACGTCAGCGCCCAGTCGGTCTCACCAATGCTGGCTACGCGCCCAAGCATGTACTCGGCGCGATCGGACAAAGAGAGCTGCAGGGCTTGCGACTCCGAACCCCCGGTGGCGTATTCCCTGTACTCGGTTTTCACCGATGTCCAGAACAGTGCCAGGAACACTAGGGCAAAGCCCGCCAGCAAGGCAGAGGCGCTGGTGCGCAGCGTCCATCTGATTTGCGCGGCCAGCGCAGCAGTTCCGAGGAAAACGAAGACGCCCCGGAAATCGCCGAGCAAGCCGGTCATTCCGGATCCGATCTCGACCCCGACGATCGCCAGCAGAAAGCCCCATCCGCGTCCCGTCTGCATGACTGTGGTGAACAACAGAAATGCGGCCACGATCTTGAACCGCGCGACGGATTCGAAGAACTGGAACAGTCCGCCTCCCAGGGTCAGGGCTCCCACTTGGGCCACCACGTTCGCGCCGAGGTAAATCAGAAACACGTCGATCGGCCGCCAGGCCAGATGCGCCGAATAATTCTGCTGCGTCGGCAGCGCGATACTCCCCAAAACCACTCTACAGGCAAAAGCTAGCGTCACCGTGGAGGCCAGCATGTACCAGTAGGCGTTGAGGACCCACGGCCCGAAAATGCTCTGTGCCATCGGCTCGCCATCGACCAGGGCGAGGAAGGCACGCGCAAATACCTGAAGCCACTGAGAGAGCAGGTAGTAGACGATGGCCAATGGCATGGTCGGCCTGCCTGTCACCCAAAGGAGAAGCCAAGGGGTGAAAGCACCGACAGTGAGCGCCAACGGGTCCGGCGAGACAGGCGCAACCAGCAGAAAGACCAGCCCGAACCCGAATGCACCCCGCCGCAGCATCGAATAGTCGAGCCTCGGGGCACTGTGAACGGGATGAGCGAGCTGGGAGGCCATGGCTGGCGAGTGTCACGTGTCTAAGAGTTCATCAGGCAATTATCGCATCTGAAAAAGGCAAATAATTCTGACTTGCCGACGAGTGGCAGTACAGGGGCTCGCGGGCGGACGCCACCGCAAAAAGGCCAGGACACCACAGGGCGTCGCGCCAAAGAAAAAGGCGGCCCCGGGGGCCGCCTTTTCCTCGTTTCGGATCGTCCAGCTTACTGGATGACGATTTCGACGCGGCGGTTCTGCGGCTCGCGGACGTTCGGGCCGGTCTGGACCAGCAGGCCCTGCTCGCCACGGC
>Ga0209066_10008411_pt1 | contig 10004 bp, 8 predicted proteins | sample All_14_2_FD_187198 | JGI IMG/M metagenome (GOLD analysis project Ga0209066, IMG submission 187198) | Freshwater microbial communities in response to fracking from Pennsylvania, USA - Allegheny Zone_MetaG_DW_15 (SPAdes) (version 2) ... | reverse complement strand
AGACCCTGCTGTCCAACGGCGTGAACGTGCTGCAGGCGCTGAAGATCGCCGAGGAGACGTGCGGCAACGCGCTGATCGCCGAGGCGCTGCGCAACGCGCGGCAGCGGGTGACGGACGGCACGACGATCTCAGGCCCGCTGGCGGGCAGCAAGGTGTTTCCGAAGATGATGACGGACATGCTGGCGGTGGGCGAGCAGTCGGGCGACATGCCGAGTTCGCTGGGGCACATCGGCAAGCGCTACGAGAGCGAGATGGACCGCAACATCAAGATTTTCACCAACGCGCTGGAGCCGATCCTGATCGTGGCGATCGGAGCCGTGGTGGGTTTTGTGGCGATCAGCATCCTGATGGCGGTGTTCAAGGTGACCTCGTCGCTCGGCGCGAAGTAGGCGGAGCGGGGGAGGGTTACAGGTTTCAGGTTACACGTTGGGGGTTACAGGTCGGAAACGAGACCCCCGCCCGCGGAGCGGGAATGAACGAAGAGGGCAACTTCTTAAATTGAGAGTTGAGAGTTCAAACGCTCAACGTTCAAGTTACCGATGAAAGACTTGGGAGGGACGGCTGCCACGCCGTCCGCTGTTGGCGCGGGTGGCACCGCGCCCTCCCGCGCGTAACGTTGGACAGCAACGTTCGGTTTACGGAGGAGTAAGGCAATGAAGAGAGAAGAGAGAGACGGGCAGGTGCAGAAGAACCGGCGCAGCGGCTTCACGCTGGTGGAGCTGTTGCTGGTGGTGTGTATTCTCGGCATTCTGGCGGCGGTGGTGATACCGAACGTGATCGGGCATGACGAGGAGGCGCGGCGGCAGGCCACGCGAACGAGCATCACGGCGATCGAGCAGGCGGTGCAGATCTTCGCGATGCGCCACAACGGCAAGCTGCCGGACCAGCTCGAGGAGCTGACGGCCGGCACAGACGACGCGCCGGGGCTGCTGAGGGAAGGGGCGATCAACGACTCGTGGGGTTCGCCCTTCACCTTCACCAAGACCGGCAAGAAGTTCAAGATCGTTTCCGCGGGGCCGGACGGCGAGGTCGGCACGGAAGACGACATCACGAACTGAGAAGTGCGTGAGTGCGTGAGTGCGTGAGTGCATTCGTGCAAGAGAGCTGAGGCGGCGGCATTTCACAGGCTCTGACTAATGAACTAATGCACTAATGAACTTCTTCAGGGACAGAGCGGGGCGGGGCCGCGGCGGCTTCACGTTGGTGGAGTTGCTGGTGGTGATCGTGATCATCGGCGTGATGGCGCTGATGATCGGGCCGACGTTCACGACCGGCTCTGACATCGCGCGGGTCAAGACCGCCTCGCGCGGGATGATGCAGATGTCGCGTTATGCGCGGACGATGGCGGTGTTGTATCAGACGCCGATGGCGCTGGTGATCTCGGCGGATGGCGGGCTGCGCGTGGAGCGCGGGCAAGGCGGAAATGAAGCGCCGGCCGTCGCCGTCACGCCCGAGGCGTCCGACAGGTCCGCGCCGCCGGACCGGTCTGATCCGTCGGACGGGGGTGGCGGACGCGCACAACCAAAGGGCAAGGTGCCAGTCCGACCGTTATCGCCTGATCCGGCCGATCCGGCGGACGGGGACGGGGGCGCGTCATATGTGATGGCGGATCTGAACGCCGAAAAGATTTTCGAGCAGGTGACGTTCACCGTCGAACTGGATCAAGACGCGTTGGAAGAGGACGAGGCGGATGTGGTCTTGAAAGAAGAAGAGAAGGATCAAGAGGATAACCCCGCTGGGGGCATCAAGACTATCCGTATCCCCTATGAGAGTAACGGGCGATGTCTGCCGTACACCGTTAGGATCCAGGCGGCAGGGGACGACGGGGTGGATGCCCTGACGGTTGCGGTGGACCGGTTTGGTGTGGCCAAGATACTGAACGAGGACGAGTGATGCGGCGCGACGGCTTTACGCTGATCGAGATTCTGATAGCGACCCTGATTCTGGCGTTCGGGCTTTTCAGCCTGATGGTCGGCTTGGGGAACTGTGCGCAGATGATGGCCCTTTCCAAAGAGTATCAGGACGCGCAGTTTGTCTTCAGCCTGGGGGAGCGGTGTTACCCTGTTCCGCCGAGTGACGAGATCTCGGAGCCCGAGGAGGACGAGCGGCTGAATATTGATCCTGTGACGGCGGAAGAGATGATCAATGACTTGGAAATGGAGGTTTCGCGTGAGGCGCTCGAGGTGTATGGGGATTATACCTTTGAGCGGGCGGTGGAGGAGAAGGAACTGGAGACTGGCGAGGACGACGACGGTCTTTTTGTGCTCCGGACGCGGGTTTCGTGGGGCAGCGGCCGTGAAGGGTACTCGGAAGAGTTGGTGCGGCTGATCCGCAAGAAGAGGTAGACCGGGCCGGAAAACTGGTAGGGACGGTTCCCCGAACCGTCCGCGGACGCCTCGGGGAGGCGTCCCTACCGGAAAAAAAGAGTCGGGTGAGGGGAAGTGCGATGGGAATCGAAGGAATCGATTGATTCGATTCTTTCGATTGATTCGATTCTGGAGAACAATGAGAGACTCAAGAGAGAGAGGGAAGCGCCGCGGTTTCACGCTGTTGGAACTGATGATGGCGGTCATGATCATGGCGGTCATGATGATCCTGTCTTTCTTTTGCTTCGATGCGGTCGTGCAGAGCTGGAACGCGGGGATGGAGATGTCCGACTCCATGGCACAGGCGGACTATGTGATGAACCAGGTCGAGTCGGGGCTGAGGTCCGCCTACTATTCCTCCACCGTGGCGAAAGATGAAGAAAAGGGCTTTCAGTTTACGGATGGCGGTGAAGGGGCGGAGGCCCATGACTCGATCACGTGGATGAAAGTGGGGCGGGCTTTTGTCGGGAACCTCAAGGCGATTGACGGAAAGACCGAGATTGCCGAGATGCCGCACCGGGTGAGCCTGTATGTTGAGCCCGAGGACCGGGACGGCGGCGGGGGCGGGCTGATGGCCAAGGCCTGGTCCAGCGATTTCCAGCCGGACGATTTTGATGTCGAGGAAGACGTGAAGGCCTTCCTTGTTTCGCCCAAGGTTGTGGCCATGGACTGCAGGGTTTTGAAGGAGCCCCCCGAGGAGAAGGCCACCTCGATCAAGTGGGAGGATGAGTGGTCGTCCTCCAACTCCCTGCCGTACAAGGTTTCGGTGACGCTGTACCTGCGCCCCTTCAATGAGGAGGATGCCCCGGTCGCGGTGACGAGGGACATTGAGATTCCGGTTTGGGACGTCTCCCAGAATCCGGTGAAGAGCGACGGCGGCGGTCGGGCTGGCAAGGGCACGCAGAAGGGTGCAGACGGGTCCGGCGCAGGCGGTGCAGGGCAGCGACCGGGCACGGGTGGAGGGTTGCTGCGGAGGCAGATTCCGCCTGCCGGTGGAACAGGAGGGCCGACGCCGTGAACGTTCAACGCTCAACGCGCAACGCTCACCGTTCAAGTCAGAACGGCGGGTCGGCGCTGATCATCGCGTTGTGGACGATCGGGCTGCTGAGCATGCTCGTGATGTCGTTCGCGCTGGACGCGATGCTGGAGGGCAAGATCAACGTCTACGTCCGGCAAAGGCGTCAGGTGGATTACCTGACCCAGTCGGGAATCGCCATCGCCGAGATGCTGCTGCTGGACTACAAGAACGCCTCTTCCGAAGCGTCATCGGCATCACCCTCGTCTTCTTTGAATGCGGAGAGCGCCGACAAATGGTTGCAGTACAAACTGGATCTGCAGCGCGGCTCAGCCAACATCCAAGCGTACGCGATCGAGGAAGATCAGCCGGAGAAGGGTGTCGTGACCGTGGCGATCACGTCGGCGGAGGCCAACAAATGGCCGGTGAACCTGCTCGAAAAAAATGATGTTTCGGACCAGATATGGGAAAACATCCTGAACGTCATCGACTTGCCGATGGCGTACCGGGAAGAGGTGGTCGACAGCTGGTACGACTGGCGTGACGACGACCGCACGGTGACCGGACGGAGCGGCGCGGAGGACGAGTACTACGACAGCCTTGAAAAGCCCTATAAGGCGCGTAACGGCGTGATTGCTTCCGTGGACGAATTGAAGATGATCAAGGGCATTTGCGAATACCCCGCGATTTTCAAAGGCGGGGTGTTGGACCCGGAAGAGAAGGACAAGAAAGCGCAGCACACCATCCTGCACGGCGGGCTCGAGGCTTTTTTTGACATCTACGGGGAAACTGTTAAGATCAATGTCAATTCGGCGACGAGGGAGGTGTTGATGACGGTTCCCGGGATTGGGGACGCCGGGGATGAGATTTTGGCCGGCGCGATCATTGAGGAGCGAGAAACGGGAAGGAACATGATGACCTCCGCAACCTCTTCGGAGGAAAGCCTGCTGTTTAAGGACTGGAACGACTTGAACACGCGGATCGAGGGCGGCGTGCCGACAGCGGCCGAGGCTTTTCTCACCTATGCGCCGGAGAAGTATTTCAAGATCACGGTCACGGGAGAGGCTGGCGGCGTCTCCCACCGTATCGAGACGACGGCGATTGTCGAGGACGACAAGGTGCGGTATTTGCGGTGGCGGGAAGATCCGTGAAGAAGTGCGTTCGTGCACTCGTGAACTGATTTTTTATGGCGAAAAGTGATGTGACAGCGTTATTGGTTGAGGGCGGCGTGTTGCGCGGGGTGCGGTTCGCGCCTCGCGGGCGCGACGATTGGGCACGCGCGGGAGGTGGCGTGTGGCCGATCGGCGCGGACGGCGCGGAGGACCTTCCTGTGCCCGAGGCTGGCGCGGACGGCAACGTGCAGGGCACGGTCGTCGAGAGCGACAAGCCGCTCGCGCGCGCGCTGTGTGCGGCGCGGAACGCGCTGGGAGCGCGGCAGGTGGTGATCGCGCTGCCGCTTTCGCGGCTGCTGGTGCGCGTGATCAAATTTCCGGTGGAAGTGCGCGACGATCTGGCGGATGCCGTCGCCTTGCAGATGGATAAGCTTTCGCCTTTCCCGGGCGAGGAGCTGTCGGTCGGATACGAGATCCTGAGCGACACCGTGACCGGGCTTTGGGTCTTCGCGGCGGCGCTGCCTGCGGCGGTGTTCGAGGAGCTTGGCGCGGCACTGCAGGTGTCGAAGCTCCAGGTGGTTCGTACCGACACCTCGGCGCTGGGGTGGTTCCGGTCGCTGTGCGGGCCTTGCCAACTCACGCGGCCCGGACGTCGGCTGATGCTGATGGATCCGGACGGCGGGTGGGACCTGATGGTTTTGGATAACGGCGTGCCGGTTTTGGCGCGCGGGCTGGGGGTGTTGCCGGACACGGACACGCTGGTGCGCGAGATCACGCTGTCGATGCTCAACGTGGAACTGGATGCGGGGCACAGCCCGGTCGTCGAGGTGCTGGTGGTCTCGAAGACCGCGCCGGCGCCGGAGATGCTGGCGAGGCTCGAGGCGCTGGTGGGCGCGCCGGTGCGGCACATGGTTCCGCCTTCCGAGGACGGAGGCATCGAAGGGGTCGCGATCCGGACGGGCGAGGGCGAGATGCTCGACCTGACCCCGCAGGCTTGGCGCGACGCGGTGAAAGAGGCGCGCATCCGCAAGCGGGTGATGACCGGCGTGAGTGTGGCGATGGCGGTGTGGGCGGTGTTCATGGGCGTGCTGTTCGCGGGGCCGGTGGTGTACAAGCAGATGACCGCGAGCGTCAACAAAGCGTCGCGGGCGCACCGCACCGCGTTCAAGGCGGTGTCCGACACGCGCGAGCGGGTCAACCTGATTCTGGCCTACACGGACCGGACTCACTCGGCGCTGGAGATGTTGCGGACGACCTCGTCCAGCCTGCCGCCGGGCATCACGCTGATCGGTTTCACCTACCGCCGCGACGACGGGGTGCGGATTTCGGGCGAGGCGGACCAGCCGACGCTGGTTTACGATTTCAAGAACGCGGTCACCGAGGTTTCTCTGTTCGATTCGGTGGGGCTCACGGGACCGTCGGCCAGCAAGGGCAAGCACAAGTTCGAAATCGACGCCAAGTTCAAGGGAGTGACGCCGAAATGAGCGCGGTATCCTTCAGAGAGAAGAACATGTTGCTGGTCACGGTGGTGGTCGTGTTGTACGCGGCGGCGGCGCTGAGCTACAAGAAGCAGGCGGCCAACTGGAAGGCGGCCCAGCGCATCCATGCGACGGCGCAGAAGAAACTGGGCGAAGAGAACGCGCTGATTGCGGCGAAAGAGGAGTGGTCTGCCAAATACGCTCAGATGCGCGACCTGATGCCGGTTTTCCCTCGCGAAAAAGATGTGGACACGCACTGGCTCAATGTGATGGATTCCTTGGCCACGCGCAACGGATTCACGATCGCGCGGCGGCAGACCAACAAAGAGACGGAGGTCGGGGATGTCTTCGAACTGCCGATCGACTGCAAGGATTGGGAGGGCACGCTCGAGTCGCTGGTGAAGTTCCTGTATGACCTGCACCGGGAGGGCGCGATGTTGGATGTCCGGCAGTTGTATATCAGGACGTCCAACCGGCCCGGCTACCTGAAGGGCACCTTCACGCTCTCCTGCGCCTATATGCGGGGCGATGTGGCGGAGGCCGGAGGCCGGAAGGCGGAGGGCGGTGTGGCGACGAACGGTGTGGCGGCGGCGGCTTTGGAGGTTCCCGCGCCTGCGGCGATCCCCGTGCCCGGAGAGACGGTTGCCGGGATGACGAACCCTGTGCCGGGGTCGATGAAGGCTTCTGGGGATCAGGCGCGGTAAGAGTGTGCGAACGTTTTTTTGAAGGGACGAGTATGAAGAACATGCGAAACCATGTGATCCGTTTGGGAGCGTCATGCGTATTGGCGCTCAGCGTGGCTTTGGCGCAGGACCAGGCGCCGCAGCCGCCGGCCGCCGCTGTTGTCCAGCCGCCGGAAGGGACGCCGGCGACCCCCGCTCCGCGCGGATCGCCTTTCGCGCGGAGGGGGCAGCTGTCGGGCTCCGCGCGCACCTCCCCGGCGGCGAAGGCTGCACCGGCGGCGGTTCCTTCCGCGACCGCGCAGCCGGCGTCGTCGGACATGGAGTCGCCTGCCGGGCAAACGGAGGGGGCGGCGAAGTCGAAGACCACGACGCCGGCTCTGAAGTTCGACAACGCGCCTTCCGACATCATCCTGCAGGCGTACGCGCAGGAGACGGGCAAGACGCTGCTGTTCGCGCCCGACACGCCCAAGGTCAACATCACGCTCAAGAGCCAGCCGGACGTGACGCTCACCAAAGAGGAGTTTGTGGAGGCGATCGAGGTGGTGCTCAGCATGAACGGCATCGTGTTGGAGCCGTTCGGGGAAAAATTCGTCAAGGTGCTCGCCCGCAAGACGGTGCGCACGGACGGCATCAAGATCCTGATGGAGAGTCCGGAGCACGGGCACCCGGAGAAAACCAAGGTGGTCAGCCAGATGATCCAGCTTAAGGCGATCACGGTGGCCGAGGCGCAGAAGGCGCTGGAGGGCTTCAAGAAGCCGGACGGTCTGTTCCAGACGTTCGAGCGCACGAACAGCATCTTGGTGACCGACACGCAGGAGAACGTCAACCGCATGCTGGAGATCGTGAAGTTCATCGACCAGCCGCTGGTGACGATGGAAGAGGTGAACGTGCGGACCATCCGTTACGCGAAGGCGGAGGACATCAAGAAGCGGCTGGAGGAGCTGGTGGCGGAGTCGCAGAAGCAGACCCAGGCCAAAGAGGAGATCAAGTCGAACGTTTCGGGGGCACCCGGCTTTTCGCGCGCCACGACGTCCCGGCCGATGCCGCCCGGACTGACGCGTCTGGGAGCGCAACTGCAGGCGCCTGCCGCGGCGACGCCGAACGAGATCCTGCAGACGCTAGTGAGCGACGCTGACCGCGGCATGATCCGCGGCAAGGTGCAGATTCTGGCGGACGAGCGCTCCAACCAACTCATCATCGTCACCCGGGCCGACAACATGGCCTTTTTCGACAAGATCATCACGGTGCTGGATGTGGAGACCGCGCCGGACGTGAAGGTCGAGGTGAAGCGGCTCGAGTTCGCGGATGCCGAGGAGGTCTCGACCATGCTGAACGACCTGATCGGCAACGCGACCAGCAAGAAGAGCGATAAAGAAGCGCCTGCGGGCACGGCCAAGGGTGCCGCGGCCACGCCGGGCGCGCCAGGCGAGCCGGCCAAGAGCACGACGCTGGCCGAGGCGGTGGCGGCGCGTGCGGCCGGCAAGGCGGAGACGCCCGGCGAGGCGGGCAAAAGCAAACTGGGGCAGTTGAGTAAAGAGAACATCAAGATTCTTGCGGACAAGCGCACCAACGCCCTCGTGATGATGGGCAGCCCCAACGACCTCGCCGCCATCAAAGAGGTTATCAAGGGCATGGACATCCAGCTCTCGCAGGTGCTGATCGAGACCGTGGTGCTGCAGGTCGAGTTGGGGGATGATCTAAAAACCGGCATGGACTGGGTGCAGAGAGGGAAACACACCACGTATGAGCCGATCAAAGGTGATCCTGCTGATCCGGAAAAAATCACGGGTTACAAGCGTGTGGTCAAACGTGACACGATTTTCAACAACGGCGACCAGATGGGCGGCGGTGGCGGGAGCGGGTCGTCGCTGCTTGGGAATTTGCTGGGGCTTGGAGCAGTCGCCGCAAACGCTGATGAAGATGGCGAAGGCGAACCCTTGGAAGGCGCCGCCAATTTGCTGGGAGCGCGTACCGGTATCAGCTACTTCCTCAAATCCGACAAGCTGAACATCGCGGCGTTGATCGAGGCGTCGAAATCCGATACGCGCACCAAAGTGCTCTCCTCGCCAATTCTGATGACGGTGGACAACAAGGAGGCCACGCTAGAGGCGACCTCCATGCGCTATCTCTACAAAGGCGTGCGGTATTCGGGCAACTATCAAAACGGAGGCGAAGTGCCGGATTTCGAGCAGCGCGATATCGGCCTGACAGTCAAGATCACGCCGCGGATCAATCCGAACGGTGCCGTGGTCCTTGCGATCGAGGAAACCTTTGAGACAGTGGGTGCAAATCAGCAGGTTGGTGACGAATCCTATCCGACGGTCAACACGCGCAAGGTGCAGGCGGATGTCTCTGTTGAGAACATGCAGACCGTGGTGCTGGGAGGGCTGGTGCAGAATGAGGTCAAAACAGAGGAAATCGGGATCCCCATTCTCAAGGATATACCTTGGATCGGCAAGTACCTCTTCGGCAAGACTGCGTATGCTGACAGCCGTTCCGAACTCTTGATCTTTCTGACCCCGTATGTGCTGGATACTCCGAAAGAACTGGAGGCGGAAGCCGCACGGCGTAAAGCTACCCTTTCGGATGACCGGCCTTGGGTGGATTACGGATGGTCGAAGAGCAAGTTGGCGGACCCTATGCCGTCTGCGGAGAGGATTCGTCGCACCAAACAAAGCTGGGCTACGGAAGATGCCAACTACAAGGCCGAGGTAGAGCACGAAGATCTGCTGAAGTCACGCGAAAAACAGTTGGAAGAGCGCTCGAAGAAGGACGCTGAAAAGGCAATGCGTCAGGTGGAGGAGGACGCGAAGGCGTCTGCCGGGCGTGAGCAGAAGGATGACGGTAGGACCGAGGCCAAGCTGCGGGCGCTACTGGGAGAGATGCAGACCAAGAAACGGGTACGCTTGGCGGAAGAAGATCAACGGCCTGTTGTCGAGTCACCCACCGCTATTCGCGTGACGGACTCGACGGAGGTCATCAGGCCCGTTGGCGAGGTGGCGAATCCGGCGCCGGAGCGGTTGCTTGCGCCGGATGCTGCTGCGGCGCCGCCTGTTCGGCGGTCGTCCGAGGCCGAGGAGCCGAAGAAGGCGTGGTGGCGGCCCTGGTGATGCCGGGTGCGGCCGGGTGATGAACCCCAGAAGCACTCAGCCACACCTAGGCAAAGCGGCGCAGAAAAAAACTGCGAAGTTGGCCGTTGACAGTTCAGAACGGATGGGTTAATCTACCTAACCATTTTTCGCGAAGAAGGAAAAGACAGGTTTACCATGACGAAGACGTTTATACCGAAGAATCCCGGTGTGGCCCGCAGTTGGCAACTGGTTGATGCGACAGATAAACCGCTCGGGCGG
>Ga0209066_10008410_pt1 | contig 10005 bp, 9 predicted proteins | sample All_14_2_FD_187198 | JGI IMG/M metagenome (GOLD analysis project Ga0209066, IMG submission 187198) | Freshwater microbial communities in response to fracking from Pennsylvania, USA - Allegheny Zone_MetaG_DW_15 (SPAdes) (version 2) ... | reverse complement strand
CCGAAGGACAGATCGCTTTCTCCCGCCGAAATCCGCATCATGTTCGGTCAGCTTGAGCATGTCCCGACGCTGCCGACGATCCGGCTCGGGATGAAGTTGTTCCTGCTGACGATGGTGCGAAAGAGCGAATTGCAGGATGCGGTCTGGGATGAAGTCGATTTCGAGAACGCCGTCTGGTCGATCCCGAAGGAGCGTATGAAGCGCTCGAAGGCCCACAACGTCTATCTGTCGCAGCAGATGCTCGACATCTTCGTCGCGCTCAAGACTTGCGCCGGCAACTCGAAATACGTCCTCCCGTCGCGCTACGACGCCGACGCCCCGATGTCGCGTGCGACCTTCAACCGGATCACGACGGCGGTGGTGGCGCGAGCCAAGAAGGAAGGTTTGCCGTTGGAGGCGTTCACGGTCCATGACCTGCGCCGGACGGGCTCAACCCTGCTGAACGAGCTGGGCTTCAACAGCGACTGGATTGAAAAGTGCCTGGCGCATGAGGACGGGCGATCCTCGCGCGGCATCTACAACAAGGCCGAGTACGAACATCAGCGTCGGCACATGATGCAGGAATGGTCCAATCTGGTGGATGCCTGGGTCGCGGGTGGGAAATATACCCCGACGCTTTATCCGCCGACGATGGACCTGCTCACGCCCGAACCGAATGTTTGATAGGGCGGGTCTTGCGAAGCTGGACATCGGGAATGGGTGCGCGCTTTACGGCCTTGGCGCGTGAGGCGCGGCGCCGTTCCTCCAGCCAAGCCTCGACTTCGGCAAGATCCCAGACCACGCAGCGGGACGTGAGATAGAAACGCCGCGGAAATTCGCCGCGTTGTTCCATGTCATAGATCGTGGTGTCGGCCAGCGGGACTATTTCCCGAAGTTCATGCCGCCGGATGGTCCGTGTAATGGCGACCTGTGCTTGTGGTTTCATCTGAGGATGCCTTCTACCATCTGCCGATATGGATAGAAGGCGATAGACTACGCTGAATGGAAGCTCGGATTGACGGGCGTAGAAGCGTGTCGCGCTCTGGCGTGCATATCGGACAAGGCGCAAGCATCGTTGTCCAAGCCAAGCCCCGGTTTGAGGGGAATGCGTCGTGCTAATGGCAGTCAAGCGCGGGCACGCATAGTATCGAGGTGAGGGTCGATGATGACACGGTCGAGCGTGTGACCCTCGATATCCGGTACAAACGAATCCACATCTGCCCACCGATCGGAAAGCAGAAGCGCTACCCGGCGCTAGATCTGACGGTGATCCATGCGTCGGAGGTCGGTGCCCCATTGGGCCGGAAGCCGATCCTGTGGAAGCTCGTCACCGATCTGGAAGTTGCCGACCTCGACGGAGCGATCGAGAAAATACGTTGGTACTCCGCGCGCTGGAAGATCGAAGTCTTCCATAAGATTCTGAAATCAGGATGTCGTGCTGAGGATGCCAAGCTCCGCACCGCCGATCGGTTAGCCAACCTTGTCGCACTGTTTTGTATCGTCAGCTGGCGCGTATTGTGGATGACCATGATGGCACGTGCCACCCCCGACGCCGACCCGGCGATCGCATTCACAGCGACGGAAATTACAATCCTCGACCGCCTCATTGCCGACAGCGGGAACCGCGGAGCAAAGCCAGGCACACTCCAGCTCTATCTCACTAAATTGTCTCGCCTTGGCGGCTATCTCTCGAGGACGTCCGACCCACCGCCTGGAAACACCGTAGTCTGGCGCGGCCTACGACGCCTCGCCGATATCCAGATCGGCGCGGAGCTTGCCACTTATGGGTAATCGCAAGCTTCACCGGACGGCTACACACGGGCCCCGGTTCCACGCCGATTGACAAGTAGGAGTTTCCCACTGTGGAATTGGATCAGGCAGTTAAGGTGTGAGGTTACCAGCGAGCAACGGCCGAAGCCCATGCCGACAAAAAGCGAGCTACGAGGCCTTATCCCCCTCCACAACTCGGTAGAGGGAGCAGCCTCCCTTTTTGGTGAAGCCTTGTCCCAACAGGTGGAACAGATCTCGTTGGTCCGTGGTGCCGCCCTCGCTCAAAGGGACTATAGGTCAATCTGCCGGTTTGTAGCTGTAAAATCCTTCTCCTGTGGCGATGCCGAGCTTGCCACTGTCAATGTAGTTTTCCTTCAGCCACGCCGCCAGCGAACGAGCGTGCTCGTCGCCATGCAAAAGGATATTATACGGCGTGGTTAGTCCAACGACGTCGTAAATCTGGAATGGCCCCATCGGTGCCCCGGTTGCGATCCGCCAGACCTTGTCAATATCGTGCGGGTCTGCATATCCGCCAGCCGCAAGACTGGCGGCAGCATTGAGGAATGGGACAAGCAACGAGTTAAGGACATAACCGGCCTTTTCCTTGTGGACGGGGATCGGCACCATGCCGATGGCAGAGGCGAATTCGATTAGCCTATCGAACACTGCCGGGTCGGTTTCATCGGTCCCCATCACCTCAGCGGTGTTGAACTTCCAGATACTATTGGCGAAGTGCAGAGCCAGGAAGCGATCTGGGCGACCGGTGGAGGATTTGAGATCGCTCGGTAGAAGAGTCGAGGAATTGGTGGCAAAAATTGTTTTCTCTGGGGCAAGGTGCGCCAGATTGGCATAGAGCGCTTGCTTGATCTTCAAGACCTCGGGAACGGCCTCGATCACCAGATCAGCGTCCGCAACGGCTGCGGCCAGATCGCTGGAAAGGGTAATTCGCTTCAAGGCATGGGCAGCTTTCCCGCCAGCGGCCCCAGGCACGTCTTTTTCGTAGGTCTGGACAAGTCCGGCAAACCGTTCCCTGGCGTGCGTGAGGGCTTCCTCACTGATGTCGTAGGAGGTGACGGCAAAACCGCTAAAGGCGGTCTGAAAGGCAATTTGGCTGCCAAGGACACCCGTGCCGAGCACAGCCACTTTTCTGATGTCAGTCATTTGGTTTCTTTAAATTGTTCATCGTTGCAAACAAAAGGAGCAGCCATTTCCGCCCGTACTCGCACCAGTTTTCCGGTTTCTCGATCTACCATCGCCCAGTGCGTCAGCGCGGTGACGATTGCCCTGCCATTGCTGTCATGGAATTCGGTACGTCGCACATAACGGGCCCCACGTGGCGTCCCGCTAATCCATGTGACGGCACTAATCTCATCGCCTTCACGCACGTTACCACGATAATCGACCTCGTGCCTAAGGACTACAGCGACAAAACGATCGCGATCCTCTGGTCGCGCAGCCATGAGCCAGTGCGCCATCGAGGCTTCTTGAATCCAAATCACCCACACCGCATTGTTCACATGGCCGAGCTCATCGATATCAAAATCCTGGGCTTGAAAGCCGATATGGAAGCGATGGCGCTCATCGATCTGCCCGACGAGAGGAACCCCAATTTGATCGCAGCCGATGGGCCGGCGATTTGGCGTTCCTGCGCTCATGAGTGGACGCTGCTCTTTCCTTTCAGCGATAATCATCCTGCTATCGGTCGCTTCATCTGCGTGACATCGTGCGGCGCAATCTGGACCCATGATATATGGTGGCTGATCAGGCGGCATGTGGGGGTCCTGCTATCGCGCGCAAAAACGCCAGAAAGATTTGATCGCGTGGGAGGGCTCCGGGAACAGTCCCCTGCACCACCAGGCCCGACCAAAGTGCGTAAAGCCCGATCGCGATCTGCAACGACGGTAGAGCAGGCGTCAGGCCGAAATGGCTAGTGATGTCATCCACGAGCAGCGCGAATTCTGTATGATAGCCTGCCTTGGCATCGTTATAAGCGTTGGAAAATTGGGCATCGCGCTGAGCGTGAAGTTGTAGCTCGATTGCCAGGAGCGACCATTGAGTATCTTTCGCTGTGCTGGCGAGGCGCTCGGCGACGGCGGAGAGCAGATCGCCCAGCGTTTCCTGCCGAGCGAACTGCACGATATTGCGCAGAACCTCCACCTCGGTGTGGATATGGAGTTCCATTATCGTCAGCAGCAGTTCGTCGCGGCTGGAAAAGTTCGAGTAGAAAGCACCCTGCGAATAGCCGGCCTCTTCGCACACGCCCCGCAATGAGAGAGCTCTGATACCCTCGCGCACAATCGCGGCCTGTCCTGCAGCAATTAGGCGCTGACGTGTTTCCTGCCGGCTTTGTTCCCGCGTCTTGCGCATTTGTTTCCGTTTCTGTTGCTGGGTCCGACACCGAGGCTGCCTCAATGGCTTGGCCCCGGTGCCGTGTTTCCGTTCGCTTACTTCTTCAATCCACTGCGGAACTGTTCAAGCCAGCCAACGAGTGTTGTCACCGCATGGTTACCCTTGCCCAACAATGCGGACAATTCGCTTTCCGCATGGGCAACCGCGCTTTCCTTCTCAGGCAGCGGCGGCAGGATGTGCGCATAGTAGGTCTTGTCGAGCAAACGGTGCAGCAGTCGTTCACCCGGGAAAGGCTCATTGTTGTTGAGTGCCCGCGCGCCCTTCAGGATGTTGCGGATGTCATATTGCGTCGGGCTGATGTCGGCGACCTGCTTGGGCAGGCCCAAGAGCCTGTATACGCCGATGCGCGCGGTGCGGACCGAGCTTTCCATAGTGAAAATAATGTCGTTATTCGTTTCGACGAACTGCCCCAGTAAGGCCAGATTGGTGCAACCCTCCGGCACTACTCGGGGGCGATCGCCTGCCGCGCGCGGCATGAACTGCGCAGTGATATAAGGCATCAGAGCGAGACGAACCTTAGTGTGAGCGGCGATCTCGTCGATCTGATCGACGATGCCTAAATGATAACAAAGCTCGGTCAGGACTTCACGACCGGTGCAGGCTGGCATCGGCTTTTTCACATAGTTGCCATCCTTATCCATCAGCAGGGCATAGACCCACAGCACCAGCACATCGTCGGGTTGGGTGGGGAAATGCGGTTGTCGGTTGCAGGTGACACTCATCACCCAGTTACTGTCTGTGAAGGTGATGATGCCACCCGTGACCGTCTTGCCCGAATAGGGGTCGTTGACCGAAAGCTCCTTCAGCTTATCGACAAAAGGTGACGGCTTGCAAGTTAGCGTTGCCGATTCCCACATCGAACCGGCGGGATTGCCGCAGAACTTCTCCGGCTTGCCGAAGACCGACGATTTTTTGGCCAGGTTCTGCCAAAGTGCCCAGTCGCTGCCTTCGTCCGGCGGGGTGAGGCTTCGTTGCAGGTCCGGCGCCTTATCCATGTCGCCATAGGCAGTGCCTTCGGTCATAGACCCGGTCAGCGCAAACACGACATCATCTGGTCCAAGCGGGATGGTTTCGTCCTTGTCGCCCACCTTGCAAAGAATTTCAGTGACGGTGCGTTCGCCGTCTTCTTCGGTCATGGCTAGGTCGTAGGCGCGCGTGTTGAACTGCACCTTTACGCCTTTCGCCTTCAGGAGATTGATAAGCGGAACGACGAAGCTGTCATATTGATTGTACTTTGGGAAGACGAGCGCCGACATATCCGTCAGCCCGTCAATGGCATCGAGGAAGCGATGCATGTAAAGCTTCACTTCGAGGAGGCTCTGCCAGTTTTCGAAGGCAAACATCGAGCGCCACAGATACCAGAAATTGGTCTCCAGAAAGCCCTTGCTGAAATAGCTATCGATGGTGACGTCGTTGAGATCCTCTTTGCGCATCAGCAGCAGTTTGATGATCTCCCATTGCTGAGACTTACTGAGGCCGAGCGTCGAAAAATCGCGAATCTCGCCTTGCTTGTGCATCAGGCGCGCCTTCGACCAGTTGGGATCGTTATCGTTCACCAGCCGGTATTCGTCGAGCACGCTATAGCCCTCGGGCAGTTCGCGTGCAGGCACATCCTGGAAAATGTCCCAGAAATTGTCGTAATTCCAGTTCATCTCGCGACCGCCGCGGATGATGTAGCCATCGTCGGGGTTGCCTGCGCCATCGAGCGAGCCGCCGGCAACATCCATTGTGTCGATGATGGTGATGTCCTCACCTTTCATGCCGCCATCGCGGATCATATAGAAGGCAGCCGCCAAACCGGCGATGCCGCTGCCGATTATCCATGCCTTGCGTCCTTCGATCTTGGTGACTGGCAGGGGCCGGTTCCGCATGTAGGGGCCCATCATATCTGGCGGCGGAAGGGTGTCCTTCGGCCCTTTGCGCCAGAAGGCTTCGCCAGCATCGACCTCTATCACAGGAGCAGATGAAGCGGATGGCCTAAGGTTATCAGTCTGATCGCTCACAATTGTCTCCATTCCTACGGGGGGCAGCATCTCACCCATCCTTGAGTACTAAAATATCATTCGATATTTAAATGTCAATTGATATCTAATATGGATTGACGAGGCGTCGGATAGCGAAGCAACTCAGATTTCTCGATGCCGGACGCCTAAAGTGTGTGAATCGGCGTGCAATTGGTGCCCACCTGACTCGGTGATCGGCGCCCAATCGGGCACCCCCCCCCGGGGCATCTATGTTCACCTGCTGACAGGAGCAGGCGACGAGGCGGAGGATGACGACGGTGGAGACGGTTGGACGGATCAGGCGTGCGTATTTTGTGCAGCACCAGTCGGTACGAGAGATAGCCCGACGCCTGCATGTATCGAGGAAGGCGATCGAGTCGGAGGACGGAAAGTTCCGCTACGAGCGGACTTCGCAGCCCAAACCCAAGCTGGGAGAACATATAGCCGAGCTCGAACGGCTTCTGGCGCAGAACGAGAGCAAGCCGCGCCGTGAACGCCTGACGCTGGTGCGTTTGTTCGAAGCGCTGCAAGACCAAGGATACGAGGGAGGCTACGATACCGTTCGCCGCCATGCCCGGCGCTGGCAACGCGAAGAAACGGGTCGCACGGCAACGGCGTTCGTGCCGCTCAGCTTCGATCCCGGCGACGCCTTCCAGTTCGATTGGAGCCATGAGATCGTTGTGCTGGGCGGGGTCGCGACGACGGTGAAGGTCGCTCACGTCAGGTTATGCCATAGCCGGATGTTCTTCGTTCGGGCCTACCCGCGCGAGAGCCAGGAGATGGTTTTTGACGCGCATGCCCGCGCGTTTGCGTACTTCGGTGGCGTCTGCACCCGAGGCATTTACGACAACATGACCACCGCGGTCGATGCGGTCTTCGTGGGCAAGGAGCGCAAGTTCAACCGCCGCTTCCTCCAGCTGTGCAACCATTACCTTGTCGAACCTGTCGCCTGCACGCCGGCGGCAGGTTGGGAGAAAGGCCAAGTGGAGAACCAGGTCGGGTTCGTGCGCGAGCGTTTCTTCAGGCCGCGTCTGCGCTTTGCCAGCTATGAGGAGTTGAATGCCTGGCTGGAGGAACGCTGTCGGGAATATGCCCGGACCCATCGCCATCCCGAACTTCGCGATCGCACCGTGGCCGAAGTCTTCGAAGACGAGAGGGCCGCTTTGATGTGCCTGCCCGGCGCACCGTTCGACGGCTTCCATGCCGTTACGGCTTCGGTCTCCAAGACCCTGCTGGTGCGCTTCGACCACAACAAATACTCGGTGGCCGCACGCGCACTTGGTCGTCCGGTCGAGGTCCATGCCTATGCCGATCGCATTGTCATCCGGCAGGGCGACGATATCGTGGCCGAACATCCCCGGCGCTTCGGACGGGAACAGACGGTCTACGATCCCTGGCACTATGTGCTGGTATTGGCGAAGAAACCTGGGGCACTCAGGAATGGCGCCCCGTTCAAGCAACTTGCACTTCCGCCGGCGCTGGAACGGCTGCGTTCCCGCTTGAAGGGCAGCAACGATGGCGACCGGCAGATGGTGAAGATCCTCACCGCAGCGACGATCGACGGTCTTGATGCACTCGAGGTCGCTGCGAGCGAGGCACTGGCCCAGGGCGTGACCAGCGCCGACGTGGTCCTCAACATTCTGGCCCGGTCCCGATCGGCGCCGATGGAACCCACCATCGAGGCACCGGTCCACCTCAAGCTCAGCATCGAGCCCGAGGCCGATCCTGGCCGTTATGACGCGCTTCGCTCGCCCAAGAGGGCTGCATGATGATCGAGCGTCACCAGGTCCTCGAGCAGATGGTCGAACTCAAGCTTGTCGGGATGCGCGATGCCTATGATGAGGTGATCGCCGATGCGCTGAGGCGCCAGCACCCCGCCCAGCACGTCGTTGGCGACCTGCTAAAAGCGGAAGTGGCCGACAAGCATGCCCGCTCGATCAAATACCAGATGGCGGCCTCCAAGCTGCCGCTAGCCCGGGAGATCGATGGGTTCGAGTTCGCCGGTACGGGCTCGGGAAAGACGCATCTGAGCATTGCCATTGCCCGCAACTGCATCCGTGGAGGGGCAAGAGTTCGCTTCTACAACACGACCGACCTGGTCAACATGTTGGAGTTGGAAACCCATCAGGGGCGAACCGGCAAGCTTGCCGACCACCTATGCCGCCTCGACCTACTGATCCTCGACGAACTTGGCTATCTGCCCTTCGCTCGGACCGGCGGCCAGCTGCTGTTCCACCTCATCAGCCGCCTCTACGAGCGCACTTCTGTCATCATCACGACCAACCTGGCCTTCGGAGAATGGCCCAGCGTGTTCGGCGATGCCAAGATGACGACGGCGCTCCTGGATCGCCTCATTCACCACTGTGACATTGTGGAAACCGGCAACGAAAGCTGGCGCTTCAAGAACCGCAGCTAGCGCCTTGCACACACCTCTCGGAAAAACCCTTCACGCTTGTCAACGGCGGAGCAAAAGTCGGCCATGCGGCGGCGTAAAACCAGGCCACGGTGTTACATGCCGGGGGGAGTGGCGTGAGGGCGTAGCCCGAAGGCCACTCCCCCCGGCATTGGCTTGATTTTCAGGGTCTGGTTTTGGCCTTTCGGGCCCGGCTGTGAGCGAGGCGATAGCTTTCGCCGTTCATCTCGAGGATGCTGACGTGATGGGTCAGACGATCGAGGAGCGCGCCTGTGAGGCGCTCGGATCCGAAGGTTTCGGTCCATTCGTCGAAGGGCAGGTTGCTGGTGATCAAGGTGGAGCCGCGCTCATAGCGCTGGGAGATCAGCTCGAACAACAGTTCGGCACCGGTCTTGGAGAGCGGTACGAAGCCCAGTTCGTCAATGATGAGCAGCTTGTATCCGGCCATCTGCTTCTGGAAGCGCAGGAGACGCCGCTCGTCGCGCGCCTCCATCATCTCGCTGACCAGCGCCGCCGCAGTGGTGAAGCCCACCGACAGTCCTTTCTGGCATGCTGCCAGCCCGAGCCCCAAAGCTACGTGCGTCTTGCCGGTGCCCGATGGCCCCAGAGCGATGGCGTTCTCACGCCGCTCGATCCACTCGCAGCGCGCCATCTCGAGCACCTGCATCTTGTTGAGCCTGGGGATAGCGGCGAAGTCGAAGCTGTCGAGGCTTTTGACGGCGGGGAAGCGCGCGGCCTTGATGCGCCGCTCGACCATACGACGCTCCCTGTCGATCATCTCCATCTCGACGAGACGGGCGAGGAAGCGGATATGATCGACGCCTTCAGCGGCACATTGCCGGGCGAGCTTGTGATGCTCTCGCAGGCACGTAGGCAGCTTGAGTGCCTTGAGATGGTGAGCGAGAAGAATCTCCGGTGCCTGATCGCTCATGCGGCCTCCTGCCTGTCGGACAGCAGGCTCATATAGGCTCTGGCAAAGGTCTTCTCGACCGTCGTGCGTGGCAGGAAGGGATAGACGTCCAGGTCCAGCCTGGGCGGCACGCGTTCGACCCGGCACAGGACCAGGTGCCTGACGGCATCGAAGCCGATGGCGCCAAGGTCGATGGCCTGTTCCACCGCCGCCTGGAGATCGGCGATGGTGAACGTTTCCAGCAGGCGCAGCACCTGTACATATTCGCGCCTGCCATGTTTGTGCATGCGCCCTTCCATCAACCGCTGGAGCGTCCCGAACGCTTCGGGCAGGTCCCAGCCCTGCAAAGGGGCCGCCTGGTCGAATGCGTTGATCTTCTGCTCAATCAGCGGGAGATAATGGAGCGGGTCGAAGATAACCTCCTCGCGGGCATGGCAACGCGGGTGACGGGCGATGACCTCGCTGCGGCATCCGATCACCACCGCATCGACATAGGCCCTGATCCAGACTTCCTGATGGCC
>Ga0209066_10008409_pt1 | contig 10005 bp, 8 predicted proteins | sample All_14_2_FD_187198 | JGI IMG/M metagenome (GOLD analysis project Ga0209066, IMG submission 187198) | Freshwater microbial communities in response to fracking from Pennsylvania, USA - Allegheny Zone_MetaG_DW_15 (SPAdes) (version 2) ... | reverse complement strand
CAGCGAAGAGTGGGAGACCGGAAAGATCTATCTCAGCACGGAGGGTATGCCGGTATGACCCGCCTTCATGAATTTACAGACAAATCCCTTGCGCTGCCTGAGTGGCAAGATCGCAATTTGCCGGTCTTGCGGGAATTTTCCTTTAGCCCGCCGTGCAGCCGGGATGTCACCCTGCTCACGCATTGGCTTTGGAGTGACCGCCGTTTTGACACGTTGCTGGACAGTTTGCTGTCCGCGGTTCTCATGACGTGGCACATGTGCGGACGCTTGCCCGTCGTGTTGATTGTCAACCGGGTGACTCCTGCGCTTCAGCGGATGGCAGACGAGTGGGGCATTCGCCTTGCTTTGGAGCCGCATTTGCGCGGAGGTGGAGGTAATGTCCGCGACCTCAACCGTGATTCGATTCTGAATCTCGCCTCCCGTTTCGATACGGACTATGTGCTCACCTTCCAAAATCATGCTTTTCCGATCAGAGCAGGGCTAGAGGAGTTCTTGGGAAAATATGACTACATTGGCGCGCCGTGGTGTTTCGGCAAGGACGATTGGATCACCCGCTTGTTGTTGCGCCATCGGGGCGATGTCGGTAACGGAGCCTTCACGCTTAGAACGCGCCACCTGTGTGAAATGATCGCTTGGTACTATCGCCGCAAATATAAATTGATTCCGCATTGCTATCTGGTCATCGATGATTATTTCATCGCCAAGACTTTGCCGTCGTTTGAAAGAAAATACCGGGAAGCGATCCGTATTGCTTCTGCGGAAGAAGCGGCTGCCTTTGCGCTTGAGGAAAATGTGGCGTTACACGAGGCGTTGCATTCAAGGCCTTTCGGGTTTCACGGAACGGCTGCCTTCGTTCGGCTGATGAGCGAAGGGCTTATACCGGATTTAACTTCATGACATTTGGGGATACACAGAGCGTTCGCCCCGAAGGCGCCGGCGATATGGCTGTGCGGGACTTCCCCTATGACCGCGTGTTTACGTTTGGCAGCCTTCAGTTCTGCGGCCACAGCATGGAGTATTTCATTGATCGTACACGGGAGTTGTGTGTTTACATCGTCCAGCCTCGAGTCGGCGAACACACCAATCTGCTACGACGTTATCGCGACGGCATATTGATTGAGGAGCGCTCTGTTCGCTCATCGCAGAATCTGTTCCTTTACTATTTTTTGTGGTACGCAAACCATGTGCGGGAATTGCTGCGTTTCTGCCCAAGGAATCGGAAGACGCTTGTTTTTGGGGGACATCCGGTTGTTTTTTTTGGCATGGGTTTTCTCAAGAGCCTGAGACCTCTCGCCTTCGCATATTGGATTGGCGACTACTTTCCTTCGAAGCATCGGGTCATCCGGTTATACGAGCGGGTGAAAAAAGCGTATCAGCGGCGAGTGGACTATGCCTTCTATCTGACCGACGCCATCAACCGGGTGATGAATGACGGAATGGTTGCGGATGAGCCGCGTCGTCGGACGGTCATGTGGGGGGTCAGACCGTTCCCTCCGGCTCCTGTGCCGCCACTGGACCCGTTCAGCCTGCTGTTTGTCGGACTAATCCGGTCGGGGCAAGGGCTTGAGACGTTGTTTGATTTCCTGGCCCTGCATCCCGAATATCGGCTCTCGCTGATAGGGGTGGGGCACCCCGCCTATGTGGCGGGACTCCAGGCCCGGCTTCGACAAGCGGGCCTGTGTGACCGTGTCTTCTTCCCCAATCGTTTTTATAGCGAATCAGAACTTTTGGGAGTTGCCCGGACCTGTCATGTGGGCATCGCGATGTATGATACGGATGCCGATAACTTCACCCATTATGCCGATCCGGGCAAGGTGAAGGCTTACGCGGAAATGCACCTGCCCGTGCTGATGACCCGTATTTCGGATATTGCGCCCTTTGTTGAACGGTTTCACAGTGGCAAAGTAATCGAGAATGAAATACAGATCGGTGCCGCTTTAGAGGAAATCCGGCGCCATTACTCCTATTTCAAAGAGGGGCTTGAAGCCTTCAATAGCCACTTTGCCTATGAACAGTATTACGGGAGAGCTTTTAGCTCCCTGGAGGAGTGTTGGAAGTGATTTCGGCCGACAAGATTCCGGTGAGCGTGATAGTGAGTATGCGGAATTCGTCGTCGACGATTGTCGACTGCCTTGAAGGGTTGGTTTCGCAGGAATACCCGATTGTCGAAATCATTGTTTTCGACAATGTTTCTTCAGACAATTCGGCCCAGTTAGTTGAGGTTTTCGCGGCCCATTCTCCGGTGCCCGTCCGACTCGTCAGGCAGACGGTAAACGGCGGCTTGGCGACCAGTTACAACATGGGGGCGATGATGGCGGCGGCCCCGCTGATCGTCCTCGTACATTCGGACGGTGCTTTCCCCTCTGTTCATGAACTCGAAAAGCTGACGGAGCCGCTATGTAAGGATGACACTGTGGTTGCATCCTGTCCGAAGTTGTTGATGCCGCGTAAAGTCTGGGAACGTTTTCCTTACTGGCAGAAATATCTTTTTTCCCGCGCGCTTGAACGTGAAGTTCACTCCATGTGCGGAAAGTTCGATTGCATCCGGAAAGAGGTATATCAGAAGGCTGGCGGTTTCAACACAAAGCGTTTTACGACGACGTGCGGTTACGGCGGTGAAGATGCGGACGCTCACTATCGTATCGCGAAGTTGGGACACGTGGCTCTGACGGACGCAAGAGTCATTCATCTTCACGACTTGAGCAACAGCTATGGCCTCCGCGCGCTATTTGTGACTCGCAAGATGTTGGCAAGGACCTATGCAAAGATCTTGCTCTTCCAAGGGTTCCAGCCGGCTCTTGGAAAGGTTTCATTTTTTATTCGTCCGGCTTTGGCGGTGCTTCCGTTTGTTCCGCATTTGTTTCTTTGTGGCCTAAGCCTTCTGTTCGCGTTCTCACTCGCGAATTCTTGGCGGATGTATACCTCGCGCAGTACATTGCTGAATCCCCGTGTCCTGCTGCTGCCGTTTGTGGATGTGGCGCTTGTCTACCACGAGGCATTCTGGTTCCTGGAAGGATTGCTGACTCCGCCTGCCGATGCTAAATGCTCTGACTGACCGCTCGGGTATAGATGGACGTCCAGTCGTGGTTTTTTGCCTTGAGTATTGCGGCTTCGCGGCATCTTCTCAACAGTGTCTCGTCTGAACAGAGTTTCAGGATGGCCTCCGCCATTTCTTTCGCATCGACACCGGTCACGAGGCCGAGCCCTTCTTCGCGAATTTCTTTGGACGCGGGAGGGACATGGGTCGAGACAACGGCTAACCCGCAGGCGAAGGAGGCGCGTATTTTGATCACATCGCCGTATTTCTTGGTGGAGACAGGGGTGTCTGGATAGGGGGCTAAGCCGATCAGGCACTCACATGTCAATCGGTCGAGGTTCTCCGGGCCTTCGATGTAGCCGGTGAAGTCAATGTTGTGCAGGCCATATCCCCGGACTTTGGCCTTGAGTTCCTCCGTCATCGTTCCGCCGCCGGTAATGATGAATTTGACCTTGGGGTTGGCTTCCTGGACGTACTTGGCGATTTCCGGCAGGAATTGCACGCCATTGTCCACATGATGCCCGCCCGAAAAAATGACCTTGAATTTTTCCAGCTCGTCGTAGGGCCTCACCAGTTTTTCACGAAACTCGACGCCATAATGAACCGTGAGCTGTTTGGCCATCCGGCGCATGTCGTAGTGCAGAATGTCGCGCCGGGCTTCTGCGATCGCGTCGGTCACGTTCCAGGCGACATCGGCCCGTGCACACGCTTGCTTGTCCAGCCAGTTGAAGGCGGCGCTCATCAGACGGCTGTGGTAGCGTTGCGGTGCCCAGTCGAAGGTGTAGTAGACGACTCTAAGGATGCCGAGCGCTTTGCGGAAGCTTTGTCCGATCAGCGTATTAACCGACTCCATTCCGATCAGAAAATGGATGGGGCCGCAGTCGGGATACAGCTTGGGGATCAATGAGAGAAGCTGGCGCGACGCGAGAACGTCTCGCAGCTTGAGACGCAGGTATGTCCGCATGACTCGGCGGGCGGAGGGAATATGATATAGCCAGCGGAAACGGTCGGAGACATGGGTGGCCACAAGTTGGCCGTCTTTGTAGACCTCCATTGTGCAGTCGAGGGGAATGTCTGGTAGGGGATGCGGCTGCTCAATTACGAAAATATAGCGGGCCTTTTTTTGGGTAAAAAACGTGAGCAGGGGCTCGATCGGCCCACTGCCAGACTCCCGCTTCCCGTTTTTTTTGTCCGAATGGCACAGGATAACGACATTATATTCGGATTGGATCGCGTCTTTCTGGTTCCCCGCGTATGTGTTTGTCATTGCCTTTTGTTTCATGGATAAAGTACCATAACACACCCATTTTTTAGGGTCAAGAAAGGGTGCCGTATGGAGTTCTGGAAGGGTCGAAGAGTCGTGGTTACAGGTGGATGCGGGTTTCTCGGCTCCTATCTTACGGAAGAGTTGGTGGCTGTCGGGGCGGACGTTACGGTGGTGGATAATCTGGAAGCGGGAACCTTGGGCAACATTGCCGCGGTAGCCGACCGGGTGAGATTCGTACAAGCTGACCTTGTGGCGTTGGACGCTTGTCTCAAAGCCTCCGAAGGCGCCGAGGTCATTATGAACTTAGCGGGGCGGGTCCGCGGGGTCGGTTACAGCAGCAACCATCACGGTGAGATGCTTTATCAGAACACGGTTGTCCAACTGAACATGCTGGAAGCCGCACGGTTAAATGGCGTGCCTCGTTTTCTGGCGGTGAGTTCATCGTGTGTCTACCCGGACGATGCCGAGGCTCCAATTCCTGAACTTCCTGTGACAATGGGGCTCCCTGAGAGTTCCAACGAGGGGTACGGCTGGGCTAAAAGGGTTGCCGAACTGCAGGCGCAATACTATTTCAACGAGTACGGGGTCGAGACAGCGATCGTCCGTCCGACGAACGCCTGCGGTTCGCGTTACCCGTGGCGCGGGGAACAGAACTCTTTTGTGATGCCCACGCTTGTTAAGAAGATTATGGATGGTGCCGACCCATTGGTCGTGTGGGGAAATGGACAACAGCGAAGGAATTTCCTGCATGCCACGGATATCGCGCGGCTGTTCATGATGGTCACGGAGAGGTATGCATGTGCCAAGCCGGTTAATATCGGATATGAGCAGGACACGTCGATCGCTGAACTTGTGACACTGATCTGCGAAGTCACGGGGATGCATCCCAAGATCGTGTTCGATGCCTCGAAACCGACCGGGTGTTTGCGGAAGTGCGTGGACTCTACGTTACTCCGCAAAGTCACAGACGGATACGAGCCCAGAGTGGGCTTGGAACAGACGGTTCATGAGATGATCGCTTGGTATCACAGCACGTTTAAGCGATAGGGAGGGTGCTTTGACTCCCGATCAACTTGCCGACAAAAAAATCGTCGTCTTTTCGCACTATGCGACGACGGGTGCGTGTGAGGAGTTGCGCGAGTGGCTTCGGGGATTGAAGGCTCGGGAACTGGTTTATCTGGCCTTTCCCTTTGGCCCAAACCGCGACCGCTTCATCCGCGTTGAGCATTATCACAATGGAGAGCCCGTAAAGGTCCGGCGCTCTCTGTTCAGGCTGAGATTGCCTGAGCCGCTCGCATATGCGAAAGATCTGTTCTACGCCCTTCTGTATGCGGCCCTTTTCGCACGCAATGCGGACGTGGTGGTCGCAGGAGACAACCTGTTGGCGCTGGCGGGTATTCTGACCCGTTGGCTGACGGGTGTGAAACATGTCGTCTATTACATGATCGACTATTCGCCCGTACGATATGCAAACCGGGTCCTGAACGAACTGTACTATTGTATCGACCGTTTTGCCGCCTCTCATGCGGATGCCGTATGGCCTTTAACGGACCAGATCATCCGGGGGCGCGTGGATGCGGGACGGTTAGACGGGCGGCGTGTCCGCTGGTACACGGTTCCTTATGGGAGCCATCCGCAAGTCGCTCAGCCGGTGTCGGCGTATGAACGCAGGCATATCGTGTACATGGGAGACGTGCTCAGGAACAAAGGTGCCGAGTTGTTCGTGCCGATGGCCCGCGAACTGAAGAGGCTCATCCCGGATTTCCGTTTCACGGTCATCGGCGGAGGAAAAGACTTGCCGGCTCTGCGCGAAGAAATCCGGAACTCCGGATTGGAGGGACATTTTGTGGTTTACGGTTTTGTCGAAAGCATGGCGGATGTCGTTGGCCTGTTGGCGCAGGCCGACGTTGCCGTCGCGCCCTACTATCCGTTCGACGCCAATAATTTCACATTTTTTTCAGATCCCGGAAAGATCAAGGTTTACCTCGGATGCGGATTGCCGATTGTGCTGACGGATGTTCCCCCTATTGCGAAGGAACTCGAGGCGTGCGGCGCGGGGAAGATTGCCCGCTATGATGCCACTGATTTCGCGAGTGCCGTAGCAACCCTCATGGACGAAGCGGCGTATCCGCAGTATCGGGAGAAGGCAAGGCGTTTCGGTGAGCAGTTCGCGTGGGACAAAGTGTTTTGTGCGGCTTTCACGCGACTTGATGAGAGGCCGTGTAGCGTTTCCGACCCCGTTGGAAAAAGGCCTTTCTAGAAAAAAGAACAGGGCTGACAGAATGAAAAAGACAACGAGTCTTGCTTCAGAACAGGAGGCGAAGCGCCGCCTCTTCGTTGAGCGTGTCGCCAAGCCGGTTTATATGTGGTTAGCCGCATTCGGCTTGAACCCGTTGGCCCTTCGATATGCGTTGAAGGGTCTGGTTGTCACGTTGCGCGATTTTTTTGCCTTGAAACGTCAGAACCGTGCAGCAGGCGAACCGTTCCGCATCCGCTTTACGATGCCGTGCCTCAGTGATCGATACGAGTCCAGCGGTAACACCCGTGGACACTATTTTTATCAGGACCTCTGGGTGGCCCGGCGTATTTTTGAGCGCAAACCCGCTCGTCATGTTGATGTCGGCTCACGTGTGGATGGATTTGTCGCGCATGTGGCGGCCTTCCGGGAGATCGAGGTTTTCGACATTCGCCCGCTGACGCTCGCTATGCCGTCGATTGTTTTTCGCCAGATGGATCTGATGAACACGCCCGATCAATTCAAAGAGTGTTGCGATTCTCTCTCCTGTCTGCATGCGATTGAACATTTCGGGTTGGGTCGATATGGCGATCCGGTGGACCTGAATGGCCACGTGAAGGGATTTCGGAGCGTCGGCGAGCTTCTCAAACCAGGTGGTGTCCTCTATTTCTCTGTCCCCATCGGCCCGGAGCGGATCGATTTCAACGCCAACCGCGTGTTTGCGCTTAAAACTATTCTTGAGCTTGTCACGGGGTGCTTTGAGGTCGAGGGGTTTTCTTACGTCGACGATTCGGGTGACTTGCACGAGCAGGTGACGCTCACGGCCGAAATGATTGAAATGAACCTGGGGTGTCAATATGGGTGCGGAATCTTTGAGCTGAGAAAAAAAGGTGCAGGGCATCGCACGGCGCATGTTGCAGGGACACGAAGCCAGTAGGGCGGGAAGAGGCTCAGGGGCCTATGGTCAAGCAGAGGGCAGAGTTCAAGATCGTGGCGGATTATCAGCCTGCGGGCGACCAGCCGCAGGCGATCGCCACGCTGGTGAAGGGCCTTCGCGACGGCGCGCGGAGGCTGACGCTTGAGGGGGTTACCGGGTCGGGAAAAACCTTCACCATGGCGAACCTTATTCAGCAGTGGGGGCGGCCCACGCTGATCATTTCGCACAACAAAACGTTGGCCGCGCAGCTCTTCGCTGAACTCAAGGGGTTCTTCCCGGAGAACGCGGTGGAGTACTTCGTCAGTTATTACGACTACTATCAGCCCGAGGCGTACATTCCCCAGACCGACACCTATATCGAGAAAGATTCATCGATCAACGAGGAAATCGAGCGGTACCGGCTGGGCGCGACGAATGCACTGCTGGGTCGGCGTGACGTGGTCATTGTGGCGTCGGTCTCCTGCATTTACGGGCTAGGCTCGCCCGAGGACTATAAGGAGATGCTGGTGGATATCACGCCGGGAGCCTGCATGTCGCGGGACGGGATGCTGGAGCGGCTGGTCGGCATCCAGTACTCGCGGAACGATTACGAGCCCCAACCCGGCACTTTCCGCGTGCGGGGCGACACGGTGGACATCTTCCCTTCTTACGAGACGACGGGCGTGCGTGTGACCTTTTTCGGGGAAGAGGTGGAGGAAATCCGCACGCTCGACCCGGTCACAGGCAAAACGGGTGTGCGGCTGTTGCGTTCCGTGATCTCGCCGGCCAAACATTTTGTCATGCCAAAGTCGAAAATCGAAGCCTCGGTTGGACGCATCTGCGAGGAGCTAGATGAGAGGCTTGCCGAGTTTGAACGGCAGGGCAAGCTGTTGGAAGCACAGCGGCTGCGGCAGCGCACGGAGTTTGACTTGGAGATGTTGCGCGAACTGGGCTATTGCAACGGCATCGAGAACTATTCGCGCCATCTGGCCGGGAGGGCGGCTGGTGAAGCGCCAGCCTGCCTGCTCGACTATTTTGACTCGGAATTCCTCACGATCATCGACGAGTCGCACGTGACCTTGCCTCAAATACGAGCCATGTTCAATGGGGATCAGGCTCGCAAACAGACGCTGGTGGAGCATGGTTTCCGGCTGCCATCGGCCAAGGATAACCGGCCTCTCTACTTCGAGGAGTTCCTGAATAAGGTCGGCCCGATCGTTTTCACCTCGGCTACCCCTAGCGTGTACGAACGGCAGGTGAGTGAAGTGGTGGCTGAGCAGGTGATCCGGCCGACGGGGCTGCTGGACCCGCCGGTGGAGGTGCGCCCGCTTGGCACTCAAGTTGACGACCTGATGGAGGAGATCCGGCGGACGGTGGAGGCGGGCGACCGTGTGCTGGTGACGACGCTGACCAAGCGCTCCGCGGAAGATCTCGCCGCCTATCTGCGCGAGGTCGGCGTCCGGGTCGAATATTTGCACAGCGACATCGATGCGATCGAACGTGTGGACGTGCTGGGGAGGCTGAGGAAAGGACTGTTTGACTGTCTGGTCGGAATCAACCTGTTGCGCGAGGGGTTGGATCTGCCCGAAGTGGCGTTGGTGGCGGTGTTGGATGCCGACAAGGAGGGATTCTTACGCTCGGCGACCTCGCTGATTCAGACGGCCGGACGGACAGCGCGGCATCTGAATGGCCGCGTGATCCTTTACGCGGACAAGGTGACGGATGCGATGCGGCAGATGATCGATGTCACAACGTCTCGCCGCGCCAAGCAGGAAGCCTACAATGCAGAGCACGGGATCTTGCCGCAAAGTGTGAAACGGGCTATCAATGAATCGCTGGCGCTCTATTCGGAGGCGCAGCGGGTGGAGGAGCGGATGGTGGCCGCAGAGTCGCATGAGGCCTACGACGTGCATCGGGCGATTGCGGGCTGTGAGGCCGACATGCTGGCGGCAGCTTCGGCGTTGGAGTTTGAGCGGGCGGCTCTTCTTCGCGATGAGATCCGGGAACTCAAGCGTATGTTGGGGGGCTCTGTAGTCGCAGAGAAGACCCCCCAGAAACCGCCTGCGGCCACCTCAAAGAAGGGGCGTGGCGTTGCGGGGAAGTCGCGGTAAATCCAGTTTTCCGGTCAAAGGCTTTTGACGAACGACGACATCCGGTCCATGGCCTCTTTAAGCTGCTCCATGCCCGTGGCGTAGGCGCAGCGCAGATAACCTGCGCCGCAGGCCCCAAATGCGGTGCCAGGCACGCAGGCCACGCTGCGTTCATTGAGCAGGCGCAGGGCGAACTCTTGAGAGGTGAGCCCGGTGGACTGGATGGACGGGAAAACGTAGAACGCGCCGCGCGGCATGAAGCAGTCGAGCCCCATCTCGTTGAGGGATGACACGATGAAATTCCTCCTCTGGTTGTAGGAGTCGCGCATTTCCGTAATGTCAGTCTCGCCGTGTCTGAGCGCTTCAAGCCCTGCGATCTGGCTGGTGGAGGAGGCGCACATCATGCAGTATTGGTGGATCTTCATCATAGCATCGGTGAGCGGTTCGGGAGCGCAGACG
>Ga0209066_10008408_pt1 | contig 10008 bp, 6 predicted proteins | sample All_14_2_FD_187198 | JGI IMG/M metagenome (GOLD analysis project Ga0209066, IMG submission 187198) | Freshwater microbial communities in response to fracking from Pennsylvania, USA - Allegheny Zone_MetaG_DW_15 (SPAdes) (version 2) ... | reverse complement strand
TATACGCCTTGCAGTTTCCCGGCGTGCCCTTGTCCGGATGGGCCTTGTAGAACTCGTCCACCCGCTTCACGCCGTCTTCGCGCCGGGTCGTGTCGACGTCGCAGATCGCGACCACGTTGACGTCCTGATGCAGGAAGTTCCCCAGAAGGCCGCGGGCCTGGATGCCCATGCCGATGAAGGCCATGCCCGGCTTGTCGCTGGGCTTCGCCGCCTGCGCCCAGATCTTGGAAGGCAGAATGAAAGGCGCGCTCGCCAACGAGGCCCCTTTGAGAAAAGCTCGACGTGATGTGGTCATTGTTCCCCTTTGAAAAAGTTTTATTAACCTTTAAGCATGTCTAAAATAGCATTTACCAGCGGTCCGCGCAAGGGGCGCGCAGCGCGAGTCTGATGCGTGTTGGGCGCGAAGCACGGGAGGGACGAGCGTCTGCTCGTCCGGGCAAGCAGACGCTTGCCCCTCCCGCACGGCTCGAAGCCAACTGGCCAGATGAAACGCGAAATCCTCGCGCCCCGGTCACAGACCGATTGTGCACACCCGGTGCGCCCGCGGCCTACACCTTGCCGGACGTGACCAGGCGCGCGAAGTGCTCGAAGCTGCGGTCAAACGTGCGCTCGGCCGCCTCGGGAAAGCAGCAGGCCGGAAGCTGCCGGGCGGCAAGGTGGTACGACAGGCAGTCGCAGCAGATGCCCTTGTTGGAACACGGCGCATAGGTGCAGTTGCAGCGGCTCGCGTTCGCCTCTTTCTTGCAGTCCATCGTTTCCCCCAGATCAAGGCAGTTGGAACGCGATACGGAACCCGTTGAACTCGGTGCTGTCCCAGTCGCCGAAGTACGGATAGTCGACCCCGTTGGGACGCCACGCGCTGCGGCACCCGCCCGCATCGCCGAACGTGGACCAGCTTCCGCCCCGCTTGACGCGCCGCTGGACCACCTCCCCGCTCGCCCGGACATATGGGAGGAGAGGCCCCAGCGGGTTCGTCTTCGTGAGCGCAGGCAACGGCGTGTTCCACCAGTCCAGACACCACTCGTACACGTTGCCGTGCATGTCGTAGAGCCCCCAGGCGTTGGGCGGGTAGCTCCCGACCGCCGCCGTGCCGTTCGTGACGCCCACGCTGGCCGCCGGCGTATAGTACACGACCGTGCCGTCGAGCCGGTTGCTGGAGGCGCTTCCCCCATTGTGGTAATTACGGCACAGCGCGTCCAAGTTCTCGTCCGCGACCGAGTTCGTGAGGTTGAGCCCGTTGTTGAGCGCCGTGGCCGTTCCGGCCCGGCAGGCGTACTCCCACTGCGCCTCAGTGGGCAGGTCGAATCCGTCCAGCCCGGTACGCGCGCGGAGTTTTCCAATAAACGAGGAGGCGTCCACCGTCGCGTTGACCGGCCAGCCCCGTGCCTCGGCCGAGGTTCCCCGGACGTGCTGCCAGCTGGTCTTCTCGACCGGACGCGTGTTCCTGAACGCCGCGTTCGAGAAGTAGCTCGGCCAGTTGCTCTGGATCAGGTACCACTGGTACTGCGTGACCTCATACACGCCCACGTAAAAGTCCCTCGTGAGGACCACCGTGTGCGGCGTCTCCGTCGCATTCCTCCCCACCTCGCCCGACAGAGAGCCCATCAGATAGGACCCCGCGGAAATCCGGCGCAACACCAGATTCGTCGTGGCATACGCGGTGTCGTTCGTGATGTCGAGCCAGACGGCCGCGTCATAGCGGTAGGAAATCTGCCCCGCCTCTCCCGGACCTTTGGTCAAGTCCACGATCATATAGGTCGGGGAGGGCACGGCCGACAGGGCCACATTGAAGTCCGGCAGGGCGCCCTTCGCCGCGTGACCGGCCAACACGGGATCCCACACCGCACGGTGGCGTCCGCTCGACAAGCCGCTCAGTCTGCCGCCTGTGAAAGAGGCGGTCGGCATGGCGACTTCGGTGCCGCGGACAAAGCCCCGCATCGTGACATCGACCTTCGCGCCCTCGTCACAAGTAAGCGTGAAATCGATGTTGACCTTCGGGCTCCACGGCCAGTTCTGGCGGATGGCGACGTCGCTGAACACCGGATCCGCCGCACGCGCGATGCCGGCAAGGACACCCGCCAGGCCTATTAGAAAAAACAAAGTCGTTGTTTTCATCTTTCGTCCACGCCTTTCTTATTGCGCCTGAACAACCGGAACGGGCAGCGCCACGCGGAACCCCGTGAAGGACATGCCGTTGTGCGCCTGCATGTACGGCAAATAGCCTTCACACCGGTAGGCGGAACGGCAATAGACCGACCCTATATCGTAGGACCCGCCGCGCCGCATACGCACGTACTGGTAGTTATTGTAAGGTTCCCACGTGAGCGGGCCACGCGGGTCTTTCACTGAGGCGGACCCGAGATTGTTAGTGTAGTAATCGAGACACCACTCCGTCACGTTTCCGTGCATGTCGTAGAGCCCCCACGCGTTAGGCGCGTAACTCCCTGCCCGCGCGGTGCCGTTGCTGACCCCGATCGTGTTCGGCGGCGCGAAATAGACCGGCTGGCCCGTCGTCGGATTGTTGGTCCAGCAGTATCCGCCGTTGCGCTGATACCGCCCCAGGCGGTCCAGATTCGCATCCGCCGTGCTGTTCGTGATGTCCGAACCGTTGTTCCACGCCGTGGCCGTTCCCGCGCGGCAGGCGTACTCCCACTGCGCCTCAGTCGGCAGGTCCAGTCCGCCGAGCCCCGTCCGCGTGCGGAGCTGCCCGATGAACGAGGTCGCATCCACCGCGCTGTTCGTGGGCCAGCCTCGCCCCAGCGTCGTGCCCCGCAGATTGTCGTATGAGATATTCGAGGCCGGCCGCGCGTCGCGCTCGACCGTGAAATTCCCCGCATAGGAGCCTGTGATCTGCTTGTACTGCGCCTGGGTGAACTCGAAGACCCCGAGGTAGAACGGCCGCGTGAGCGTCACGCTGTGCTGGGTCTGCGCCACGCCCGCCTTGATCTCTGCGGAAGGCGCGCCCATCACATAGGCGCCCGCCGGAATCCGCCGCAGGACCAGCTTGTTGGTCGCGTAGCTCATGTCGTTGGTCACGTCGTACCAGATGCCGGGTTCCGTCCGATACGTGATCTGCCCCTCCTGCCCCGCCGTCTTGCTCAGGTCGATGATCAGGTAGGTTTTTTCCGGCGCGAGGGTGAGCGCGACGCTGAAGTTCGCGAGCGGCGTGTTGGAGTAGGCCGTCAGCGTGGGATCCCAAACGATGCGGTGCTCGCCGTAGCTCACGCTGTATGTGTCGCCCGAGAGAGAGGCTTCGGGAAGCACGCCGATGGACGCGCCGTTGTTGAACCCTTCCACCGCGACGTCGACCCGCTGGGTCGCGTCGCACGCCAGCACGTAATGGATGTCCACCTTCGGGCTCCACGGCCAGCGCTGGCGCACCAGCACCTCGCGGAGCTCCACGTCGGCGGCCCGCGTGAAACAGGCCGCGCCGGCCATCATCACACACAAAAGACTCATGCTGCTTCTTTTCATTCCGAAGGTCCTCCCTATTCAAGTGATATGACGGACCCCTCCGGCGAGCGGAAGAGCGTGGCGTTCAGGTTTACCGCCGTGCCCAAGAAGGAGAGCGTCAGGTCGAAAGCGCCGAACCCCCAGCCGCTGTTGGACAGCCGCAGCCCGTAGTAGCCGAGCCGGTCGCTGAAGCGGGCCTCCCCGGATTTGTCGGGGCCGGCCAGGGTCAGCAACACGTTGGTGGCCGCGGCGGCGTTATCCTCCCAAGCGGCGGAATAAGGGATGACCGCGGCATCCCGGACCTTGCGCCAGGCGCGGCTGGCGGTGTCCGCTTTGACGGGGGTCGGCCCGAACGCGGCCGCGACCACGGCCAGCTGCGAGGTGTAGGCCTCGGAAACGGCGCTCGCCTCATAAAAGGTGAGCCGCAGCTGATACACCTCCTCCCGGGAGGGAAGGGCGGTCGAGAAGGCGGTCCACGTGTAGTTGGACTCGGGCGCGGTGAACGCGACGGTCTGCGTCGCGCTGTTCATGCCGCTGATGACGAGCTGCGCGGTCGTGGCCCCGTTCGGCCAGCTCCAGCTCAACGGCACGGTGTTGGTGAACAGGGTGCGCCACATCCAGCTGTCGGCCGTTGTGACGAGGTCGGCCGTGACCGGCTCGGCCCGACAAACCCCCGCCGTCAAACAAACAGTGGCGGCGGCGGTCGCGAGTGCTGCGAACGTGTTGACTTTTATCATGCCCGCTCTCCAGATTAACCTTATACCAAAATTAGAATGAGAATACCTTACTCCAGTTTGTTTATCCCATCAACCAGAATCCGGGCGCACGCACTGTCTCACTGTTTCATTGCGGATCTTGAGCGTAATCGCCATCCGGTCCGTGAGCCGGTCCGGAGAGAGCGATTAAAAGGACGGACCGGGAGACATAACTGCTACAATGCCGCGTTGAGCCGCTCCCCGATACATGTTATTCTCGAGTCCTGTGAAAGGATCACGCACATGACACGCTGCCCGACCGCTCTGGCCGCCCTCTTTCTCGCCGCCGCAACCGCCCTCGCCCAGAACTGGCCGCAGTGGCGCGGGCCGGACGGCAACGGCGTCGCGGCCCCGGGCCGTTACCCGGTCGTTTTTTCCGCCACCAACGACGTGCTCTGGAAAGCCGCGCTGCCGGGCAAGGGCGGCTCGACGCCGATCGTCTGGGGCGACCGCATCGCGCTGACCTCCGGCGTCGGCGAGGGCACGAACGGGCTCGACGGCGTGCTCTGCTTCGACTGGGCCGGCAAACCGCTCTGGTCGGTCACGCTGGGCACGCAGCGGCCCGGCAAACACCGCCGGGGCAGCGGAAGCTGTCCCTCCATGGTCACCGACGGCGCGCGGCTCTTCGCCTATTTCAAGAGCGGCACGCTGGCCGCGCTCGATTTCGGCGGCAAGGTGCTCTGGAAAACCAACCTCCAGAAACGCTACGGCAAAGACTCCCTCAACTGGGACCTCGGCACCAGCCCGGTTCTGGCGGACGGCAAGCTGGTGGTGGCGGTGATGCACGAGACCAACTCCTACGTGGTGGCGCTGGACCCCGCCAGCGGCGAGCCCGTCTGGAAAGTCGACCGGAACTTCTCCTGCAACGAGGAGAACGGGCAAAGCTACACCACGCCCATCGTGACTTCGCAGGCCGGCCGCACCACGCTGGTGCTCTGGGGTGGCGACCACCTCACAGGCCACGACGCCTCGACCGGCGCCATGCTCTGGCAATGCGGCGGCTTCAACCCCGACAACAAGCGCAACTGGCGCAACATCGCCTCGCCGGCCCTCTCCCAAGGCGTGGCCCTCGTGCCCTACGGCAGGGAGCAGTATGTGGCCGCGGTGCGGATCGGGGGCCGCGGCGACATCACGCCCGCGGCGCGCCTGTGGGAGAAGCGCGGCATCGGCACCGACAGCGCGACGCCCCTCGCCGTCGGCGGCAAGGCCTACGTCGTCAGCTTCAGGGGCAAGGTGTGGTGCCTGGACCTCCAGACCGGCAGCGAGCTGTGGAGCACCGCCCTTCCGAGCGGCAAAGGCGCGTTCTACAGCTCGCCCGTCCTCTCCGGCGACACGCTCTATTTCTGCCGCGAGGAGGGCGCGGTCTACGTCGGACAAGTCAGCCCGTCGGGCCTGCGGATTCTGAACGAGACGCGCTTCGACGACGTCTTCGTCGCCTCGCCCGTCCTCGTCCGCGACCGCCTCCTGCTGCGGGGCGAGAAGCGTCTCTACTGCGTCGGCAAGTGATACCCGTGGCTGACAAACGCGGAGCTGCACCGCTTTCATGAGCGCCACGTAAAAGCGGCGTCGCGGACGACGAGGTCCCCTTGGCCCGACAAAACGCCATCAAACCGACACGCTCCGCCCGCGACCGTCAGTAAGCCCGCGCCCAGTTCGATCTCGCCCTCTTCGGGCCACGGTCATTTCTTTCCGACAAAGAAACCATAGGCCGCCAACTCGAAAACGCCCTGCTCGTTGGCTACCGCGCTTTCCTCCAACAGCGGCCTCCACGCGCCTTCCGCCCCTTTCACGGACACCTTCACCGGCTTGTCCGTCAGGTTGATGACCGACACGACCCGCTCTGGACCCAGCGCGCGAGCGAGCGACACCACGGCCTGAGGCGCGTCGTTGTCGAGCCACGCCAGCCCGCCCTGCGTCAGCGCCTTCTCGGACCGCCGCATCGCGCACAGCTTTTGGACGAAGGCGAAGCGCGCCGCGGACGGCGTGGCAGCCGTCCCTCCCTTCCCTTCGCGCACGGGAGGGCGGGGTGCCACCCCCGCCGCAACTTCGTCGTCCGGCCAGTCGATCGGCAGCTTGCCGAAGATGCTGTGCCGGGCGGCATCGGCCACCTCCTGCCCGTTGTAGAGGAAGGGCACGCCGTCCAGCGTGAACAGGCCGGCCAGCGCGCTGTTGACGCGTGCCGCGCCCCACCGCTTCTCGAGGCGGTTGGTATAGTCGTCGTTGGTGAAATCGTGGTTGTCGATGAACCGCACGAACTTCGCGCCGCCGACCGGCCGCTCGGCCCGAGCCGACTCCCACAGCTTCCGGATGGCGACAGGATCGTTCCACTCCTTGAACGATTTTCCCCAGCCGTAGTTCAGGTCGAACGCCTTGAGCTGGTCCTCTTTCCGCGTGCCCTCCGCCAGCATGCCGACGTCCGGGCGGAGCTTCTCCAGGCGCTCACGCCCCATCTCCCAGAAATCGAGCGGCACGCCGTCCGCCACATCGCACCGGAACCCGTCCACGTCGAAGTCCTTCACCCACCACTCCATGTTTTTCCACAGGTACTCGCGCAGTTCGGGATTCGAGAAATTAAGACCCGGGAACGCCCACGCCGCATTGACGGCTTTGCCGTCCTTGTCGCGCTTGATGAAGTCCGGGTGGTCTTTTAAAAACACGGCCTTGGGCCCGCAGTGCAGATAGACCATGTCCAGCATCACCCGCAGCTTGAGCGCGTGCGCGGCCTTCACGAAATCCTTCAAGTCCTGGTCCGTGCCGTACTCCGGATCGACGTGGTAGAAATCTTTCATGCGGTACGGGTTGCGCGGGTTGTTCATGCCGGACTTTTTTTGGCGCGGGCTCCAGAAGGTCTGGTCCATATCGTCGTCCGCCACGAAGATCGGGCACAGGTAGAGGACCGTCACGCCCAGCTCGGCCAGCTTCGGCAGCCGAGCCTCGGCCGCCTTCAGCGTGCCTTCGGGCGTGAAGGCCCGCGGCTGGATCTGGTACATCACGCCGTCCGTCACCCACCCCGGCGAGGTCCGCGCCTGCCGCTGATTCAGCGGCACGTTGTCCGCCGCCAGCGCCGCAGCCGCCGCCAGCGCCATTCCCAGCAATCCGACACTCTTTTTCATCTCTTCTCTCCTCCGCGTTCTCCGCGCGAACATTATTTTGACTCCCGACTCCCGCTCACCTTTTACCTCTTACTTCCTACTTCAATCTCATACCAGACCGTCTGGTACTGAGGGCCGATCACGATCTTCGAGCCACCCGCCGCTTTCTCAACGGGGACCCCCGCTTTCCGCTCACCGCGCGGATCGAGCGCGAAACACTTCGTCTTCGCCGGATCCGACGGCAAGGTCACCGTGGCCGGGACGCCCTCCACCAGAACGGTGCCTTTGCCCCAGTCCAAACGATCCCGAAAAGCGATCTCCTTGCCAGACACCTTTTCGATCGCCGTGCCTTCGTTCTCGGCAAGCCCGGTGGCCGCCAAAAGGATATTCGCCGGACGCCCGGACTCGCCGAACCCGGTGGCCTGGCGCGAAACCAACGACACCGTAGCCCAGTCGAGCCGGGTTTTTCCGATGGCCAGCGCAACGGGCCCGAGCGCCACCGTGCGCCCTTCGGGAAAGCCGGAGAAGAGCTTGGTGTTCGGCGTGTTGACCGTCCAATACGCCTTCCCGGCCAGCTCGGTGTTCCAGGTCAGCTCGCCCGTGTCGCTGACCACCACCTTGCCCTCCGTCTTTGCGTCTTTAACGGGCGCGGTCCCGCGCCGGCCGGTCAAGTCCACCGCCGTCTTGTGGATCAAAGTCTGCCGCGTGTCAAACCCCAGCGCGCCGATGCCCATGCCGACCGCTTTTGACGCCACCCAGCGTTCGAAGAAGGCCGGGTAAGGCGCGTTTCCGACAACCGTTTCCTTGGCCTCGCTCACGTCGCCGCGCAGGTACATCGCCGCGCAGGCCGGCATGTGCGCCAGCACATCCGTCCGGGCGACCATGCTGAAAAAGTACGTGTTGCGCTGAGGCTCGAAATCGGGGCTGTGGTTGTAGGTGTACTCGAACACGCCGTCCCAGCCCTGAAAGGCGCCGTACGCGCGCAGCATGGGCTGGCCCTCCGCGCCGTACTGGTTCGGAAAGGGGTGGTTGTACTCGCTGACCGTATACGGCTTGCCGAGCACGCGCTGCCCCGCCAGCCTCCTGATGCAGCCCATCGAGTTGACCATCGGCTCGTTGCGGATCAGCCACTCTTTGCTGACCGGACTCGGATGGCACCAGTAGGAGTGACTGTCGATATAGTCCAGCTCGGCCTGCACATGCGGCGGGCCATAGTCGATCTGCGTGCCGGAAATCACCGGCTTGGCCTTCAGGTCCTTCTTGAGATAGTCGTACAGGCCCACCCAGTAGGCGCGCTCCGTGTCGAACAGGAACTGATAGAAATCCCGCCGCGCCTGAACCGTCACAAACCCGGTCTTCCTGACCGCGGGGACCGTTCCGTCCTCAAGCCGTGCCGTCGGGCTGAACTCGCTCCTGGCGCCGCTCCGGAACGAAAGGTCATCGATCTCATACGCGCCGGCCTTGAACCGCGTGAATTGAACCTGCGCCGTGTCGGAATCGTCGCCCGCGACAAACGCCAGCTCAACGTTCTTCCAGCCGGAGCCTGCCTCGAACTGCTGATGCAGCCCCAGCGACCGCCACCCCTCTTTTGCGTCGGCCACCGCCAAACCCAGCATCGCGGAACCGCTCCCCCGGGTGCGGCGGATCTTGAACGCCAGCGTGTAGGGCTGCCCCTTCTTGACCGACACGGTGCGGAACAGTTTAGGGAAAAACGCCTCGCCCCCGCGCGTGACGTCGAGCGTCAGCACGCCTTTGTCTGCCGCGCACGCCGCCTCGGACGTGCCTTTCGACAAGGTCCACGTTTTGTTGTCGAAGCTCACCGGCTGGCCAAAGCCCCCCTCGGCGATCTGCTCGTCGCGCAACGGCGTGGCCACCCACTGCCAAGCCTGTTTCAAGGCTTCCGTCGACGCATACTTTTTGGCCAGCCACGCATTCCACTGCCGCCGGAACTCGGTTGCGAGGGGCTCGGGCAAATGGTCCACGGCTCCCCAGCCGTAGGCGGCCCACAGCGCGTTCTCGTTGTTGATCTCGATCACCGCCACGCAGGGGTCCTCGGTGTAGGCGAGCCCGGTGTAGGGGTTCACCCGGGCCAACAAGGCCTTGGCGTAGGCCTTCTCAAAGACGACCATGCGGGGATCGATGAAGCTGTGCCCCTTCGGGAAACGAGCGACGTGCAGGTTCATGTCCACGTAGATGCCGCGCCGCTTGAGGGCGGCGATCAGGTAATCCTGGCGGTCCACCTGCTCGGGTTCGAACCGCAACGGCAGCGCCGGGTCAGCCGCAAACGCCCGCGGCAGCGACGCGCCCTTTCCGAAGATCCCGGTTTCCTTTCCGGTCATGAAATTTTCGTACGTCGCATCGAAGTAATGCATGCGGACGCAGTTGATGCCGAACCGCGCGAGCCGCGCCGCCAGCTTGTCCGCCTGCTCATGCGTCGGGAAATTCGCCGGCCCCGTCAGGTTCGTGGCGTGCAGCCGCACGGGGCCCTTGTTGTCCACAAACCGCCCGTTCTCAACGCGGACGAAGCCGTGCCGGCCGGCCGGCGCGTCGAGCAGATGGGCCATGCTGGACGCGTTGTCCAGCGCATCGTAGGAGACAAGGTACGGGAACAGCGGCGCACACTCTTCCGCCGCGCCCGCCGTCAAGGCCGCGCCGATCAATCCCGCCAGTCCGATTCGTCCGATTCTCCGGTTCATGTTCTTCTCCAC
>Ga0209066_10008407_pt1 | contig 10009 bp, 7 predicted proteins | sample All_14_2_FD_187198 | JGI IMG/M metagenome (GOLD analysis project Ga0209066, IMG submission 187198) | Freshwater microbial communities in response to fracking from Pennsylvania, USA - Allegheny Zone_MetaG_DW_15 (SPAdes) (version 2) ... | reverse complement strand
GCAGGATCCGTATTTCATCGAACGCAAGCTGTATCCGAATGTGGATTTCTACAGCGGCATCATCATGCGGGCCATCGGCATCCCGACGGAGATGTTCACGGTCGTTTTTGCCATGGGGCGCATGCCTGGCTGGATCGCCAACTACAAAGAGATCATGGACGAGCCCGGGACGCGCATCTACCGGCCCCGCCAGATCTACATGGGGCCGACGCAGAACCCCTACGTGCCTTTGGAGGAACGGTCATGAACGCTGTCAGACAACCTCCCGAAGCGCATCATCCAGGCCAGCCGGCGGTGTTCCTCGACCGCGACGGCACCCTGATCGAAGACCGCGGGCACTTGCGCGATCCTCAAGAGGTCGTGTTTTTCGACGAGACGGTTGAGTCGCTCCGGCGACTTCAGGCGCATGTGCGTCTGTTCATTGTCACGAACCAGTCCGGCGTGGGCAAAGGTTTGATCACGGCGGAGGAGGCCGAGCGAGTCAACGCCTACGTTGTGGACTATCTGCGCCAAAAAGGGGTGCTCGTTACGGCGCTCTATTGCTGCCCTCACCGGCGCGAGGACGGGTGCGACTGCATCAAGCCGAAGCCGTTCTTTCTGGAAGAGGCAGCCCGGAAATACGGGCTGGCGTTGCAGCGGTCTTTTGTTGTAGGCGATCACCCCTGCGACATCGAGCTGGCCCTCGGGGTCGGAGCTTTCGGCGTCCACGTTCTGAGCGGTCACGGCTATAAACACAGGCACGAAATCCCGGCGGGCGGGATAGCGGTGCAGGGAATCCGCGAGGCCGCCGAATGGGTGCTGGCCTGCCTTGAGATGTGGCGGCAGGAGATGAGGCTTCCCGGCCTGCTCAGCAGCGCGGCCGAGATGTTGCGCCGGGGCGGCATTGTCGCATTCCCCACCGAGACGGTGTACGGACTGGGAGCCGTGGCGTTTGATGAAAAAGCTGTCGCGCGGGTTTTTGAAGCCAAGCAACGCCCGCGTTTCGACCCTTTGATTGTCCACGTCAACAGCGTGGCGCAACTGGAAGTCCTGGCCGAACGAATCCCTCCGGCAGCGTATTTGCTGATCGCCCGCTTTTGGCCCGGCCCGCTGACGCTGATCCTTCCCAAGGCGGCAGGCGTGCCCGATCTGGTCACGGCCGGACTGCCGACCGTCGCGGTGCGCATGCCCCGGCATCCGATGGCGCTGGAACTGATCCGGCAGACCGGCATGCCGATTGCCGCACCCAGCGCCAATCCGTTCGGGCACACCAGCCCTACGACCGCGCAGCATGTGCGGGGGCCTTTGGGCGGGCGCATCGACCTCGTGTTGGATGGCGGGTGCTGTTCGGTCGGGATCGAATCCACCATCATCTCCTTCTGCGACGGGCCGCCCGTCCTGTTGCGTCCCGGCGGCGTGCCGGTGGAGGACATCGAAGCGCTCATCGGGTCGGTGGCCAAAACGCCTTTGTCAAGCCAGGATACGGTTTCCGCGCCCGGCATGCTGCCCCGGCACTACGCGCCGCGCACCCGGTTTCAAGTCGTGAGCTGGCCGGAATCCGCTTACGCGCACGCCGGGGAAAGGACGGGGCTTCTGACATTAAAGAACACGTCTCGCGCCGGATCATTTGCCGCCACAGAATTCCTTTCCGAAAACGGCGACCTGCGCGAAGCCGCCGCGAACCTATTTGGGGCCATGCGCCGGCTGGATGAACAGGGGTTGGAATTGATTGTCGCGGAGCCCGTGCCCAACGTCGGTCTGGGACGCGCGATCAACGACCGGCTCTTTCGTGCGGCGGGACGCGAACACGAGACAGGCGACTGAACAAAAACAGGAGACGTCCACATGCAGACAGAGACAGCACCGTTGGTATCCATCGTCATGGGAAGCAAGTCCGACTTGGAGACACTGAAAGAGGCGTCGGACGTTCTCGACGGGTTTGGGCTCTCCCACGAAATGCGAGTGATTTCGGCGCACAGGACGCCGGAAACAGCCCGGACTTACGCGCTGTCCGCCGAAGAGCGCGGCGTGCGGGTCATCATCGCGGGCGCGGGCAAGGCCGCCCACCTTGCAGGTGTGCTCGCCTCAATGACCACACTACCCGTCATCGGCGTGCCGATGACAACCAGCGACCTCGGCGGTCTGGATTCGCTGCTGTCGATGGTTCAGATGCCCGGCGGCATTCCGGTTGCGACGGTGGCCATCGGCAAGACCGGGGCGAAAAACGCGGCTCTGCTGGCTGTCGCCATTCTCGCGCTGACAGACAGCGCGCTGCGCTCCCGCCTGGTCGAGTACCGCAAAAACATGTCGGACGAAGTCGATCAAGCCGATCAGGCGCTGCAAACGGCAAGGCGCACCCATGGCACTTCATGAAACGAGACTCGCTGGCTTTGTTTCCGGCTGGAGGGGCACCGACAAGCCGGAGACGAAAAGCGGCCTAAGCGGGCAACAGGTCAAAGGCCTGTTCGTCCTACCGGCGGTCATTCTCATTCAGACCTGCCTTGGCGGCCTTTATGCGTGGAGTGCGTTTGTGCCGTCGCTGCGGTCAGACTTCGGGTATACCGCAGGACAAACCCAGCTTGTCTTCGGGCTGGCCATTGCCGCCTTTACCCTAGCGATGGTGTTTGCCGGACGCCTGCTGGCTCCCTGGGGGCCGCGCAGAGTGGCGCTGCTGGGCGGCTTGCTGTTTGCCAGCGGACATCTGACCTCCGCCGCTTCAGCCGGACAGTTCGTCTGGCTGTTGGCCGGCTCCGGCCTATTAGGCGGGGCGGGCATCGGCTTCGGATACGTCGCGGCCCTCACAACGGGCATCCAATGGTTCCCCAGGCGCAAAGGTTTGGTGGCCGGCGTGGCGGTGGCTGGCTTCGGCGCTGGCGCAATCGTCCTCTCGTCGCTGACAACCGTGCTGTTGCGCAACGGGTACAAGGTCTTGGACATATTTCAGGTCATCGGGCTGGGGTACGGCGCGGTGGTGTGCCTTGCGGCGGCATTCCTCTTCCGCCCGCCCTTCGCGGTCGGTGGACACGGTCACGTGGCCATAAAAAAAGTTTTAAAGGACCGCGTCTTCCGGGTACTGGCGACCGGCATCTTTTGCGGCACGTTCGCCGGGCTGCTGGTCATCGGAAGCCTCAAGTCCATCGGCATGGACGGCGGCTCAACATCCGGGACGGCCACCGTCGCCATCAGTTTCTTCGCATTGGGCAACGCCTCCGGAAGGCTCGCATGGGGCTGGCTGTTCGACCGGTTCGGGTATCCGGTCATCCCGCTCTCGCTGTTATTTCTGGGCGCTACTCTGGCCCTGCTGCTTGTTGTGCGGTTCTTGCCCGCCGCCTTTTCTGCGAGCGCCTTTTTGGTGGGGTTTGGGTTTGGGTCCTGTTTTGTGGTTTACGCGGCCCAGGTGGCCTTGCGCTATGGTGCGGATCAAGTCGCGAGCGTCTATCCGCTGGTCTTTCTGGCGCATGGCGTGGCGGGGATCACAGGGCCGCCGCTGGGGGGATTCCTTTACGACTGTACCCGCAGTTATGTCTGGGCCCTTGTCGCAGGCATGGCCGTGCTGGCGTTCGGTGCCTGGCGGACCTTCAGGGTTCGCGGGTTCGGGTTGGAGATAGCGTTAAGCCGGGTTGACGCGCGAGGGCCTTCTCGCCTAAACTGACTCGAGTATCAACACTGGGAGGCAACACATGAACAAGACGAAGTCCGAGTTATCGAACAAGACCAAGGGAGAGATCGAGTCCGAGATCTGCGAAGCCCTCATCAAGTTTGAGCGCGAGTACATGGGGCGCGGTCCGGAGGAAGCCCGCACCTATATCCTCGATGATATGATCATCGTGCGGCTGCGCGGTGTTCTCACGCCTGCGGAACGGCAGTTGGCCAAGAGTGAGGTCGCTGGCCACGGGCGAAGCTTGATCAAGCAAGTGCGCATGGAGCTGATCGAGAAAGCGAGGCCTCTGCTCGAAGTGCTTGTGCACGACATCACGGGGCAGCACGTCAAAAGTCTGCACACGGACATCAGCACAGCCACGGGCGAGCGCATCATCGTTTTCTCACTTGCGGGCCCCTATGCCTTTCAGGGAGCGCAGAACGCTTAGCCCACCGGGGGTGGATGACAATACCGCCATTTTGCCAAACGGTTACCTGATGAACATCGAAGAGTCTTGACTGACAAGGAGCGCATATGATGAAGATCCTGCCTGAAACGGCCGCCGCGAAGCGCCGCATACGCATCACCGACACCACGTTGCGTGACGCGCACCAGTCTTTGTGGGCGACGCGCATGCGCACAGACGACATGCTGGCGGTCGCCAGCGAGGTCGACAACGGGGGCTACTACTCGCTGGAGTGCTGGGGCGGCGCGACGTTCGACGTCTGCCTGCGTTTCCTGCGCGAGAACCCGTGGGAACGGCTGCGCCAACTTAAAGCGGTCTGCACGAAGACGCCGTTGCAGATGCTGCTGCGTGGCCAGAACATTCTGGGCTATAAGAACTACCCGGATGACGTGCTGGAGCGTTTCATCGCGCTGGCCTGTGAGAACGGCATGGACATCTTCAGGATCTTCGACGCGCTGAACGACACGCGCAATCTCGCGAAGGCGATCCAGGCGGTCAAGAAATACGGCGGCCACGCGCAGGGCACGATTTGTTACACCTACAGCCCGGTGCATACGGTTGAGAAGTTCGTCTCCATCGCCAAAGAGCAAGAGGCCATGGGTGTCGACACGCTGTGCATCAAGGATATGGCCGGCATTCTGACTCCGGCTGCCGCGACCGCACTGATATCGGCGCTCGTCAAGGCGGTCAAGGTGCCGGTGCAGGTTCACTCACACATGACCAGCGGCATGGCGGTCGCCATGTACCTTTCGGCCGTCGAGGCCGGCGCGGGCGCGATCGACACGGCGGTCTCGACCCTGTCGGGTTACTCCTCGCAGCCTCCGACCGAAACGCTGGTGGCGATTCTCGAAAGCGAGGGCTATGACACGGGCCTGAATCATGCGATGGTCGCCAAAGCCAACGCCCATTTCAAGGCGCTCAAGAAGGTGCGCGAACCCTCGGCAGGCTTGGGTGAGTCGGTGGATGCGGACGTGCTGGAGCATCACATCCCCGGCGGCATGATCTCCAACCTGCGCTCTCAGCTTCAGCAGCAGGGCGCGCTGGACAGGCTGCCCGAAGTGCTGGAAGAGCTGCCACGCACGCGTGCCGACATGGGCTATCCCCCGCTCGTCACACCCACGAGCCAGATCGTCGGCGTGCAGGCCGTGCTGAACGTGCTGGCGGGCAAACGCTACGAGATGGTGACGCAGGAGACGCGCGACTACGTGAAGGGCCTGTACGGCCGTTCGCCCGCTCCGATTAACGCCAAGCTGGCCAAGCAGATCCTGAACGGCGAGAAGCCGGTGACCTGCCGTCCGGCGGACCTGCTGAAGCCGGGCCTGGCCGACGCGGCCGCCCAGCTCGACCCCAAGCTGGTCGAAAAGGAAGAGGACATCTTGTCTTACTGCCTTTTCCCCGAGGTGGCGCTGGGGTATTTCAAGTGGCGGGCCAAGCCTGCGGCTCAGCGCGACGCGATCCCGGCTGACCTCGAAGGCGCGGGCCAAACGAAACCGGAGGCCGCAGGTCTGAGGCCGGAGGCCGGAGGACAGCAGTCTGCCGTTTCCGACGAAACGCTGAGGTTTGCTGAGATCGGCAAGCTGGCCGTCGGGCTCGCGAGCCGTCTGGGGATTGGGTCCGGCACTTTGCCTGTCGTGTTGCCAGACCTGCCTGCGGCTACACCCGCGCCTGCCACGAAGGCTGAAACGCCTGTCGTGACGGGGCCGACGATCAACGCGCCGCTCAGTGGCACGTTCTACCGGTCGCCCGGGCCGGGCAAACCGGAAATGTCGAAAGAAGGCGACAACCTCAAAGCAGGCGATCCGCTCTGCATAGTCGAGGCCATGAAGCTCTTTAACCACATCAAGGCCGACAAGCCGTTAAAGGTGCTGACCTTTCTCGTCGGGCACGGCGCGGTTGTGGTCAAGGGGCAGCCGCTGGCGGCCGTGCAGTACTAGGGAGCGACGCAGGGCTGGCTGCTTGGGCGGCCCGTATCGGCGGGCTGCTCGCTTTCTGAATTGAAATAAGAAATCATGAAGCTCTGCAAGACTATGCTGGAGGTGCTGCCTGTTCTGGGAAATTTGCCCGAATTGGAAGCACCTACTATGAGGCAGCCGCGTTGCGTCGCTCGAACGCCTTCACCGCCTCCATGATCGCGAGCACGATGATGGCAAACGCGATGCACAATCCGAGGTTCGCGCCGCTTAGGCCGACGACATGGAAGAAGGTTTGGACGCCTGGCGTGTAGACTACCAACATCAGCACTGCTATGACCGTAAAGATCATCCCCAACAGCACTTTGTTCGTACTGAAAGGCTGTTTCCAAAACGGTTCGAAGAACGAACGCGAGCTGAAGGCGCGGCCCACCTGCATCAAGCCAAGGGCCGTGAACATGAGCGTTCCCCACATAAGCACCCTAGTGTCGCTGACCAGCGCGTTGCGGTAGTCTCCGTCATTGATTTGCAACAGATTCGGGAGGCCGAGCAGGTTCCATTGTACATAACCCAACGATAGAAGAAGGAACCCGATGACAGGTCCGATAATTACAATGTGGCGGCCTACACCACGGGATAAGATGCTCTCCTTCGGCGAATAAGGCGGACGTTGCATAATGTTCTTTTCCGCCGCCTCCATACCCATTCCCAGGCCAAGCAAACCATCGGTGAGCAGGTTCGAAAATAGTATTTGAATCGGTCTAAGCATAGCGGCGAGGCCGATCAGCGGAGACACCGCTACAATGATCACCTTCGCGATATTCCCGGAAATCGAAAACATTACGAATCGTCGCAGGTTGTCGTATACCACACGACCCTCTTCAACAGCGGCAACGATGGTTGCGAAGTTATCGTCCAGCAGCACCATATCCGCCGCCTCCTTCGAGACATCGGTTCCGGTGATGCCCATTGCCACGCCAATGTCGGCGCGTTTGAGAGCCGGTGCGTCGTTCACCCCGTCACCGGTCATGGCGACGATGTTGCCCAACGCCTGCAGGGCGCTCACGATGCGCAGCTTATGCTCCGGCGAAACGCGCGCGAAACAGTTTAAGTCGGGATCCTTAAGCGATTCTTTGAGTTCTGCGTCGCTCATCTTCTCCAGCTGGACACCGGTGATGACCCGCCCGTCGGGTCTGGTTATGCCCAGATCCGCGGCGATGTGGCGGGCCGTATCCGGGTGGTCGCCCGTAATCATGATCGTGCGGATTCCGGCCGTCTTGCACTTTTCCACCGCCAGCTTAGCCTCGGGTCGGGCAGGATCGATCATGCCTATAAGGCCGAGGAAGACGAGTTCACGCTCATACTTACCCGGCTCTTGGTCTCTCGGAACTTCAGGAAGTCCATGGTAGCCGACACTCAGGACGCGAACGCCATTCGAAGCCATCGTGCTGTTAGCGGCATTGATCCTCTCCCGGTCATCGTCGGTCAATGGCCGCACCTGTCCGCCGCTGAACACGCGGTCGCAAATGGCGAGCATGTTGTCGGCTGCGCCCTTGGTGAAGGCAATAAACGGACAACCTCCTAATCCCGCCGCCAAGCCGGTGAAAGAGGACGGCATCGAGCCGTCCTTAGGCAATACGTGCACGGTCGTCATGAGCTTGCGGCCGGAGTCGAACGGAATCTCGGCCATGCGTGGCAACGCCGCTTCGTAATCTGCCTTGCTTAGCTTATAGCGCTGCGCCGCTACTAAAAGCGCTATCTCGGTGGGATCACCAATACCGGCGTCGCCAGCGGGGCTAAGCACGGCGTCGCAACACAGGATGCTGCCCCCCACCAGCGACGCAAGCGCCGTCTGGCCGGGATCGAAATCGTAGGTCTTCGCCTGCGTGTCCAGTACCACACGATGATCGACCGTTTCCAACTCCGTGACGGTCATCTTGTTCTGGGTGAGAGTGCCGGTCTTGTCGCTGCAGATGACCGTCACCGAACCTAGTGTCTCGACTGCCGGAAGTTTCCGGATGAGCGCCTTGCGCTTTACCATCCTCTGAGCGCCTATTGCCAGCGCAAAAGTCTGTACCGCCGGAAGTCCCTCGGGAACGATCGCTACGGCGATAGCGATGCCGATGATCAGCACCTCGGCCCAAGTTTTGCCTTCGATAAAGACGCCGGTGAGCGCGACAACCACGGCGACGGACAATGCTACGATAGCCAGAGTCTTACCGAGTCTGTCCAGCTTCTTCTGGAGTGGCGTCTCCTCGTTTTTAACGTTTTGGATCAAAGAGGCGATTTTGCCCAGCTCAGTGTGCATACCGGTTTCGACCACCAGCGCTCCACCCCGCCCGTAGCTTGCAAAGGTGCCCATGTAACCCATATTCTTTCGGTCGCCGAGCGGAAGCTCCGCATGATCGAGTGGATCCGAGAACTTTTCGACCGGTTCCGATTCACCCGTGAGGGCCGCCTCCTGGATGCGCAGGTTGACGCTTTCGACGATTCGGCAGTCGGCCGGGACCACACTTCCCGTCTCGAGCTTCACGAGGTCGCCGGGAACGAGGTCGCGCGCGTTCATTTCCCGAATCTGCCCGTCGCGCACTACCCTCACCGTAGGCGACGACATCTGCTTCAGGGCTGCGATGGCTTTTTGCGCGCGGTGCTCTTGAACCACGCCCAATACTACGAATAACAGCACAATTGAGAAAATTGCGATGGCGTCGATGGGCAGCCCACCGCCTCCCTTGAATAGTAGCGCCAACACGCCTGCGATCAGCAGAATCACGATCATCACCGAACTGACCTGCTCCCAAAGGATATGCCAAACGGTACGTCCACCCTTTTCTTGGAGCTCGTTCAGGCCGTGCTTTGCCCGCCGGAAATCCGCTTCGGCACTGGTCAAACCATCGTGCGATACAGCCAATTCGGCAAACACGGTCTCAAGCGGCATCCTATACCATAGCTTTTCTTCGGCTTCTTTGGTGCCCGGTCGGGCAAGGTTTTCGGCTGGGATTGCAGCCTGTTTCGCTCCAGATGGATGGTCTGTACTCATGTAAAATCCTCCAGAACCTTGTTATGCCTCGAAAATAGCACGAGGCATAGCACATGATTCTAATACAAAACCTCAACGGTCGAACTGTGTACCAACGGCTTAGGCCGATTTGGCGAGGCATAGTGAGTCTGCTATACCTCAAGAAGAGTCCCAATCGCATGATACCAAAAAAAACGATTGCATTACGGTAGCACTCAGTCCTGCGCTTTGCAAGGTCGGTCTGACGGCCGTAATCGGCCGTAATCGCCGCACCTGCTGGGAGGCGGCTGTTGGGATATTCCAGGGGACCCGTCGCGAGACGCTATCGCGGCGAGCGACGGGCTGGATGGCCGCGACCGCCGAGGGAGCGGCGGGATTTTTGGGCACAAAAAGGGGCGGCCTTGGAGGGCCGCCCGTGCGGTGATTAGCCGAGTATCTCGCCTATGGTTTTGGGTGTTGTATAGTAAAGATCCAGCTCGGCGCCGTTCTCGAGTAGTTCGGGGATTGAGATGTAACCGAGTTCGGCGCCCATGCCGAGGTCGGCGATTCCGAAGGCCTGCACCTGGCCCGCGTGGTCGGGGTCGGCGTCCTTCTCCACGATCCACCAGTCGCAACCGCCGGTGAAGTAATGAAGATGGGCGAGGGCGGCGCGGCCTTTCGCGGTGCTCTCGTAGGTCTTGGGCATGGCCTGCCATGTGACGTGAATGCGGTCGATGATCTCAATGAAGTGGTCGCCCTCCTCGCCGAGCATGGCGTCGGTGATGACCTCGAACTGTTCGGGGGTGGTCAACAGTCTGAGCGTGTCGAGTTCGTGGGGTTTCTCGGGTGGCGTGTAGCGTGTGCGTTTCATGGTTGCCTTTCTGCCCGCGTACGATGCCCGCGGGCGGGCGTTTATAGACTCGGCAACTAAATATTGACATTTTTTCGGTTTCTTTCTGCGAGCTGTTTTGTTATCATCCGGACATGGAAAGCATTGATGCGAGGAAGGCGCCTGA
>Ga0209066_10008406_pt1 | contig 10010 bp, 8 predicted proteins | sample All_14_2_FD_187198 | JGI IMG/M metagenome (GOLD analysis project Ga0209066, IMG submission 187198) | Freshwater microbial communities in response to fracking from Pennsylvania, USA - Allegheny Zone_MetaG_DW_15 (SPAdes) (version 2) ... | reverse complement strand
GATCTGATCTCATCGTCAGGCTTTGCCGCTCTCAACTGGCAATACCTGGTGATGATTGCCATCTCTCTGGTCTTGATCTATCTTGCGATCGTAAAGAAGTTCGAGCCGCTGCTGCTGCTCCCGATCGCGTTCGGCATGCTGCTGGCAAACCTTCCGCTGACCGACCTGATGTCCGGCCCCGCTAACGAAGGCGAAGTCGGCGGGTTGCTGTATTATCTTTACAAAGGCGTCAAGCTCGGCATCTACCCGTCGCTGATATTCCTCGGCATCGGCGCGATGACGGACTTCGGGCCCTTGATCGCAAACCCCAGCAGCCTGTTCCTCGGCGCAGGCGCACAGTTCGGCATCGCGGTGGCGTTCATCATCTCCACTTCGCTCGGGTTTACGCCGCCTGAAGCGGCTTCCATCGGCATCATCGGCGGTGCGGACGGCCCGACCGCCATCTACCTGACCACACGTCTCGCGCCTGATCTGCTGCCCGCCATCGCGATTGCGGCATATTCCTATATGGCGCTGATTCCGATCATCCAGCCGCCGATTATGCGACTGCTCACCACGAAAAAAGAGCGTGAAACCGTCATGGTGCAGCTGCGTCCGGTCTCAAAACTAGAGCGCGTCTGCTTCCCGATCATCGTGGCAACGCTTTGCATCCTGCTGCTGCCGTCCGTAGCGCCGCTGATCGGCATGCTCATGCTCGGCAACCTCTTCCGCGAGTGCGGCGTGGTCGAGCGTCTTTCTGATACGGCGCAGAACGCGTTGATCAACATCGTCACCATCTTCCTCGGCGTTACCGTTGGCGCAACCGCATCTGCGGATACCTTCCTGCGTCCCGAAACGCTGAAAATTATATTACTCGGTCTGCTCGCGTTTATGTTCAGCACGGTCGGCGGCCTGCTGCTCGGCAAGCTCATGTATCTGCTCTCCGGCGGCAAGGTCAACCCCTTGATCGGTTCCGCCGGTGTTTCCGCCGTTCCCATGGCGGCGCGTGTTTCGCATCTGGAAGGCCAGAAGGCTAACCCAAAGAACTTCCTGCTCATGCACGCCATCGGCCCCAATGTCGCCGGCGTCATCGGCTCCGCAGTCGCGGCGGGCGTTCTGCTCGCGCTGTTCGGGAAATAAAATTCGCGTGAACGAAAAACAGCCCGCCTTCCGGCGGGCTGTCGTTTTCTTACCCCTTCTTCTCGTGCAAAAGCTTCTCTTTGTTTGGTGCCTCTCGCAGCAGAAACGCAGCCCACGGCGCATTCCAGCTATCGATATGATCGCGCCAGAACAATAGCCGTTCTGTAAACCAGAGCAGTTCTTCGTTCTCGCGCTTTTCCTGTTCTTCCGGCGCACATGCCCGAACCACAGCCGTCAGCCAGTAGAACACAAGCCCCAGCGCGTGCGTCTCCGCATGAATCGTCGCGCATGCGTGGCCGACTGCCCGGGCGGCAGCTTCCGCGAGCGGGTCGCGCTTGCCCGCCGCACCCGCCGCCGCGTGTGCCTGCAGAATTGCGTGCCGTGCCAGCGGTATCTTGATCTCACCCTGCGCCCACATGCGGCTGACGATGACCGCCTCACGCGGGCGAAGCTCTGCTGGAACCCGCTCCTCAAAGAACGCGAGCGGACGCGCGACGCAGTCCAGCGCCCACGCGACAAGCACGCGGTGCGTCTGCTCCTCCATCAACAGCCGAAGCGGCTGGATGCACGCGCTGCTGCGCGAATACAGAATTTTTCGTTGCCTTGCCATAGTTCTCTTCTCTCTTATCGTTATTGCCCCATCGATCGAATGCGCTCCCAAGTAAACGGCGAATCGTTTTATCCTGACGATCTACGAAATGCAAGAGATATCATACACCAACCGTGCATAATAGGCCACAGAATCACGCTGCTCCTATGTCGGTTTTGAATGCATTGCGATCAACCGAAAAATCCTCTATAATGAGAAAAAACAAGGAGGTGGCCACTTTGGGTTTCATCAAACGGCTTTTGGGAATCGGCGTAACCGTCGGCGCGACCGTCGCCGCGGTGAAGGTTGCCGATCAGGTCAAGGAGAACAATCCCGACGGGATCAAGGATGTCAACGGCGACGGAAAGGTCGACGCGAAGGACTATTTTGAAGAAGTGAAGAAAGCTGCCGTCGAGGTTTATCAGGAAGCGTCCGCCTCGATCCAGCAGAAAGCACCGGAGTTTACGCATCGCGCAAAGGACACGGCAGAGGACGTTAAAGACGCAGTCAACAACGCGTTCGGCTCCAAGGACAACGGCGCGAACATCTAATTGTTGCATTGTAACATCATAAACATCGATTCGCAATCCCCCGCCAACACGCGGGGGATTCTTTTCTGCCGTTCAAAACGCAGTGTGCGTGTAAAATATGCCTGATATGCCCGAATTTCATGGCAATTACAGCCTTTTCTTCATTGCCGTGATGCATGCATAGGAGTACAATGTGGGTAATCAGGGGAGTTTTCATAATCCTTGCAATCATAGGAGCGAAACCCTTCCCGCGCTCCGCAATCATCCCTTCGGGAGACGACATAGAGGCATTTCCTATCATCCGGGATGGTACCCTCCCGCATCCCAAAACCATTCATATTGTAGTGTTGGAGGTAATATTGATGAAAAAACCATATGATCCCAATAAACGGCCACGCTGGTCCTGGTATTTTTATGACTTCGGCAACTCTGCCTATGCATCCGTCATCCTGCTCGCCGTATACTCCGCCTACTTCAAAGGCGCAGTTGTGGGCGGCGCGGAAGGAACGCGCCTCTGGGGCATCTCCGTCGGCATTGCGGCGGTTCTCGTCGCGGTGATTTCGCCCATCCTCGGCACCATCGCGGACTATTCCAAAAAGAAAAAAGCGTTCCTGATGGGCTTTACCGCGCTGTCGATCGTGTTCACGGCGATGCTCTTCTTCGTGCGCAAAGGTGACGTTTTCACAGGTATGCTTTATTTTATCCTCGCGGAGATCGGCTATCGTGGCGCGCAGGTGTTCTACGACGCGCTGCTCACCTCCGTCTCCACGCCGGAGAACATCGGTTCCGTCTCCGGCAAAGGTTGGGCGGTCGGCATGCTCGGCGGCATCGCGGCACTTATCTTTGTGCTGATTCCGATTAAGCTAATCGACGGTTTCCTCCTCCCGATCGCGTTTCTGATCACCGCTGCGTTCTATCTGCTCTCCTCGATTCCCACGCTACTGTGGGTGAAGGAAGCCGATGAAGCGTCCGGCGAAAAACCCGAAAAGGGAAATATCCGCGTCGCGTTCGAACGCCTCGCATCCACTTTGCGCTCGATCAAGAGCTACAAGGAGTTCATCAAGTACACCATCGCGTTCTTGATCTACAACGATGGCATCATGATGCTGATGGACTTTGCGGCGATCATCGGAGCAACGCTGTTTGGCATGGACCAGACCCAGCTGATCTTGTTCGTCATCGTCATCCAGATCTCCGGTTCAGCAGGCGCGCTGCTCTTTGGAAAGATCTCCGATCGCTACAGCAGCAAGGATTCGATCCTGATCTCGCTTGTGATGCTGATTGCCTGTATCGCCGCGCTGCTCTTCGTCAAGAGCCTCGTGTTGTTCTTCGTGGTCGGCTTCTTTGCGGGCTTCTCGCTCTCCGGCGCGCAAGCGGTCAGCCGCTCTATGGTCAGCCAGCTCGCGCCCGCTAACAAGGTCGCGGAGTTCTACGGTTTCCTCTCCGTCGCGGGACGCACCTCAACGTTCATCGGCCCGCTCGTGTTCGGCACGCTGTCCTTCCGCATGAACAACTGGTACCTCAACCATGGTTTTGACACAGTAACAGCGGAACACTACGGCCTGTACTGGGCAATCGCCTCAATCATCCTCTTCCTCGTAGTTGGATTGCTGTTCCTGCTGCTTGTCAAACGCGTAACGGCAAAAGACCCGATTCTCTACAACGCGACAAAATAATTTCGCGTTTCGCGAAAAAAGCTTCCGGCATCCGCCGGAAGCTTTTTGTTTGCCGCGATAATTCTCTTCGTCAATCTTTGCTCACAAGCAAGCGCAACGCCTCGAGATATCCTTCCGGCCCATGGCCTTTGATGCTCGCGACGCATGCTGCACGAATATAGGAGACCTTGCGGAACTCCTCGCGCGTGTCGGGATCGGAGATGTGCACCTCCACCGTCGGCACGCCGACCGCCTTGACCGCGTCCAGCAGCGCAATGCTCGTGTGTGTATACGCACCGGGGTTGATGACGATGCCGTCCGCAGTTTGATACGCGCCTTGGATCGCGTCCACCAGCGCGCCCTCGTGATTGCTCTGCACAAACTCGACTTCGACTTGAAGCTTCGCCGCTTCCAGCCGAATCATCTCCACGAGGTCACTGTAGGTGCGCCTGCCGTAGATATCCGGCTCGCGCAATCCCAGCAAATTCAGGTTCGGCCCGTTGATCACGAGAATCTTCATGTTTGTTCCCTTCTCAGTCCGCGTTGTCGCAAAAATCCTGCCAGATGCGTTCTGCCGCACGTTCCGGCGAAGTGTCGTTTTCAATCGCCGCATCGCGAAAGCGTTGGTAGAGCGGCGCCCGCTCGCGCTGCATGGCGGCAAGGTCGCTGCTTTGCGAGAGCGGTCTGCCTTCGCGCGGCAGCAGCAAGAGATCGCGCTGCACCTCGTAGATGCGCCCGTTTTGCTTGAGAGACGGATAGTTGCGCTCGTCTTTGACGATTCCGCCGCCGGTGACGAGGATAAGCCCGCTCTCTTTGCCCCAGCGCTGCGCCTGTTCTCGCTCCATCGTGCGGAATGCGGCTTCGCCGGACTCCGCGAAGATCTGCGGGATCGTCCTGCCGTCTGTTTTCACGATCTGCTCGTCGAGATCGACCGCCTGTCTTCCCGTAAGCTTGGCAAGCGCCGTGCCGATGGTCGTCTTTCCGCTGCCCGGCATGCCGATGAGCACGATGTTCTGCGTATTCTGCCGCATGAGTTTGAGGATGCGATCATTCTCGCCGTCTGCGATCATACGATCAAAGAACAGCTCCTCCGCGGCTTTCGCCTGCGCTACGAGCATGCTTAAGCCATCCGCGCAGGGAATGCCAAGCTCTGCCGCACGAAACGCGAGCGCGGTTCTGCGAGGGTTGTAGATGAGCTCCAGCACGCCTTCGCACACAGGAAACAGCGCGGGGTCTACCGGCAGCTCGCTGGTGTGCGGATACATACCCACGGGTGTCGTGTTGATCAAAACCTGTGTGTCCATGTGGCGGCTGAGATTTTCGTAGTTCTCCACTCCGCCGCGCGATACGACGATGATTTCGCTGGCTCCCTCGGTCTTTGCGACATACTGCGCGGTGAGAGACGCGCCGCCGCTGCCGAGAATCACAACTTTTTTTCCGGAGAGTGAAATGCCCGCGCGCGACGCCATGTATCGAAGACCGTACGCGTCGGTGTTATGCCCGCCGAGCCTGCCATCCTTGCGGCGCACGATGGTGTTCACGCTGCCGATTTCGCGCGCGGTGTCATCGAGCACGCCGCAATATGCCATCACGTCCCGTTTGTAGGGAATCGTGACGTTCAGCCCGCCAATGTCGTCGCGGGTCAGAAATGTACCAAGGTCGTCCGGCTCCAGCTCATAGAGCGAATAGCCGCCGTTTCCGAGCGCGCGGTGAATCGGCACAGAATAACTGTGCTTCAGCGTCCGCCCGAGGAGCCCGTAGATGCGCTCATTCATGCCCTTTTCACCCGCTTACAACGTATCGATTATATGATGGAGTAGTTGCCCAGGAACGTGAAGCTCTCGCTGATGCGTTCCAGCTCCTCCAGCATGGGCAGTACGCTCTGCTCGCGCACGCTCGCGTCCAGATCGAAGAAGAAGATGAACTCAAAGTTGCGTCCGGTCACGGGGCAGCTTTCAATCTTGCTCGTGTTCACGCCGTAGGCGGAGATCTTCGTGAGGATGCTGTTCAGCGCGCCCGGCTCGTTTTTGCAGTCCAGAATCAGGCTGATCTTGTTCGAGCCCGCGTAGATGACGGGATTTTTCGCGATGCAGATGAAGCGCGTATAGTTATTCTCGCTGTCCTGCACATCGTCGCGCAGCATGGTCAGGCCGTACAGTTCCGCGCAGGCATGGGAGCTGATCGCAGCCGCGTGCGGGTTGATACCCTCGGCAACCATCTTCGCGGCAACCGCCGTGTTGGCGCAGGGAATCACCTTCACTTTGCCGTTGAGGCTCGCAAGATACCGGCTGCACTGGCCGATGGCCTGCTCGTGGGAATAGATCTCCGTGATCTCGGAAAGCTTCGTACCCGGTTTTGCGAGCAGCTCGTGGCGGATGTGCAGCGTCGTGCCGCGCACAATCGAGAAACGCTTGCGCTGCAGCAGGTCGTAGACCGTGCGCACAGAGCCGTTTGCGCTGTTCTCGATGGGCAGCACGCCAAACTGGCAAAGTCCGGATTCCACCGCGTCAAACACCGCCTCAAAGCTCTTGACATACATGATGTTGCCGCGCGGGAGAATCTTGTCGCAGGCTGCCTGCGAGTTCGCGCCCTCGACGCCCTGGCAGGCGATCGTACCCGTGCGCGGGAATACCGCTTCCGGCGCGGCCAACGCGCCTTCGATCAGAGCACGCACGCGCGACGGCGGCGAATACAGCTCCGTCTGGCGCACTTTGTTGAGCTCGATGAGCGTGGTGAAGAGCTGGTAGGCATACGGCTCCATATCGCCCGCCTCCGCCTGCACGCGCGCGAGGATTTCCCGTTCACGCGCCTTGTTCAGCACGGGCAGGTTGTTCTCCCGCTTGTAGGCTGCAATCTGCTCGCCGAGGCGCATACGCTCCAGAAAGAGCTGGAGCAACTTGCCGTCGATGGTGTCGACCTGTTCGCGAATCTGTTCGATTTCCATGTGTTCCTCTCCATTTCACAGCGCGCAACCGCATCGTCGCCCCGCTGAAGTGTTCTTTGTTAGAAGTTCGACTGTTCCAAAAGGAAGTCCAGCAGCACGAGTGCCGTAACCGCCTCCACCACCGGCACCGCGCGGTGCGCAACGCAGGGATCATGCCTGCCGTGTACGATCAGCTCCGCGTTCTCCATCCTGGAAAGGCTCACGGTCTGCTGCGCTTTCGCAATTGACGGCGTGGGCTTCATCGCCACGCGCAGCACGATGGGCTGCCCGGTCGAGATGCCGCCGAGGATGCCGCCCGCGTGGTTGGTGGTCGTGGTGACGCTGTTGTCTTCATCGACACGGAACGGATCGTTGTTCTCGCTGCCGCGCATGGCGCTGGCCGCAAACCCCGCGCCGAATTCCAGTCCCTTCACAGCGGGAATGCCGAAGATCGCCGCGGAAATCCTGTTTTCGATGCCGTCGAACATCGGGTTTCCGATACCGCCGGGAAAACCGATTGCCGCGCATTCGATCACGCCGCCGACGGAATCTCCCGCGTGGGAAGCGGTCAAAATCGCCTCCTGCATGGCGCAGCCCTGCGCATCGCTGATCACGGGAAAGTCCTTTTCCGCGATCGTGTCAAACTGTTCCTGCGTCGGATGCAGCGGAAACGCCTCATCCGCGATCCCCGCGACGGAAGCGAGGTGCGCGCCGACAAAGATGTTCCTGTGCGCGAGAATCTGCTTGGCGATGCCGCCCGCAATGCATAAGGGCGCCGTCAGCCTGCCGGAAAAGTGTCCGCCGCCGCGCATGTCAGCCACACCCGCCCACTTGAGGTAGGCGGTGTAGTCCGCGTGTCCGGGGCGGGGTTTGTCCGCTAGTTCAGAATAGTCGCGGGAGCGCGCGTCGCGGTTTTCGATGATCGCGCAGAGCGGACTGCCGGTGGTTTTGCCGTCCATCAATCCGGACAGGAACACCGGACGATCCGGCTCGTTGCGCGCAGTGGACAGCGCGTTCTTGCCCGGCCTGCGCCGGTCAAGAAACGCTTCCAGCACGACCAGATCGATTGCTTCCCCTGCTGGCAGGTTTTGCATGGTGACGCCGATGGCGCGCCCGTGGGACTCGCCAAATACGCCAACGCGCAGGGTGTTTCCGAATTCAGACGACATCCGCATGCCCTCCCAGTTGGTTGAAATCCTGATAAAACGCGGGATACGATTTGTTCACCGCATCCGCGCCGAGAATCTTTACTTCGCGCGAGCAGCGAATCGAGGCGATTGCCGCCGACATCGCGATTCTGTGATCACGGCAGCTGTCCACCGTGCCGCCCGCGAGCGTACCGCCCGTGATCACGAGCGCATCGGGCAGCTCTTCCACCGTGCCGCCGAGCGCGCGAAGCATTGCGGAGACGGAGGCGAGTCGGTCGCTCTCCTTGAGCCGCAGCCGCGCGGCGTTGACGAGTCGGGTTTCACCAGCAGCGCACGCGCCGAGCACGGCGAGAATCGGCAGCAGGTCCGGCGTTTCGCCGACGTCGATCGTGCATCCCGTGAGTTGTGCGGGCGAAACGGTCACCGTGTCTGAAGCTACCTCCACCTGTGTGCCGAATTTGCGCAGCGCGGTTAAGATTGCTTTGTCGCCCTGCGGCGATTCAGGATTCAGTCCCGTAACGCGAACGGGATTGCCCAGCGCGCCCGCCGCAAGGAAGAACGCGGCGTTTGACCAGTCCCCGTCCACGCGGAGCGTACCGGGTGATTGGATCACCTGCCCGCCGGAGACTGCGTACGTGCCGTTCTCCGTGAGAATATGCACGCCGAATCGTTTCAGCGCATGCAGTGTGATATCCACGTATGCCGCGGACTCCAGCCGCGTGGTGAGAGAGATCGTGCTGTCTTCGTTAAGTATCGGCAGCGCGAGCAGCAGTCCTGTGAGGTATTGCGAGCTAACATTGCCCGGCAGCGCGAAATCGCCGCCCTTGAGCTTGCCCGCCGTCTCAAACGGCAGCCGCTCTTCGGAAAACGCAACGCCGTGTACCTGCATGACTCGCATGAGCTCACCGATCGGCCGCTCCGGCAGCCTGCCGGAACCCGTGAAGCGCACGCGCTCACAAAGTGCGCAAGCCACAGGAAGCATAAATCGAAATGTGGAACCACTTTCGCCGCAGTCGAGCAACGGATTTTCGTTCACGCGCTCGATGCCGCGCACGAATACACCGTCCGGCAGAATCTTAATGGTTGCGCCCAACGCGCGCAGGCAGGAGATCGTTGCGTCAATGTCCTCCGAGCGTTGCTCCATCACAAGGCGCGTCTCACCGCGGCTAAATGCCGCGAGAATGAGCAAGCGGTGCGCATCGGACTTCGACGCGATGGCGGATAGCGTTCCGCCGAGCGTTGCTGGCGTGATGCGGGCGATCATGCGCCCGCCTCCAATCCCGCGCGGAACACGTCAAGCAGTTGCTCTACTGGAATATCGATCAACGCGCAATCGCCGATCTTTTTCGGCACGACAATCGTGATCGTTCCGCCGGCTCGTTTCTTATCCGAAAGCGCAGCCGCTGCCAACGCTTCTGGCGTAAAACTTGTTGTTGTAGGAAGTCCGCTTCTCGTGAGCGCGGCTTCGATGCGCTGCGCAATCGGAGCTGTGGCCCAGCCGAGCCGCTCCGATGCGCGTGCAATGATCGCAAGTCCCGCGCCGACCGCATGCCCGTGCGGAATCGTAAAATCGCTGCAGCGTTCAATCGCGTGGCCAACGGTGTGCCCAAGGTTGAGCGTCTTGCGAACGCCTGTTTCGGTTTCGTCTGCCTCTACGATCCGCGCTTTGAACGCGACGCACTGAGCAACGATCTCTTCGATATTCGCGCGTACGTCTCCCGCTTCAAACAGCGAAAACAGCGCTTCGTCGTCGAGGATTCCGGCCTTGATCGCTTCAGCGGCTCCGTTTGCGAATTCGTCCGGCGAGAGCGTCGCGAAAACGTCCGTGTCGCAGATCACGACCGAAGGCTGATGAAACAGCCCTGCGAGATTCTTGCCCGCCGATAGGTCAACCGCGGTCTTGCCGCCGACGGAGGAATCCACCGCCGCGAGCAGCGTCGTCGGAATCTGCACATAGCGCACGCCGCGCAGATAACACCCCGCCGCGAAGCCCGCCATGTCGCCCGTGACGCCGCCGCCGAGCGCAAGCACGCAATCCCTGCGCGT
>Ga0209066_10008405_pt1 | contig 10010 bp, 14 predicted proteins | sample All_14_2_FD_187198 | JGI IMG/M metagenome (GOLD analysis project Ga0209066, IMG submission 187198) | Freshwater microbial communities in response to fracking from Pennsylvania, USA - Allegheny Zone_MetaG_DW_15 (SPAdes) (version 2) ... | reverse complement strand
GTCTTGATCCTTTCGAGGAGGTGAGGGGGGACGGGGTGACGGGTGCCGGATGCGTTGGCGTACTGGCGCACGTCGCCAGTGATCACCTCATGCACCAGGCCTTGTTCAAGCGCCTGGTCGGCGGTGAACCAGTGATCGGCGCCATCAAGCCAGGCATTGATCACGGCGGCTTCGCGGCCGGTGCGGCTGTAGGCCTGCCGCATGGTTTCGCTCACCTGATCGAGCACTTGCGCGGTACTGCGCAGCTCGCTGGCGTTGCCGGTAGTGGTGAGCCACGGGGCGTGCACCATCAGCAAGCTGGTTGGGTGCATGCGGATCACGCGGCCGGCCATGGCAATGACGGTGGCCACGCTCAAGGCCCAGCCGACGATTTCCACCTCCACGCCGCCCGGCCAGGCCCGCAGAAGGTTGTAGATGGCAACGCCTTCTTGAACGGCGCCACCGTCAGAGTTGATCTCGACCAGCAGCGGGGCATTGCGGTCGAAGGCACCGAGCTGTTGCGCGATGCCTTCAGAAGTCACCTCCGACCCGATGGGGCCGAAGATGGTGAGGCGTTGGGTGGGTTGTGGCATGGGTGGCTCATCAGGTGAGCCAGTAGGGTATGGGGCTGCGGCTGAAGCCGCCTCTCCTTATCTCGCTTCACCAGTGCCCAAAGGCCATTGGGCGTAAGCGGTGGGTCGGGGCACAGCTGCAAGGAATGCCATGCGTAGACGCGCCACACGTCGCCGCCCGGTGCGTCAGCCAGCCGCCGATCAGAACGCCAGGCGCCGCGCACGTAGCGGCTCAGCAGTGGCGCCAGACGCTGGCAGCGGTCCCACACAGAGGGCGATGGATACGGCACAGGAACGACGCGCACGGCGCTGGCCAGCAGCATGTCGGCGCGGATCTGAGCCAGGCGGTGGCGCACGGGCGGTGCACCCTTGCGCACCAGCCCGAGAGCGGTATCCAACGCTGTGCCGTCGATCATCCTGCGCACGCCATCGGCCAGCCACAGGCAGGTTTCGGCGGCGGGCACGCGGCCTTCGTCCAGGCATGCCAGCAGGTTGTCGAGCTGCATCAGCGGGTCAATGTCTGCGTGGCTCAATGCAGCCTCCCTTCGTAGGCCGACGGCCCGGCCTTCGGAGGATCCAGCGACAGCGAATGCACAGAAAGCGTGATGCGGTCGCCATCCAGGTGCACCAGCTCCAGCTTGATGTCGGCAATGCCCTCGCGGGCCTCCACCGTCCAGACGAATGACGCAGTACCTGAAGCGACCATTCCGAAGGCTTCTTTGATGCCACCGTCGGGCAACTTCTTGAGCACCAGGGCGGCGCCGCCTATCAGGCCGATCACGGCGGCGCTTAGGCAGAGGCGCTGTTCATCGGTGGGGGGTGTGAGTTTGAGTGTCATGGTTCAGTCCTTCGCGGTCGGGTGTGGTTCGTCATCGGGCACATCGTCAGGCTCGTCTTCGACGGGCTGGTCTTCGAACAGCAGCTCGTCAACCAAGCGCGTGGCGCGGTGCACGGCCTCGTTTCTGGCGCTGGATACGCACGTCATCACGGCGGCGAACGCGGCTGGGGGCAGATCGGGGCAGCGGCGCTTCAGCTCGCTGGGGATCTGCTCAAGCCGATCAACGATGGCCTGAGAGGTGTTGGCCAGCACGTCGGCCAGCAGGTCGATTGGCGCGTAGGTTCCACGGGCCACTTCGTTCTTGATCTCCTGCCCCTCGCGCTGCGCCTTGGCCAGCAAGGCACGCTCGTGGGCAAGGTCAGGCCCTGCGCCGTCTGTAGACAGCCGCCCGGCAGCCTGCTCGCGCAGCCGCTCGCAGTAGGCGAGCAGCCAGACGGCGGCGATGGAGCCGGCCGGCAACACCCCCCGCGCGGCCAGGTCGGAGACGGCCTGCTGCGTGATGCCTACCAACTCGCCGAAGGCGGCCTGTGTCATGGGCGCTTCAAGGTCAACAGTCTTCACGACACAACCCCCCTATGAAGGTCAATGAACAGTCCGTTGTCGGGGTCCGAATTACCCCCGGGTCGATACCCCTCGGGAGGACCCAGACGGACCACGGGCAGGCCGGCGAGTGATAGGGGCCACGGCCTCGACACCGGCATCCGTCGCCACGGGCTCAGGCGCTCAGACCACAAAACAAACCGAACAAACCGAACAAACCCAAAAGCGGTGCATTTCTCGGTTGGTGGTTTTATTCGGTTTGTTCGGTTTGTTCGGTTTGTTTTGGGTGTTTGCGGTCTTGGCATGCTGGCCTATGCAAGTCATTGAATAAGAAAGAAAAAACCTTCTATTTGCTTTCAGTGGCTACCGACCAAACCGACCGAACATGCCGGGTTGACCAATTGCCAACGGGAGGGGCGAGCACCAGGGTTCGGACGCTCCACCTCGCGCAGGACATGGTTTGTTTGGAGCCGATACAGCGCAGCCTCAAGACGTTCGGCCTTGCCAGCAAACCGCCCGCTCATGGCCTTGCGGCACTGCTGAACCGAGAACTCCATCAGCCCTTGAGCCTGCACCCATGCCACCACGGCCGCCGCGTCCACATCCGCGCCATCGGCACCGATCAAACCGAAGGCAGCACGCGCATGGGTTGCCAGCAGCTCGCCCATCTCTATGGCCTTGCGCATCGTGTCCTCGTGAACCAGGTCAGCAGCCAGGCCCGTCTCTGCCACCTCCAGCAGGCCCGAGATGCGGGCGATGGCGCCCGGCAACTTGCCCGCCCAATCGGCGATCCCGTCGAACTCACCATGGCGGCGCAAGCCAGTCTCCACCCACGCGGAGGCATCCAGCCACAGTTCACGCGCCGCATCGCTGAAGCCCAGCACGCGGGGGCTTTCGGGCAGATCCTCGAAGCCCTTCAGCAGGCCGGCCATCTTGTCGGTGTAGAGGGCCTGCACATCGGCCGGGATCGATTGACGCTGTCGCACGTCGCGGTAGCCCAGATTGCTGGCCGGCACGGTCATCAGGAAGCGCGCCAGCAAGCCCGAGTCCCTGAAGCGTTTGGAGCCGGCCAGGTCAACCATCGTGCCCGGCTGGATGGCCAGCACCACCGACACGGCGGGGTCGTCAATGTGCGCTGTACGGCCTGAGCGATCCACCCGAATGGCGCTGCCGGCATGGCCTTGCAACAGCACGTCAAGCGCCGCTTTGCCGCCAGCGTAGAGGCCACCCAGCACCGCCAGCACGTCGCCTTCATCGGACATGATGGCGATGCGCCCGCCTTGCTCCACCAGCATGTTCTGCAAGATTTCGGCGGTGGCATTGGTGGTGAACAGCCGGGGGGCATACACCTCATCCGGCATAGCCTCTTGCTCAGCCTCCAGCGCCGCGCGGATCTTGCTCAGCTCGGCGTCATCGGCGGCCTTTGACGCTTCGGCCGTCAGGCGCTCAATCCTTTTTTTCGCCACCAACCGCTGCGCCTCGGTCTTGGCGATGCGTGAGCGGAAACGATCACGAACTAGCTTCTCCTCGTGCAGCACCGGGGCCGTCATGGCAGTGAACACGGCGCTTTTTCTGTTGCCGCTCGCCAGCAACGCGGCAATGAAGATGGACAGCGGTTCTTCGTATGCGTCCCCATAGGGCGACACCTTGAAGCGCCGCTGCAACGCGGTGGCCAACACTCCGATACCAGTCATCACGGCCAGGGCCACCGGGGTTTGCGTGCTTGCCGCTACCGCCGCCGCCATGTCGCCTAGCCAGCCAGGCAGCAGTCGCGCGGGAATGTCCGGCGTGACGTGCACACCGGGCAGCACGGGCTCAGGCCAGGGCTCAACGATGGCCGGCAGATCATCTTCAGGTTGGGGCCGCATGTCGCCCTGCGCTGCGGCCTGCGCCGCCTGCTGCCCTGCCAACAGCAGGGCCTCGGTTACTTGATTGAGCGCAGCGTCGGGGCCGGCCAAGACAGCCAGATCATTGAAATCAGTGGCCTTGCTCATTGGCCTTGCTCCTCGAACTTGGGAATGACCCACAGCCCGCCCACTGCTTGCGCTGCGGCCATGGCGGCCGTGCGGCCTGGGTTGCCCGGGGTGTGGGCGTCGTTGTCGCCGCAGATCACAATGCGCGCTTGGGGGAACTTCACGCGCAGCGCCACCGCCACCCGTCCAAGGTTGTTGGCGGAAAACGCTGCCGCCACCGCGTGGCCCGTGGCTTCAAACAGCGTGGCCGCCGTGGCGTAGCCTTCACACACCAGCAGCACGTCGCGCGGCGCGCCTATGGCGCAGTAGCAGCCCTGAATGCGCCCGCCGGTGAGGAATCGCTTTGTGCCGTCGGCGTCGATGAACTGCAGCGACCACAGCACGCCCTTGGCGTCGCGCACTGGCACCATCAGACGCCCGCCCAACTGGCGCAGGCCGTAGGCGTGCACCTGCTTGCGCTGAGAGTAGGGGTGGGCATCGGTGGCGGGCTTGCCCAGGCCCCACAGCCGCGCGGCCTTGGCTTGCGCTTCAGCGTGGGCCCTTTGTTCATCGGCCATTCGCGCCTGTTCAGCCGCCCGCCGCTGGTCGCGCAGCACGCGCAGTTCAACCGACGTGCGCTTGCGGTCGCCCTGTTCACGCCAGGTATGCCGGGCACCTGTGCGCCATGAGCCCGCAGCGCCCCATGCCTCGGGGTGGGTGTGCAGCACCGCGTAGCAGTTGAGCGCCCCGGGCTTGTCGCCCTCGCCGCGGTACCTCACCAGCTTGCCTTCCGGCAGGCTGATGGGCTTGAGCGGCTCCAGGCCCACGGTGCGCAGGTAGGCAAGGAATGCGTCTTCAGCGCTCACCTCTGACCTCTTCTTCGCATCGGTCGCTGATGTCGCACATCAGCATGCTGGCCACGCGCAATAGGCTGCTGATCACGTCAAGCCCGCAGGCATCCTCACGCCCGGTATGCATCGGAGCGCGAAAGGCCGGGTAGGCGCGCTTCATCTCAGCCTCAAAGTCCGGGTGGGAATCACCGTGCAGCCAAAAGGCTTCAAGCACTGCGTGACAGGTGGCCAGGTTCTGGGCGGCGTCCACCAGCACTAGGGCTTCATGGCGCACTCGGTCGCCGGTGCGGCACACCAGGGTGCGCAAGCGCTGCTCACGGTTGACCGTGGCTTCGGGCAATGCAGCGGCTTGACCGGCATCGCCGGCCTTGGTTTGGGTACTCATGATTCAGCGCTCCGAGGCGGGGTTACTGATGGCGTCGCTGCGGGGTGTCCGCTGCACACATTCGGCCGGCGTCGCCAGCTCGTCGAGCTTGTTCACCTGAAAGGTGATCAGGTCGCACAGGACTTTGAGCGTGCGCGTCAGCTCGACCGAGGCGTCCGCCGACAGATACCCTTCGACGTGGTGCAACGACTGGACGCGGCCATACAGGACGGCGATCACGGCATCTGCATCCCATAGCCGATCGATCACCTCTCTGAGGTCTTCGGGATTGATCTGTGAGGCTGGGGTTTGGCTCATGCGGCACCCCCTTGTTCGACGCGGTGCGCAGCCAGCCACTGGTCATCGGCCTGCTTGTGAAGGGCGCGGGCCTGCACAAGCACCGCGCGAACCACAGCGGCCAGCATGTGCGCGCGGCCGATGTCGCCGCTGTCCACTTCGCAGGCCAGGTCTTCGGCTATGGCCGCCAGGCAGCACACATCGCCGGCAGCCTTGGTGAGCTTTTCGAGGATGGCGGTGTTCATGCTGCACCCCCTTCGATCTTGGCCAGCAGCGGCAGGGCCACATGCCAAGACAAGCGACCACGCACGGCGGCGCGAATCACGATGGAGCGCGCCACGCGGCGCAGGTAGTGAGGGGGAACGTGGTTGCCGGCAGAGGTGCCGGGCTTGGGGCTGGTCATGGTTTCAGGCTCCGGAATGAGCGACTGAGAACCACCCTTGTCGTTTTGAAGCGGCAGAGGGTGGGCGGGATGTTCAAAACACGGATTCCGCCGTGCGGCCAGCCTTACGGACGAGCCCATCCCACCCAAAACCTTGACGGAATACGGGCGTGACAAAGCCGCACTGACGGGGCGGCTGACCGCGGAATCTGAGGCGTTTTGAAGCACCTGCGCGAAGTCTCCCTCAATCGATGGGGGCCGGTCAAGCGCGTGCTGATCAAGAATCGCACCATGTTGAGCCTGCTTCGAACTTTTCTTCTCGTGTTCTTCGGTGGCTGGGCGGCGGTGATCGTCTTGATTGGCGTCGTCCAGATGCTCAGCGGAAGCGGCGGCAGCCTCATGTGGTGGGTGTTGGCCTACATCGTCATGTTCGTGCTGTTGCTGCACCACGGGAGCAAGCGCGTCACCGCCGAAAACAACCGCCGTATCAGCGCGGGGCTGCCAGCCATGACGCAGGCGGAATCGCGGGAGTTTGCCAAGCGGGGCCGGTGGAAGAAGTAGGTCGGCAGAGTGGTGTGTCGGGGTCAGCATGTCAGGCCCCCACCAGCGCTGCGCGCTCAGCAATCCAGCCGTCAACGCTGGATTCGAGCCAGCCCACCGCCTTGGCCGTCAACGGGATTGCGGCCGGGAATTGCTGCTTCGCCATCAGCGCGTAGATCGCGCTGCGCGACAGGCCGGTTTTCAGCTCAACTTCGGCACGTCGCAGGATGCGGCCTCGCGCCAGGGCTTGCTGCGCTTGCATGTAGGCCAACTCGGCCCGGGTCTGTTCCGTCATGATGTTCACCTTTCAGCGCAGCCGTAGGGGACTGCCTGGGAACGGACTGGAACAGCCGGGACGAAAGCTATCGGGGGTTTGCTTTCGGCTTTGTTTTCAGATTGCGCTCACGGATGTGCCGGCGAACCTCTGTGGTAGAGATGCTCAGGCGCGAGGCGATAACGGCGGCGCGATCTCGCTCTTCGCGCCCGGTCGCACCAAGGTCACGCCACTGCTTCTCTACTTGGTCGCCGGTCTGAGACACGGCAGGCCGTCCACCGCCTGACAGTTTGCCCAGCCCTACCGACGCGTTTTGCAGCGTGGTGGACAGGCCCCGAGCCTCGCCAAGAAGGAAAACGGCTTGATACAGCAAGCCCCGCTGCCACACGGCCCGGGCGGCGCCGATCAATGCATCAAGCTGTTTGACCGCGCGCAGTAGCACGTCGCTGGCATCGGCCGCATACGCGCTCGGCTTCGGCATGGCTTCGATGCCCGCCAGAACATCGGCCGCAGCCTGTACGGCCGAAAGCGCTTCTTCGGCCCGCTCAGCATCGCCAACGCGATCGACAAGATGGCCCGGGGCCAACAACCGGGCCACGATGCCCCCAGCCTCTTCCAGGCGGCTTCTGTGGCCGCCTTCGTGAACAGCGCGGGCGGACTGAAGCATTCGCCGCCGCCATGGAGGATCCCTTTTCATGTTGCCTTCCGCTTCTACAGCAGCGCCACGCGGTCAAGGCGGTCACGTGCCTGCGCGTGCCGTAGGTGGCCGTAGTGCTTATCAATCATCGCGGTCGATGTGCCTGTCAACTGAGCTACTTCAAAGGAGCTGACGCCCCCGGCGATGAACTCGCTGATGGCCGTGTGCCGCACCGCGTACAGCACCACATCGTCGGGCAGCTTGGCGGCGCGCACTGCGACTTTGAATCGCTTCTTCCAAGAGTCCTTGTTCCAACGATGCCCGAAGGCGTCGGCCAGCAACGGGGCCGCCGGCAGCTTGTTGGCCGACTGTGCCTTGAAGAACTTCAGGGCTTCGGTGGACAGCGTGACCACGCGCGGCCCGGTCTTGCCCGAAAGCCGCATGGTGCCCTGCCTCAAGCTGAGGTCGCCCACGTTCGCGGCGGCGATCTCGCCGGGCCGGGCCCCCGTCAGCAACAACGCGGTCACCAGCTCGCGCAGATCGTCGGCGCAGTGGCTCAGTAGCGCCCGCCTGTCAGCCAGGTCTAGGAATCGCTCGCGCCGCTTGCCAGCCTTGGGGTACGGGGTGACAGTCTTCCAGCCGGCATCCGTGGCTACCAGGCGGTCATGCAGCGCCAGATTCAACGCGGCCTTCAGGGTGCTCAGGTTGCGGTTCGCAGAATCCTTTGATCGCCGCAAATCCTCTTCGTCGCCATCGTCATCAAGCATGTCGTCAAGCCACGCCTTCACCTGAGTGGTACGCAGTTTGTCGATGGCGAGCGCACCCAGCGGTTTGCCGTACACCAGTCGGTTGAAGCGGCCTTCAGCGTCAGCCGCGTTGGCTTTGCTCTTGTGGGTGGCTTGGTGCGCCACGTAGGCCCGGCAGATCTGCTCCAACGTCACCGCCTTGTGACTGGCGCCGCCATCAATGCCGGTGCCCCACCGCTTGGTCAGGTTCACCGCCTCGTCCAGCGTGTCCAGCGTGCCCAGTGCCCGGTACTGCTGCCCGCCACCTTCGGCTCGACGCCGCGCGACCCAGGTGCCGCCGCCAGTCTCGGGCCGGCGGTAGCCGACAAATAGCCCGGCCTCAACACGATGCCAGTAGGGTTCGCGCCGGGGCTTCAGCTTGTCGCGCGCCGTCTTGCTTTTGAGGTCTGTTGCCATCGAAAATTTCCGTACGGAATCTGTACGGAAATATTACAGGGAATATGGCGGAACTTCTGGGAACGTGTTTCTATAAAAATCAATGACTTAGAGAACATGGCGGAACGCCATGGACCGTAATTTCTGCCCTCCGAAGGCAGGGGTTGCTGGTTCGATCCCAGCCGGACGCGCCATCGAATTCAATGACAAAGGCCACCTCAAAGGTGGCCTTTGTCGTTTCTGGCGGCAGGTTGGTGCGCGCTGCACTCACCCATCCAGCGTGGCGCGGGCCACGATCTCCTTCATGATCTCGGAGGTGCCGGCCAGGATGCGGTGCACGCGTTCGTCCTGGTAGAGCCGGCAGATTTCATACTCTTCCATGTACCCGGCGCCGCCGTGCAGTTGCACGCCTTCGTCGACCATGCGGCCGTTGACTTCGCTGGTGTAGAGCTTGGCGCGGGCGGCGTCCACGGCGTCCAGCTGGCCGGCGTTGTGGGCGGCCACCAGTTGGTCGACCCAGCACTGCGCCACTTCGATCTCGGTGTTCAGCGCGGCCAGTTTGAAGCGGGTGTTCTGGTAGCTGCTCAGCGGCTGGCCGAACACCTTGCGTTGGCGCACGAAGTCGCGCGTGATGTCCCAGGCCAGGCGGGCCGAGGCGATGTTGTAGATGGCTGCCAGCAGCCGCTCTTCAGCCAGGCCCTGCATCAGGTGATGGAAGCCGGCATGCACCTGCCCCAGCACCTGTGACTTGGGCAGCTTGACGTCGTGGAAGAACAGCTCGGCTGTATCTTGCGACTTCAGGCCCATCTTCTGAAGGTTGCGGCCGCGTTCGAAGCCGGGCATGCCGCGCTCCACCAGAAACAGCGTCAGCCCGTGCGGCTTGGTGGGATGGGTGCGCGCGGCCACCAGCACCACATCGGCGTTCAGGCCGTTGGAGATGTAGGTCTTCGAGCCATTGAGCAGCCAGTGGTCGCCGTGGTCTTCGGCGCGGGTTTTCATGCTGGCGAGGTCGGAGCCGGCGTCGGGTTCGGTCATGGCGATGGCCAGGATCTGTTCGCCGCTTTGCAGGCCGGGGTAGTAGCGCCGCTTCTGCTCGTCGGTGCCGAAGTGTTCCAGGTACGGCGCCACCAGGCGGCTGTGCAGCCAGAAGAAGAAGCCGCGGTCGCCATGGGCCACGTTCTCTTCGATCAGGATCTGCTCGTAGCGAAAGTCCTTCAGGCCCAGGCCGCCGTGGCGCTCGTCGATCCACATGCACAGGTAGCCCATGTCACCGGCCTGACGGAAGGCGCTGCGGTCCACGCAGCGGGCTTCGCGCCAGCGTTCGCGGTGGGGGGCGATCTGGCCGGTGAAGAAGCGGCGGGCGGAATCGCGGAACTGCGCCATGTCGGCGTCGAAGGCGGTGCGTTGCATAACTTCTATGTTGAGGCGCCCAATGTGCCGGCTGCTGAGGGACGAGGATGGAAGAGAGGCTCAGTGCACCGTGCCGTCGTTCATCAACGCATCGATCTCGCGGGCGCTGAAGTCCCAGTCGCGCAGGATCTCGTGGCTGTGTTCGCCCACCGCTGCGGGGCGGCTGGGCAACGGGGGCGCGGTGCGGCTGAAG
>Ga0209066_10008404_pt1 | contig 10011 bp, 10 predicted proteins | sample All_14_2_FD_187198 | JGI IMG/M metagenome (GOLD analysis project Ga0209066, IMG submission 187198) | Freshwater microbial communities in response to fracking from Pennsylvania, USA - Allegheny Zone_MetaG_DW_15 (SPAdes) (version 2) ... | reverse complement strand
CGCCATCTGCGGCGCGTTCTTGGTCACCTCCAGCATCCACGGGAACTGCTCGCCCTTGATGCCGTTGAGTTGACGGCGCAGCGCCATTTGCGAGGGTTTGGGCTGACTGCTGTCGAGTTTGCTCGCCAAGCGGTCTTTGTGGGCGATCACAAGACGACCAACGCGACCTTCGATGATTTCGTCCAGCAGACGCTTCAAACCTTTTTTGTTGTAGTTCATGCCGGAACCGAGGTCGGCAATCACCTCGAACGTCCACCCTTGTTTGGCGCAGTACAGTTCAAGCACCTGCTTTTGCCGCTCCAGATCGTCTTTCTGATCATGGCTGGAAACACGGGCGTAGGCGATGGTTTTGCGGTCTTGCGCCGCTGCATGAAACAACTCCGGCTTGAGCTTGGCCAAATCGTACCGGCGCTGCCGTCCCGCCGTCCGTTCTGGAATCAGTTTGCCTTCGACCTCCCAGCGGCGCAGCGTCGTGATCGACACGCCCAGCGCTTCAGAGGCTTCGCCTATCGCTACATATCTATCCATAATGGATATTATAAAGGAGCTATGGATAGGTTTAAATCGAACTGTTCAAACCCTGTGTTGGCGCCGGCTACGAAGTGAGTCATATGCTGGGGCTGCCGTGAGCCGGCTTGACCACACTGAAACTCAAGCTAGACGCCGCATGCAGCTCGTTTTCCCTGGTTCAGTTGCCGGTCGGCAGATAGCTCAAATTGGCGCTGGCGTTAACACCCTACGACCTGAGCAACCAGGCCAGTCTGGCCTTGATTGGCAAGTATCTCAAGCGCATCAACATCAACCGCTTGGTTGATCCGACCTTCTCGGTCCGCTCGGGTATTGCCAACAGCGACATCTTGAAGATCTATCTCGGCCTGCTGTGTCTGGGCAAGAACGATTTTGATGCGATCGAAGGCCAGCGCAAAACCGCCATCGCCCATCTTCATGACACGCGCATCGGCATCGGTGGTGCTGGATCGGGCTTCGGCCTTGGATCCGTTGCGCTTCTTGGCTGCGGCCACTTCGGGCAGTTGTTTGAGTGCGGCCTGGATGCGCGCTTCACGCGCCTGGGCAGCGCGCAACTGTGCCGCCTGTGCGCGCCGACGGGCCAGGCCGGGTCACTCTGGGCCTGAGCCTTGAGCGTTTGCACCAACTCGCTGGCCTCTTGGAGGTGCTCCTCCAGGCTGGCCTGGCGGCGAAAGGAGGCCGCACCGGCGTCGGCGCGCACGCGCATGCCGTCTTGCGCCACGCGCGTCAGGCTGATCGCGCCTGCTGCGGCCAAGGCGGCCACGTTGTCTGTGAGCAGGTTGTCCATCAAGGCTTCGTTGTCGGCGCGAAAGTCGTTGAGTGCGTGGTAGTTCACCGAGACGCCCCCGCAAATCCAGCGGTAGGCGGCACAGAACACAACCGTGACACCAACGTAACCAGGAACATTCTGGCTCGTGGACTGCTTGAGTTGGAAAGGGAATTTGCCACGGCGGGGGAGGCGAAAGCCGATGAAGCCGCAGTGAATAAGGATTCTGGAGCTTTGAGCTCCATGGCCGGGGTCGGACTTGGCCCTCGGGTAGCAGGAATCCCCTTCCAAGTTGCTTAGGCAATTTGCAAGGGGGGGGATGTCAATCTGGGGGCTTAGTCGTGTCACGGTCCACCTGAGAAAGCCGACTTGATGCTCGGGGCAAAAAAACATCTTGCGACATGCTGATCGTCAAACCTTGAGCAATATCTTTGGCAATGTGCATCAGAACAGCCTCAGCATCTCCACCTGTATCCAACTCATACTGGTAGGCCGGGGACTCTATCCGAAGTTCCGGGTAAAGGAGTCGGCACTCAAACACGGGAACACCAGAGGGGATGAAGCGGGTCGTCCCCGAAAATGACTGTCCCGATTTGATCAGCTCAGCCTTGTTTTCGGCAGCAGCCAGCGCAACCAAACTTTCGCGTTTGACCTTGGCGGATGGGTCATCCAAATAGGCCAACACCTTTTGGTGCACGGCGTGGGTCATTGGGTGCGTTGGTAGACGTGACAGGTAATCACTCACCTCTGCCAGCAGATCGAGTGCCGCTTGATGTACCCGGGCGTCATCCTGAATTGCGCGGGAAACCCCCGGCTTCAGCCGTGGGGAGGCAGAGCGCGTCGTGCGAAGCACGACCTCTTCCCGCTTCTGTGTTGCTCTGCTGTTGTTGATACCCATATCCGTCCCCGCGCTGTACCCGAGTGCAGTGCCGGTACGAGATACCTTGCACTACACCGTCTTGGGTCTTGATGTTGAAGCTGCCTGTGGCACGCACGGCCACGCGGCCTTGGTGAACGCTCGCTTTCTTCCCCGCTGACACGGTGGCCTTGACCAGGTCTCCTGTCGCAAAGCCGTGCACGGCTTTGCTGCGCATCAGGAAGCCCCGGGGGAAGCCGAAGCGGTCCAGCCGCGTGCGCTGGTAGCTGCCGCGTCCAGTGCACCGAATGCTCAGCGTGGGCCGGCGCCAGCCCAGGACCCAGTCCAGTTCACCGACACACACCGCGTCCAGCGCGTGGGTCTTGGGTACCTGCATGCTTTGCCGGTTGTACTTGGTGCGCCCGCCGCTGGCGAGCTCCACGGGCAAGCCCGTGGCCTTCAGGGCGTTGGCCAGTGCCCAGCGCGTGGTGTTCACCGCAGCTGCGTCGCGCAGCGGCGCTTGCGCCCGGGCCAGGATGCGCTTGAGCACGCCTGGCTTCTTGGCCAGGAACGCCTCAACGGGCAAGGCCGCCTTACCCTCGTTGCAGCACCGACACGCCAGCGTGAGGTTGGAAGCACGGTTGCTACCGCCCCGGGCCTTCGGATGGATGTGCTCGATCTGCAGTGGCACGTTCTCAGCGCCGCAGTAGGCGCACTGCCGGCCCCACTTCTCCAGCAGGTACTCGCGCAGCTCGTAGCCTGCCAGCGTACCTTGCTGGTATTCAATCCCCTCAATGCCTGGGGTCTGCATCGCCTGCATATCGAAGCGCACCAACTCCTGGCTCACGCCCGTCACCGGCGCCCAGCGCAGGATGCGCTGGACCCAGGCCACAGTCGTGTCCACCCGGTGCTGCAACGAAGGCGCGATCCAGCCCTGTTCCTTGTTGCCCCGGTTCAGGAAGCGCGGTGCGCGGTAGCGCAAGTGGCCCCTGCGCCGTCGGCGCATCTGCCGGCGCGCTGTCAGCGCCTCGCTGATCTGGCGGCCCCGGTGGAGGATCTCCATCAGGCTCAGCACCACAGCACCGAATGCCAGCTCACCGGTGTCGCTGTGCACGTGCTGCGCATCGCGCACCACGGCCATGCCGGTGACACGGCTGCCCGGGTCGAGCTTGATGCGCAGCGCCTGCAAGGCGCAGTCTTGCATGCGCACATCCACCAGCCGGATCACAAAGGGGAGCAGGCGGTGCACGCGTGCGCGTCCACGCGCCAGCAAAAGCTTCGCGCGTTTCTCGCTGCACGGCATCAGCGGATTACCCCTCCGATCCAACACAAAAACCGACATCCCATCTCCAAAAATAAGTTGCTGTCTTTCCAGCAGCCAGCCCGTAAGGGCCTGGTGACGCGCACCTCGCGGTGCGTCTCCCCTCGACCATGTTGCAGTCCGGCTTGGAATGGCGGTGGCCGTTTCGTGCATACCCAGAGCTTGTCTGCACCACCGCCTTCAAGAGCCACGAACTGAGGAAGCATTCGTGGGTTGGACTTTGAGCCTTAACTGCAACGTAGATTGAAACGAATTCCTTTCTGGGTCTGGTCAACCTGAGCCTTCAGCTTTGAAGCTTCAAGCCCCCGGCTTTAGCCGTGGGGTAGTTGACCACAGCTCCTAATGTGCCCGAATCAAGCGACAGTTTATGTCGCTTGTGGGCTGACGAGGTCACGGGCCACGGGTTCAGGGCGACCGCCAGAACGATGTTCCACGAACGCCTGGGATTCAGTCCAGACGTGATTGAGGCGCACTCGGTGCGCGACAGTTTGGGTAGGGCCTACAACCGCACGGAGTTTCTTGATCAGCGGCGTGAGGTGTTGCAGGCATGGGCGGACTACCTGGACAAGCTCCGGCTGGGAAGCAAAGGCGCAGGGTCTGGTAAACCCAAAATTGCCAGCCTTGACCATAAGCCATCGGTCGCCGAGCGTGCCTGCTGAAGGCCTCAAGAGAAGGCTTTCAACGCGGGCGCCAAAGCGCCACGTAATCGAGCAACGATCGCGGATAGGGGTTCCGGCGTCAGCGCGTTCTTCCGAAGAAACGCCAGCCACAGGGATTGCCGGGAAGCGTCGTTCGCAAACTCATCTGTCAGATCAACAGGCAGCACATCAGGAGCTCGCATTCCGCGCCGCTCGAAGGTGGCCTGGATCGCCTGGGCCAGCAAGTCAGTGTCCAGGCTTTCCCGTTCCAGCAGCACCGATAGATCGAAGTAGTCTTTCAGGCGGCTATTGGTCATGCCCAGCAGGGCGATGGCGTGGAGCTTTTCTGCAATGACGGTGTAGGTCGGGTAGGTCCGCAGCCGTGGCGCGGGCAGACCATCCAGCAGCACCGGATAGACTGAGTCGACGGGCGCCGGCGTGACCGCATCTCCGAAGCCGACGTCGACCTGGGTCTTGCAGCGTGCCCGGGCCAGCTCGCCGGTAATGAGCACACGCACGCCACCGTAACCGGCTTCCTTGCGGATTTCCTCGACCGTGACCGACGCCGGATAAAACTCGATCCCGTCGCTGGCCGGCACGGCGGCAATATCTCGGAAAGCCTGTGCGACTGAGCCCAGGTCACTGGCGCCGAAGCCGAGCAGATCGGCATCGCGCGTGGCACGGTGCGGCATGTCGTACCAGAGCGTGAACAGTAGCGCCCCCTTCAGCAGGAAGCGATCCGCGTGCGGCGACTGGCTCATCCGGTAGAGGATGCGCTCCAGCGCGAAGCGCACCAGCACTTGGTTGAAATCGACGCCCTGCGCCTTGGCTACGTTGAGCAGACGTGCGCGGACGGATGCGGCGACGTTCGGACCGACAGCGCTCATCCGATACTCTCCAAGTAGGGCCGCATCACGTTGGCTACGCGGCAGACCTTGGCGTAGCGCCATATCTCATCCACTGAGGCCCTGTTGCGGGAACGAGCGTCCTTGAGTGCCTCCAGGGCCACATCCAGGCCGATCTTGTTGCGGTGCTTAAAGCAGTCCGCCACGGTCTTGGCCACGCCGTAAACCCGCAGTCTGACGCCGTCGCGTTCAACTTGTTCGACTCCTGCGGAGTAGGCCTCGCCCGTGAACTGCACCATCTTGACCGGCGGGTAGTCGATCCGGGGCGGGTGGCTGCCGCGTGGCATGGCAATCCAGACCTCGCGCGGCAGCTGTGTGGTCAGTTCGTGGAACTGCAGTGCGCTGAGCAGGCAGAACACGGCTTGCGGCACCCTGGTGGCGACAGTGCCGAGGCTCTCGAATTCAGATACCTGTGCGTCTGGCAGTCGGTACAGGCCGCGCCCGACCCGCTCCAGCAGCCCAGCAGCGTTCAGCCGCGTCAGCACGACCCGCGGGGCTTCGATGGCCTCCAGGTCGCTGGCGCGAAGCAGTCCCTTCTGGCCGACCAGATCAAGGACGCGCTGGGTGTGGGTGTCGGAATGCATGCCCTAGTATGTTCCGTTATTTCGTCAAATGCAAAATTTTGGAGATAAATAGGAACAATGGTTGCCAGCCGCCTGCTGAGGCAAGCCGTAAATAGCCGCTTGATTTCGACCTGAATCCAGCAGGCAACCAACCCGATATGTCCCCTAAAGTGGCCGACCATGCTCTTAAGTCCCAGCACTGCGGTGTTGATCTCCTCAGTCAGATCAAACCACGAGGCTGCATGCGTATCCATGCGTTGGCGCAGGGTGAGGGACGACGGCACGGCGCGCAAGTCCAGGGCCCGGCGAAGAAGGCATCTTTCCGCTGGCCTTCGATGGTATCAAAGTCGTTCTTGCCCAGACACAGCAGGCCGAGATCTTCAAGATGTCGCTGTTGGCAATACCCAAGGGATGCTCTGAAAAACTCACCCAAAAGCGTGCTATGTGCCTGAGAGTTTTTCGCGTGGTGATATTTCGCGCGACCCGGCCAAGTTCGACCCTGAATTCACACCCGATTTGCCCCATTTGGGGCCGATTACGGGCCTTTGACCCGTTTTGGCGAAGCCTTTGCAGGCTTCCAGGCGCACTCATGCCTGCGACCCCATCAGCTTGTAGCGGACCATCCACAGATTGGACAGCGCAAACAGCGTCTTGAGTTGCAAGGTGTTCTTCTTCAGCCCCCGGTACCGCACCTTCGCAAATCCGAACTGGCGCTTGATCACCCGAAACGGATGCTCTACCTTGGCGCGAATACCGGCCTTGATCTTCTCGACTCGGTCGATCAGCGCATCGGCCGGGTTGTTCTCTTTGTCCAATTTCTTGCGCTTGCCTGGGCGCATGGCCACATGCCATTTGTGGCTGGTCTTGGCATCCGGGCGCTTGTCTGCGCCTTGGTAGCCTGCGTCACCGAACACGTCTTTCTCCTGTCCGTGCAGCAAACTGTTGCCCTCGGTGACATCGGCCACATTGCCCGAGGTGCCTCGCACGGTGTGCACCAGGCCTGAATCGGCATCCACGCCGATATGGGCTTTCATGCCAAAGTGCCACTCGTTGCCCTTTTGGCTCGAATGCATCTCGGGGTCTCGAGCTTTTGCTTTGTTCTTGGTGGAGCTGGGTGCTGGGATGAGGGTGGCATCCACGGCGGTGCCCACCTTGAGCAGCAAGCCGCGCTGCTCCAGCAGTTCATTGACGGTGGCGAGAATCTGGTCGGCCAGCTTGTGCTTCTCCAGTCTGTGGCGAAACCGAAGAATGGTGCTCTCGTCGGGCAGTCGGCCAAAGGCATCGAGCTGAGCGAATTCGCGGTACAGCGGTGTATCGAAGAAGGCTTCTTCCATGGCCGGGTCCGACAGGCTGAACCACTGCTGCATGAAATGCACACGCAGCATGGTTTCCAAGGCGAAAGGCGGGCGTCCGTTGCGTCCCTCGCTGTAGTACGGGGTAATGAGTTCAACCAAAGCAGCCCAGGGAACCACGGTGTCCATCTGCTGCAAGAACGCCTGTTTGCGGGTGCGCCGCGTGCTCAGGTTCAGGTCAAAGCTGCTTTGTTTCATGGTCATTGAGTGTGCTGCAACCGGCTTACGTCTGCCATACCTTGGGAGGGGTTTTGCAGAGTTTCCCAAGCGGACCGAAAAGGTCGGATCAACCAAGCTGTTGATGTTGATGCGCTTGAGAAACTTGCCAATCAAGGCCAGACTGGCCTGGTTGCTCAAGTCGTAGGGCAATTGTTTGATGACGAAATCGGTCATGAGCTCTTCACCTGCTGGGTGAAGCACAACATGGAGGCTAAGCTGTTAATTTCAATGGAAAATCAGGGATTTTTGGCGCATCAGGTCACGGATTCAGGCTTTTGATTTCAATATAGAATCAGCAAATTTTCGACGGCCGCCTCACGGATTCGGGGAGTTTATAAGGGGTGACCTAATTCACTTTGCGCAATCATCATTGCACAAAGTGAATTAGAACTTATATAAGTAACACCCATCGCGTCTACCAAAATAAACAAATAAATTTTGTTCGTTTTTTAAAAAATCAGTGTAAGATTTGTTAATAAAATTTATGCCAGTTTTTGACAAAAATCTTTCGCCTGGCTTGGCCGAGGCAAAACTGCTGCACCCTCAGGATCACGGTTTCTTTACCGTGGCGGCCCTGACCCCCAATGGAAAGTGGAAACAAGATCATTTCCACACGTCCACTCTTGATACGGTTGCCGCCGCATTGAAAGGCAACTCGGACACGTACATCTCGCAAGCGAGCTTCGTCTCAAAGCTCCGGCGAAGCAGCAACATGAAGGCCGTTAGAAGCGTGTACGTCGACCTGGACATCTATAACGTGCCAGGCCTAGACAATCAGCAAGTAGCCGCCGAAAAAGTAGAAGAAAGAGCGCGCGAGCTCGGCATACCTGCACCCTCATACATAGCAAGTTCAGGCAGAGGACTGTACGCAAAATGGGTCTTCGATTCGCCCATAAATGCCGGGCTGCTGCCCAGCTGGAAGCTGATGCAGAGAAAACTCGTCAGCGCCTACCTGCCTATCGGTGCTGACCCCAAAGTCATCGACCCGGCTCGGGTGCTGCGTCTGCAGGAAACGATCAACAGCAAAAACGGTGGAGAAGTCCGACTTCTCAAAGAACGGGAAACCTATTCGTTCTACGATCTGATTCGCCACACCGAACACCTCGACATTCTCAAGCAGACCAAAGAAGGCAAGATAGTCAAGGCGAAATCGAAATCGATCGTCAATCAAAACGGCAGAAAAATCCGATCGACCGACAAGTTCCCCGATGAAGCCCTCACCGATCTGGATGGCCTCAAACTCTATTCCAGCCTGCACGAGCCGGTGATGCTGCAGAAGGGGAGGCTTTCGCTGAACTGGTCCCGATTCCTGGACTTGCGCGACCTGGTGATCCGTCGCGGTGGTATTGCCCGCGGCAGCCGCGACCTGATCCTATTCTGGATGGTCAGCTTCCTGGCACAGGCCAAAATCATCAATCCAGAAAATTTCTGGTCTGAGGTGCAGGCCCTGCTGGCGAGCTTTCCCGTCGGGCGCGACTTCAATCCGATGCACGACGGCAGTCTCACGACGCTTTATGAGCGCCTCAAGAGCCAGGCAAAGGGCGAAAAAGTCAACTTCGGCGGACTGGATTACTTGCCGGTTTACACGCCCTCGAACGAGACGCTGATCAACATGCTTCAGATCAGCGCAGACGAAGAGGCCGGCCTGCGCACGATCATCTCCAGTAGCGAGAAAAGCAAGCGTGCAGATGCCGCTGTCCCTGGCCGTGCCGAGCGCCGCGTGGAACGGATCGAATCCAGAGAAGTTGCGGTGAATCTGAAATCGCAAGGTTTGACAGACAGCGAGATCGCAAGAACGCTGAAAAAAGACCGCTCAACGATCGGTCGTTGGCTGACCCCGGCGCCGGACGCAGGCAAGTCATTTATTGAGACACGCGGAAGGCGCCGGCGCACCAGCCACACGAACTACACACGAACGCGCGTTCGGCTCACGGGCAGAGGCCCGGTGATCGAGACCATCAGTAGAGGCGGGGATCCGTTGCAGCCCGCTCATCCGCCGGGCTCACCGCGCCCATTGACCGAACAAGAGATCCAAGCGCGGACCAAGATCCGACAGCAAAAAAGCCACTTGTGCGAATCGCGCGCCGCCTGGTCCAGCAAAAAGATCCGATCTTGGCTAGACGCTCGCCGTCTTTGTATCCAGCGCCGATCCAACGAAAGAGCGGCGTGTGCCGCCCAAGCGAACGCAGAATCCATCTCCGCTCAAGCGGACCAGCTGGTAGCAGAACTGATCGAACATCTTCGGCGCAGCTCAAAGCAAGCCACCGAGCACATTTCCATTTCGGGCTGTGGGTCCCTATCATCGAATCCAAACACAGGCCCTCCCGCATCCGCATGAAATTGGCTTTGCTCTGATACCAAATCGGAAAGAATTATGAGTGTGAAAGACCGAATCGCAGCCAAAAAAGCTGCGCAGGGCGTTGCTGCGCCCGAAACTGAGACCACAGGCGCCCCTGCGACCTCGCTACCGGTATCACCGGTGCGCAGCAGCCGCGCGCAGCGATTTTCAAGCGCTGGCTTTGTCGATTCTGATCAAGAACCCGAAAAGAACAACCTGGTTGCGACAAAACCGTCCGAACCCGCTCCTACACCGATCAAAGCAGCTGCACCAGCGCGTGCGCAGGCACCTGCAGCAGTGGGTACGTGTTCACCCTCCCCCAAGTCATTTGCTGAAAGCTCATTTGAAGCGACAGCACAAGGCGGTAGACTGAAAGCATGAGCAAAAGCGATAGCACTCTGAACCGCCCCGGGAATCTTGGAGGCCGTTTGGTTTAAGTCAGGCTGCCACCGTGGCGGTCTGACTGGCGAGTTGCCGGTAGTAGTTTGCCTCAGCTTCTGCCGGCGGGACGTATCCGATGGGTCC
>Ga0209066_10008403_pt1 | contig 10011 bp, 5 predicted proteins | sample All_14_2_FD_187198 | JGI IMG/M metagenome (GOLD analysis project Ga0209066, IMG submission 187198) | Freshwater microbial communities in response to fracking from Pennsylvania, USA - Allegheny Zone_MetaG_DW_15 (SPAdes) (version 2) ... | reverse complement strand
ATTTGAACGCAACCATCAAGTGTAACGAGATCATCCAGTTTGGCCATGTTAATGTCGGCGTGGCAGTCACCGTCCCTGGTGGATTAATGACCGTGGTCGTCAAAGACACAGACCAGAAGACATTGCGCCAGATCTCGGGCGAAGTCAAAGCCATGGCAGGCCGCGCCCGTGAAGGCAAAGTCAAGCCCGAGGATGTGGATGGCTCGACCTTCTCCACTTCCAACCTCGGCATGTATGATGTGGAAGAATTCATCGCCATCGTCAACCCGCCTGAGGCAGCCATCTTAGCGATCAGTTCTGCTCGGGAAGTCCCTGTTGTGGAAAATGGCGAATTGAAAGTGGGATGGAGAATGAAAGCCACCATCTCCGTTGACCACCGCATCAGTGACGGAGCCGAAGCGGCGCAGTTCATGCAAGCGCTGGCAGGCTTCCTCGAAAATCCAGTCCGAATGTTGGTGTAAAATCTAAACTCCGAGGCTTTATGGCCTTGGAGTTTTTCAAACTTTATTTGTAAAAAGGAAAAATAAAAAATGGCAACTAGAAATGCAAACGCAGCTTGGACAGGTACCCTAAAAGAAGGCAAGGGAACGATGAAGTTCGGCACCTATGAAGGGGCCTATACATGGTCGTCCCGTTTTGAAGATGGACAAGGCACCAACCCCGAGGAGTTGCTCGGCGCAGCACACGCAGGGTGCTTTTCCATGGCACTTAGTTCTGGACTTGGCAAGAATGGCTTTACTCCCAAGCAGATACAAACTCAGGCTCAAGTTACACTTGAAGTCATAGATGGCAAGAGCCGCATCACCAAGATCCACCTGATCACTGAGGCAATAGTGCCTGACGTCAGTGATGAAAAGTTCCAGGAGATCGCCGCGGCGACAAAGGAAGGCTGCCCCGTCTCCGCAGCACTGGCAAGTACACCGATCACATTGACTGCACGTCTGTTGGCCGAATAAACGAAACTAATTACACTAAAAAAAGCCACTAGAACATTATAGTGAAAAAATAGTGGTGTAAAATCTTGTAGGTCACGTCTAAGACGTGACCTACATTTTTATGAGGTATCCATGCATACACATCTTGAGAATGATCTGATCAATTTATCATCCCTGCTTGAGCAGACGAAAAACGCATCTGACAAGTATCTTAATGAAATCAACAAACGCCCGCCTGCAACAGGCTATTCCCAAAAAGAATTTCTCAAAATCTCCCAACAAGGTCTGGGTGCAGAAAAAACTCTGAGCTTATTCCTCGAACGCTACGGCGATGAAATGCCGGCCAGCAACGGTCCACGCTTTTGGGGCTTAGTCACTGGCGGCACAACTCCCGCATCCTTAATGGGAGATTGGCTGACTAGTGTCTATGACTTGAACTTAAGCCACGCGGCAAATTCAACTGCGCCAAATATTGAGATGGAAGCGATTCACATGCTGCGTGAATTATTTAGTCTCCCCGTTTCCTTCTCAGGGACATTTGTCTCTGGCGCGACGATGTCCAACTTCGCTGGATTAGCCCTTGCCCGCGAATGGGTTGGGCGGCAATATGGCAAAAATATTTCACAGGAAGGGCTGCACTCCATTCCACCAATTCAGGTGCTGAGCTGTGAAGCACACAGCAGCAGTTTCAAAGCATTGGCCATGCTTGGGATGGGAAGAAGCAATTTAAAAACAGTTACCAGGTTACCGTTAAATCGCGAAGCGGTGGATGTATCCGCATTGAAACAGGCTCTATCTGAGTTGAATGGTGAACCTTGCATTGTTATCGCCAATGCAGGCACAGTCAACACTGTGGATTTCGATGACATTCAAGCAATTGCCGCGTTGAAATCCGAATTCAAATTTTGGCTGCATGTGGATGCGGCATTCGGAGGCTTTGCAGCATGCTCACCTAAGTCCAGTCATTTACTGGCTGGCATTGAACAAGCAGATAGTATTACCATTGACGCACACAAATGGTTGAACGTTCCTTACGATTCGGCGATGATTTTCACTCAACATCGCGACTTGCAGGTTTCAGTCTTTCAAAACAGCGGAGCGTATTTGGGTGAGATCGCGGAACCTGTAGATTTTATTCATCTGGGTCCAGAGAATTCACGCCGCATGCGTGCCTTGCCTGCCTGGTTCAGTTTGAATGCTTATGGCAGTAAAGGGTATCAGGATATTGTTGAAAGAAATTGTTTGATGGCTCAAAAGTTAGGAGAGAAGATTGATACCAGTAACACATTTCAATTGTTGGCACCAGTTCGAATGAATGTTGTGTGTTTTACGTTGAGTGGAGAAACAAATGCAGAAAGGGTAAAAACTTTTCTCTCTCGCTTGCGCGATGATGGGCGCATATTGATGACCCCAACCGCCTATCAAGGAGTTCCCGGGATTCGTGCAGCCTTTAGTAATTGGCGCACAGAAGAAAAAGATGTTGAAATTGCATGGCAAGCCATGCTGGAATATGTCCAACAATAAACACCTCACGATGTTGGCAGAGAAAATAAATAAAGACCCCGAAGTTCCATCGTCTCTAACTGAGGTAATGGAAGAGATATTCCATCGGTAAGTTACACAAAAAATTATTCAGCCCGAATTGATGCCATGGAAATCTTGGGGCTTTGTTAAATAAAATTTTCATCCAACAAAAAGGTCGAGACCCTAGGATCTCGACCTTTTTGTTACCACTTAGGAACAGAATACTCGATCAGCAAATGGGGGCGGTCTTGCTGTTCAAGATAATCTCCGCTGTAAAACAGCAAGGTGTCATATCCAGAATCATCATTGGTATCCAACTGGAAGGCAAGGCGCATTTGGGTAATACCTGTCAAATTGATGTATTTCAATGCAGCACTATCCAGCGTTGTCCAATACCATCCTCCAACAGGGTTATTCGGAATTACCGCTGCTGAAGTCATACTGGCATCTGCCTGGAAATCCGAAGTTTGCAGTGCCTTGATCCCAAACGGGCCAAAGAAGCCGAATGGCCCATAACGAATATCCACCAGAATATTTCCGTGGGTTGTAAAGGGATCCGTCCCCGTCACGCCTTTGGCTTTAATCGTTAATATGACTCTGGTAACTATAGCGTTATCAGGCAGATAGTATGTGGGAAAGCTCAGAATGGAACGGTATTGACGGTTGAATACATCATCTCCAAGGGTTAAGGTTGCCGCATTGGAATTTTTATATGCTCCCACACCTGTACCTGCATTTGCCTCCAATACCCAGCCGTCAACTGCTCCGGTTGACCTTATTTTTTCAGTCATTGCAATGTAAGCGATTTTGTTAATGGTATACATTTCGCCAGTGTTGAAGTTGCCATTCCCAACTCCTACACCTCCTAATGGAATGCCTGAAGCATCAATGATACTGTCATCGTCCACCACATCCAGGCGAATAGTGCCATTGCCCGAGCCTGTATTAACCGTCACCAAATAAGTATTTCCAGATACAAGGATCTCGGTCATGGCTGCCCCCGAAAGGCCGCTGGTTGTCAGCAAGAAATCACTACCATCCACTCCACTCACAGGCTCAGAAAATGTCACGCTGAAATGAACAGCTATGGCCGAAGTTGGATTCGGATCAACGCGCAAAATACTGACGACAGTTGCTGTGATCCTATCAAGTGCATAAACCTCACCTAATGTGAAATTTCCATTTCCAATACCCAAACCGCCAAGCGGAACATTGCTCACATCCAAAATGCTGTCGTCATCCAAAACATCCAAGCGCAAAGTGCCATCGCCTGCACCAGTATTTGCAGTAACCATGTAGGCACTTCCAGAACCTCTTACTTCGGTCACCGCTGCACCGCTGATCGTGCCTGTTGCAACGAGTGAAAAATCACTGATATCTACACCATTCATTGACTCGGAAAAATTTACGGTATAGTGAACAATGCCGCTCGCCGTTGGATTCGGATCAACACGCAAAACACTGAGGACACTCGCAACACTTTTATCCACTGTGTACACTTCGCCAACAGTAAAACTGCCATTACCAATGCCTGCCCCGCCCAGCGAGTTAAGTGCTGAATCCTTGATGCTGTCATCGTCTACAATATCAAGCCGAATCGTGCCATCACCTACTCCAGTATCTACGCGGACAATGTAATCGCTTCCCGCCCCACTGACAGTTGATACTGTTACCCCAGCAATTCCGCCACTTGTAGTAAGAGCAAAATCACTCATATCTACGCCAGTCACTGTTTCGGAAAATTTAACCAAAAAATCAACAAACTGATCGGCTGGGCCTCCACATCCATTCGGACAACCATGCAGTACCGAAACAATAGTGGGGTTAGCCTCTACAGGATACGAAACTTCCTTGACAAAAATATCACGCACGCCATTAGTATCTCCGGGCACAAGAGTAGTGGAGCTCGAAGCAAACGCAAGAAAACGCCCATCACCAGAGATGGAAGGAAGAATTGGATTTCCGAAACCATCACTGTCTCCACTGGGAACAGCTGTAAATGTTTTACCTGTTACACGGTCATGAATGTAGATCCAGCGTTTGGGCTGGCTATCCCCTTTATCATCGAAACTGAAGGCAACATATCGTCCATCGGCAGACATCTGTGTGGCATCAGACCAGCCAATCATTAGAAACCCATTCGTAAATGAAACAAGAGAGATTGTCCCAGTCTGCATATCACGCACATAGGCGTGTGGAAATCCGAAGGTGTCTCCGGTCATAAAATTATTGGAGGCAGAGGAAAAACTCACGTAGCGCCCATCACCGGATATGGAGGCATCAACCGAATCCATATCTCCTTCTATCCCATTTGCATCCAAAGAAGCTCTGGTGATCTGACCTGTTTGAACGGCGAACACAAAAATATCCCGTTTGCCGTTCGTATCATTCGCAACCAGATTGGTCGCTACAGAAGTGAATACCACAAAACGGCCATCCAGCGATATCGTTGGATCCCACGAAGATGCATTTCCGTTCGTCGAAGCCCACAGCGTCATACCTGTTTGGCGGTCATGGACAAAGATATCCTCAACCCCATTCACATCATTGGGGACAAGATTATTAGCTTCGGAGTTAAATACAACGTAACGCCCATCTCCAGAGATGGATGCAAAAGAGGAAACGCCATTTGCCTGCAAACCACTTGAGTCAACAGTGGCTATGGAAACAGTACCGGTTTGCATATCTTTTACAAATATGTCACCCAGGTTGTTTGTATCCCCTGCTACTAAATTGGTCGCATCAGATTCAAAAGCCACATAACGCCCATCTGATGAGACCGTCGGTGTTCCAGAGCCATTATTGGTCTGTGCCCCAGTCGAATCCAGTGAGACGAGAACAGTTGTGCCCAATTGCAAGTCACGTAAAAAGACATCAGTATGTCCATTTGTATCACCTGCAACAAGGTTGTTCGCATCCGAATCAAAAGCTACGAAACGTCCATCTGCTGAGATCTGGCCTGAGTAGGAAAAAGCATTTGCCTGTACCCCGCTTGAATCAACAGAGGCGCGTGTCGTATCTTCTGGTGCTGCATACACCGCAGTCATCCCAGTTGGGAATATAAACATCAGGGACAAAAGGAATACACAAACACCCCTTAAAAGCTTTTTGTAAGATTTGGAATTCATGTTTTACTCCTTTCAACAGGAAATATTCCCCCAGCTTGTCTCCACGCTTACATCATACAATTTCGTTGTGGCAGACAATATTTCAATAACATTCTAAATATTGCCCCCCCATTCCGATCTGTCTATTTTGGAGTGTAATATTTGATAAGCAATTGTGGGCGGGCAGAAGCTACACTGTAATTTCCGCTGAAAAACGATAGGTAATCATCCCGTGCATCATCATCGTCATCTATCTGGAATCCCAACCGTAGTTGCGTCACGCCGCTTGGATTGACAAACTGAAGCGCCTTACCGTCCAGTGTTGTCCAATACCAACCGCCTACGGGATTATTCAAAATCATTCCCGCACTATATAAACTAGCAGGAGCTTGAAAGTCTGATATTTGCAATGCCCCAATCGCAAACGGGCCAAAGCTTCCGAATGCACCCCTGCGAATATCAACCCAAATATTCCGGTGCGTATTGAATGGATTCGTCCCATTGGTCGTTTCTAATTGAATCATCAAGATTGCTTGTGTGACTACGGCAGTATCTGGCAATGAAGCAGTTGGGAATTGCAAAATAGTACGATACTGCCGATCTTGCGAATTGTCACCCAGCCTGAATGTGATGGCTGCAGAGTTTTTTGTACCACCGCGATTACTGGTTTCCTTCGATTCTAAAATCCATCCGTCATCACTGCCATCGGATGCAAAAGTTGCCGAGAGAATAACAGGAGTGAATCTATCAATGGTGTAGGATTCTCCAGTGACAAAATTACCATTCCCCGTCCCCACTCCACCCAGTGGGTTTCCGCCCATGTCTAAAATGCTATCGTTATCAAGCAAGTCCAGGCGAAGGGAACCGTTACCGCTTCCGGTATTAACCGTGACAACATAGATAGAATCAGCGCCGCCAATTCCTGCTATGCTCGCATCCACCACGCCGGAGGTTGACAGTACAAAATCAGCAACTTCCACGCCACTGACAGATTCTGAGAAAATCACCGTGAAACGCACTGTTCCAGCAGAGGTAGGGCTTGGGTCAGCTCGCAGGCTGGAGATTAAGAAAGGAGCGTTCTTATTGATTGTGTACAGATCACCTGTGGTGAAATTACCATTGCCCATGCCCACTCCACCCAACGGATTGGATGTCGAGTCTACAATACTGTCATTATCCAAAAGATCAAGACGCAATGTGCCATCACCAATACCTGTATTAACGGTAACAATATATATATTTCCCGTGCCGCTAATATCGGCAACGGCCGCGTTTGTAATGTTACCCGTTGTAACCAGCGTGAGATCACCTGCATCCACATTGTTGACCTCTTTTGAAAAAGTTAGAGTAAAGTGAACAAATTGAGTGGCTGTAGGCGTGGCGTCTACACGTGTGATAGAAACGACCGCAGGCGAACTCTTTTCAACTGTATACACCTCGCCTGCATTGAAATTACCATTACCCGAGCCCACTCCTGCGAGCGGATTCCCCGCCACATCTCGAATCGAATCGTCATCCACTAGATCTAAACGGATAAGACCGCTGCCATTCCCCGTATTCACGCTTACAGTAAAAACAGAATCCGAGACCGCAGTAACACCTGTAATAGATGTACCTTGAATATTCGCATCTGCAAATAAACCGAAATCACTAAAAGGCGCTATTAGATCAATACCGGTTACAGGTTTTGAAAACGTGACTTTGAAATTAACACTTGCCGCATTGGTAGGGTTTGCGTCCATGCGCGTGATAGAAGAAACGGTAAGCGGTGTATTGAATGAAGATTCATACGCGCCAATATCTGGTGCACTGCCAGTGAAATTATCGTTGATGCCTGGAATGAGTGTCCCACGGTCTATGTTTGGGCTGGTTGGCAAAAGAGAAAGATCTCCAGCGCTCGGATTGGCCAAGCCTGGCATTTCCTCGTGACCATTGCACTCAAGCCCGGTCGCCTTACACAATTGGACAAGGGTAGCATAATTTACATTCTCCCATTTGAAATGAGTAGTTTGCGTAGTATTCCAATTGTCATAGTTCCAATCATGCCCCGTGGAACCAACCTGTTTTTCTTCAATTGCAAAGCCATTTCCTTGAAAGATATTATTACGCATCACAGAGTTATGAACTGGATTAATCATCTCCATCAAATTCGGGTTGGCCTGATTCGTCCAGCTTGTATTGTGATAGATGAGCACCCAGCCATCCGAGTTTCTATCCCACTTAATACTTCTTCCTGCAAAATTCGAGAAGGTTGAACGAATCACCCACACCGGTCCCATCGTAACGGGCGCAAGCGAAATACCAACCAGCATTGAATCGATTGTATTGTTCCTGAAACGGTGATTTACACAAGTACCTTCAGGCTCGAGGGCATCATCGGCGATGTGGTGAATATTGTTATTGTAAATATCGACATCGAATGCCACACCAGGATTATTCAACTCAGCTGATGAACTGGTGTAAATGCCGTTGAAATAATTATGAATGTGGTTGCCGCGCACAATTGTGCCAATGTGTCCCCTAAGGACAATAGCTGTAGCCTCCATGGCTGTTCCTTTGACAGCATTCCACGGCCACTCGTTCAAAGGCGGGTCATAAAACTCGTTGTATTCAATACGAGTATCGTTACCGCGATCTTCGCCGCCAGTCCATGAGACAAAGACGCCATTTTGCAAATTATGGATTTTGTTCTTACGCACCACGATATGTGAGGCATTGTTCAAACAAGCACCACACCCAAACTCCGTCCCATAAAAGCGCATTTCAAAGCCTTCGATCCAGATCCAATCACGACCATCTACATTGAAGGCACCGTTATACTCAGGGATTTGCCACGAATAATCTATCGGATCCTGCTGAATACGAATATATAGTCTCGCATTGACAGGGTCGTAATACCAACCTTCTTTCATCGAAACCTTGTTATGCCCTGAGCCTTCTATCAATCCATTAAGAGTATCGTACTGATAAAAACGCTGCTGATCACGCCCCAGATATTTAATGCCCCGATCAATCTTCGTAAACCAGATGTGAGCTCTTGACTCATAAGGTTTCCACACATCGGATGATGGCGATTTCGAACCATCGAGAATCGCGCCGCTGCCCTCTGCCTTGACCTGAATCCAATTTCCAGCAGTTCCCGAAGCTGGAAATGTAACCGCCTCATGATAAATGCCATTTGCAACCAACACCTGCGTTCCAGCGGAAGCGTGATTTACCGCTTCTTGAATTGTCGTGAATGGCGCAAGCAATGAACCATCTCCGCCTGGTTGGGCGCTGTCATCCACATGCAGCACAGAGGAGGGTGTAAATTGAAACTCATCAGGCTGAGTGATAAAAGTTCCAAAAATCTCAATTGCCCCATCTAAAACCTTAACCTCGTATGAAGTTGAAGGAGAAAGCCCAAACAAACTGCCAATCAAACGGCCGTCATCTATCCGCATGAGAGCATGACCTACACGCCAGTTACTTTCGCCGCTTTGACGATACTGCAATTGGGCAGTCTTCGGCAAATCTACGCCACTGACGACCACACCAGCAGTTTCAATATTTGGGTACAGATTTAATTGGCTGAATGAGGATGCAGATACCCGATTTACAGGTACAAATGCATACAATACAAGCACCGTGACCATGGCAAGCAGAGTCAAACGATGTGTCCATCGGGATATTCGAGATTGGGATTTCATCATAAAAAACCTACATACTAAAGCCTAAAAAACTCTTTGACTATATTAATATAGCACGGACATTGGATTTTTCAATTTTGAAACCATGACAAACAAAAAGTCCCCGAGTATGGAAACCCGGGGACTTTTTCTACAAATTATGTTCGTATTTATTTGCGATTGGTAACATTCAGCTGATAGCGAGATGCCTTGAAGTAGTCCTTTGCGAATTGGGCGGCATCTTCAGGGTCGTATGGCGCGCAGCTGAACACATCCAAATAGATGGCGCGGCTGGCATCCGCAAAATGAGCAGAGATCAGAGATGTCTCGATAAGCTGCGTCATGCTAAATCCCTGCACACGCGGCTCATCACCGAAGAAGACCACTTGTGTCTCTCCGTAGCGGCGCATCTTGATGCGGTCACACAGAATTTTCACAAATTCACGGATCGCATCTGCATTCTGCATGAGCGCCAGATCACAATCGTACAAATCAATGGAAGAAGACACGCCCCAATATTCTGTTGTATCTTCTGTAGTTATTTCACGTTCATTTTGTAAAACGTTCATCCGTATAACTCTTTTCTAAAAAACTCCGGCAAGGCAAAGGCTGCCTTGTGGACTTCGGGGTTTATATAATTATTCACGCCCGCAGGAAGCGGCGTTTTCAAGCCGTTTTCCCAAGGGGTGTTTGAGACGTACATGAAGCCAATTCCGCCGCCGGGGTAGGTTGGGATATTGGCATAGAAATACGCCGGATTCTTCGTCAACACTTTTG
>Ga0209066_10008402_pt1 | contig 10012 bp, 11 predicted proteins | sample All_14_2_FD_187198 | JGI IMG/M metagenome (GOLD analysis project Ga0209066, IMG submission 187198) | Freshwater microbial communities in response to fracking from Pennsylvania, USA - Allegheny Zone_MetaG_DW_15 (SPAdes) (version 2) ... | reverse complement strand
CGTTGACTTGGTCCTGCGTCAGTCGAAACTCCGGCGGTCTACCCATAGTGACACCTCCGGAGTGCCTCTTCGACGCGTTGAGCAAAAATCATGCCGACTTCGCGATCTCTTCAACGACCGGGACTATAATCATGCTATCGCACGGGGGAGCCAATGAACGTGGGGACCAAGCGGTTGTCGGCCGCCGCGATCGCCTCTCTGGAGGAGGCACTCTGCGCCATCTTCTGGTACAAACGCGATCTCCGTAAATTCCTCGTGAACTGCCTCAGCGACAAAAGCCTCGTCGCTCACGTCGACTGGGAAAACTTCAAGCGGCAAATCGTTTCCGACATCGTGGGGGAACTCTGCTCGGATCAGGACCGGCACCTGGGCGACCTCCGGCGTCTATTCCATGAGGTCTGTAAATTTAACGAGTTCAACCATCTCGAAAGGCTGGATGCCGGTGCGCAGAAGGCGAAGCGGGCTCGGGAAGCAGTCACGGCCTTGCGCGCATTGGTGGAGACCCGCGACGCCGCGACGAAGAAGGAGACTGACAGCACCGAGGAACGACGCAACCGCGAACAGGTCCGAATTGCGACGCTCTCGGCGGTCCGGACGCGCCTCGACGAGTTGAAGCGTAGATATTTTGAGCTCCTTTCCAGCGGTGAACCGCAGAAGAGGGGCTACGAACTGGAAAAGCTGCTCTACGAGATATTCGAGCTGTTCGACCTGGACCCCAAAGCCTCGTTTCGCAATACGGGAGAGCAGGTCGACGGAGCGTTCACATTTGACTCAACGGATTGGCTTTTCGAGGCCAAGTGGCACTCAGCGCAGGTCGGAGCCGCCGAGCTCGACGCCTTCGCCGCCAAGGTGCGGCGCAAGCTGGACAATACGCTCGGTTTGTTCTTGTCCATCAACGGATTCTCCGAAGAGGGCGTCTCGGCCCACTCTCAGAGCCGGCCTGTGGTAGTGCTGATGACCGGTGCCGACCTCATGGCCGTTCTTGAGGAGCGAGTCGACTTCGTGACGATGCTGAAGCGGAAGCGGCAGCATGCCGGTCGGACTGGTAGCGTCCTAATCCAGGTCCACCAGTTCGATGCGAACTGACCCTCCGGTTTCAAGTCAGCGCAAGTTGGAGCTGTCGAGGCTCGCTGAGAAGCGGTTCGCCATGGAGCAGCCGGCCGATCTGCTCGGCCATGGCCTTCGACAGGAGGGGAGGGACCGCGTTCCCGACCTGAAGGTACTGATTGGTCCTGCTCCCTTCGAAGACGTAGCAATCGTCGAAAGACTGAAGGCGCGCTCCCTCCCGAACAGTTAGGCCCCGGTTCTGCAAGGGGTGGACTGCCCTGGCCGACGATGGCTTCCGGAGGTTGCTCGTGATGGCCACCGCTGGCTTGGAGGAGGCTAATCGGGAGTAGGAGTTGTGGAAGCCGCTCCGAGGCTGGTATTCGTCTGGGATGCTGCGGCGGTTGCCCCCGTCGGGGATGAAGGAGATGGCCTTCACCAAGCCCGGGCTGTGCCTAGCCGCCTCATGGTTGTGAAGCTTTTTGGAGCCTTGCCGGCGCTGGCGCTGGTATTCGTTCCGCGCGGGGCCGTCGAATTCCGTCCGGCACTCCGCCGGCCCCAAGGCCGGGAGATCGCCGATCGCCTCCTCCACGGTGACGTATGGCCGCTGCGCCGTCGGTCCGTGTGTCGCGGGCGGGAAGACGAACTCCTCGACGCCTGGAGCCGTGGCCACGAACACCGCACGCCTCCTCAGTTGAGGGACGCCGTAGTCGGCCGAGAGCACCTGCCGCCAGGCCACCGAGAAGCCCAGAGCCTCGAGGGCGCCGACCAGGTTCTCACGCACTTTGCCGCCCTCCATGATGAGCAGCCCCGAGACGTTCTCCATCAACACGACGCTCGGACGGAGTTCGTCCGCCAGCCGCACGAACTGGAGGAACAGCTCGTTCCGAGGATCGTCGGCGTCGCGCTTGCCGAGCGTCGAGAAGCCCTGGCAGGGCGGCCCCCCGATCAGGACGTCCACCCTTCGGCGCCCCGTGGATCTCAGGATCTCGGCTCCCTTCAGCTCGCGCACGTCCGCCTCGCTGAAGACCGTCCCCGGGTGGTTGAACCGGTAGGTCCTGGCCGCGTCCTTCCAGTGGTCCATCGCGAAGGCCACGTCGAAGCCGGCCTGCACGAAGCCGGTGGACAGTCCTCCGGCGCCTGAGAAGAGGTCCACGACGACAGGTCTGCTCAAGGCACGCTCCTCCGGTTTCATCTCAAGTCTCGCATAGCCCAGATCGCTCGGCCCAGCAGCCTGACGTCCTCCCCCGCCAGCGGGATGGGCGGGTAGCCGGCCGCGTGGTTCTCTGGTACGAGCAGAATCCTGTCTCCCGACCGACGTACGGTCTTGATCGTGAACTTGCCGTCGATCGCGGCCACGAAGACCTTGCCCTCCCTCGGTTGGGTCTCCGTGGACCGCACCAGGAGGAAGTCTCCTTCCAGGATGCCGCGGTCGATCATGCTGTCGCCCCGCACCCTTACAGAGAACAGGCTTCCACGCTCCACTTCCGCTGCCAGATCGAGGTACTCGTCCACCATGGCCTCGGATTCCAAGGGAGGCCCGGCAGGCACGACGCCCAGCACGGGCACGCCCCGCTCTGGGCGATGCTCGTCCGAAAGCCGGACCTTCGTGCGGCGCCCGGGCACGGCCGGGACCAGGAATCCCTGCTTCCGTAGGGCGTGCAGATGCTGGTGGGCCGCTCTGGGACCGACTCCCATGTGGCCCGCGATTTCCCGGCACGTGGGAGCCTTCCCGGTGCCACGCACCTTCTCGCGGATGAACTCCAGTACGGCCCGCTGCTTGTCCGTCGGCCCCGAGCGTCTACGTGACATAGGATACTTATATCAACAATTTGTTGATATGTAAACCCGTGCGTCGGGGCCCTGGGTGGACTCCTTCACCGGAGGCCCGAGTAGGGGACGCTGTGGTCGGACCAGAAGAGAGCCGCTCGTGTACACCCGTTCTGAAAAGGAGCACGAGATCGTCGCGAAGTTCGTGGCGGAGTTCTTCACGCGAGCCGTGGAGGGGACACGGGACGAGGCGGACATGCAGGCCGTCCAAGCGATCCTGGATCAGGTGTCCGCCAAGTTCTCCAAGATGAAGTACGTCCTCGGGCTGGCGCTGGACTTCGTGGTCCTGGCCCAGCAACTGGAGGAGGCGGATCCGGACTTCCGGCGGCTGGAAGAAGGCGAGGGCGAGGAAGAGATCTTCGAGCGCTACCCGCGGATCGAAGCCCGTGGGGGCCGTGAGGCCAACACGCTGACCCTCTCCTACGGTGGGCGGAGCTTTGGCATCCGGCGGATCGAGAATCGGGTGGTCGAGGCGTTCCACGAGATGGGAAGGAGCAGCTTCCCCAGCGCATACGTCTACAGCACCGGGCAATGGCGCAAGTTCCTGAACCTGCTGACCCTGTCGTTCCGCTTGTCAGGCCCCGCACGACGGGCGGCCACGGAGGCGCTCTTTGACTTCGGGCTCGAGCGCCTCGGGAAGAACCTCTTCTACGTCCGTCCCCGCCGAACCAGGCTCTTCGACCACATACTGGCCGACTACAGGCGTGAGGCTACCGGGGAGAACGCGGGGCTCACTTTCCAGGCACTCATCTTCGGCTACATCTCTTCGGCCTACCAGCACCTGGAGATCGTGGCCGCGGGCGTGAGGACGGGTTCGGCCAGGCAGAAGCGGTTCGGCGACATGGACTGCTACCTGGGGCTGGATCTCGAGCTCGCGGTCGAGGCCAAGGACATGGTGATCGACGAGGACAAGTTCGGGCCCCAGCTCACTCAGTTCTGCCACAAGGCGAGGGAGTACGCCTTCCATGGCCTGGTCTTCGCACGCGACTTTGCGGGCGACACGCGGGAGCGTCTCAGGGCTTTCGACCTGGTGGGGTTCTCCGAGCAGGAGATGGTGGACGAGGTCCGGCGCTGGGACTGGGCCAAGCAGGAGCGTGCCGTCGCGGGAATGCTGCACTACCTCTCTCACGTGGAGCAAAACCCGAAGGCGGTCCATCGGCTGCTGGAGTTCATCCGGGAAAGGGATCCGAACCATCCGAGCCTGGACTTCCTGGAGACCTGAGGAGTGGCGGGACGGCGCCGGCGCAAGGCGCTCACCCGGTCGCAGATCATGGCGCGGGTGCGGAGGAGCGGGACGGAGCCCGAGCTCCTGCTGCGTCGGAAGCTCTGGTCCATGGGGCATCGCTACCGTCTCCGAATGAAGCTGCCGGGCTCTCCCGACCTGGTCTTCGTCTCCGCCCGGCTGGCGGTGTTCGTGGACGGCTGCTTCTGGCACGGGTGTCCCGTGCACCACACGCTGCCGGCGGCGAACCGGGGCTTCTGGCTGCGCAAGGTGACCAGGAACCAGGAGCGCGATCGCCGGGTGGACGAGGAGTTGGCAGCGCTGGGGTGGCGGGTCTTGCGGATCTGGGAGCACGAGGTGCGGGAGGCGGGGGCCCTCCAGGCCGCCGCGTCCCGCGTGGCGGAGAGTCTCCCGGTGCGCAGTTCTGCGGCGCCTTGAAGGCCGCGCGCGGCGCTTCAGCAGGTCCTAGGAGCGGCCCAGGGTTCATTAATCAAGATGTCCCCGTAGAAAAATATGCGGGGACATCTTGACTTCTTGCGGGGCATGGTTTATCGTGGCGTAAAGGCTTCGCGGGAGGTTGGAAATGGCACTCGACGTCCTTACGCTCAGCGTTCCGGTCCCATCCATTCAGGGAAACTTCGGGAAGAAGTTGCTGACGTTCCAGACCAACGTCTCCCCGATGAGCATCCCGCAACTTCTGGGGCACGACCCTCGTAGCAGCAACTGGAACCGGCTCCCCGAGGATTTGGCAAAGATCTATCGTCACATTCAACGGAAAACGGACAAGGCGAGGCGGACGGGGGCGTATCGCTACATTGAGCAGCGAATGAGCGAGAAAAGCCGTATGATCGGCGCCTTCCCGTCCATTTCGATTGGCTGCACGAAGCCGCTGAACTTCAAGCCCTACGCCGAGACAGGGAGTCCTCAGATCAAGAAGGCGGTGGGGGAGCTCGAATTCGACCTATCGGTCGACAACACGAGGATTCTCCTGGACGGCTTGAGCCGACTCACCGCAGCGTTGGATCTGGCCAACAGTGGCATCGAAGGCCGGACCTTGGTCGAGAGTTTGACGTTCCCGTTGACGATTTATGCTCCGTCTCTCGGCGCGGGAGAGTTGACGGTGGAGGAGTTGGGCCAACTGTTCCACGATTTCAACTTCCTGGCGGAACCGGTCAAGAAGGCGCAGGCGATCGACCTGGACCAGAGCGACATCTACATCACCCTCACCAATCAATTGGCCAAGCAACCGGTGATTCGGGACCATGGCGGGGTGGAGGCACGAGCAGCGAGTCTAGGCAAGAAGAGCACCGCCCTGGTGGTGAAGCCGGTGCTACTCCGCTTCGTGCAAGTCGCGTGCGAAGGGGGAGATGTCAGGCGTGCGCTGAGATCCGCACCCGCGGGGCAGCCCCGTCTGACTGATTCGACGTTCGACGCTCTCCTTAATCGTCTCACCGAGTTTCTCTCGGGAATCGCCGCCGGCATGGGTTCGCGCTTCAAGGATCGCAACAGCGTGCATTTTCTCGCACCAGCCTGGTACGCCCTTGGAAGAGTCTTCCATGAGCTGGAGTTCGAACTCGACGACTTCACGGAGGAACAAAAGAGCAAAGTGGTCGAGCGAATGGGCGCACTCGACTGGTCCCGTGGCAACCCGCTCTGGACGCCACTGCTGGAGTCCCGCGGCGGCTTGCAGGGCGCCGACTACGTCCTCACGACCCTGCGCCGGGAATCGGGACTGGACGGGCTGGCACACCGTCCAGAAGAACTGTAGAAGACTGGACGTAAGAAGGGAGAACCTGTCATAGCTGTTGTCACGAGGTCCTTGCCCGTCTTCGAGGCGCTGGAGCACGTGGCATCCATCGACCTTCGGATGGTGCGCCGGAAGCTCGCGGATCCCCAAGAGGGGAAGGGCTGGACCGAGGAGCAACTCGACGCCGTCGAGCGGGAGTACCGGCGCTTCCTGGCCCTGCATCAGACCCATCCTGACGCCGCCGTCGTTCCGTGCGGCGACGTGGACGCCATGTGGCACTACCACATCCTGGACACCGAAGCCTACGCTGTGGACTGTGAGAAGGCGTTCGGGCGCTTCCTCCATCACTTCCCGTATTTCGGGATGCGCGGCGACGACGACGCGATGGCGCTCGCCGACGCTTACGACTGGACGCTCTCCACCTACCGGGAGGTCTTCGGTGAGCCGGTGCCTCCGGGCGTATGGTTCGGTAAGAAGAAGCTGTCGGACCAAGTGCAAGCCGGTGAAGTGCAAGTGAGGCGGGTCTGACTCTTGAGCGCCGGTCGGGTCCGAGCGGACCTCGCGCCGGCGCTTCGTCATGATGGGGTCTGACTGGCATCGGAACGAAAACTGCCCGTTAGGGACTCGTCCGGCGCCTCCGCCACGCCCGGATCTCGGTGTCGGCGGCGGCGTCCGACTGCTCGGCGTAGAGCAGGGTCGACTGCAGGCTCCGGTGGCCCAGGCGTTTGCGGATCGTGGCCAGGCTGACCCCCCCGCGGACGAGCTCGGTGGCGTGGGCGTGCCGGAGCTGGTGGATGGTGCATGTCACGCCCGCGGCCCTGCAGTAGCGGGCCCACAGCGCCTGCACGGACTGGTACCTCAAGGGTCCGCCGCGGCCGTTGATCCGGGCTCGGAACAGCGGGCCGTGGCGCAGCCCCTCCTTCTTCACGAAGTCCCGGAGCATCCTGACCAGGCGCGGGTCGTCGAGCAGGATGGTCCGTCGCCGGTTGCCCTTGCCCAGCACGACCAGGCGCTCGTCGTCGGGCGCGAGGTCGAGGTCCTCCACGTGCGCCCCGAGGGCCTCTCCGACACGAAGACCGGTTTCGAAGATCAGGCGGAAGAGGAGCCGGTCCCGGCGGCGGTCGGGCGGGATCCTGCCCAGGATCCGCTCCACCTGTTCGCGAGGAAGGGCTCGTGCGCGGGGCGGGTTCCTCCGGACCCGCTCCACGCGATCCATGGGGTTGCCTGGCAGGAAATCGTTCCGGACGGCCCATCGCAGGAAGCTGGCCACGGCGGACTGGCGGCGGGCTCGCGTGGCGGGCTGCAGCTCGGCGTCGGCCGCGGCCAGCGCCCGGAGCGCTTCGCGTCCCACCTCCGCCAGAGGACCCGGATGGACGGCCGCCAGTCGCGCGAGGTCGGTCCGGTAGGCACGCACGGTCTGAGCTGAGCGGTTCGAGTGCCTCAGCTCCTCGAGGTACTCCTCGATCCGGTCCTGGAGCGCGTCGCCCACGGGCTTCCCTCCGGTCCTGTGATAACGGTCGGTTCCGGACTTCCCTCGAGGATCCTGGGAGCGGGCTCCGGAGGTGCCTGGGCGGGCATGTCTCCTGGGGGAACTGTTGTTCTCACAGGACCCGCCCTACGTGTCGCCCGGGGGCGGTCTCACAGCCGACGGGCCTCCTCCAGGAACAGTTCCACCGCGGAGACGGCTTCCTGGAGGAGCTCCAAGGGGTCCGCCCCGCGGGTCATCGCCAAGAACTGCGCGTAGCTCACGGGGCCATCCTTGCGCTGGCCCGGGAGATCGGGAGCGGAAGCGAACCTCGAAGCGAGGATCTCGAGCGCCCGACCGAAGAGGGTCTCGTCCGGGTGGTCGGCACGTCGGCGCGCGAACTCTCGCCCGGCGGCTCGAGGACCTCCGGGGGCCTGGATGAGGCACCAGACGAGGTCGTAGGCGTCCTTCCGCTCCATCCGGTCATCGTAGGCCAGGGCCTTGAGGATCAGGAACGGGGTCAGGTTCGCGACCCGGATCGTCTCGGTGGCGGCCCCGCGCTCTTCCAGCAGGTCCGCCTGCACCTGGATCTCCAGGTGGTCCTCGACGACCAGGTGGGCGCCCGGGATCTGGAGCGCCGAGAGCCGCTTCTCCACTGGGACGGCGCGTCCGGAGGGTGCGCCCGGGGCCTTGCACAGGAAGTCGACCACCACCCGCTGGCCCGGGGTCACCTCCCGGATCCAGGAGAAGTGGCGGGCCTGGCCCTGCGGGTTGGCGGAGCGCACGAAGCCGAGCTGCTTCAGGTTGCGCTCCAGGGACCGGTAGGCGTCGGTGTCCGCCAGTTCGTCGAGGTCCAGCACGAGGTCGATGTCCTGGGTCCCGGCGTGCTCCTCCTCCGCCTCGGGATCGCGCGGCAGGTAGCGGGGCACGAGCCCGCCCGCGAGGTACATGCCCCGCTTCCAGGGGCCGCAGCCACGCAGGAGCGTGATCAGCGTTCGTTCGCAGAGCAACGCCTGCTCCGCAGGGTAGTCCTCGGCCCGTTGCGGCTTGGCGTCCTCAATACCCAAGGCAGACCTCCCGAAGATGAGCAGCCTGCTCGCGGCCCCGGCGAGGCCAGGCGTGGAGGTCCAGGTACAGTTGGACGGGACTGGCGACCCAGGCCTCCCCGATCCGCTCCCGATACATGAGCGGTGCACTGTCCGGGACCTCGATCAGGAGGAGGTTCCCTCCTCCCTCCACGGGGCGGAAGTCGCTTCCATCCGCCAGAGGGCCCCAGTCGAGGCCCGGGAGGACCAGGGCGGCGACGTAGCGCGAGACGGTGGAGAACGGAGCTCGGCGGGCGCCGCCCGACTCCAGGGTCAAGGCGTAATCGGCGCGGGATGCCTCCAGGAACTGGAGGGCGGACCGCTCGATCCTGGCTGCGGAGGGGGCCGGGGTGTGGAAACGGTGGAGGACACGGTCGCGCAAGGTGTGGCACGCGGCCCAAGCGTCCAGGAGTTCACCGGGGCGCTGCAGCCGGAACGGGGCGCCATGGCCCTCCCCTTCTCCGCCCCCCCAGAGATTGCGCTCCAGGAGGCCCAGGACGCGCGAGACCGTCGCCTTGGAGACACCGGCGGCGCGGGCCAGGTCCGTTCCCTTCCAGGATCGACCCGTCTCGTTCATGAGCGTGTGGAGGACCCGGGAACTGGCGCCCCGGAAGAGCTCCCGGCCCCGCCGGTCCCCGACCTGGGGAGCGGGACGGTCCACCAGGTAGACTCCCCAGGGAAGCGGGAGGAAGAGGCTTCCTCCCGAGTCCCAATAAGCGATCCCCCTCTCCTGCAGCAGCTTCCTGGCTCCGGGCGAGAGGGAGGGCGCGCCGACGAGGGCTCGGGTTTCCTCGTCCTTCGCCTTGCGCCCCGAGTCGAGGTGCGCCGCGGCGTTGCGGACATCCCGCGGATATCCCTGGGTGAGGACCTTGACTTGAAGACCAACCGACTGGCCGTGGCGCCGCAGCCGGAGGTCCGCACCTCCCTCCGGGTCGCCTGCCGCGAGCTCGAGGGAGTCAAGCCCGGGCAGGCTCCCCAGGATCTCGCGGAGCACCCCCATGAGGTGGTCGCGGTGGCGACTCATGTTTCGAGTATATCGCAAGTTTCCTGTTCTGGAAACATAGGCATAAGTTGAAACATAGTGAAGGGAGATCTCCCGACCTGGACTCAGGGAGTTGACTGGTTTCCTTCTGCCCTGTTAAATTGGATTAGGATACTTGTTGTACGTGGTTGGAGTCACGATGTCAAAGGCCTTCTACAGTCCTGCCGAGGTGGCCGAGGTGCTGAACCTGCACGAAGTCACGGTCCTGCGCCTGCTACGCGAGGGGAAGATGCCGGCGGGGAAGGTCGGGCGGCAGTGGCGTGTCTCCCATGCCGCCCTCGAGGAGATGTTGGGAGCACGCATCGACGCCAAGCGGCAGCCGCCCGAGCTGCCCGCTCCTCCGCCGGAGGGGAGCGCCCGGGAGGTGCTGGAGGCCGCCGAGCGGCTCCAGCGGGCCGTGCGCCAAGGCCCTGCACCGCACCTGCGCCCCGAGGAGCTGCGAGAGCTGCGGTGGGCACAGCGCATCCTCCGGGACGTGGAAGTGGAGCTGCTCGAGCAGGAGGACGTGGCGGATGGCCGACGGGACTGAGCGCGCACTTCGGGACCTCCTGCTGGGCTCGGTAGGGGCTGAGCACAT
>Ga0209066_10008400_pt1 | contig 10013 bp, 9 predicted proteins | sample All_14_2_FD_187198 | JGI IMG/M metagenome (GOLD analysis project Ga0209066, IMG submission 187198) | Freshwater microbial communities in response to fracking from Pennsylvania, USA - Allegheny Zone_MetaG_DW_15 (SPAdes) (version 2) ... | reverse complement strand
CCGCAGAACGGCGCCTGAACCCGGGCCGCTCAGTCCGGCAAACCGAGCAGCAGCTGCCGCACCGGCGTCGGCAGGCCCACGTCCGGCAACTGAGCCGCCGGTACCCAGCGCCCCGCCGTGGAACCGGCCGCAGGCGCGCCGGGCCAGGCCTGCGCGTCCGGCACATCCAGCAGCAGCGGGTGCAGCCGCAGTTCTCGGTGGGTCAGGCTGTGCGGCACCGCCGCCAGGGGCTGCAGCCGGCCGTGCCAGTGTGGCCCCAGCTGCGCCAGCGCAGCGGCTTCGGCATCGAACACCGGCACGCTGTGCAGCCCCGCCCAGATCCCGGTTCCCGGCCGGCGTTCCAGCCAGAAGGCCAGATCACCCGTGCCGTGCCCGGCGCGCAGCACCAGCAGCCACCAGCTTTCGTGCCGGCGCGCCACGCGGCGGCTGCGCACCGGGTAGCGGTCCTGCGTTCCGCTGGCCTGGGCCTGGCAGAGCGATTGCACCGGACAGGCCTCGCAGCGTGGCCGCGTGCGCGTGCAGAGCGTGGCGCCGAGGTCCATCAGGCCCTGGGTGTAGGCCACCATGTCCTCGTGCGCAGGCGCCTCGGGCAGCAGCTGCTGGGCCTGCTGCCAGAGCTCTCGCTGGGCAGCCACCTGCGACAGATCGCCCTCGAAAGCCAGCAGCCGGCCCAGCACGCGCCGCACATTGCCGTCGAGGATGGAGATGCGCTCCCCGAAACAGAAGGCCGCGATGGCCGCAGCGGTGGAAGCACCGATGCCGGGCAGCGTCTGCAGAGCGGCCGACGTGGCGGGAAACACGCCGCCGTGCTGCTGCACCACGGCCTGCGCACAGCGGTGCAGGTTGCGCGCCCGGCTGTAGTAGCCCAGCCCGCTCCAGAGCGCCAGCACCTCGTCGGCCGATGCGGTGGCCAGACTGGCGACATCCGGAAAGCGCGCCAGGAAGCGCGGGTAGTAGTCCAGCACCGTGCTCACCTGGGTCTGCTGCAGCATGACCTCCGACAACCACACGCGGTAGGGATCGTGGGTGCGCTGCCAGGGCAGGTCGTGCCGGCCGGCCTGGCGCTGCCAGGCGATCAGGCGGGGAGCGAAATCCGGGACAGCGGCGCGGCGGGCGCCGGCGGGCGCCGGACTCATGCCACCACGGCGGGTTCGTTCTCCTGACCCATCATCGGCGCCTCCAGCAGGTCGGCGGTGAGTTCGGTGAGCTTGGCGTCGGCCAGGTTCAGCGCCGCCTGCCGGCCCTGCAGTTCGCGGATGCGCTCGTCCAGGCCCCCGGCGGCCTGCTGGATGCGCGAGACGGCCTCGATGCGGCGACCGAAGTTGCGGCGGCGCTCACGCAACTGCGCATCCAGTTGCGCGGCGGCCGACTTGTTCCATAGCTCGACCTCGTTGACCGCGGTCTCGTAGACCACGCGCAGCCGGCTCATGAGCGCGCGCGCCAGCCGCTCGGCAAACTCCGGCTGGGCCAGGCGCAGGGCGTTGCCCAGGCTCAGGTACTGCAGGTGGCTCTGCTCGATCAGACTCAGGTCCCGGGTGTAGTGCGAGAGCTGCGGCACCGACGGCGCCTGCAGGGAAAAGCCGTATTCGGCGTTGAGCCCCTTGAAGCTGCCCTCGAGCATGGACTGGATGTCGCCCACCAGCTTGTCGGCCCGGGCCAGGTCGGCACGCAGACGGTCGAAGGTGTGTCCGTAGGCCCGCTTGACGCCCAGCTTGATGCCGGGCTGGCGCAGCACGCGCGACAGCTCGGAAATCTCGGTCTTCAGGTGGGTCGAGCTCAGCAGCGCGAACAGATCTTTGAGCAGGCGCAGGTGCACCGAGCGGACCGCCTGGATCTTGGCGCCGCTGGCGTCGAAATCGGCCTGCTCCTGCTCGATGCGCAGCCGCATCTGCTTGATCACGCCGGCGTTCTTGCCGCGCAGGCCTTCGAGCTCCTGGATCTGCTCGACCAGGTCGCGCGAGCGGCTGTGCACCAGGCTGGCGGTTTCCTGGCGCAGGGCCAGCATGCCCGCCGCCACCGAGGCCGCCAGGATCTTGCGGCGTCGCCCCAGCAGCCCCTGGCCGAGAGCGGCCTCGAGTTCGGGCAGGTTGCTTGCCTGCAGCAGCTGGGCATCCCGGTTGACCTTGGCCAGCAGGCCCTTCTGGGCCGACACGGCCAGCACCTGGCGCGGTGAGAGGCCCAGGATGTCGGCCGAGTCGGTGCGCTGTGAGGCAATCTGCAACTGCACCTGTTCGGGCGAACTCAGCGCGTCCCACAGGGTGTCGATCTTGTTGAGCACCACCAGGCGCGCCTCCTGGCTGTCTCCCAGACCCGCCAGGTGCTGGCGCCAGATGGTCAGGTCCGACTTGGTGACGCCGGCATCGGCCGCCAGGATGAACACCACCGCCTGCGCCTGCGGCAGCAGGCTGACGGTCAGTTCCGGCTCGGCGCCAATGGCGTTCAGACCCGGCGTGTCAAGGATGACCAGCCCCTGCTTGAGCAGCGGATGCGCCATGTTGATCAGGGCGTGGCGCCACTTGGGCACCTCGATCAGGCCGTCCGTTCCGACCAGCGGGTTGTCGTCGGGCGTTTCGTCATTCCAGAAGCCCAGCGCAGCCGCTTCGTCCCGGCTGACGCGCCGCACCTCGGACACCTTCTGGATGGCGCGCGCCAGCTGCTGCGGATCGTTGACGTCCAGGTCCACCCGCTCCCATTTGTTGGGGGCGTTGCGCCAGTCCTGCAGCGACTGCGGCTGCAGCCGTGTCTCGATCGGCAGCAGGCGCAGGCAAGGCGGGACATCGGCGTCGTAGCCCAGTTCGGTCGGGCACATCGTGGTGCGGCCGGCGCTGGCGGGCATGATGCGCCGGCCGTAACCGGCGAAGAACATCGCATTGATGAGTTCGGACTTGCCGCGCGAGAACTCGGCCACGAAGGCCACCATGATCTTGTCGTTGCGGACCTGGGTCTGCAGCTGCTCCAGCCGCTCGCGCACCCCGGCCTCCATCAGGTCCTGGTCGGACAGCCACTCGGCCAGCGCCTTGAGCCGCTGGGCAAACTGGCGGCGCCACACGCCGTGCTCGTCGAAATCCTGATTGAAGCTCATGGACCTGGGGAAATGCAATCCGGTCAATATAGCATCGGCCCCTGTCCGCCTGCCGCCAATTCAGGCCTTCTGGCAGTTCGGGCAGTAGAAGGTGGAGCGCTGCCCCTGCCGGATCGACCGGACCGGCGTGCCGCAGACCCGGCACGGCAGCCCGGCGCGGTCATACACCATGGCATCAAGCTGGAAATAGCCACTCTCGCCCCGGGCACTGGAGAAGTCGCGCAAGGTGCTGCCACCCAGTGCCAAGGCCTTGCGCAGCACCTCGACGATGGCCGCGTGCAAGCGCTGTGCCCGCGGCCGGCTGATGCGGTCGGCACGCAGGGTGGGCCGGATGCCGGCACGAAACAGCGCCTCGGAGGCATAGATGTTGCCCACCCCCACCACGATGTCACCGGCCAGCAGCACCTGCTTGATGCTGGCTCGGCGCAGCCTGAGCGCCTGGTGAAATGCCAGCGGATCAAAACCCGGCCCCAGCGGTTCCACGCCCAGCCCGCCCAGCAGCTTGACCGCGCGAGGGTCGTCCAGTCCATTGGCGAACACCACCGCACCGAACCGCCGCGGGTCGTGCAGGCGAAGCTGCCCATGTCCGGTGACCAGGTCGAAATGGTCGTGTGCGCCCGCAGGTGGCAGGTCACCTTCAAAACGCAGGCTGCCCGACATGCCCAGGTGCAGCAGCAAGCACCCGGCATCCAGCTGCAGCAGCAGGTACTTGCCACGCCGCTCCACCGACCGGACCACCCGGCCGACGAGCGATTCCGGCGCGCAACCCAGCGGCCAGCGAAGGGGTTTTCCTAGCCGGACCGCCTCGATGCGGGCGCCGGCAATCCGGTCGGCGAAACTCAGGCGCGTGACTTCGACTTCGGGCAACTCGGGCATGCAGGCCCCAAAAAAAGAAGGGAGGAGACGGAACGTCGCAACACCGCAGGCATCAGACCGGGTCTGCACATCGTTCCATTATCATGACCCAATGACTACCCTGCACGGACTCTGGCAGCGGGCCTTGCCCCGGAACCGGGCTGTCCGCCCGATCGGGCGGCACCTGCTGCCGCTGACACTGGCCCTGAGCGGCGCGGTGGCGCTGTCCCAGACACCGCCCCAGGCAACGCCTGCGGCCACGGCACCGGTCGAAGCCGTGAACAACTCGGCGCTGGACGCGCCCCTTTTCTACCAGCTGCTGCTGGGGGAAATCAACAACATCGGCGGCGACCCGGGCGCAGGCTACTCCCTGATCCTGGACGCGGCGCGCAAGCAGCGCAGTGCCCAGTTGTACCGCCGCTCGGTCGAGATCGCACTGCAGGCCCGCTCCGGCGAGGCGGCACTCGGTGCGGCACGCGCCTGGTCGGCCGACCTGAGCGACAGCCCTGAGCCCGATCGCTTCGTGCTCCAGATCCTGCTGGCGCTCAACCGCGTGGGCGAAACCGGCCCGGTGCTCAAGACCCTGATCGAACGCACGCCGGTGACCGAGCGTGCTGACGCCATCCACGCCATTCCGCAGATCTACGGCCGGGTGGAAGACAAGGCGCGCGCCGCCGCGGTGGTGCGCGAGGCGCTCGCCCCGTCCCTGCGCCAGCCGGTCCTCGCCGCCGCCGCCTGGACGACGCTCGGGCGCATGGACATCGCGCTGGACAAACTGCCCGCCGCGCTGGAGGCAGCCCGCAGCGGTCACGCCGCCGACCCGCGCTCTCCCTACCCCGCCCTGCTGGCGCTGGAACTGATGGAGCGCGGCCTGCCCGAGGCCGAACGCCTGGTGCAACAGCACCTGCAGACGCCATCGGCCAGCACCCCCGATCTGGTCACGCTGCCGTATGCGCGCGTGCTGCTCGATCTGCAGCGGCAGGCCGAGGCGCGCACCCAGCTCGAAACCCTGACCCGCAGCCAGCCCGAGCTGCCGGAGCCCTGGCTGCTGCTGGCCACGCTGCAGGCCCAGGAAAACCGCCTGCCCGAAGCCACCAGCTCGATCGAGCGCTACATGGCGCTGGCTCGCCAGAGCGGCAACGAACGCGCCGCCCGGGGACTGACCCAGGCCTACCTGCTGATGGCCCAGATCGCCGAGAAACAGCAGGACTTCGTCGCCGCCAACGCCTGGCTGGACCGCATCGAGAACGCCGACGACATCATGGCGGCACAGATGCGGCGCGCCTCGCTGCTGGCGCGCCAGGGCCAGATGGCACAGGCGCGCGCCCTGTTGCGCGCCCAACCCGAGCGGCGGCCGGAAGACGCGCGGCTGAAGTACGCTGCCGAGGCCCAGTTGCTGCGCGACTTCAAGCAGTGGCAGCAGGCCTTCGAGGTCTATGCCGAAGCAGCGGAGCGCTTCCCGCAGGACAGCGAACTGCTCTACGACCAGGCCATGATGGCCGAGAAGGTCGGCCGTCCCGACGAGATGGAGCGCCTGCTGCGCCGCCTCATTGCCGCCAAGCCCGACCACCACCACGCCTACAACGCACTGGGCTATTCGCTGGCCGACCGCGGCCAGCGCCTGCCCGAGGCCAAGCAGCTGATCGAGAAAGCCGTGGAGCTGGCGCCCGGCGACGCCTACATCCAGGACAGCCTGGGCTGGGTCGAGTTCCGACTGGGCAACACCGCGCGGGCGCTGGACATCCTGCGCGCGGCCTATGGCCAGCGGCCCGACGCCGAGATCGCCGCCCACCTGGGCGAGGTGCTCTGGGTCAGCGGCCAGCGCGAACAGGCCCTGAAAATCTGGCGCGAAGGCCTGCTGCTGGCCAGCGACAACGAGACGCTGCGCGAGGTGCTCAAGCGCCTGAACATCCAGCCATGAGCCCGGGCCGACGCCTCTGGCTGGCGGCGCCGCTGGTCTTGCTGCTGGGCGCCTGCGCCACGCCGCTGCCCCCTCCGGTGGCCGGCCAGGAGCGCTGGAGTGGCCGGCTGGCCCTGCAGGTCGAAAGCGACCCGCCCCGCAGTTACTCGGCCGGCTTCGAACTGCTGGGCTCCCCGCAGGCCGGGGAACTGCAGCTGACTTCGCCGCTGGGCCAGACCCTGGCCAGCGTGCGCTGGTCGCCGCAGGGCGCCGAACTGCTGCAAGGCCAGCAGCGCCTGCAGCGCGCCAGCCTGGACGAGCTCACCACCGAACTCACCGGCACCGCCCTGCCGGTGGCGGCGCTGTTTGCCTGGCTGCGCGGCCAGGATGCCGCCGCCGGCGGCTGGGTGGCCGATCTTTCGCGCCAGGCCGATGGCCGCCTGAGCGCCCGCCGCGAACAGCCCCTGCCACAGGCCCAACTGCGCATCGTCTTCCAGCCATGAACCCCAGTCCCCTTGCGGGCGATGCCAGCCGCTGGCTGGATCTGCCCGCACCCGCCAAGCTCAACCTGTTCCTGCACATCACCGGCCGGCGGCCCGACGGCTACCACCTGTTGCAGTCGGTGTTCATGCTGATCGACTGGTGCGACCGCATCGACCTCGAGCCCCGGCCGGATGGCCGGCTCAGCCGCGAGGACGCCGAAGGCGGCCCGCTGCCGGCCGAAGACCTCTGCCTGCGCGCCGCCCGGGCCCTGCAGCAGGCCACCGGCTGCACCCGCGGGGCGCACATCCGGCTGCGCAAGCGCCTGCCCGCCGAGGCCGGACTGGGTGGCGGATCGTCCGACGCCGCCACCTGCCTGCTGGCCCTCAACCGCCTCTGGGACCTGAACCTGCGACGCGCCGAGCTGACGACCATCGGCCTGCGGCTGGGGGCCGATGTGCCCTTTTTCATTGGCGGCCGCAACGCCTGGGTGGAAGGTGTGGGCGAGCTCATCACGCCGGTTTCGCTGCCACCGGCTCGCTTTGTGGTGCTCAAACCGCCGACCGGCGCCTCGACGCAACGCATTTTTGCGTCACCGGAACTCAAGCGCGACACAAAAACTGCTATACTCCAAGGCTTTGCTGCAAACGACAGCGCCGGATCGCCGGCCCTTGACCTGCAAAAACTGCAAGTCTTCGGTCACAACGATCTGCAGCCCGTGGCTCAGGCCCTGTGCCCTGAAGTCGGTGAAGGCCTGAAATGGCTGGCCGACCAGGGGCTGCAAGGCCGGATGACCGGTTCGGGCACTGCGGTGTTCGCGCAGCTGCCGTCAGGCCAGGCTCTGGTACCGGCCCCGCTGGGGTGGACCGTGCAGGCATGCGGCAACATGGATGTTCATCCATTGTTCGACTGGTGTTCCGATTAGAATGTCGGATGTCCACCAGCCCGTGCAGCGAATGGACATCCAGCGACAAGTTTCGGTGGCGGGCCGGGCGCGAAAGCAAACGATCCGTCACCTGCGTAGGGGAGTCGCCAAGTTGGTAAAGGCACCGGATTTTGATTCCGGCATGCGAGGGTTCGAGTCCTTCCTCCCCTGCCAAACCGTTTGATCCAAACCACCAGAAAGAAGGCCGCGAAACACTGCGTTGAGCGGCCTCTTTTTCGTTGTCGAAGCCGGAAACACCATGCAAGCCGTCAACTCGCCCAACGCTCAAGCGCCGGATTTCATGATCTTCACCGGCAACGCCAACCCCGTGCTGGCCGCCGAGATCGCCCAGCACCTGAACACCCAGCTGGGTTCGGCCAATGTCGGCCGTTTCTCCGACGGCGAGGTGACGGTCGAAATCACCCAGAACGTGCGCGCCCGCCACGTGTTCGTGATCCAGTCCACCTGCGCGCCGACCAACGACAACCTGATGGAACTGCTCATCATGGTCGACGCCCTCAAGCGCGCGTCGGCCGAGCGCATTTCCGCCGTCATCCCCTACTTCGGCTACGCCCGCCAGGACCGCCGCCCGCGCTCCAGCCGCGTGCCGATCTCGGCCAAGGTGGTGGCCAACATGCTGCAGACCGTGGGCGTGAGCCGCGTCCTGACCATGGACCTGCACGCCGACCAGATCCAGGGCTTCTTCGACATTCCGGTCGACAACATCTACGCCTCGCCGGTGCTGCTGGGTGATCTGCGCACCAAGAACTACGAAGACCTGCTGGTGGTCTCGCCCGACGTGGGTGGCGTGGTGCGTGCCCGCGCGCTGGCCAAGCAGCTGGGCTGCGACATGGCCATCATCGACAAGCGCCGCCCGCGCGCCAACGTGTCGGAAGTCATGCACGTCATCGGCGACATTGAAGGCCGCAACTGCGTCATCATGGACGACATGATCGACACCGCCGGCACGCTGGTCAAAGCGGCCGAGGTGCTCAAGGAGCGCGGCGCCAAGCACGTCTACGCCTACTGCACGCACGCCATCTTCTCCGGTCCCGCCATCGACCGCATCGCCAAGGGTTCGGCCCTGGACGAGGTGGTGGTCACCAACACCATTCCCCTGTCGCAGTCCGCCCAGGCCTGCGGCAAGATCCGCCAGCTCTCCGTGGCACCGCTGATGGCCGAAACCATCGCACGCATTGCCTCCGGCGAGTCGGTCATGAGTTTGTTTGCCGATCAGGACAACCTCTTCTGAGGACCTGACAGCAACAAAAAGCGGGCGGCCCAGCACACTGAAGCGGGCTGCCTTTATCAACCCGAGGCGTTCTGGTCGCGGAACCCCTCAACAGGAGTCAGTCATGCAATTCGTCGCTTTTGAGCGCGCCAAGCAGGGTACGGGTGCGAGCCGCCGTCTGCGCAACACCGGTCGCACGCCCGGTATCGTCTTCGGTGGTACCGCCACCCCCGCCACGATCGAACTCGATCACAACGCCCTGTGGCACGCCCTGCGCAAGGAAGCCTTCCACGCCTCCATCCTCGACATGGAACTCAATGGCAAGGTCGAGAAGGTCCTGCTGCGCGATGTGCAGTACCACCCGTTCAAGCCCCTGGTCCTGCACGTGGACTTCCAGCGTGTGGACGAGAAGACCCGCCTGCACAAGAAGGTGCCGCTGCACTTCGTGGGTGCCGAGAACTCGCCGGCCGTCAAGAACGACAAGTGCCTGGTCAACCACGTGATGACCGACATCGAGATCGAATGCCTGGCCATGCAGCTGCCCGAGTTCATCGAAGTGGACCTGAGCGCCGTCGAAAAGGGCGCCACGCTGCACACCGGTGACCTCAAGCTGCCCAAGGGCGTGAAGATCGTCACCCATGGCCGCAAGGACATGACCATCGCCACCGTCGTCGAGCCGGTGGAAGAAGTGGTGGCCGCTCCGGTGGCCGCTGCTGCTGACGACAAGAAGAAGGGCAAGGGCAAGAAGTAATTCTTGTGCGCTTCTCCCGAAGGCCCGCTGCAAGCGGGCCTTTTTCATGCCTGTGCGTCTTTGATAATGCCGACCATGATCAAGCTGATTGCCGGCCTGGGCAACCCAGGCCCCGAATACGAACACACGCGCCACAACGCCGGGTTCTGGTTCGTGGACGAGGCGGCACGTCTGCTCAGGACAACGCTGCAGATGGAGCGGGGCCACTTCGGGCTGGTGGCGCGCGCGAACCTGGGCGGCCAGAGCGTCTGGCTGGTGGAGCCGCAGACCTACATGAACCGCTCCGGACAGTCGGTGGCCTCGCTGGCGCGCTTCTTCAAGATCGCGCCCGAAGAGGTGCTGGTGGTGCACGACGAGCTGGACCTGCCGCCGGGCGAGGCCAAGCTCAAGAAAGGCGGCGGGCACGCGGGCCACAACGGACTGCGCGACATTCACGCCCAGCTGGGCAGCACCGACTACTGGCGCCTGCGCATCGGCATCGGTCACCCCGGCAACAAGAACGAGGTGGCCAACTGGGTGCTCAAGAAACCTTCCCCTGATGACCGCATCGCCATTGAACAGACGCTGGACCGGTGCCTGAAGGCCCTGCCGCAGCTCATCGCCGGGGAAATGGACAAGGCCACGGCCCTGATCCACACCAGCAAGCCGCCACGGCCGAAACCGCCACGCCCACCGCGCACGGATGCGCCCGCAGGCGCCCCGGATCAGCCGGCCGAAGGCGGCAGCACCACCGGACCGGCAGAGGCCAGCGACTGACCGGCCGCCTGCAGACGCTGGTACTTCTGCCAC
>Ga0209066_10008399_pt1 | contig 10013 bp, 10 predicted proteins | sample All_14_2_FD_187198 | JGI IMG/M metagenome (GOLD analysis project Ga0209066, IMG submission 187198) | Freshwater microbial communities in response to fracking from Pennsylvania, USA - Allegheny Zone_MetaG_DW_15 (SPAdes) (version 2) ... | reverse complement strand
TCTTCAGCGAATCCAGCAAGCCGCCTTGCTGCAAGGCCGCAGCAGCATCACCGCCAGCCAAAAGTTGATCCAGCAAATCAGACGGGATCACAGGTTCTTTGCGTCGAGACATAGTGGGACTCCTTCTCACCCATTATGCCCGCCCACACACGAAATTCCTGACAGTCCCCCTTGCGACGATTATCCGGCGCTCTGCGGCCGCCACGTATACTGCGGGTTGCGCCAGTCGATCCCCTCCAGCAGGCAGGCTAGCTGCGAGGGGGTCAGCGACACTGTTCCCTCCGCTGCCGATGGCCATACGAACCGGCCCTTCTCGAGGCGCTTGGCGTAGAGCGACATGCCGATCCCGTCGTGCCAGATGATCTTGATCAGCGAGCCAGCGCGGCCGCGGAACACGAACAGATCGCCGCCATGCGGATTACGCTTGAGGCCTTGCTGCACCAGCAGCGCCAGGCCCTGCATGCCCTTCCTCATATCCGTGTGGCCGAGCGCGATCCACACCCGCGCGCCGGAAGGGATCATCGCAAGCCCTTCAGCGCCGCTGTCACCAGCGCCGGTGATGCCGCGGCGAAAATGGTGAGCCGCCTGCCGCGCGGCAGGTCGATGATCAGCGCTGGGCGTTCGGCAGCGCTATCCGACACCGCCTCCCCGTCGATCAGCGCTTCGGCGAATACCGGCGCTGGCAATACCTCGGGCGCCTCGGCCTCCTGCGCCGCGCCCGCATCGAGCAACTTGCGCCGCCAGGTGTAGATCAGTGCCGAAGAAATATCGTGACGCCGGCACACCTCGGCAACGCAAGCGCCCGGCGCGAATGCCTCGGACAGGATCTGCAGCCGCTCTTCCTCGCTCCACCGGCGCCGCCGCTCCGGCCCCGAAAATACCGTCACCTGACCCATCAACCACTCCTAAGCACGCTCACAAGAGCACGCTAAAGAGCGCTCACCACCTACCCACGCAAGGCGGCCCCCGCCGGATGGATACGATACGTGCAGCGGCAGGAGCGTGATGTCCGGCCGCTGCCGCAGGACCAGTTCGGCGTCACTCGGGAAAAAGTCTCCGCCTCGATGGACTCTGAGTAACCGCTCCTCAGGCGTGGCTGTATGCCAAACCAACACTTCACTGCTTGGCGGTAGTCGCTCGGCCAGCCCGGCAATGATCTCGGCTCGGGTGTGGGTCGGATCGAAGAACATGCGGTGAAGATCGAACCGAGCGCCGATTTCGCCCGAACGGGTCACGGTGAACAGCGCAAGCGAGCTGATCAGGGAACGCGGTTGATGTTCCGGCCGTGTGCGGATGATGACAAGCGCAGACAGGATGTTCGGATGACGAGAGTGGGACATGGGTTGCCTCATCGTTCGAGGGTCTGAAAAGACAGGGCGAACACAAGACAGGCGGCGCTCCGTCAGGAGCACCGCCTGCTACCAGTGCGTTCGCGTCAGGGTAGATGAAGGGAGGCAAAACCCCGCGTGAGGTTCTGGCCGTCCCCTGCGTTCACTCAGGTGCCAGCATCAGCTGTAGCAGACGCTCGGTAAGCGTCTGTGCGCTGCTTTTGAGCACAAGCTCGGCCCAATCGGCCCACCGATCGAGCCGCAGCGTTAGCCACGCGAACATGCGGTCGCGAGCAGCGTCATTCGCGAACTCCATCGACCAGATGACGCGCGTGAACGGCATGGGTCGGCCTAGCGCAAGGCCGACCAGCTTGATGCCCGGGGAACTCACCACCTTCTCGCGGATGAAACGGAAACGCAGGTTATCGCGCGCGAACGCCTCCTGCGCACCAAACACCCGTTCGCGTTCCTCGGGGCCGATCGAGGTGTCGTCCGGATGCACGCGGGGCATATCCGCGACCCCGACCGGGATCGCCGGCATATCCGGCGCCTGGGTGAGTTCAAGCATGTGCAGCACCGCCCTTCCCTCAACCGTGAGCATTCCGCGGTCAGTCAGGCGCTCGCTTTCGCATTGCATCAGGAAGTGGCGTGCGACGTCCCGCTTTCCGTCGAAAACCTCGATCGCCAGCTCCTCGATGCCCGCACCGCGTCGCTCAATGGCGCAAAACGCAGCAAGCATGCGCCGCATGGAATGTTCAAGGAACGAGGGATTGAACGGCTCCAGGCCAAGCCTGTGGGTGTAGAAGTAGTCGTGCAAGCTCGGCCACACCCGGCCCTCCTCGTCCCTGACTTCGCGGTAGTGGGGCTCGTGCTGCAGCCAGTAGCCCCACGGCAGCGATGGCTCGCGCCAGTAGTCGTAGTTAGGCCTGCTCATCGGCGCCTCCCTTGCCGGGCAACAGCGGGTTCTGGCGCGGTGGGGCAGCTGAGAAGATGTTGCCGGGAGGCTGCCGGTTCTGGCCGCGGCCGGCGCGAACGGGAGCGCCAGCGTCCACGCCTGGAGCGGTGTCCCGCTTTTGGCGTTTGCGAGCCTGTGGTGACGCAAGGCTCTCCGGTGGAGGCGGAGCGACCGCTAGCGGCTCATTCGCCTTGGTGAGGGCATGCAGTTGACCAGCCAGGCCCACGACCTCGGTAAACACGTAACTGAGGTCGCGATAGACGGGTGCCTCGGCACCCATATGGTTGACTTGCTGTTCGAGCGGCTCAAGGTCGCCGGGAAAGTCTGTGGAGAACCCGAACCACCACGCCATCTTGGCCGGCTCCAGTTCCGGTTCAGCCAGGGGATCACGTCCCGCATGGGCTACCCAGTCCGTAAACTTATCAAGAGGATCTCGTTCACGCATGAGGTCGACCGCCGCCGCCTCGTGCTGCGTATGGCAGATCCGCAGCGCAGCCCCCGGCGTTCCGGCGAGGCTGTCATCGCAGTATTGACTATAGTTCAATCCTCGGTGAGCGCTGATGCCGAGCGAGGGGGGGACGGCATCATGTTCGTAGCCCCAGAGCGGATGACCGACCGGCACGCTGACGTAGCCGGAGAGGGCGCCGCTGCGTTGACGCAGGATCAGGCACGAATAGCCCGTTGCAGCATCGATCCAGGCAAGCCGGTCCGGCTCGCCCTTCCAAGGTCCGGGGAGCCGTGGGTGACGATCCGGAATGCGCCAGACCTGCTGGGGCACAATCTCGGTTCCGGCGATCGGGAAGGTGCGCGGCAGGGGCAGCTCGTGCGGCTCAGACGACCGGTTCGGGAGGGCAGGCTTGCGGCCGCGGCTGGAGCTTGTTCTTCTGTTACTTGGCATTGCGATAGTCCTTTCTGGATACGAAAAAGCCGCAGCGTCCGGACTGGACCTGCGGCGGAGGAGCTCCGGGCGATGGAGCGGATGCAGCGTGTTTCGGGGCGCACCGGCTGCACGCTGAGGCACCGGTCGGTCGAGGTCATATTCAAGACATACATTTCTCCTTCATTGCGGGCATTCATAGACGCCGGTGAATACATTCTGATGAGATTACGAGGAGGCAAATCAGCCTTCGACACTTCGCTATGAAGTGTCATCCGGAACCATGATTTTTTCTCTAAACTTCTCGACATCTTCATTCATTCCTTCGATCCAGAAACAATTGTAGGATGCGGAATCGGAGTGACGTAGAAAAAATTTCCTCTGAGCGGATTGGAAAGGAAATCAGATGCGCCAGACCAAGATTCCTTCAGAAGATTTGGCACCGGGATCTGCGCAGTCTGCCCTGCAATCGATTCCAGCATGGATCGAAGATTGCTGGATCATGCCTAGTGCTGCTGAGACAATCGCTCACTCGGGACGATAGACTGTGCCTGATAGCCTCGACTCCGCGAGCCTCGCGCGAGCCCATGGCGCGAAGGCGGTGCGCACGAAGGGGCTCTGTGGCACCGCCTTCGCCGCCGCTTCCGCGATGGCAGCAGGGCTGCGCTGTGGGTGGGAAGTGATGATGCCGTGGCTGGTGAGGTGCCGCAGCGCGATCACGGACGTCGTCAGCACATCGGCTAGACATTGATCGCGCACCTTCGCCCACTCCTCGCGCTCGACGAGCGGGCCAACCTCCTTGGCAGGCGACGGCTTGCACGGCACGCCTGTCCCGGCGGCATACTCGGGGAGATGCGGAAAGCGTGCGCCGCCGGCGACTGCGCGGCACAGATCGAGGCGCCGGCGGGAGAAGGGATTAGGGTCCAGAAGTTGGGGCGGCAGCAGCAGGCCCGCTTCGCATGCGACCCGACGCAGCACGGCCAGGTCTTTCGACTCTCCGCCCCAGGTGACCAGCGGCACATCGGCATGCAACTCCAGCGTGCCGAACAGGCGCGCGACAATCTCCTTCTCATCGGCCTCGTCGTGCGCCAGCGTGGTGATCTCTTCGACCACCGGAACCTCCGCTCCAGGATCGAAGCGCAGGATCATCCAGCTTGCGCAGGCGATGCGGTGGAAGGGCCAACGGATGGAGGTCTCCGCGTCAGCGCCTTCTGCCACCCTGTAGCCGCCATGGGCCCCGCGGTCGTAAGCGAATTCGAAGTCAGCGATGAAAAGCCGCAAGGAGCCTTGCCCCTTGCCTCCATTGGCCTGTGATCGCGCCTCGAACTGACGGGCTTCAAGCCTCAGCGCGGTCTCGAGATCGGGTGCAGCAGAGCCGGGCTCAGCAAAGCCGGAGCCGGCATTGCCGAGCGCGAGGGCGGATGGCGTGTCGATGGTATCGGTCATGATGTGTGTTCCTTAGAGACAGCAAAGCCCGCCAGTGGCGGGCCTTCGCTGGGTAGTTTGCGATGGTGAGATGATGGTGGTTCGACAGAGCGAACCGCTCAGCGGTGACGCTCGCGTGCGGTGATCGGCACAAGACGCGGCAATGGCAGGCCTTCACGCTCGAACCACTGCTGTTCCGCCTCCACCGCTTCGGGCTGGAGTTCTCGCCACCAGACCTTGCGAAGCAGGTGAGCGTCCCAGGAATAGCCGCGGGCTCGCAGCACATCCTTTTTTCCAAATGGCGCGTTCACAGCCTCTACCCTGACAGTCTCGCGGCCGCTGGCTGCAAGAAGGCGTTGCAGGTGTGTGCGGCCCGCCTCGCCGCTGCCGCCGGCATCATCGGCACGATCGTCGTCCGGATCAGGGCGCGATTGCTGCAACAGCCAGAAGAGCGCCCATACATCAGCCGGTGCGCGGTGCGCGCGTCCAAACCAGCCATGCTGCTGGAGCAGGAAAGGCTGGCTTCGACCTTCGAGACCGAGTTCCTGCCACGGAACCTCTTTGCACGAACACGCCCATGGTTTCTCCCAAAGTTCGGGCCAGCGCTGCAGGATCCATTCGCGGTCGAAACGGGCGTTGTGCGCGCAGAGCAGATCCGCGCGATCGAGCAAGCGGCCGACCGCTTCATCGTCGATCTTCCTGCCGGCGAGATCGGCATCGGTGATCCCGGTCAGCCGCACGATGTTTTCGTCAAGTGGATGACCCGGATCCTCGCACCAGCTGAAGATCGGGAAGTGTCCAAGCAACTGGCCTTCTGCATCGACCCATAGAAGCTTGACCGCGATCTCGATGATCGCTCCCGACGTCGGATCGAGCGAGGTCGTCTCGAGATCGACCAATGCGATGCAGCGGCCTTCGGGCGGCGATCCGTTTGCCGGCATCGAAGCGAAGGGCGGCGGCAGTGCGCGAAGGACGAGATAGTCGGGATATTCGGCGAGCCGGTCGGCATAGCCTTCCGCGACCGGATCGAGATGATGATGGTAGTGTTTTCTCATTGCAGGTTTCTCCATTCAGTTGATGGGAAACCGGCGAGGTCAAAGCCGAGCCTTTCGCAGCTCCTTTTTCCTCTTCACACCGGTTCCACCCGGCAACCTTTTTCACTCAGCAATTCACGACTGACTGCCTGCGGCAGCGCTCTGCGCCCTGCGCTGCACTACCTTGCGGCCGCGGGCCGGCAGCTCAGCGGCTGCTGCCACTGCGCCTGCCGGTGCAGCTAGGTCCGCCCTTTTCCTTCACCGGCGGCAAAAAAGGGGTGGGGGCTCAGGCCCGCCCTTTTCCCAGCAGGACTGCAAAAAAAGTGGGTCGCCTCCCCGAGGCGAACTTCTGGCTCAGTTATCCGATGGATCACGCCCAGATGCCGGGTTCGGCGGAAGCTGCATGCCAAGCGGGCTCGGCGCTTGGCGCCGCTCAGTCCTGGACTTCGGTTTTGGAATGCCATCGCTCTGAAATGCCGGACCATCCTGTGCTGATACCCGAGCCTGAGGCTCATCCGCACGCGGCACGCGTTTTTGCGCTTCGATCGGGGATGGCTTCACGTGAGGTTGGGACCCAGCGATCTGACAAGTAAGCCCGTGGCTGGCCTTCAATTCCTCCCACGTGGACTGGGAACCCATCAAGGCAGCGACGAGCTTCGACGCCAATGACGCGGATTCCCAAGACTGTGGCCTTTTTTTTCGCAGTTCGTATATCAGCTCAAGGTTGTCGCGAATGATCGGAATTTGGCCGTATTTGCGGTAGATTTCGTTCGCATCGCGATTGTGGCCCATGGACACCTTGATGCCGTTGGCGAATTTCTCAAGCTTCAGGTGACCCTTGAAGAGGGAGAACACTGTTAACTCCAGCGCACTCTTCTGCTTGTGATGCCAGTCCCTCAATCTGGCTTGCAGCGCCTCTCCATTTAGATCTCTCACGATCCTCTCGTGTCCAATCATCTCATGGGGAACTGTGAAGCTACCGTCGTCGAGCTTCCGCACGATGAGCCGGAAGTCCTTCATCGAGGCCGCCAACTCCTCAATCGCGCGGTTCAGGCGGCCATCTTGTTTATCGAGCGCCGAAGCCGTGCCGCTGTGCGGGTCTTTGCTGCCGTTTTCAGGGTGTTGCTGTGTAGACTCGATGGTGAAGACAACACGTGAGGTCGCCGATGACGCGATCCTTTTCTCGTGCTCGTCAAGGAGCCGCTTGGCTTCGCGAGCTTGGTCCTTATCCAGCCTGATCCCAGTCTGCGCAGCAAGCAGCAGCATTTCCCGGCGAAACTCTGGCGGCCCGATGACCTTGACGGTGCCGAACTTTTCCTGCGCGCGCAGCAGCGCATCCATCTTGCTCCGGCGATCATCGGCATAGAGTGCGATGAAGCTGGCACGCTCGACGAATGCAAGCGTCGAGCCTCTCCAGTATTCGACCGCTCTGTCGCTGCTCTTCACCTCGTAGCCTGCAGCCCACTTCAGATCGGTCGAAGCCTCACGGTGGGCTGCACCGTGTAGCTCGGCATCGATCACGCAGTGCACCACCTGCGCGTTGCTTGGCCTTCCCCGCTTGCGCGGTTTCTCTTCATTCTCGAAAGACAGGCGAAGGCCCGTCAGAATCGCTTCGTTTTCAGTCTTGAGGGCTTTCGCCTGCTTCTGGGCCTCATTGTGAAGGCGAAGCTTCTCCTCGCGGGTTTCGAGCTTCTTGCGCTTCTCTGCCGATGAACTGACCCGTTTGATCCTTTCCGCGAGCGCGGCACGCTCTCGCGCTTTGAACTGCTCGAACTCTTCCCGGGCAACCTGCTGACGCGCGCGCGCTTGCGCGAGGGCCTCATCATCAAGCACGTCGTCCGTATCAATCCTGCGACGATACTCCGGGTAGACAAACGGCCGCACGACTACATCAGGGGCGGGCGGCTGATAGGGCGTGTCACCCAATTTCTTGCAAAGCCGCTTGTAGCCGGCATTCACTTTGCTGGCGCTGAGCCGGTCATCGCTCTGGTCCGTCGCACCGTTGATGACGAGGTTTCCGCCCAACTCTTCGCCCTTTGTCGTGCAAGGCTCATAGCGGATGCCGACCCTGGCCAAGCCACGGTGCAGATCATCCCATGTCTTGGCCTCTCGGATTACGCCGCGGGCAAGCAGTTTGATCGCAGTCGTTGCTGGCAACGTCTGCCCTTCATCGAAGCCTTCTGGGGGCTCAATCTCCATGTCGAATTCGGCCTGTTCAGCTTGAACAACCTTGAACAGCCCCCGGTTCAGGAACTTGCCGTCTGCTTCAGCAACCTTCTTGCCGCTCCACGTGTGATAGACGCCGGTATCGTCTGCCACGTAGCGGCGGTTTGGCTCACAGGTTAGCATGTCCTGATACTCGCAGATCGCAATCGCGATATGGGCCGCTTCGATCTCCATGCCTTGACCCCAATTACCGAGCTTGCCTGTTCTGTTATCGGCGGTGCAGATCGCAACGTGAAAGTGGTCGTAATTGGTATCGCCATGAAAGGCGTAGATCATCGAGCTGTTCTCACCGCGGAGGACGCGGCGGAAGACATCCAGATGGCGGCGAGCCATCTCTTCGGTCGCCTGATCTTCGCCGTATGCGACAATCAACTGCCGGAGCGAGTTCGGGCCAGCTCCCGCGACACGATAGGCGAACTCGCGAACCTGTTCCTCGCTATCTCCATCACAGAGTTCGAACACGGCCTTGTCGAGCACACGGAGATTGTCCCCGTGATCATCGTGACCATAGCGGCCGATCTGGCCGATCTCCTCGAGCAAGGATCGGTCCGCTTCGGTAAGTTTCAGATCGAGGATGTATCGGCCAAGCGCGAGGCTGCTCAAGAGCGCTGCATCGCCCTGCGTAGAGGTGTGCTCGTGCTTGCTTGCAAGGCTCGCGTATCGGATGATTTTCGCGATCATCGCGGCTTCCGTCGCTTCGTTTTCGGCAAGGGTCGATGCTTGCACACTTCGGCGAGGTGGTGACCGCTCATCTCACGAGCCAAGTCAGTTACGATCTCTGCGCTGCGAGGCATGCCTTCCGCTACCGCTTCAAGCCGCTTCAGACAGGCGCCCAGCTTGGCGAGGATGCTGCTCATCTCCTCCTCCGATGAGGTAGTGCAGAGCAGGGTCGAGATCTCACGTAGTTCGCCTTGAACCTGCTCAAAGGCGTTGCGACTGGCCTGCAAATCAAGCGCTGCCTGATAGACACTGCCGATGGCTTCATAGGTCGGGTCGTGCGGGTGCGCGGGCTTCAGCCAACGATCGCGCAGGAACTCAGAAGTGGACAGTCGTCCCTTCTGTCGGTCCATCTTGGCTTTCTCATCCTCGGACAGACAAACCGTCACCCGGTGGGTCCGACTCTTGCTCTTCTTCTTGGCGGCGCCGCCAGCGGCGCTCACTTCCTCTGGTTCATGTTCTTCCATGTCTCGAACTCATATACGGGCGGCACGGAGCGAAGCGACACGACGCCCAACGGAACGTCACACGTTCCCATCCCGCTATTTCTTGGACCCTTGCTATCTGCACTGTGATCATGGCCGTTTACGGCTCCAGATCTATGCCGAGATGTGCGAAAGCATTGAGGATGTCATTGCGTGCACCTTCACTGTGCGTAAGTGCTTGGTGAAGCTGGGTGCGATCGTCTCGCAGAACGGTTCCGGTTTGCACCAGCCTATCGATGGGCTTGTCGGTAACGATCGAGAGAAGGAAGCTTTTTGCTTTCTCGACCGGGAACTCTTTCGCGAACGTCTTCGGCTTTGGCGGATTGATCGGCGCGCCTTTCGGCTTTGCCTTCCTGATCCGGTCCGACCATTCGGCCCACTGCGTTGGATTACCGGGCCATCCGGCAAAGCGATCACGTTGGCCTGAGGAGGAGCCTTGCGCAGGGCTAACGCTGTCGTGATCCGCTTGTGCTAGAGGCTGCGAAACCGGTGCCTCGAACCCGAACAAGGTTGCGTCACCGGAAGGTTCAGCGGGTGCCGCCTGGTGCCGATCTGGATGATCGACCGGCGCTGGCATAACGACTGGGAGATCGGGTGCAGCAGGTGCAGCGGCGGCGGTCGGGTCCTTAGGTTTAGCAGCCTTCGTCGGCCCCTTGGGAGCCTTGGGTTTGCTCCGCCCAAAGGCAAGGATTTTGTCGTAACCGTTGCGTGCTTCCCATCGGAATTCATTGCGCTGAAGCCATCCGATCCTAGCAGCGAGGATCTTGATTTCGGCGTCGGAGAGATGGTTCGCTTTCCCGATCTTCTTCGCCATTCTCTGGACGCGGGCGCTCTTGCGCGGCGCGGTCGTGTCCGTCAATGTGGTGTAAAATCGGGTGTGGCCAGCGGGCTGCATTTTCAGGCGGCCTTGGGTGTAATCTGTAGCGGTTGAGCCTCCTCGATGGTTGGTGTGGCGAGCGCTGCCAT
>Ga0209066_10008398_pt1 | contig 10013 bp, 8 predicted proteins | sample All_14_2_FD_187198 | JGI IMG/M metagenome (GOLD analysis project Ga0209066, IMG submission 187198) | Freshwater microbial communities in response to fracking from Pennsylvania, USA - Allegheny Zone_MetaG_DW_15 (SPAdes) (version 2) ... | reverse complement strand
TGTTGGTCTTGCCGCGCCGCTCCCGCTCGGCCTCGATCTCGGCCAGCTTGTCGAGCGCCGCCGCCACGCGCTCCTCGCGCTCGCGGGCGGCGCGCTCCTGGGCCGCCTTGATGCGCCGGTTGCTGGCGTCGGGGTCCTCGTCGATCTCCCGCTTCAGATACTCGACCAGCCGGCGCGCCTTCTTCAGGTGCTTGTGCAGGCTCTGCCGGCGGCGGAACGAAGAGGCTCCCGCGCCGGCCCGCACCCGAACCCCATCCTGCACCACCTCGGCAAGCTCGATCGACCCGTCCGCCATCAGCGCCGCGATGTTGTGCGTCAGAAGCCGGTCCAGCAACTCGCCATGACCGCTGCGGAAGTCGGCCAGACCGTGATAGTTCACGCTCACTCCCCCGCACAGCCAGCGATACGCATCGTGGCTCGCGCACAACCGCTCCAGCGCCCGCGCGCTGCCCACGCCCTGGCTCGTCGCATAGAGCCACAGTGCCAGCAGAAGACGAGGGCTCGCCGGAGCCTGGCCCGGCGTGTGCTCACGCGCCCCGATCGCGTCCTCCAGCACCTTCAGGTCCAGCCGCTCGACATAGTGCCAGATCACACGCGCTGGATGATCCGCCGCCAGAAGGCTGTCGAGATCCACCGGCCGAAGTTCCACCTGCCGGCGCTCCGGTTCGCGCATCCGCGGCTTGCCCGAGCCGGGCCCGGCCTTCGCCACCGACTGCTCCGGAAGACCACCGAACAAGTCCTTCTCCGGCATCAACCCCTCCACCAAATCCGCTTCGATGGAATCACCAATGCTGTGAATTCTAAAGACAAAGATTCACAAACTCTGAGGAGGCCCGAAGGGCCGTCTCGAAGGATGGGCAACAGGCGTGGTGCGCGTTCCCACCCTTCGAGACGCATCGCGGAGTTTACCCCGAGGTACCCGAGGGGCGATGCTCCCCAGGGTGAGGCCTCCAAAAGAAAGCGCCCGAAGGATTTCTCCTTCGGGCGTTTGAACGTCGAACCGTCGAGCGAAGATCAGTCGCGCTGGACGCACATGGCGATGCCCATGCCGCCGCCGATGCACAGGGTGGCGAGGCCCTTCTTGGCGTCGCGCTTCTGCATTTCATAGAGCAGCGTGGTCAGCACGCGCGCGCCCGAGGCGCCGATCGGATGGCCGAGCGCGATCGCGCCGCCATTGACGTTGAGCTTCTCGGCATCGAGGCCGAGTTCCTTGCCCACGGCGACCGCCTGGGCGGCGAAGGCTTCATTGGCCTCGACCAGGTCGAGATCCTTGACCGTCCAGCCGGCCTTCTTGAGCGCGGCCTGCGAGGCGGTGACCGGGCCGATGCCCATGATCGACGGATCGACGCCGGTGGTGGCCCAGGACACGATCTTGGCGAGCGGGGTGATGCCGCGCTTCTTGGCCTCGTCGGCGCTCATCAGCACCAGCGCCGCGGCGCCGTCGTTGATGCCCGAGGCGTTGCCGGCGGTGACCGAACCGCCTTCCTTGGTGAAGGCCGGGCGCAGCTTGCCCAGCGCCTCGACCGTCGTGCCGTGACGCGGGAACTCGTCGCTGTCGACCACGACCTCGCCCTTGCGGGTCTTCACCGTCACCGGGACGATCTCGTCCTTGAACCGCCCGGACTTCTGCGCCGCCTCGGCCTTGTTCTGCGACGACGCCGCGAAGGCATCCTGCTCGGCGCGGGTGATCTGGTACTTCTGCGCCACGTTCTCGGCGGTGTTGCCCATGTGATAGCCGTGGAAGGCGTCCCACAGACCGTCCTTCAGCATGGTGTCGACCATCTTGAGTTCGCCCATCTTGGTGCCGTCGCGCAGGTGCGCGGCGTGCGGCGCCTGGCTCATGCTCTCCTGGCCGCCGACCACCATGATGCTGGCGTCGCCGTTGCGGATCGCCTGCCAGCCGAAGGCGACGGCGCGCAGGCCGGAGCCGCAGAGCTGGTTGATGCCGAGCGCGGTCTTCTCGACCGGGATGCCGGAGTTCACGGCCGCTTGACGCGCCGGGTTCTGGCCCTGACCGCCGGTCAGGATCTGGCCCATGATGACTTCGTCGACTTCCTCGGGCTTCACCTTGGCGCGCTCGAGCGCACCCTTGATGGCGACCTTGCCGAGATCGTGTGCCGGCACGGCGCCGAACGCGCCGTTGAACGAGCCGATTGGCGTGCGCGCAGCGCTCGCGATAACGATGTCCGTCATGAAATCCTCCTTGGCAGGCCGCCCTTGCGGATATTTATAGGCCTGCCGCGCGGCGGGGCAAGGACCGCCGCTCGCCCGGAGGGGCCGGCTTCATTCCGAACAGCGGCCGGATCCAGCGCCACGGGCGCACAAGACCTGCGTAAATCAACCAGGTTCCGGCGAAGGTTGCCACGACGGCGGCGAAGAATCCGGGCAGCGGCGGCACGCCGAGCCGGATCAGTGCCCAGACGGCGATCACCGTTACGGTCTGATGAATGAGATAGAAGGGATAGACCGCCTCAGTCGCCCCGGCGAGGACCGCCGGCCGCCGGGTCAGGTGCCGGTGCGCAAAGCCGATGATGGCGAACAGCCAGGCCATGACATTGACTGCCGACAGCAGCGCAAAGAGCGGCCGCGCCTCGGGCGGGATGGTCGGCCGGACCGTGCCGGCGAAATAGCCTGCATAGAGACAGGCATAGGCGAGAACGCCGACCGACAGCGAGAAGAAACGCTGGCGCTCCAGCGCCGCCAGCAGATCGGACGAGCCGAAGAGGAAGGCGCCGTAGAGCAGCAGTGCGCCATAGGAGACGAGGCCGTGCCAGTCGCCGACGAGCCCGTTCACGTTCCAGGAGACCGGCGCCAGCCAGAGCGTCGAGGCGGCGAGCGGCAGCACCGTCAGCCACTGCAGACCGAAGCGGGCGGCAGTGCGCCCCGCCGCGGCGAGAGCCACCTGCCCCGATGCCGAGCGCGCCCACAGGAAGACCGGCAGCAGCAGCAGGGTGAGGACCAGCACGTAGGCCAGGAACCAAAGATGGTGCCAGCTCAGGTTGCCCGCAGGATAGACGCCCTCGAAGGCCTGCGGCAGCCATTGCAGGAACGAGCCGGAGAACTGGCCGCGATGGAGCCGCTCCAGATAGACCTGCGGCGGCACGATCACCACCATGCCGAAGGCGAGCGGCAGCAGCAGGCGCTTCAGCCGGTCGCGGACGAAGGCGCCCGGCGTGCGGTCGCCCAGCGCCAGCATGATGGCCGCGCCCGAGACCAGGAAGAGCAGCGGCATGCGCCAGCGGTTCAGGAACCGCATGGCCTCACGCAGTCCCTCGAGACTGTCCGGGCTGGTGACGTGCCAGCTCCAGCCCGACCAGGCCATGCCGGCGTGGTAGAAGATCAGCAGGCCGAAGGCCGTGACCCGCAGCCAGTCGAGATCGGCGCGGCGGAAGACGGGGACAGGAACGGCAGGATGCATGTCGGGGCTCCACGGGCGAACCCCTTGGACCTATCCTGCAAGCCTCTGATTTCGCGTCGTTTTGTGACGACCGGCGGTGCCGGTGGGACGACCGGCAGCCGCCGCGGGACGTCCGGTCAGGCCCGGACCGGCGCCAGGGCCTCGAAACGCTGACGGTAACGCCGGCTCAGATTGACCTCGGCGCCGCTCTGCAGCCGGATGCGCCAGTCGCCGCTCACCCACGGCGTCACCTCGACCACGCGGCCGATGTTGACCAGATGCGATTTGTGCACCCTCACGAACCGCTTGGGATCGAGCTCGCCCTCCAGCTTCGTGAGCGAGGAGCGGATCTCGAACGTCTCGTCGCCGACATGCAGCACGGCGTAATTTCCCGAGGCCTCGATCCAGTCGATGTCGGCCACCTCGACCATCACTTCCCGCCCCTTGCGGCGCACCGCGAAGCGCTCGGGCAGCGGGCTCGCGGGCGGGTCGACGACGGACGGGGCAGCAGGTTCGGCGGCGACGGGCGCGGCCGGACGCGACAGGTAGTGGCGCAGGGCCACCGTGCCGGCGCTCAGCAGGCCATAGGCGATGATGTCCTTGGCGAATTCATAGACCATCCGCTCGCCGGTGAGCGGGAAACTGTGCGTCTCGCCCAGGATCCCGCCGAACCAGACGAACCGGAGCGCCGCCATGCCGACCGTATGGACGATGCTGAACGGAACGACCGCCGCGACGTGGACGATCAGGTTGCGGCGACGCTCGCCGATCGGCCAGCGCCGATGCAGCCAGTAGATCGCCGGCAGCAGCGCCGCCACCACCAGATGGCTGGAGATCTGGATCGCCAGCGCCGTCCAGTAGGACATGCGCACGCCGCGCGCCGTCTCGTTGGCCATCTCGACATGGGCATGCGCAAAAACCGAGACGGTGAGCAGCGCCGCCCAGATCGCCGGCACGCGCCAGTCGATGGATCTAGCCGGCGGCGACACGGGTCCGCCGGGAGGGAAGCGCCGCCAGCCAGCCGATCAACGGTGTCCAGCAGAGGTCGCGGGCACGGCCGCTCACCACCATGCCGATATGACCGAGCGGCAGGTCGATGCGCCGGGCGTTCTTCAGGCCCTTCTTTGGGTCCGCCAGCGCCGCCGCGGAGAGCGGCGGCACGATGCGATCGCCCGAGGGGATCATGACCAGCGACGGCAGCTTGATCTTCGACGGCACGATGCGACGTCCGCCCACGACCCACTTGTTGCGGCCCGGCGTGTTCTCGCCGTACCAGTCAATCAGGCATTCGCGCGCGGTCGGGCCGGCGAGCGGCGCGCCGCCGTTCAACCAGTCCTCCAGCAGGACGAACTCCTTCGCGCTCTCGCCCTTGGGGTCCAGCCCCACGAAGCGCCCGAACTTCTTCACCGAGAGCCAGGGATCGAGCGACCAGAACAGGGTCTGCAGGATGTCGACCGGCAATTCGCCCACGCGATCGGCCACTTCCGCGAGCAGCGGACCGGTCGAGAGCAGGAAGGCCTGGCCGGTGCGATCGGCGTGGAAATCCCACGGCGCGGCCATCAGGGCGAGCCCCGCCACCCGGCGCGGCCGGCGCGCCGCCAGGGCCACCGCGAGCGTGCCGCCCATGCAATAGCCGAGGACCGCCGGCGCCCGGCGCGCGCGCCTCGCGACATAGCCCAGCGCCCGTTCGAGGCGCGCCACGTAGGCGGTGGTATCGAAGCCGCGCTCCTCGCCCTCCGGCGTTCCCCAGTCGACCAGATAGGGGCGCAGCCCCTGGGCAGCCATCGCCCGCAGCAGGCTCTTCTCCGCCGTGAGGTCGAGCACTTCCCAACGATTGATCAAGGAGGGCACGACCAGTACGGCGCGTGTGCCGCGCTTGCGCGCGGCGCGATGGGTGGCGCCGTAATCGAGCAGACGGGTATTGCCTTCGCGCCAGACGGCAGGCGGCTCGTCCAGCTCGCGCTGGAAGTCGTTGCGTTGATAGGCGAGGACGCCGTCTGCCAGCCGGATCTGGCGCCGACGGATCTCGCGCTGCAGCGCCTGTTCGAACTGCCCGGGGCCGGCCTTGGCTTCGAGCGCGGCGATCTCCGGCAGCAAACTCGTGAGCGATTCAGGAACCGCGGAGTCGGGCTTCGAGGTCGGCGAGCCTTGCTTCAAGAGACTCCACGCGCTTTCGGAGCTCGCCCACGTCATCAGCGCCGTTCCCAGATGGAGCGGCAGCGGACGGGGACCTAGTCGTGTCTGCATGGGACGCTCCCTGTGCAACCTGCAATGCCGAGGCGACCTGGGAATTCGCGGCCGCGAACAGGCGTGCGATCTGCTCGGTGACCGCCTGATCCGACGCAAGGCCCGCCAGCTGGGCCTGCCACAGATCGAGATAGCGCCGGGCCAGCCTGTCGAACTCGGCGCCGGACTCGGTTGTACCGGCCGTCTTGTCGTCGTTTCCGGAGACCATGCACTCACTATAACGCATAGCCGCGCCAACGCTGCTTCCATCGGCGAAGGTTGGGTTGTCGCACTGCGGCATCGGCGCTAAGGTGCCCGTCCCTGAGTAAACGAGCGTTCACGGCGCGCGGGAGCTAGAGGAGCGAAGCGTAATGGCCGACCAGGCAGTACCCGACGGCGGACCGAAGGCGGCGCCGGTGGTGATCAAGAAGTACGCGAACAGACGGCTCTACAATACCGCGACCTCGGCCTATGTGACGCTGGATCATCTGTCCCAGATGGTGAAGGACAAGACCGACTTCGTCGTCTACGACGCCAAGACCGGCGACGAGATCACGCGTTCGGTGCTGACGCAGATCATCTTCGAGGAAGAGAGCAAGGGCGGCCAGACGCTGCTGCCGATTCCCTTCCTGCGCCAGCTCATCTCCTTCTACGGCGACAGCCTGCAGGGCGTGGTGCCGCAGTATCTCGAAATGTCGATGACGCAGTTCGCCCGCAACCAGGACCAGATGCGGCGCTACATGCAGAATGCCTTCGGCTTCAATCCGTTCCAGCAGTTCGAGTCGATGGGCAAGCAGAACATGGCGATGTTCGAGAACGCCATGCGCATGTTCAACCCGTTCGGCACGGCACCCAGCAGCCCGCCGGCCGCCGACCCGCCCACGGGCCCCGCCAACGGTCACGAGCCGGCCAGGGCTGAAGGCGCGGCGCCGACCAACGATGCGGCGATCGACGACCTGAAGCGCAAGCTCGACGAGTTGCAGAGCCAGCTCGCGGAACTCGGCAAGAAACCCTGACCGCACGATGACGTCGTCGCCATCGACCGCGGTCCGGCGCGTGATGTCGCCCTGCATCGGCATCTGCAAGCTCGACCAGAAGAGCGGCCTTTGCCTCGGCTGCCGCCGCACGATCGACGAGATCGGCCGCTGGGCCAGGCTCGACGACCCGGCCCGTCAAGCCATCCTGGACGAGTTGCCGTCACGCAAGTTCTAGCGATCGGACGCCTGGAGAGGCGCGACCGGGCGAAAGATCACCCCGTCTGGATTTTCGTGCTCTCCGCGATTTCGACGACGCGGGTATCCGTCCTTCCCTCGCGACAGCGTCGCGCCATCGCCACCGCAAGCGGGTCGTCGAAGACCCTGGCAATGTCGTCGTATGCGCGGGCCGCCGCCACGAGATCGCCCCCCGCCATCAGGGCATGAGCCTCGGTGGTGCGGCGGCAGAGATCCTGCTCGTGCTGCGACGCCGCGAGGTCGGATTCGCCGTCGCGGATTCCCATCAGCTCGTACACGAGGATGTCGCCCCGCCGCCCCTTCACCGGCACCTCGTCGATCGGCCGCAGCCACAAACGTTCGCCGCATTCGCGGAACACCGAGTGACTGACGCAGATCGAGGTTCCGAACTGCTTGTTGATGCCCTCCAGTCGCGCCGCGATGTTCACCCCGTCTCCCATGACGGTGTAGCTCATGCGTTCCATCGATCCGACATTGCCGACCAGGACGGCGTCGCTGTGGATTCCGACCCGCATGTGCAGCTCGGGAAGGCCGGCTTCCTGCCAAAGTGCGTTCTGCGCCGCCAACCGGCGCTTGCCGTGCACGGCGGCGACGCAGGCATGGTAGGCGTGGTCGTCGTCGGCCAGGGGCGCGCCCCAGAAGGCCATCACCGAATCGCCGATGAACTTGTCGACCGAGCCGGACGTCTCGTTCACCGCGCGCGTCATCATTCCGAGATAGGTCGACACCTGATCGAGGAGAGCGCGGGCCGGAGTCCTCTCCGCCAGCGTCGAGAAGGCTTCCAGATCGGTGAACATGACGGTGAGGTGGGCGCTGCGTCCGCCCAGCTCGATCGGCCGGCCTGAAAGCAGCAGGCCCCGCACGACCTCGCGCGGCACATAGGCGGTGAAGGCCCGCAGCGCGGTCTTCATCACCTGCGTTGCGCCGATGAGCTGCTTCACTTCCCTGATGTTCGAGGAGAGCCGGACCTCTCCGCCGAGTGCGAATGTCTCGATGGCGTGGATCTCGCGCACCAGGCCCACCAGGGGGCGCGAGATCAACCGCGCGAAGCCACTGATCAGAAGCAGAAGGACGACGATCATCACCGTACCGACGGCGGCCATCAATCGGTTGTTCCGGCGCAGCGGCCCGATGAAGTCGTCGGTCGGTGCGACGATCACGATTTCCCAAGGCTTCCCGAACTCGGCCAGGAAGGGCACGAACAGCGCTACATACTCGGCCCCGTCCGAGAGCGCGGTGAACGTGAAGTGATCGCTCCTCAACTCGCTGCGTCGGGCAAAGGCGGCTCGAACCGCGGCGTTGGAGATGTCGCCGACGCGCCGCGACACGATCTCTTGGCCTTTGCGATCCACCATCTCGGCGGGGTCGGGGTGCACGATGACCGTCCCGTCGCGCGACACGACCAGGGTCGTGGCATTCGCACTCGCAGGATGGGCCTGCAGGTATTGCGACACCCGGTCGAGTGTGAAGTTCGTCGCCACGGCCGCCACGAGCCGCCCGTCGCGCATGACCGGCGCCGACACCGACACGCCGAGCTTGCCGGCACTACCGATGACATAGGGATCGGCGATGGCGACGGTGGGCTGCGCGCGGTCCGATCTGACCTGCTCGGCATGGCGCCAGAAGGCACGCTGTCGGGCATCGTAGGTCGTGGGCCCGGCGGAGTCGTCGCCGAGGCGTCGCGCCTCGGCGTCGAGGAAGACGTAACGATCGAGAGGCGCATCACCCGATGACCGGTCGATCATCCGGGACGCGAAGCGGGTCTCGGCCGGCGGCGTGATGCCGCTCACCCTGGCTCCCGGCGCGACCCGCAGCATCTGCCGGAAGGATCCATCCGCAAAGCCGACGTAGAAGCTCGTCAGGCCGGGACTGTTGCGCAGCTCCTGGATCATCATCCGGTCAGAGTCCGGACCGCGAAGGAAGCCCGGCATCGCCGCCTCGACCTGTGCCGCGATCAGGACGGAATCGGCAAACCGCCGGAGCGGGGCAGCGATCGTGTTCCTTGCGTCCTCGGCCGCATTCCTGACATCGCGGTCCGCATATTGACTGATGAGCGCCAGGGAAGAATCGTAGGACCAGTAGATCAGCCCGGCGATCGAGGGCGTGACCAGAACGGCGAAGATGGCGCCGATGCTGAACTGCAGGCGCCAGCCCTTCGGCCGGAGATAGGCGAGGAGGTGCCCGGGATTCATGTCTCTGCCTCTGCCAGCTATTCTGTCCGTTCGACGCAACGAGGCGCAACGAGTATAGGCGCCGCGGGAGCGACGCGCCCCCGGCTCAACGCCCCTTGAACGACGGCTTTCGCTTTTCACGGAAGGCGGACGTGCCTTCCCTGTAGTCCTCGGTGAGGCCCGTCAGCACGTTCTGGTCGGCATCCATGTGCGCGGCGAGATCGTCGAGCGCATGGGCGAGACGGTTGACCGACGCCTTGCTCATGCGCACCGGGATGGGCGGCTGGCGCGCAATGCGCTCGGCGAAGGCCATCGACGCGGCCAGCGCCTGGCCGTCGTCCACGACGTTCTCGACCAGCCCCCAGCCCAGCGCGTCGGCGGCGCCGATCCGGTCCGAAGCCAGAATCACCGCCTGCTTGGTGCGGGCCGGGCCCATCAGCGCCAGCATGCGCGGGATCGAGCCCCAGCTCATGTTCATGCCGAGCTCGACCTCGGGAATGCGGAAATGCGCCGAGCGGCCGCAGGTGCGGAAGTCGAGCGACACGACCAGCGCCGCGCCGCCGCCGATGCAATGGCCTTCGATGGCGGCGATGGTCACCTGCTCCATGTCCTGCCAGGCCTTGCACATCTTCGGTCCCAGCCGCTGACGATGGATGCGTTCGCCGATCGGCAGGCCGTCGCGGGCACGACCGTCGGGATCCTTCAGGTCGAAGCCGGCGGAGAAGGCTTTCGCCGAGCCCGTCAGGATCACGACCGAGGTTTCGAGATCGTCCTCGAATTCGCGCGGCACGTCGCGCAGCTCGCGCATCGCCTGGTGGCTGAGGGCATTGACGTTGTCGCCGCGGTCGAACCGTACGACGGCGATCCGCCCCTGCGGGCCCAGCCCCTTCTCGATCTTCACGAACTGACGGTCCATCGCGCGCTTTCTCCCCGGCTCTTCACGCAAGCCTAACGGCTCGCCTTTACAAGGGCGAGCCGGGCTTGGTG
>Ga0209066_10008397_pt1 | contig 10014 bp, 5 predicted proteins | sample All_14_2_FD_187198 | JGI IMG/M metagenome (GOLD analysis project Ga0209066, IMG submission 187198) | Freshwater microbial communities in response to fracking from Pennsylvania, USA - Allegheny Zone_MetaG_DW_15 (SPAdes) (version 2) ... | reverse complement strand
ATGCGTGAAAAGGTTTGAAATTAGCTAAAGACATGAGGATAAGCGGCGAACTGCTCTGGCCACTGGTCTGAATTAGACATGTTTATGACGGACCAGCCTTTATCGGTCAGTTCGGCTTGCCATGCGGCTTGCAGAGGCTGCAATATCACCAGGGTGCGGGCAGCTTTGTACTGACCCGCCACGGTCAGCTGGCCACCGAGAACCTTTAACAGGGTTTGGTCCGGCACCTTGTGCCCGCCAGCCTGAAGCGCCTGTTGCCATTGCTCAAAAAGTGCGTCAGGGTTGCCTGCACCCTCTGACACGGCGTGCGAGTTAGCAGCGGGCGACTGACTTGGCTCAGTATTTGCGGCAGCTACTTGGGCGTTGGCCAAGGCAACCAGCATTTCAATGGCCTGCGTATTGCGTCGGTTGATGTGGTCATGGTCTGGTTGGTTGAAATACGACAACAGGCACTGGTAACAACCGGCTTCACAAATGCTGTGCCCGTCCTGCGTTTTTTGCTCCAGATTGTTCAAGTCCCCCACCGACCAATGTCCTGCAGGTTCCCTGTAGTGCATCACACGCAAGGCTGCAGCGGCTACCTGGGCCATGGCCTGAGGCTCTGTGGCCAACCGGGTCAAAACACCGGCACCTCCTTCCGCCGCTTCGTAAAACAACAAGGCTTTGCGCTCATCTTGTTTGGGCAAAGGCTCTGCCACCAATTCGGATTCTTCAATCTGAAAGGTCATTTCAATGCCGCGCTTGAGTGCGGCTTGGAGGGTGGCCATGGCTTCCAAATCAAGCGGCACATTGGGTGCCAGGATGAGGATGTTGCGGTGGTCCTCCACAAAGGGAACTATTTGCTGGTTGGGCACTTTGTCCAGCAGGCCATCATCGCCGCTGCCATCTTCCGTGGCACCTGGCTCGTCTTTTTTGCTCCACTGGCCAGTGATGGGGTTGATGTAGAAGCCGAGCTGATCCTTGTCTTTGCGTCGGCGCCAGCCGCGGTTGATGCGCCAGATTTGCGCCGCAGGGGAATAAGTCAGCGCGGCCAAGGCATGAGCATCCTCACCGCTGCCACTGCTGATAACTGACTTGTGCTGCGCGATCTTGCCGTCCAGCCCTGGCAGGAAGCGGTAGGTGGTTTGCAGCTCAAAGCCTTGGCGCTGACGGTCTTCGTCGTTGATGGAGATGCGCTCAACAGGGATGGTCTCCACCGTTTCGATGCGGTAGAGGTTTCGGACCCAATCATGGTCAGTGAGCAATGCGCCGCAGTTTTCGCAGCAGTTTTGGTGTGGTTCGGTGCCATCTTCCTCTCCCATGTGGGCGTACCCGCATTGGCTGCATACACGGCTGGCCACAGTGGCGAGCGTGCTATTGCCCGAGATGTGATCCGCCGAGCCGACATTGAGCTTGGCACGCACCACGCGGTACATGCGACCCTGGTGGTAAATGAGACTGCGCGGACCAAATTCGGACAACGCCAAAAACCGCGGGCGGCTAACCATGCTGCCTTCGTCATCCTTGCCTTTGACAGCAGTACCCCCTTTGGCGGGTATCCAAGCCATCAAAGGCAAGCGTGGAAAGTTATAGCCAGGCAAGAAGCCCTGGCTGGCCAGATAGCGATAGGTATAGAAGTCAGAGTTCTGGCCGTTGCCCGACTTGAGCAACACGCTGTACTGACGGGCAGCATCACCATAACGGCGCTGGGCATTTTGCTTTTCAGCGTGCGAGGTGGTGTAGCTTTTAACCACCTGATCCGCCATGTCCATTTGCTTGCGGGTGGCATCCACCAAAGCACGCCAGCGCTCAAAGGCGGCACTGAAGTCTTGACCCGCACGCTCAATGGTGGCAGCCACATGGTCGGCGGAGAACAATGGACTGCTGCTGAGCACGGAAGCAAGTTGGGCGACAAAGCCTTGGGAACTCTGGAGAGCGCGGGCGGTGACCTCTGGGGCATTGAGCTTGTCACGCAGGGCGGGCTGTAATGGTTTATTTACCTGCTCCAGATCAAGCAGGGGCGCGATGCTGGTGTCCAACTGCACCTGTGCAGCAGCAAGCCACACGGCGTGCAAGTGGCTTTCAATCAAATCGCGGTTGGCCAGGTCCAATGTGGGCGGCTTGACGATGCCGTGAACCATTTCGGTGGCGTGGTGGAAAAACCATTGGTCATGCGGGCTAAGGGCTGCGCAATAGGTGATGACGAGTGCCTGCTGCCCTGAGCGCCCGGCCCGGCCGCTGCGCTGGGCGTAGTTTGCGGGGGTGGGGGGTACGTTACGCAGATAGACCGTGTTCAGGGCCGAGATGTCCACACCCAGCTCCATGGTGGGCGAGCAGAACATAACTGGCAGGCGCTCCAGCGGTGCCTCATGCGCGGGGTTGTCCAGCCAGTCCTTGCGGTCTTTTTCTGTATAGCGAAAGCGTTGCTCCAGCAACTGTCGGCGGGCAGAATCCACTTGCGCGGTGTGCTCTTGGGCCTCAAAGTCGAACAAGGGGTGCCCTTGCTGACACAGGGTCTGGGCCACGGCCTGATACAGGTTGCGGAAAAATTGGTTATGTTTGCCGTCTTCCAACGCTTGCGATTCATCGACCAGCAACCAATCCATAGAAGACGCGTTGAGCCGCCAGCCAATCACCTGGCTGTCCACATCAAACTTCTGCACATAGCCGTAGTTGGATGCTGCCTGAAGCAACTGATCCGTCAGTTCCACCCACTGCGGGTCTTTCCAGCCGACAACCTGCCCAGCCGCCGCGCTGTCTTTCCAAAATGACGCTGCCTTGAGGTCTTTGAGGAGTCGGGAGCGAGAACCTCCCGGCACCAAGTCGGCACGAGGTTTACCTTTGTATTCGGGGCGTTTGGTCAAGATCAGGTATTTGGCAGTCTCCAGGTTTTCATCCGGCGCAAAGGCCCAACGCTCATTGAGGTACTGATGCGCTGTCGTCTTGGCCTTGTCTTGCTCCACTGCATCGAGGTAACGCGTCTCAAGACACAGGCTGCGGCGCATGCTGTCAAACAACATCCTGGCCAGTACAGTACGCTGAGCAGGATTGATCTTGGACAGCACTGGGCTGCCATTGAACAGTGATGCCTCCGATGCAAACTCATCGATACCACGGTAAGCGATGGAGAGCAGGTTCAACTGATCCAGATTGGGGTTATTGAAACGCCAGCCACGGCGCAAATCGCGCAAGAGGCGGTAGCCAATGATGAAACGCAAGGTACGCTGCGCATCCTGGCGCGCCAGGCCCATCAGCTTAGGCGTGCGCAGGTATTCGGCCAGCGTGCCAAAGTCCGTCTTGTCAAAACCAAGCGCCTTGAAAACAGCATCTGCCAGAGTTTCCTCAGTCAAGACACCTTGGTTGTTTTGCAAAGCGCCAATCAATGCAGAGCGCAAAGTGAGCAAAAACACGAAGTCATTGAAATGCCCAGCCTGCAAGGCGGCATCTTGCCGGTTGTCCGTGAAGCCCAGTAGCTTTCGCGGATCAGGCTGATCGGACGGCATGTCCTTCGCATCAAAGAGCTGCCGTATTGCACTGAGCGTGAGGATGGTGGTTGCTGATGAACGCCCCTCCCCCGACAAGCTGGCCAGGCGGTTGATGTCTTTGCCATGGACCTCATGGGTCTGGCCACAATTCAAGCAGAACCGGAATTTGCCTGGAATGTACCAGTATGACTCGCCGCTGCCCTGCCAACCTTGTGGGCTGACCTGCACATCTTCAGGGACATGGTTTTTGAAGGTGCTTTTGACTCTCGGTGCAGCCTTGGTCAGGTCAAGCCATGACTCGGGCAAATCCTCAATGTCACCTTTGTAGGACTGGCTCAGACTTGACGGACACAAGAACCCATAGCGGGCTTTGTCATCTTCGTCGCCTGAGATGTCATCAATTTCACGGGGTGTGTACTCCTGCGCAGCCTGGCCCGAGCGCCACACAGGGTGGTACTCCTGCCCGCAATCACGGCAAAAGTGAACTGGATACAGCTGTGCACCCTCCTCTTGCCGACCAGGTGCAAAGCGCTGGGCATCCAAAGTAATGTGACGCACGCCAGCCGGTTCCAGCGTGGCGAGCACTTTGCCGGGGCCACTGATGAATTGGTGCAATTTGAAAGCAAAGGGGGCACGGCCCTGCGGTGTCTTGACATCGTTGGCTGCCACCAAGAAGCGTTGCAATCCAGCCATGGCTTCATCAGAGGTGCATTGCGCATCTGTGGCCAGCAGACCGGCAGCATCTTTCAGTGTGATGGGCTTTGCACGGCGGGGAGGCTCATCAGCAGGCAATTCAATCCCAAGGGTGAGCTCCACCCAAATGGCTAACGGGTCGTCGCTGAAGGCTTCAAAGTCGATCCAAGAATGTGATTCCTTCATTAGTGCGGCCTTCAGCAGCTGCTTGATGGCCTGAACGTCTTTGGCGGGGTTAGTGACCCGTTGCAGTGTTTCGCCAATAACATCGTTCTCTGTGATGGATGCCCCGAACAACAAGCTGGCAACGCTCGCCACTGTTAGGTTGCGATCAGCCTGGGTACCTGTGGAAGACATGGTGGCCGATGTACCAATGCACACCAGTTGATCGGCCTTCAATCGTTCGCGCAAGCGGCGCACCAAAAGCGCAACGTCGGCGCCCTGTCGGCCACGATAGGTATGCAGCTCATCCAACACCAAGAACTCAAGCCCTTGACAATGCTCAACCACCTGACGGTCAATCTCTTCGAAGCGCGTGAGAATTAGCTCCGCCATCATAAAGTTCGTGAGCAGAATGTCGGGGGGGTTATTGGCAATCTCTTGTCGGTCTGCCGAGCTTTCTTGGCCGGTATAACGGGCAACAGTAAAGGGTGCCTCGCCCTTGGTGTAACCATGCAAAAACTTGTCGAGCTCCTCTAACTGACTGTTAGCAAGGGCGTTCATCGGATAAATTATGATTGCCCGCGTGCGCTTCTGGGAATCACCCGCCTTGGCTTTGACAATGCGGTCGATGATGGGAATGAAGAACGAGAGAGATTTGCCAGAGCCTGTGCCAGTGGTGACGACAAAGCTTTGGTGCTTTTGAGCCTTGGCCAGAGCCTGCAACTGATGGACGTACAGGTGTAGGTCAGCGGACTTTCCTTCGGTTTTTCCAGCCTGGAAGATATGTGCGCAATCTGGATGCAGCAACCCGTCTTTTGCCAACTGCTGAACCGTGCCACTGCGCTTGTAGTTAGGGTTAATCTGGATCAGTGGCTCAGGCCAGTAGCGGCCACGGGCATATTCTTCTTCCACTTTGACCAGAATGTCTGGCGCTGCAACTTTGGAAAAGCTTCGCGAAAACGAGCTGTATTCGCCAATGAGCCGGTTGCGAAAGTTGAAAACGTCATCCATAAGGCGAGTCCCTGAATTGTTGGCTGGCTCCTGAAAAGCCACACCAATTTGTCCGATTTTCCCTAACTGTAACGGGCAGGACAGCGGAGACTACTCAAAAAACTTCTGCAGCCGTGACCGACCGGCGAACATTGACCCATCCATGTTTGAATACCCGCATTCGGGTTACGAGTTCGATCAAGGCTTTGACTGAAATGGGCACTTCAGAGTCGCTCCCAACCGGCAGGTCATAAGCAACCTCATCATTGGAATTTCCACTCTTGAGACAGTGTCCTACATGAACCTCTGTCTTATCTTCGGCAACAACTTCGTGTTGCTGTTCATGAAATTCAGACGCTCGCCACTGAACTCGAGTCTTCTGAGGATGCAAAATTGACATTCGCTTTGTACAAGCGTTCTGCCTACATCATTCACCGGTGCGCCTGCTCTATGCATTGGCCAAGTGGGCTGCCTCCCAATTCTGCCGTTTGACGCAAATGAATTTCGTCCCCTGCACCTTTGGGTCTGGATATACGTTCACTTTTGCGGTCGTGGCCTCGCACAAAGTATGGCTTGTCGTGGATTGCTGATTTTGTGAGCGTCCATGGTGTTCTTGGGTGCACGAGAAAAGGTGACAGTTCGTGCAAAGATCCAGGGCACAAGTCCAATACTCAAGATTTACTGAATTTCGGTTTCGTCATGTTCGACTGAGGCACAGTCGTGGCACATACAGGGCACAGTGGGGCAGCGCCAACAACAGCTGACGATTGGTCTTTTTCGGATCAAACTGCTGTTTGACTATTGGTCACCAGTGCAAATTCCCGGCAATTTGTCATATTTGATAGCATCAAACTTATGACTGGTGCGGCTGGCGGGGATCGAACCCACGACCCTTGGCTTCGGAGGCCAATACTCTATCCACTGAGCTACAGCCGCAACTCTAAAAAAGACCAATACTCACATTTTCGCAGAGAGCCCGGATGACTATAGGCTTCGGAGGCCAATACTCTATCCACTGAGCTACAGCCGCATTTTTCTCTCAAGCACTGGATTGTAGGTGGTTTCAGGGGCAGGCTCGTCGCAGCTGCTGTCGGTTTCTGCGACCGGTCAGTGGTGGCAACCCAGGCGGCTTCTCGGCGTTGACCCCATCAACCTGTCCCCACGTCCGGCCCAAAGACGGTTGGCGTGGGCGTGACCCAGCGCTTGCAGGCCGACGGCTGGAGTCTACTGGCTTCGGAGCTCTTGGGGGCTTTTGACAAAGCCGAACTGGTGCGGCAGCACCTGGCTGGCGACATCTTGCGGCAACCACATGCCACGCTCCACCGCATCCGCCGCACGCTCCATGTCCTGGGTATGCACCAGGCCCAAACCGGTGTCAGCGGCCAGAAACAGGTGGCCCAGTTCATCCAGCCAGCAGCTCTGGACCAGCGCGCTGCGGCCCACATGATCCTTGACCGTGAAATCCGCCTGCACCCGCCAGATCAGCGGCGCAGCCGTCAGTTCCACATACACACGTTGCGGGCCGTTCTGAAAAAACCAGCAGCCGCTGGCATCGGCACTGTAATTGCGGCCGATGAAATCAATCAGTTTCTCGTGTTGCAGCAACGAGCCTTTGGCGCCCGGTTGGCCGCTGTCGAACGCACCCGCAGCCTGAGCGCGGTCATCGCGCATGTACCAGTTGCCCCGGGCGTCCAGCCCGAGCCAGCCATAACAGTCGGGCACATTCGGCCATTTGGCCATGGCCTGTTTGACGATGTCATCCATGTGATCCTCCATGGGTTGCCAGCCAGGCGCCCACCTGCTCGGGCAGGGTGCGCACATGGCCGGGGGGGCTGCCTGCGGCAAAACCCACGTGACCGCCGCCGTGCGGTTGCCACAGGGTCACACTGGTGCCCACCTGGCTGGTCTGTGGCAGGCTGCCCGCAGGCACAAACGGGTCGTTGCGTGCGTTCACCACCAGCGTGGGCACCCTGATCTGGGCCAGATGCGGCTTGGCAGAAGCTCTGGCCCAGTAGTCGTCGGTGTTTTTGAAGCCGTGCAGCGGGGCGGTGAACAGGTTGTCAAAGGTGTACAGATCACGTGCGTCGCGCAACGCCTGCGCGTTAAACAGACCGGGGTACTGCGCCAGTTTGAGCCAGGCCTTGGGCTTCATGCTGGCCAGAAACATGCGGGTGTACACCTGCCGGTTGAGCCCGCGACCGATGGCGCGGCCACTGGCGGCCAGGTCCACCGGCGCGGAGATGCTGGCCAGCGCTGCCACCACCCGGTCCGCCGTGCTGCCCGCTTCTTCAGCCCAGCGCAGCAAGGCGTTGCCACCCAGCGAGACGCCGACCGCCACGATGCGACCCGCATGGCATTGGCGCAGACGCTGCAACACCCAGCCAATTTCTTCAAAGTCGCCCGAGTGGTAGGCGCGCGGTGCCAGGTTGATCTCACCACCGCAGCCCCTGAAATGCGGCACCACGTAGCTGAACCCGTGCTGGCGGGCGTACGCGGCAAAAGCCAGCGCGTAATGGCTTTTGGATGAGCCCTCCAAGCCATGAAACAGCACCAGCAGCGTCTGGGCGCCTGGGGCGTCGAGCCAATCCAGGTCGATGAAATCACCATCCGGTGTCGTCCAGCGTTCACGTCGATAAGGTGGCGCCTTGCCGCCCTTTGCGGTGTGCTGGCGGCGGGTGTGAAGGGCTGGCCAGATGGTTTGTGCGTGACCACCGGGCAGCCACCACGGCGCCAGGTAGTTCACAAGGAGCGCTCCCTGGCCATCCCGGGGCGCCACGCCCATCTAGTGCAACACATGGGGTGAGTCCGAAATGTCCTCGGACTCGTTGGCACCGCCCGCACTGACGTGGTGGGCCACCATGCGCCAGCCTTGGGCGGTTTTGAAGTACACGTTGGTGGCCAGGGCGTAGGCCTGGACCGTGCCTTCGTTGGTGAGGATGTCGATGCGTTCGCGCACGCTGTGCACGGCGCAGGTCATGTGCTCCAGCTTGCGCAAGGCTTCCATCTGGATGCGCACACCGCCGTGGCTGAGCACCGCATCAAACGCCGCCCGCACGGCGCCCAGGCCCACCAGCCGCGGACTGCCAGGATGAACGCAGATGACCTCGTCGTCATCTGCCCAGCAGGCCATCAACCGCTCAATGTCGCCGGTTTGCAGCGCTTCGTAAAAGCTGGCTTCGGTTTCATCAGCGGTGCCGCCCAGCGTGGCGGATTTTTTGGGTGCTTTGGACATGTGTGGTGGGCCATCAGAGAAGCTTTGATTTTGCACTGTTTGCGCAAGATGGCGCCGGGCGCAAAAACACATGCGTGTGGCATGCCTAGCGCTGGCGCCCTGCCTGAGCGACAGGGTGCGTGTGCTAAGGTTGCGGTTTTTACGCCGGGAGATGAAGATGAAACGTTGGTTTTTGGTGTTATCGACCGCGCTGGCGCTGAGCGGTTGCGGCTACAACGATTTTCAGAGCCTGGACGAGCAAACCAAATCGGCCTGGAGCGAGGTGCTGAACCAGTACCAGCGGCGCGCGGACCTGGTGCCCAACATTGTGGCCACCGTCAAAGGGGAAGCCGCGTTTGAGCAGGAGACCTTGACCAAGGTGATTGAGGCCCGCGCCAAAGCGACGTCGATCCAGGTCACCCCCGAGACGCTCAACGACCCCGAAGCCTTCAAGCGGTTTCAGGCCGTGCAGGGAGAGCTGGGCGCTGCCCTGAGCCGGCTGATGGCGGTGTCTGAGCAGTACCCCAACTTGAAGGCCAATCAAGGCTTCAGTGACCTGCGGGTGCAACTGGAAGGCACGGAAAACCGCGTCACCGTGGCACGCAACCGCTACATCCAAGCGGTGCAGCAATACAACACGCTGGCACGCAGCTTTCCGACCAACCTGACCGCCATGGTGTTTGGCTACCAGGCCAAGGAAGGTTTCACGGTTCAGAACGAAGCCGCCATTTCGACCCCGCCCGTGGTTGATTTCAACAAGAAATGAAGCAGTTGCTGGCCCGCCTGACGGCCGGGCTCCTGGGACTCTTGCTTCTGCTGGGGGCGGTACACGCGCAACAGGCCGTGCCCACGCTGACCGCCCGGGTGATGGACCTCGCTGGCGCGCTAACCCCAGAGGCACGCAACGCGCTCGAGGCCAAACTGGCCGCGTTTGAGACGCAAGCTGGCAGTCAATTGGTAGTGCTGTTGGTCGCCACCACCCAGCCCGAAGACATCGCCGCCTACACCTTCCGGGTAGCCGACAGCTGGAAGATTGGCCGCAAGGCGGTCGGCGACGGGGTGTTGCTGGTGGTCGCGGTGCAAGACCGGCGGGTACGCATCGAAGTTGCCCGCACGCTGGAAGGCGCCATTCCCGACCTGGCTGCCAAACGCGTGATCGACGAGGTGATCACACCACGCTTTCGCCAGGGCGACTACGCGGGTGGCATCGACGCCGGCCTGGACCGGCTCATCGGTTTGATTCGGGGTGAAGCCCTGCCAGCCCCGGCTGCACCGGGCAACGACGGGCCGTTTGGCAGCCTGTTGGGCCAGGACATGGGTGACCTGCTCATTTTTTTCCTGGTCGCTGTGCCGGTGATCGGCGCGGTGGCCAAGAACATCCTCGGTTCGCGCATGGGTTCCGTGGCCACGGGTGGTGTGGCGGGCTGGATCGCTTTTGACATGACCACCAGCCTGTTGATTGGCGGCTTGGTGGGTGTCGGGGCGCTGATCGTC
>Ga0209066_10008396_pt1 | contig 10015 bp, 9 predicted proteins | sample All_14_2_FD_187198 | JGI IMG/M metagenome (GOLD analysis project Ga0209066, IMG submission 187198) | Freshwater microbial communities in response to fracking from Pennsylvania, USA - Allegheny Zone_MetaG_DW_15 (SPAdes) (version 2) ... | reverse complement strand
ATGTAAGGTCGGAGTTTTGGAAATTGATCCAAATGGTCTGGTGGTTGATGCTGATTAGAATTTTTAAATACACTTAAAATCATTCATGAAAATTTCCAAGTTTCATTTTTCAATTTGTGCTTACGGTGGTAAAAATTTAAGTTTGACTTTTAATAAAAAGACAGGTTTTTTCGATTACATTGGTGATATTATTGAGCAAATGAGCGACATTAAAGACGAATTGGCATTAGATCCATTACTTGTAAGCGAATTTGTTGAATATGTCCAGCACCATTGTAAACATTGGAAAAAGCGTTATTGGGGGGATGTTATTGATGGAGAATCATGGGAATTAGAAATCAAAACGGACGATTTTCATTTTAAAGTTGAAGGACATGAGCGTTATCCCGACAATTATGAAGCGGTTATTTTGAAATTGACACAAATGAGTGGAGGCAAAGAGTTTTAGAATCTTTAGCAGAGGATGTGATTGGGTTGGTGGGGTAAATAGAATTAAACTGTATCTTTAAAAACAAAAATACCTATGAAAATCCTCGGAGTAGTCGGACCATGGCAATTAATTGTGCTATTTGTCTTATTCTTAATCATTGGTGGCTTTATAGCACTTATTGTTTTACTTGTCAGAAATGCCAAAAACAAATCGCGAGCAAATACGTTAGATGATGTTTTGCGCAACCAGCAAACTGGGAGTCAACCATCGCAATCGGATCGTTTAGAAAAGCTTGAGCGTTTAAATCAACTTAGAAATTCTGGTGCGTTAACGCAAGAAGAGTTTGAGGTGGAGAAGAAGAAAATTTTGGGGTAAAATCGAATTAAGAATTAATCCCATTTTCTTTTTTAATGGTTGCGCAAATACTGTTTGGGATGTTTCTGTGATAAATATATGTTCTTAAGTCAACTTTTTTGACACGAAACTGCTGGTTTGCTTTTTCGTAAAAATCAGCATCCGCAGCAAAGCCATTTTTGAAGGAAATGCTGGTAAATACTTTTCTACGTCCGAATAATGTCCCGAATAAGATCGCATCATCAAGGTGTATGAGTTTTGTTTGGTCATTTTTGTCAGGAACATAGTAGTCATCAATGGTATCAACGATTGTTTCAGTTGTTGAACAAACCAAATCTACCGCATCAACTTCTCGAAGACAAGCGCTCAAATGATTCGGTTTATATTCGTCATCACTGTCAATAATGGTGATGAATTCACATCTAAGGTTATTGGATGTGCCATGAAGGTACAATCAGCATTAGGCAACGGTTTTACTCAGATTTAATTGTTTTTTCAATGGATTTCGTGAATGCAGGGCATTTCAAGAAGTGATTTATCAACGTGCATTAGCAATTGAATTTTCATTGGCAGACATTCCGTTTTCACGCGAATTTGAAATGCCTATATTTTATCACAATCAACAAATTGGTACACGTCGTGTTGATTTTTTAGTGAATGAAGTTTTATCTGTCGAAATTAAAGCCGTTACAAAACTTGAAGATGTTCACTTTGCGCAAGCCATCAATTATTTAGAAGCTTACAATTTAGAAGTTGGTCTGCTTATTAACTTTGGAGAACGCAGTTTGAATTTTAAACGATTACAGAATAAGAAATTTAAAAATCAAACGGATCAAGCAAATCACACAAATCATACAAATCAAAGTGCTGACAATTGGGTAGCAACTGTCTGAAGAGTATAGGCTTGTAAAATTTGAATAACGGCAAGTATCACCAACACTCTTTATCAAAAGGACCCCAAAGAATGTTTCCTTGTGTATTGATAATGGCGGCTTTTTCTTTACCCAAATGGACAGAAGCGGCGCCATTCCGGAAGGATGCAGCAAAACTGTACTTTGCCTTGATGACGATTTTATTTTTTAAGTCGATGTACCCATATTTTTTATTGATTTTCGCAGGAATCAATCCATCCTCATAAAAGCCCAAATCATCATATTGAGGCGCAATAATCTCCTCCCCTTTTAGGTTCAAAAGTCCATGTTTCAGTTCGTTCCATTTGCCTTTACCGAAAACGACATATCCATTTGATGGGTCTTTTAAAAAATCGAAAATTGCTGGGATAACGAAAACGCCATTCGTATCGATGACACCATATTTGATGAAGGTACGATCGTTCTCCATAAACGTAACGCCAACCGTTGCGTAGCCATCACGAAAGTTTCCGGCCGATTTAAACTGTGGTACAATCTTCATTTCTCCATCCTTCGAAACATACCCGAAGTGTGTACCCAAACGCACCGCAGCACGATTTCCAAAAAAAGGTTTCACCTCATCAAAAGCATAGATCTTTGCCTCCCGTGCAGCATCAACGAAGCAATACTTTCTCGGAAGAGCTTCATTGAATTGAGCGACGCGACGTATATCTTGCATGCGTTTTTCTGCGAGTACCTCATCGTAACGTGACAAGGCATTTCCTTGGCGGTCAATAAAAACAATGTCATCATCAATCTCTACTAATGCAACGCCATCTTGGTAAGAACTGAACATTTCAAAATTCAAGCGCGGTTCTAACACGTATTTCCCAGTTGAATCAATAATACCTGTCTTCCGGTTACCTTCAAACCCAAACCGCTCATAATTGATATAATCTTCTCCTAAAACTACATTCTGACGGTCTTCATCATACCCTGGAAAAGACCAAACAAAAGCAAGTCCCTCACGGAAAGGAGATACATGTTCAAACTGTGGCTCGATCATCACTTTTCCAGAAGGATCCATAAATCCTATCTTGCAATCCTTTTTGATAAGGAACCAGGTATCGCTTGAGTAAGTGCTCTGGGCAATCCCAAAACAACTACTGAATAGAAATAGTAAAGCGAAATACGTTTTCATCATGGTTTATAATGGATGAAGGTTTTAAAACTGTTGCTGGATCTATCATACACCAATTGTGTAAACTGAGCCCCTGTTTTTTGAAGATTCTTTGCGAGTTGTTCTTTCGAAACCGTTTGGGTCCCGCCATTTTTTAGTTGGATTGAATAGTTGTTTTCTGATTTCAAGGTCGCCGGAAAAGTAATTTCCCCCAGCACGGTCGTTGCACTGATCAATAGATTTCCGGTGCTACACTGTACCTTTTCACTGGTATTTCCCAACGGAATAAAGAGGGCTGCGTATTCGATGAAAGCGCCAGTAAATTGTTCAATATCCTTTTTTGGAAACTTCAATTGTACCAATACAGAATCGATCTTTTTAGTGGAACTATTCCAAAGCGTATGCATCGCTGGATAATTTTCCGTTGAACTGAAATCGGGGTAAACCGCAGCTGCATCAAGGATAATTCCCGACGATCCAAGTTGCATGTATCTGCCAGGTATAAAATTCGGGTACGTCACATTGATTTCCTTGAGCAAATCGTACTGAATCTTTTTGGTGGAGAACATGAACATACCTGGATAAGGCTTTCCATTCGCACTTATCAATGGTTTGAACTGTGGATCGACTTGTGTCATCATTTTCTCCGGTAATTGTAGTCCAATATGCTTCATATCAGAAATAGCGGCTTTCGTTTCTTTAAAAGATCCAAAAACAAATTCAGTTGACACTTGATACTTAATAAAAGCGAATCGTGATTTACACGGTTCAAGTACTAACTGAACACCATTGGTATCTGGAAGATAAAGTACCATTGGCTTGGCTACGAAATGGTTACTGTAGGTAGTGTACCACTGCCCCAATTTGTATTCGTCAGGCTTAGAATTAATGTAGTATGGATTTCCAAAAACGTGATCCAGATTAGTAATCGGTTGATGAAAATTAAATTGGTAGCGGCTAAAGACTTTTTCATCCACAAATTCTGCTGTCGATTGGGCAAAGAATTCGTATGCCTCCCATCCTTGGCACTTACAGGGCAATTCATCAGGATAGGAAATCACTGAACGGTCAAATTGTGCTAACTCCCCATAATTATCTACCAAAACTGATTTTTGCTCCACTGGATCCCAGTATGCTTTACCTTCAATCACCACTCCTGCACGATCGATCCGAAAAGTAAGGTCCTCTCCGCCAATATGTGGAATTGCGATCGTTGCTGTAAAGCGATCTTTGTATAGGGTTTTCCCTAAACTGATGTTGTTTTTCAGATCAACCCAGCGGTAATTATTGAAGGATCCGTCTTTGTTAAACATAAACGACTGATTGAGTGAATCTGTCTTTACAAAGAATTCCAATAGTTTTCCATCTCTGGTCCAGACCTCTTTTCCTATTTCTATATGTTTCTCGTCAAAAACTTCTTTTTTCCACAATTGACCATTCGTGTAATAGTTGTTCCTTTCACGTAACCTTCCCATTTGAAACTGCTGTTCATTGCACAAAGTACCGTCGACAAACCAATTTTTTGATAATCCATCCTCGATTCCCATGTTGAAATGTCTTTCGAACAGCATTACCTTATCGTTCAAATGCAACACAGCCTTTCCATTTAAAAATCCATTTTTCAATGTCCCGGTGAAATACATATCTGTTCCCAAGTAATCGATTCTGTAATTTCCATTCAGGTTACTGTCTAATTCAGAACGTATCACGGATTGTTTATAGAATAAGGAATTCGGGAAAATCTCATAATACGCTTGTGCTTGCTCAAATGCCTCATCTGCTACCCTGTGCGTTTCGTTCACTTTTCCATCGTGCACATTTTTCTTCACTTCGGCCAATTGATCCTCAATGAATTTATGGTGCTCATTCGCACTACTATTGACAGGAAACTTTATGTCATTTCGGATGTAAAAACCTTGTTGTTCAACCCGAAAACCAGCGTGTAACTTGAATACGGTATCCTTGTATTGTGCAGCTCGTTCCAATCGAAAGGATTCAGTGGCGACAAGATTCAATCCAACCAACGCCTCTGTTCCATAATAGATCATCCTTCTGTTGTTCTCTTCATTTTCGCTAACGTGAATATAGTTCCGCTGTCCTTTAGCATCGTATTTCTCATCAAACTTGAAGATAATCTCCAAGCTATCAATCATCACCCTTTTGCGATACGTTTGGCTCTCGAGAATACTGTCTCCTCGATGATAATTTTTTGAAAAGTGCATTTCTACCGGACTATCTTTCGACCAGAAGGATGTTGGTTTTCCAATTTTATTGAACCGCTCAATATAGACAGCCGTATCATTGTGGTATCTAAATTCATCCAGCAAAATTCCCTTTTCGCTCCATGAAAACGTGGGTCCTTCTTTTACGCCCCGTTTTAAGGTACTCATCGATTTTTTCGTTCCATCCGGATAAAAGTTTTCTTGAATACCGTCATAGACTTTTTTCTTACCCTCTTCTATATAGATGTTGCGACTCTGGATCCTTCCATTCTCATAATACGCTAAATTGATAAAATGAATCTTATCATCATCAGGAATTACTTCCGAACGCAACTGACCATTTGGATAATTGTTTAAGGTCTTTGTGACGTCTTTCCCATTTTCATACTCATGAATACTTATTACAGATCCGTCAGGCAAAAAGGAGGAGACCTTTTCTGTGTAAGAATACCCTTCAAATTTCCCTTTACGTGGATACTTCAAATTATACTCAACTTTTTTAATGAGTTTTTTCTGCTCGTCGTAATGATAAATAGTACCCTCATTTGATGTACTAGTTCGTATTCCCTCTTGCTGGAGCAGGCCATTCGGATAGAAATACTTAAACGGTCCTGATGATGCTTCTTGAGCATTTACATCAAAAAAGATTATTAATAGACTAAAGAGAAATAAGAGCTTCATACGTAATATTGAACAAAATAATCATTCTGCCATAAAAGGTTACGAAAAAATTAAAAAAACGCCTCCCAATTCGAGAGGCGTTTTCTACTTAGTTCTTAAATTCTACTTACTTATCAAATTCTTCTGGAATTTCAATCGTTTGATTTTTTGAAACTGAACCTTCACCTAAACTACTGCAAGGGAACACTGCTGGTCGTACTTTATTTCTATACTCCTGGTCGTCAGATCGTCGTTTTTGTTCAACGTAGTTCTTCTGTTCCTTTTTCAACCAGCGGATTTCTTCTTTCACATCGAAGGGTTTTATTCCGCGCTTTGCGTTCAGTTGTCGGATACTGGCATCTAGTTTTTCTTCAGAGACACGATCCAATTGCATTTCGCCCAATTCACCACCTTTGAGGGTTAATCGCTGCACATAAGAGTAACCTTCTTCAGAAATGCCAACAATGGCCAAATCATATATAATTGCGTCGTTCAAAGGGTAGGTAAATGCTCCATCTTTTCCATTGATTCGATGGTAACTGTTCAATTGATTTGGAAATAAATAGGCATAAAGTTGTTTGTACTTACCTGCATTAGTAACGGTGAATTTAAATTCGTTGTATTGAATGCGAGCCGTTTTACCACTTACTGGATCGAAATACTCATTTGTTTTTCGTGCAAGTGTTGTTTCTCTAACAAATCGATCAATGTTGCAAATAGGACTATCTCCATAAATAGTTGCTCCGATAACGCGTCCCAATTGCTTTCGAACGTTTTTGTGATTTAAAACACTTCCCAATTGATTTTCAACATTCTTGAGATTTAAGTTGTACTCCTCATTGAAAGCTTTATTTTTTCGTTGAACTGTTCGCTCCACTTCTTTTTGTTTCTCAGAACTTACTTGCTGGTCCCACTTATTGCGCTTATTCGTTTCTAGGTCACGAAGAGATTTTTCTTGTCTTTTCAACTGCTCAATAGCTTGGTCATAAAAAGCTTCGAGTCCTTTCACGTGTGGATTATTCGCATTCAATGCCCCTACTCTTTGCTCAGCGAATTGACTGAATTGCGGGTAACCCATTTCAACCACTTTTTCATCCAGTTCATACATGGGTTTATTCAAGTTTCTGACATACAAGTCAAGCACCGATTTATCACAGGTACGGTGAATTTCCTTCATACGGGTTTCAAATTCTCGGGTTGCGAGGATTGTATTGTCGAATTTAGGTTTCCAGAATGCCAGCACTGAAGATGGAGGGATTTGGCAATCTTGATCAATCGTATCTGATTGTTGAGGCTTGTCAACATTTAACCAGATTGAAGCACTTTGATCAGGTGGGAAAATACATCCATTCTCATCACAAATCTGAAATGAATAGTTAAATGTAAAGAGAAAACGCGATTGCTTAATGATTTTTACCGGTTGCTCAAATATTGCTTCTTTTTCAAAATATTTTGATGTACCAAGTTCATCATTCATTATTTTAGGCCGTAATCCGTCACGAAGTTTACCTGTTTTCTGAACATCCTTTTCTGAAGGAAAAATGAATTCAGTCGGAATACCTGTAAAATCAGCTTTTGATGGATCATGATCAACTGAAAAAACATGCCAACCTTCTTTCAATTCAGCTTTCCCAATAATTTTAGTCTCGCCATTTGGTGAATATTCAATATTGAATCTCCAATTGATTTTGTCATGCCAGGACCTTGAAAATTCTTTAACTTTTGCTTCATTTTGAGCAGGTTTTGCAACATCATTTACTATTTCCTTCTGATTTGCCGTATTGAATTGATCATTTTCAAAACTCAAATACAAACTATCTCTGTATTTCTTTCCCTTTCGCGCTTTCAACTCATTTAGTTTTGCTTCGTACTCTGGCGGATAAAAATCCAATTGACTCATTGAAACGGGCACTGGTATTTTCTCCAAATGGCGCGGTTTCACCCAATTGATACTTCCATCCTTCTCTTTTTCGCCGTCAAATAATTGCATGCCTTCTTTGTATTCATCGACGGGTACTTGCACATAAATTCCAACTTTTGGGTTAATGGTCAATTGTTTTCCTTCAGGTGTTTTTGCTGAAAAACTAAACATTCCTTGTGTCTCCAATAGTTTTCCATCGGAAACGGTACTGAGTCCTGCCTTTACAATGGAAGCGCCATCTAAAGCTTCTTGCCATTGAATTACTGCTGGTTCTTTATACGGTTTTCCATTGAGTAGTAATGCATTGTCTGGAATTGAAACTAGCACACCTTCCGCCGAAAGAAATGCAGTGTCATTGGCATTCCATGCAAAAAATGTTGATTTCAAATTGTCGATTGGGCCACTTTCTTGAAGTTTATCGGTTAACTGCTTCACCTCATCCAAGTTAAAATGTTCTCTATTGGAAGAAGTTGATTTGATTAACAAGGCTGTTGAAACGAGAACAGTTAGGATTCCTAATCCAAGTCCGCCCCACTTCAATTTATTCGAAAAACGGTAATTTTTGGCAACCTTACTAACTTCTTGACGCAGTGCAAATCGTTCTGCGGCTTCGTGAATCGTTCGTTGCAATTGCAGTTCTTTTTGAAGGTCTTCACTGTTAGAAAGGCGTTCCTCAAATTTTATTTTATCCTCAAGAGATAATTCTCCTGACAAATATTGTTCTATTATTCGTGTGATTTCTGGATTCATAACATACTGTTTTCTACGGTTTTTACTTCCAAGGCTCTTGCGTTTTCCTTGGCTTTTTGAAGGCAGCGGTACTTTTGGGCTTTCACCACATTTTCGTTGCGCAGTCCAACTTTTACTGCAATCTCAGCCATTGCAGTACCAGCACCATAAAACAGTTGTAATATTTGCCGACATTGTTCACCCAATTGTTGAATTGCTTTTTCAACGATACTCAGTTTCATTTCATGTTGAAACCATTCGTCATCAAGGGCCATTACATCTTTTTCCAACTCAAAGGTGGCTTGGTTTCCATTCTTTCGAGCTTGGTTGTACCAGAGTAATTTGCACGTATTTCGAACGTAGTAAAATGGGGCTACTGTAAGTGCAAAAGAAGGATCTTTTTTCTTTCGGACATAAACCAATAATGCTTCTTGAAAGATATCTTCCGCATTGGTGGCATTGCATCCTAGATTTGCAAGAAAACGCTTCACAATCGGCCACTGCTTGTACAGCTCCTTTAGTTGTTTCTTTAAATCTTCTTGATCTTTTTTCATATCGTCGTTTACAGTAGATGTCGACAAGTTGGAAAGGTAAACAAGATTTTAGAAAAAAAATGCCAGAAAGGTGATTTGTGTGATGAAATGATAAGTTGGAGATTGGTGTGAATGACTCGGAAAATTGTCAGAACACTTCGACTTTGCTTACTTCGACTTCGCTCAGTACATCGCAGTGCATCGCGTTGATTTGTGTGATTAAATGATTAGGGGAGATTGGTTTAGAAAACACAACCGCTCCTACCGCTCCTCCTGCTTTATTGTAACAGCGGGAATTAAAACAGTTATCATCTGAGATTCAAGTTCGGCACCCGGTGTTTCGTTGTATTTCACTTGATTTTTCACTGCGGTAATAACTTGGTTGATGATACGTGTGTCTGTAGTTGTTGTTAAGGATGAACGTGTTGCGGACAGTACTTTTCCAGCTGCATTTACAGTCAATTTCAGCACTACAATAACCTCTTCTTCTGAAGCAATGTGGGCTACTGATGGTTCACTTAAACGAATTCGATTAGGATTTGGTTTTGGGACTGTACTTTCGCCATATCCAATGCCCGAACCATTGTCATTTCCAAAACTACCTCCAGCGCCTTTTGCTCCTGGTCCGAAAGGATCTAGGGTATACTTATCGGCATTATCAAATGGAGAATCACTTCTTTCTTCCTTCTTTTTCTCAATGTTCTTATCCTTTTTGACTTCAGCTACTGCAACTTTTGAGGTTTCAATAGGAGCTGTATCTGTGAGTTTTCCCTCTTTCGCTTCTTCTTTATCCTCCGCTTTATCTTTTGTATTTGTAGCTATTTTTTCAATCGGTTGGTCTTCTTTTCTGCTTTCAGCTTTAGGAGAAGTACAGGCCGCAATGCTTGCTACAATGAAAAACAAAAGGATAAATTTCAAACTTGGCATACTTTATTGATTTATACGACAAGATATAAAAATATAGTTTAACAGTTTGCCTTTTTCATTTATTTCATTTCGACAATTGAAACAGAATTCCACTTGAAAACACCCCTTTCCGTCAATAATTTATGAATTAAATAACACAAAAGGATTTTTTACCTCAAAATTGGTAGTCTTTAGTCTTGAAAATTAGTTAATTTTACGAACTATCAAC
>Ga0209066_10008394_pt1 | contig 10018 bp, 8 predicted proteins | sample All_14_2_FD_187198 | JGI IMG/M metagenome (GOLD analysis project Ga0209066, IMG submission 187198) | Freshwater microbial communities in response to fracking from Pennsylvania, USA - Allegheny Zone_MetaG_DW_15 (SPAdes) (version 2) ... | reverse complement strand
TCATGGCGATGTTCCAGCCGCCCTCGGCCACTGGCACCTTCTTGGCCCGCCGGGCGACCAGCGTCTGCCAGTCCATCGACTGCATGTCGACCTTGAAGCCGCCGCGCTCCAGCAATGTCTTCGCCACCGGCGCGAGGTTGGTCAGCACGGCGAGGTCGGTCGACTGCAGCAGCACGATCGGCGTGCCGTCATAGCCGGCCTCCTTCAGGATCTTCTTCGACTCATCGAAGTGCGATTCGAGGATCCCTTCGGTGCCGGCCGCATTCTCGAGCGGGGTGCCGCAGCCGAACATGGCCTTGCAGACCTTGTAGTAGCGCGGATCGCCGATGACGGCCTGCAGGAAGTCCTTCTGGTTGAGCGCGACCATGGCGGCACGGCGGTAGCGGACGTCGTTGAACGGCGGCTGTTTCCAGTTGAATCGCAGGATGTAGGTCGAGCCAAGCTGGTCGGGAATGACGATCTCGACGTTCTTGTCCTTCTCGATGACCGGCAACAGGTCGTGCGAGGGCTGCTCGATCATGTCGATCTCGCCCTGCTGCAGGGCGTTGATCGCGGTCTGCGCGTCGGGGATCGAGACCCATTCGACCCGATCGACCTTGGCCACCTTGCCGCCGGCCAGGCCCGACGGCGGCTCGGCGCGCGGCTTGTAGTCGGGATTGCGGAGATAGACGACCTTCTCGCCGGGCTTCCATTCGTCCTTCTTGAAGATGAACGGCCCCGAGCCCGTCGTGTCGGAAATCTGCTGGGTGACCGGAGTCTCGGCGACCCGCTTGGGCATGATGAAGGGCGGAATGGAGGAGGGTTTGGCCAGCGTCTTCAGCATCATGCCATAGGGCTGCTTCAGGACGATCTGGAAGGTCCGGTCGTCGAGCGCCTTCATTTCCTGGGTCTGCTTGCCCAGCAGGCCGCCCAGCGTATCCTTGGCGGTGAAGCGCTTGATCGACGGCAGAACGTCCGCCGTCGTCACCGGCTGGCCGTCGTGCCACTTCAGGCCCTCGCGCAGCTTGAAGGTCCAGGTGAGCTGGTCGTCGCTCACCGTCCAGCTCTCGACCATCTGCGGCCGCGGCTCGAGCTTGGCATCGAGCGCGAACAGCGTGTCGTAGATGAGATAGCCGTGATTGCGGACGATGTAGGCGGTTGTCCAGACCGGATCGATGATCTTGAGATCCGACTGCATGACGACTTTCAGCGTCTTGCTGGGCTGGGCTTGGGCAGGCGCTGCGGCGAGCAGCGCGACGGCGGCGAACAGGGCACGACGCAGCATGAAGGGCTCCCTCAATTGTTGGCCGGAGGAGTCCAGCTCGTTTCTTCATCGAGCGGATAGACGGGCCTCGGCAGTTTGGTCCAGGTGAAGTTCGCCAGCACCGGCGAGGTCAGGCCCGGACAGTCGACTTCGTAGATCTGCCCCGGCTGGAAGAACTCGTCGAAGCCGCCGCGGAAGTGGCCGCGGCTCTTCACGACCACCGTGCGGGCCTGTGAAATGTCCAGGCCAAACATCTCGAACTGGCGCGGGTCCATGCACTGGCAACGGATGCTGATGACCACGATGAGGATGCCGCCGAGATCGAGCAGCGCGGACGGTCCCATGTCGGCCGAGACGTTCTTCAGCACGCCACGGCGCCCGACATACCGGCCGTCGGAGAGCTTCACCACCTTGGCTTCGCAATCGAAGGGCAGGGAGAATTCCTGATGCTCCTGCGTGTTGAAGGAGGCGTTGAAAATCGCGCCTTCGCCCAGCGCGTGCGCCTGGGCCGCGAGGGCCGCGTCGTTGAACACGCCGAAATAGACGCCCTGCGCCCGCGCCGCCTTGAGCGCGCGCAGCAGATAGGTGGTGTTGCCGCGGCCGCCGCCGCCGGGATTGTCGGCGACGTCGGCCAGGATGATCGGCTTGCGCCGCTTGTCGCGGCCGATGGCGGTGGCGTGCTGCACCGCATCGGCCAGGTTCATCATCTCCCGCTTGAACCGTTCCCTCGTTCCCCAGGCGCGCTGGGCGATGTCGAGCGCCAGGTCGGCCGCCGCCTTGCGGTTGCCGTTGCGCGCCGTGACGACGGCGGTGAGGCCGTTCTTCGGACTGTCGCTGTAGGCGAAGCCTGCCATCACGGAGACGTTGAGGATGTCCCCGCCGACCTTGGTCTGGCCGTACTTGATGAGGTCGGCATAGGGACCGCGTGCGGTGAGCAGGGCGATCTGCGGCGGGACCAGCGGGATCTTGACCATCTCGACCGCGGTGCGCGTGCCGGCGAGCAGCTCGCGCATGTGCTTCGCGGCCTCGACGCCGCGCTCGTAGATGTCGACATGCGGGTTCTCGAGATAGCCGACGAAGACGCTGAGATTGTCCGTCATGCGGCGCGAGACGTTGGCGTGCAGGTCGAACACGGAGACGATGGGCACGTCGGGACCGGCGACGCGGCGCAGCATCTCGAACAGGTCGCCGTCGGGATCGTCGGTGCCTTCCGCCAGAGCGGCGCCATGGCAGGAGACGAAGATCGCCTCGACCGGCAGGACGGATTTCAGGCCGGATTCGATCTCGGCGAGATAGGCCTTGAAGAACTGTTCCTCGACCGGGCCGCCGGGCTGCGCCAGCGAGACGCGCAGCGGCACCGGCGTCCAGTTGCCCGTGCGATCCATCTCCGTGAAGAAGCCCGGCAGGTCGGGCATGGTGATCGACTTGCCGGAGCGCGCCTCGCTCACGATGCGATTGCCGCGAATGTCGACGTCGTGTTCGAAATCCTCCGCCGTCGTCACCGGTGCGAACCGGTTGCACTCGATGGCGAAGCCGAGAACGGCGATGCGCGGATTGTCCTGGGACAAAGAAACCTCCTAGCGCGGTCGCGCGAGGAACGCGTCGACCAGCGCGTTGAACCTAGCGGCCTGCTCGAAATATGGCGAGTGTCCGGCCCCCTCGATGATCTCGGCTTCGCCGCAGGGCAGGCTTGTCGCGATGGCGCTTGCCAGGAACGGCGGGAAGACCGTGTCCTCGCTGCCGGCGATCAGCAAGGTCGGCACGCGAAACGTCTTCAACTCGACCAGGGTGCGCGTCGCCGTGCGGCGCAGGCCGGCGCGCAGCTTTTCCTTGTCGAGCGTGCCCGCCATCTCGTCGATGCTGCGGTAGAGGAGGTGTAGCGCGGGGAAGCGCTCGGCCGCGCGTTCGCCCATCGCCGGATGGATGCCGCGCGCGAGGCCGGCGGCGATCGCGGCCTCGGACGTGGCGAACCAGGCATCGTACGCCGTGCCGCCGGACGGATCGCTGCCACGGCGGTCGAGCGTGCCCGAGGTAGAGCTCAGCACCAGGGCCTTCACGCGGTCCGGATGGGCGAGCGCATATTCCAGCATCGTCCAGCCGCCCATCGACTGCGCGACCAGTCGCACGTCGGCAAGGCCGAGATGATCGATCAGGGCGGCGAGGTCGCCCGGATAGTCGGCGGGATCGACACCACCAGCGACCGCGTCGGACGGCGCGAAGCCGCGATGGGCGAACGTCACGCAGGTGTAGCGGGGCGCGAAGTGCGCCACCTGCTGCCACCAACTCAGGTGATTGCCGCCCAGCCCGTGCGCGAACAGCAGCGCGGGGCCGCTGCCGCACACTTCGTAATAGAGATTGCCGAACGGGCGCTTCAGCCGCCCGACGGTGCGGGACGGCGCGGCGTAGGAACTCATGCGGAGCCTACTCTCCAGGATCGACCGGACTGGTCCGCCTGTGCGAGGCCAATCCGGAGTCGTCGGCTGCCCCCACTCTAGCTCCCTTCGATCTTCAATTCAGGCTCGTCGGCACAAATCGCCGCGAGAAAATCGATGAAATGCCGCACGCGAGACGGCATGCGCCGCCCGGCAGCGGTCACCGCGGCAATCGGCAACGGCGGCGGCGCATAGGGCTCCAGAACTTGCGAGACTTCGCCGGAGGCCAGCACGTCCGTGAACAGCCAGCTCGCATGGTGGCCAATGCCGAGGCCCGCGAGGACCGCGGCCCGGACATGCTCGGCATCATTCGTTCGGAATGCTCCCCCACCATCGACCGCAATATGGCGGCCCTCTCGCTCGAACTCCCATTCAACAATATTGCCTTGATAGACGTAGCCGATACGCCGGTGGGTGCGCAGCTCTTCCAGCGTCTGCGGTGTACCGTGCCGGGCGAGATAGCCGGCCGAGGCCAGCGTCATCATCCGCATGTCGCCGATGTGTCGGGCGATGAGGGCTGAATCCGAGAGCCGCCCAATGCGGACCGCGACGTCTATACCCTCCTCGATCAGGTCGACATGCCGCGCCGAGACGTCCATCTCGACAACGACGTCGGGAAATCGGTTCCTGAAATCCAGCAGCCTCGGAACGACAAACATCCTTCCGAAGGCCGGCGAGACGGTCACGCGGACCAGTCCCGAAGGCGCCGACTGGCCTTCCAGAACTCTCTCTTCGGCGAAGTCGAGCTCCTGGAGGATGCGCACGGTAGCCTCGTAATAGTCCTGTCCCGCGGGTGTCACGGCAATGGCCCGGGAATTTCGCGCCAGCAATTGCGTTCCGAGGCGCGCTTCAAGCGCGGCGATCTGTTTGCTGACCGTCGGCTGGCTGACGTTCAGGTCCCGCGCCGCCCGGGAAAAGCTTCCGCTTTCGACGATGCGCACGAACATTCGCATCGCGTCCAACTTATCGACCATTTTCAGTCCGGGGAAAGAACGGGAGAGAAGACAGGACCACGGGGCGCGCTGGTGGCCGGCTCGCACGCGATCCGCATGATTCCTCGTGCATTCTATCGGTGAATACTTTCTATTCAATATATGCCAATTCAATTCTCAGAACGAATACATATTTTGGTTCGACCGCACGGCCACGGGCCTGCACCAAAGGGAGAATCCATGACGATCAAGATCTACGGCGATGCAGGCTCCGGCAGCCTGCGTCGGGTGACCACCGCCGCGAGGATCATGAACATCGAAGTCGAACGGGTTACCGTCGACCTCTTCAAGGGCGAGAGCCAGACCGATGATTTCAAGTCGCGTCTCAATCCCCACGGTCTGACGCCGGTTCTGGAAGAGGGAGACATCGTTCTCTGGGAAGCTTCCGCGATAAACCTGTATCTCGCCGACCACGCGAATTCGCCGTTGGCCGGCACTACGCGGGAGGAGCGCTTTCAGGTGCTGCAGTGGATGTTCTGGTCGGGTGAGCAATGGCGCACCTTCACCACGACGATCTTCGACGAGCGCGTGGCGAAGACGATCTTGAGAGTGCCAAAGGACGAGTCGGTCATCAAGTTTGCCGAGGGTAAGATCCGCGCTGCAGCGAAGGTCCTCGACCAGCACCTAGAAGGCCGCAAGTTCATGGTTGGCAATGGGCTGACCTTTGCCGATATCGATATCGCGGCTCCCTTCTCCCAAGTCGATCGTGCACGCTTCCCGTTCAAGGAGTATCCGAACCTGATCGCGTGGCACGACAATCTTCTGCAGTCGTTCCCGGCGTGGGCGGCGACGAAGGCTGAGGTCGACAACCGTATGGAAAGCTTCCTGGAGAGCGCTGGCGTTACCCTGTAGCACGCGCGTCGGGTCGGGCTGGCGCACATCGGAACCGCGCGCTGGCCGCAATGATCTCCAGACTCTCCTAGAAGAGGATCACCCTGGTACCCACAATGCCGAGCGGCCAGCGTCCCGCCGCTTGGACGAGAGTCAGCAAAATCACGTCTTGGGCGCTGCTCAGAGGAGAGGTTCGGTATTGAACGCTTCGAGATCGGTCGTGAGATCGGTGAACCAACCTTCCATTCCGGCGATCAGCTCGTCGGCGATGTTTTCAGGATCATCGGTTGCAACCATGCCGACGACCCGGCGCGGCTGGTTGAACACGGTAATCTCGCGGCCTCTCACGCCCAGCAGCTGGCCGGTGATGGCATTGCCGGCCGGGGAGCAGAGCGCGGTCACGAGATTGGCGACATGGTGCGCGCCGACCCTCAGCGCGCGCTCCTTGTAGGCTTCCTCAGCCTCGTTGGCGGGCTGGAAGATCTCGGTGACGCGGGTGCGGGCGAACGGCGCCACGGCATTGGCGGTAATCTGCGCCGGCGCGAGGTCCATCGCGGTGACGCGGGTCAGCCCGAACAGTCCGGCCTTGGCGCTGGCATAGGCAGCCTGGCCCCGGTTGCCGTAGAGCCCGGCCGAGGAGACGATGTTGACGATGCGGCCCCAGTCGTACCCGTCCTTGCCGCCGCGGCCCGTCCTGCCCTGCTCGCGCATGACGCCCGAAGCGGCGTTGATCAGATAGAAGGCCGAGGAGAGGTTGGTGCGGATCACAGCGTCCCAGTCGGCCGGATCGGCGCGGAAGACCGGAGCGTCGCGCCGGATGGCCGCATTGTTCACGACGATGTCGATGCCGCCGAACGTCTTCACCGCGAGGTCGACGAGCTGCTTCGCCACACCGGGCGAGGCGACGCTTTCGGTGAAGGCGAGAGCCTTCCTGGCAGCTGCCGCGTCGTTCAGCTCCTGGACGGCAGCGCGCGCCACCTCCGGGTCGCCGCCGTCGCCCGCGATCGACGTGCCGTTGTCGGCCACGACGACCTGTGCGCCCGCGGCGACCAGCGACTCGGCAATGGCGCGGCCGATGCCGCGGCCGGCGCCGGTGACGATGGCGACGCGGCCGTGCAGGAGGCCGCTCATTGGTCCGCGCCCGTTTTCTTCCCCGCGCTCGCCATTTCGGCCGCCGTGTAGAAGGCGTCGGCATGGATATCGGCGCGCCGCATGCCACGCTGTTCCAGCAGCAGGGTCGCGGCCTCGACCATCACGGGCGGGCCCGCGAGATAGGCCGTGCAGCCATCGACCTCGTCGAAGTCCTGGGCCACGGCCTCGTGCACCAGACCTTGCCGCAGGCTCGACTCACCGCCTTCGCTCAGCACCGGAATGAAGTGCAGGGTCGAGTGCTTATCCGCCAGCGCCGTGAAGTGGTCGTGCAGATAGAGGTCGCGTTCGCTGCGGACGCCGAAATAGAGATAGATGTGCTGCGGCAGCTGCCTCTCCAGCGCGCGCTCGACGATGGACTTGATCGGCGCCAAACCCGAACCGCCGGCCACCGCGATGATCGGGCCGCGATGGCTCTCGCGCAGGTAGGAGGTGCCGAATGGTCCCTCGACCCTGACCCTGTTGCCGACCTTCAGCTTTTCCCACACATGGGCGCTGGTGGCGCCCCCCGCCGTACGGCGGATATGGAACTCGAGGATCGGGTCGCCCGGCGCGTTGGCCATCGAATAGTCGCGGGGCGGGCAGCCTTCGAAGGTCACCGAGGCGAACTGGCCGGCGGAGAAGTCGAATGGGCCGCCCGAGACGACCTCAAGGCGGATCCGCTTGATGTCGTGGGTGGCGTCGTCGAGAGAGACCACCCTGCAGTCGAGCAGCCGCCGGGGATGGACGATCAGGTCGTCCTCCTCTAGCCAGGCGACTTCGCACGCATCGGACGGCACGGCGCGGCAGGCGAGGATCAGGCCGCGCGCTTTCTCCTCGTCGGAGAGGGCGAACTCGGAATAGCCCGCCATCGTCACCTCGCCCTTCACGAGAAGCGACTTGCAGGCGCCGCAGTTCCCGGACTGGCAGCCGAACGGATAGGAGATGCCGGCGTCGAGCGCGGCGTCCAGGATGGTGGCGCCGGCCGGCACGTCGATCGTGCGGTCGGCGCCGGCGATGCGGACTTTGAAACTCATCTGATGCGCCGGCGAATGGGTGTGCTTCCGAAACAGTCCGCGTCTAGCGCTCCGGCGAAGGGCCGTCCACCTGCCAAGCTTCGCCGGGCGTCCTTTCGACGGCCGAAACCCGGCCCTCGATCGATCTTCGGGAAAAGGTGCAGGCTTCCGCCCGTCCGTTATAGTCCCGCTCCCATGAGCTCAGCCCATCCAGACTTCCAGAACTTCCCCAAGGATCTCATGCACGATTCGGAGATGCTCGAGATCCTGCGCGCCAATCCGCCCGAGGCGGTGAAGACGCTGAACGGCGAACTGCTCGATATCGACTCGGCGCGCGGATATGCGCGGTTCCGCTTCGAAGTCGTGCCGGCCTTCTGCCATTCGCAGGGCCGCATCTGCCAGGGCGGATTCCTCACCGGCATGGTCGATAGTGCCATGGCCAACGCCGCCATCGTGAAGGGCAAGCTCGGCGTCGCGGTGCCGACGCTCGAACTCAAGATCAGCTTCTTCGAGGCGATGGGACCGGGCATCGTCTATGCCGAGGGTCGTGTCCTGCGCTGGGGCGGTTCGGTCGGCTTCCTCGACGGCGACCTCAAGGACGAGAAGGGCCGCCTGATCGTCCACTCGACTTCGACGATCAAGATCGTACGGCCGAAGGTGAAGGCGTAAGCGAGTTGATCCTAAGTAAGCTCCGTCGTCTCGACCGGAGCGCGCAGCGCGGAGTGGAGAGACCTTCTCTCCACGATTTGCCGGCTTATTGTTGAGAGAAGGTCTCTCCGCTCCGCACCTTCGGTGCTCCGGTCGAGACGACGACATTTTTTGAATTACCCGAACCGCGCGTTCCAGTGCTCGGCGATCTGGCGGCGTGCGGCGAACCAGGCGCCGCCCTTCTGCTTCATATGCGACACGATGCGGTCGAGCGCGGCGATGCGGCCGGGGCGGCCGATCATGCGCAGGTGCAGGCCGATCGACATCATCTTCGGGAACCGCTGGCCCTCGGCCCAGAGCGTGTCGAAGGCATCGGTCGTGTAGTCGGCGAAGTCGCGCGCCGAGACGAAGCGGTGGAAGCCCTGATGATAGTGCATGTCATTGGTGTCGAAGCTGTAAGGCAGCACCAGGTGCCGCTTGCCCGCGACCTCGACATGGAACGGCAGGTCGTCGGAATAGTCGTCGCTGTCGTAGAGAAAGCCGCCTTCCTCGACGAGCAGGCGGCGCGTGTTGGGCGATGGCGTCGAGCGGGTGTGCCAACCCACGGGGCGCGCGCCGGCAATCTCGGTCAGCGCCTTGACGGTGCGGGCGATGATCTCGCGCTCCTTCGTCTCCTCCATGTGGGCGTGCTTCTCCCAGCGCCAGCCATGGCAGGAGATTTCATGGCCCCGCGCCACCGCGTCCTGGATCAGCCAGGGCGAAAGTTCGGCCGCGAGGCCGCAGGTGCTCACGGTGGCTGGAACGCCCAGCCTCTCCAGGGAATCGGCGATACGCCACCACGCTGCCTTGGTGCCGTACTCGAAATGCGATTCCATGCACCGGTCGGGGATGCCTAAAACCTCGTCGGTGACCTCGTAGACCTTCTCGTTGTGGGCGTCGCCCGCCGACAACGACATCTCCGCGCCTTCCTCGAAGTTGATCACGAAGGAGACGGCGACCCGCGCACCGCCGGGCCATTGCGGATCGGGCGGCGTGCGGCCGTAGCCCTTGAGATCGCGCATCGCGGTCACGACTCCCGATGGCCGATGATGTCGGCCAGGGGACCGGCAAGGCCCTTGGAGTCCTTGGCGGCAGGGCGGCGATAGGTGCCCTGCGTGGCCTTGCGCGGATTGAGCCGCACCAGCCCCTCGGCCATCGTCACCGCAGCCTGGATGCCGTCGACCAGCGGCACCGGCACCCTGTCGCGGATCGTATTGGCCATGCCGGCCAGCGGGGCGCCGGCCAGGATGACGACGTCGGCCCCGTCGTTCTTCACGGTGCCGAGGGCGAGGTCGATCAGCACCTGTTCCTTCTCGTGCTGCACGTCGTCGATCGAGCGGAAGCCTTCGTCGGGCGTACGGATGGCGGCGCAGCGGCCGGACATGCCATGCCAGTCGACGATTTCGGCGAACCACGGTTCGAGCGCCTTGGCGAAACTCACGATGGCGAACTTGCGGCCGAGCGTGCAGGCGACCAGCATCGCGGCTTCCGCCATGCCGACCACGGGGAAGTCGAACAACTCGCGCGCGCCGCCGAGGCCGGGGTCGCCGAAGGCGGCGACGATGGCGGCATCGAAGGTGCCGCGCCGCTCGGCCAGCATCTCGAGCATCATGGCGCTGCCGATCGCGGCTTCGGCGCGCGTGGCGATATAGGGCACGCCGCGCGGCGCGGTCATGGGCAGAAATTCGG
>Ga0209066_10008392_pt1 | contig 10019 bp, 4 predicted proteins | sample All_14_2_FD_187198 | JGI IMG/M metagenome (GOLD analysis project Ga0209066, IMG submission 187198) | Freshwater microbial communities in response to fracking from Pennsylvania, USA - Allegheny Zone_MetaG_DW_15 (SPAdes) (version 2) ... | reverse complement strand
GAGTGATGCAGCGATCAATGCAGCATTGCGCCGTATGGGCTACGACACCAAGACGGAAATCACCGGACACGGCTTCCGGGCGATGGCCCGCACGATCTTGCACGAGGAATTGCACCAGAAGCCCGAGGTAATCGAACACCAGTTAGCGCACTCTGTTGCGGATAGCTTGGGCACCGCCTACAACCGTACCAAGTTCCTGAAGGAGCGTAAGGCGATGATGCAGTTGTGGGCTGACTATTTAGACAAGCTCAAGGTGGGCGCTGCGATTATCCCGCTACGAGACTAATACAGGCGGTGGCCGCTGTTGCGCCCCCCTGCCTGCGCCATCCAGTTGCCCTGCGTTTATACTCCGCAAATTAAGCACAAATGCATGCCAAACAGCGGGGGGAGCCAGATTCATGAAGTTTATAAGCAATTCCGGGTCCGACAGGGTATTGGACCTGATGCAGCCATGGCTCAAACCTGATCATCAGCTGGATATCGTTTCCCCCTCTTTTTCCCTATTTGCCTATGCTGAGGTCCAAAGCAGCGCAAACAGCCTGAAATCAGCACGGCTGGTGGTGCCACCCGAAAACGCAGACCTTGGCCTACTTGGCACCCCCGCAGACCGCGCAGCGCGTAACCGCCTGCAAACCCCTTGGCTATCCCGGCAGTTCGCCAACTGGATCGAAAACAAGGCTGAGATTCGACGCTCAACAGGCCCCATCCCGCAAGGCGCGCTGGTCATGCGCAATCCAACGTCCGACGCTCAGCAAGTCGTTCTTGGCTCCTTTGGCTTCTCGACCGACGGTCTGGGCATTACGCCCGGAAATCCGCTCAGTCTGATCCAATCATCTGAAAACCCAACGGAAGCTGCACAACTGAGCCAGTGGTTCGAAGGACAATGGTCCAGCCTGAAGGCGCAACCAGAAGCAAAGGAACAGCTTGTTTCCGAACTCAAAAACCTGGCTGCTCATCGTGATCCCTATAGCATCTATGCACTGGTCCTACACAGCCTATTCAATGACAACGACGAGGCCATGGACGAGGAACGGATCGTCAAATCGGCGACTGGCATCAGGAATACCGTCGTATGGAAGAAACTCTACAAGTTCCAACGTGACGGCGTTGTCGGCGCAATCGACAAGCTGGAACGGTTTGGCGGCTGCATCATTGCCGACAGCGTTGGCCTAGGCAAAACCTTCGAAGCGCTGGCGATCATCAAGTATCACGAGCTTCGCAACGACCGTGTTTTAGTCCTCTGCCCCAAACGGCTGCGCGACAACTGGACCCTCTACAAGACAAACGACAAGCGCAACATCCTGGCAACGGATCGCCTCAACTACGACGTTCTCAATCACACCGACCTATCCCGCGATGGCGGCCACTCCGGCGACATCGACCTGTCACACGTCAATTGGGGCAACTACGACCTTGTCGTCATCGACGAGTCGCACAATTTCCGCAACAAGAAATCACCACGCCAAGGCAACGAAACCCGCTACGACCGCTTGATGCGAAGAATCATCCGCGAAGGCGTCAAAACACGAGTGCTGATGCTATCGGCAACGCCAGTGAACAATCGCCTGAACGACCTGAAGAACCAGATCTCTTTTGTCACCGAAGGCGACGACACAGCACTGGCAGAGCATGGAATCGACAGTATCGAAGCCACCACGCGTCGAGCCCAAAAGGCCTTCAACCGCTGGCTGGAACTGCCAGACGACGAAAAAACGCCCTCGCTGCTCGTCGAAATGCTTGGTTTCGACTACTTCGCCCTACTCGACCATCTCACCATTGCCCGCTCACGCCGGCACATCGAGAAATACTACGGGACCGCAGAAACAGGGAGTTTCCCAGACCGACTACCGCCGATCAATATCAAAGCCGACGTAGACAGTGCCGGCGAGTTCAGTTCGATACGTGACATCAACCTGGAGATTCGGCGCCTCAACCTCGCAGCCTACGCACCGCTGCGCTACGTTTTGCCGCACAAGCAGGAAGCTTACGACCTCAAGTACAGCACGCAGATTCGTGGCGGCGAGAGCTTCTTCCGCCAAGTGGACCGAGAAGAAAGCTTGATCCACCTACTTCGCGTCAACGTCCTCAAGCGCATGGAAAGTGCCGTATCGTCTTTCGCACTGACTGTTCATCGCCAACTGAAGGATGTCGAAGCCACCCTCGCCCGTATCGAGGCACACGCCGAAGATTTCGAAGAGCTAGACATCGCGGATGTCGATATCGACGACCCGGCTTTCGAGTCTTTGCTGGTGGGCCGCAAGGTCAAAGTTTTGCTGGGCGACGTCGATCTCATCCGCTGGAAGCAGGACCTCATCGAAGACCGAAACCGGCTCGCCACCTTGTATGGAGCGGCAGCGCAGATTGACCCTGACCGCGACGACAAGCTTGGAAAGTTGCGCGAACTCATTGCTCACAAATGTAGGAACCCCAGTAATGAGGGCAACCGAAAACTTATCGTCTTCACTGCATTTGCCGATACGGCGAGCTACCTATTTCAACAACTGGCCAGTTGGGCAAAGGCCGAACTTGGGATCGACTCAGCCTTGGTCACGGGAAGCGGACGCAACCAAAGCACACTGCCGCACCTACGGAAGGATCTAACCAGTATCCTTACCACCTTCTCTCCCCGCTCGAAAGAACGTCCGGAAGAGTTGGCACATGAAGGAAACCTCGACCTGCTGATCGCCACCGACTGCATCTCCGAGGGCCAGAACCTTCAGGACTGCGACTGGCTGATCAACTATGACATCCACTGGAACCCGGTTCGCATCATCCAGCGCTTTGGACGGATCGATCGGATTGGCTCCCCCAACACCAAAATACAACTGGTGAACTTCTGGCCCAACATGGAGCTGGAGGAATACATCAACCTGGAGCAGCGTGTCAGCGGCCGAATGGTCTTGCTCGACATTTCCGCGACCGGAGAAGAAAACCTGATCGAGCAGCAATCCGGCAACCAGATGAACGACCTGGAATACCGGCGCAAGCAACTGCTGAAGCTACAAGAGTCAGTCATCGACCTTGAAGACCTCTCGAATGGCGTCTCCATTACCGACCTGACGTTAACGGATTTTCGAATCGACCTCGCCGAATACCTCAAGGCACACCCCGGAAAGCTGGAAAGCATGCCACTCGGGGCTTGCGCCGTCACCACCAGCATCGACAACGAAATCCCGCCTGGCATTGTGTTTTGCCTTCGTGCCGAGGGCGTGGCCGCAGAAAAAGCCATCGATCCGAGCTACCCGCTGGCACCACACTATCTGGTTCATGTTGGTGAAAATGGATCAGTCCTCCTGCCCTACACTCAAGCCAAGCGGATTCTTGACCGACTCAAACGGCTGAGTCTGGGACGCGATCTGCCTGATGCCGGCGCCCATGCCCGGTTCGACAAAGACACAAAGCACGGCGAGGATATGCGCCAGGCTCAGCGCCTATTGTCTGCATCGGTTGCCTCAATCGTTGGAAAATCTGAAGAACGGGCCGTTGCCAGCCTGTTCTCACCAGGCGGAACCCACGCCATGAAGGGCGAGTTTGCCGGCTCTAATGATTTCGAAGTCGTCGCCTATCTTGCTGTATTACCTGACCATGCCGTAGAGCGTGCTGCATGATAGAAGCTGGCCTTACGCTCGGGGCTAGCGAGTTTATCGCTGCGCTCGATCTTCCAGCGGCCGCGATAGTCAACCAACGCATTCCCAAAAAACTGCTGATTGAGAACGGTGCGCCATCCACTGCCGACAAGAAACTGATTCAAGATGGTATCGAGGAAGTTACGTGGATCGCGGCACTCAAGCCAGCAAATGCTGGCATCCCAGAATATCAAGACGACCAGCGTACCTACCTTGAGCTAGCTGTGGTGTCCGTTGCCTTGAAACAGGAAGCCGGAAAACCAGTGCTGTCACCAAGAAGCGCTAGTCGAGTCGCAGAACTGGTGCATCGGGCCATTCCCTACCCAGTCATGCTCGTTCTCGATCAGGGTGACGAAATTAGCCTTTCACTAGCCCACATCCGCTGGGCGCAGCAAGAGGCTGAAAAGACGGTACTGGATGGCAGCACGATTGAAGCGAATCTTCCGAAAACAAACCGCGATCAAGCAAACACGAGCCAAACCCTCGCCAATTTCTTACAATCGCTTCCTTTGGCGCGGCAACCCAGGTCAGACCTCTACGCCCTTTATCAAGGATGGATGGACACGCTTTCTGCATGGCAAGTCGCTCAGCTCACGGGAAGCTTCGCAATAAGTGAAACCCCAGAGCTGGCCGCACAGCGTCGAGCTGCCCTGCACCGATACCGGGACATTGATGCTCAGATTGCCCGCCTGCGGATTGCCGCAAGCAAAGAAAAGCAGATGGCGCGCCAAGTAGCCATCAATTTAGAGATAAAGGCACTGCTTGCAGAGCGTGTGCAAGCTGCAACAAATCTATAAGGGACAAGAATAATGACGATCCAGAAGATTGAATCTCACTCACAGGAAGCTGCAAGTACAGACTTTATTGGCGAAAACATCGCAACATTGAAGACGCTGTTCCCAGAGCTACTTACAGAAACTGAGAGGCACACAGCAATCAACGTTGATGTGCTCAAGGCCTTGGTTGGCGATATCACCACTTCGGATTCTGAGGAAAAATACGGACTTAACTGGCACGGCAAGCGTCGCGCTCGCCAGATCGCTTTGACCCCAAGTACTGGAACGCTGCGGCCAAGTCCGAAAGAAAGCGTGGACTGGGAACGCACTCAGAACCTGATGATCGAGGGCGACAACCTTGAAACGCTCAAGCTGCTACAAAAAAGCTACGCCGGCAAGGTCAAGTTGATCTATATCGATCCGCCGTACAACACGGGGAAGGATTTTGTATACCCCGACAATTTTCAAGACAACATCAAAAACTACCTTGAATTAACCGGCCAAATAGAAGGCGGCAGACGGATCACAACAAATACCGAATCTAGCGGGCGTTTCCACACAGATTGGCTGACCATGATGTACCCACGATTGATGCTTGCGCGGAATCTATTGTGTGACGACGGAGCCATCTTTATTAGCATTGACGATGGAGAGGCGGCGAACCTGCAACTGATCCTAAATGAAATATTCGGAGAAGAGAACTTTCGAGCGAACATCAGTTGGCAAAAGAGATATACACGCAGCAATAACACCATCGACTTTACTACTGTCGTCGAGCATATATTGGTGTATTCGAAGACAGAGGATTTTGTCGTAAATCTACTAGACAGAACCCAAGAGGCCGACGCTAGATACACCAACCCCGATAACGACCCCAGAGGTCCGTGGAAAGGTGCGTCATTTCTGAATCCTGCGACACCACAGCAACGTCCAAACCTATGCTATCCAATAGTGAACCCAAGAACAGGAAAGGTAACGTCCCCGACATCAAATGCGTGGCGCCGATCCAAAGAAGAGTTCGAAAAACTTCAAAAAGACAATCGTCTGTATTGGGGTAGCGACGGACAGCAGCCCGTTCCATCAATAAAAATGTTCCTCTCAGAAGCTCGAAACATCACTCCAATAAACTTCTGGGATCACACCTTTGCGGGCAACACCGATGATGGGACAAGAGACCTGAAGAACCTGCTAGGAGAGAAGGTTTTTGATAACCCAAAGCCCGTATCCCTCATTGAACGAGTGATAGAACACGTCTGCGAAAAAGACTCAATCATTTTGGATTTTTTTGCTGGATCAGGCACCACAGCCCAAGCGGTAATGCGCAAAAACTCCAGTGACAATGGTACAAGGCGCTTCATTCTCGTCCAGATGCCAGAGCCTATGGACACAAGCAATCCCAGCCAACAAGTCGCTGCCAATTTTTGCAAGCAACTTAGGCTAAAGGAATCCATTTCAGAGATAACAAAAGAGCGTTTGCGCCGCGCAGGAACAGCCATTGCTCAAGAAAACAGCCTCTTTCCCGGCGACACCGGATTCCGTGTATTCAGATTGGATAAAAGCAACATCCGCTCCTGGGTACCAATATCTCCTAATCTTGAAGCCCAGCTTTTCGAATCAATTGAACATTTGGAGATCGACCGAACTGATCTTGATGTTTTGTATGAAGTCATACTCAAACTTGGGCTTGACGTGTGCACTCCGTTGGACACGCGATCTGTCAATGGAAAGACCGTTTACGTGGTTGGTGAAGGTGCGTTGATGGCATGCTTATCAGACAGCATTACCGTAGAAGATGCCGAGCCCCTTGCAAAGGGGTTGGCTGACTTGAGGCATCAACTGAATCCAGCAGGAGCTACGACCTGTATTTTTCGTGACAGTGCCTTTGTTAACGACGTGGCAAAAACGAACCTCTCTCTGACACTTCAACAGGGCGGGATTACTTCAGTGAAAAGCCTATGACGTTGTTGCAATAATTTTTCCAATAGACTGTCAGCAAAAACTGGGGGGAAATCGATGCACCAGGAAGTATTCGTTAGCGGAAAGGGATCGTCTTTCTTAGACGACAAAATGGCTGCACGCTTAAAAGCTGTAAAGCCAGAGGCACTCGGCATCTCAATGGCCTTCATCTCGCTTCCCGGTTTAACAAAACTCGAAAAAATGGTCGCGAGCAGCAAAACCTCTGACTGCAAAATAATTGCCGGCTTAGATAACGCCATAACGCACCCTGCAGCGCTTCAACGAATCCTCGATCTAGGCTGGGAATTACGCCTCAGCAAGAAATCATCAAAGGGGATATATCATCCAAAGCTTCTAATCGGCGGCGACTCATTTGGAACCAAGGGGGATATGAAGAACCCAAATTTTCTATATATCGGTTCTTCAAACCTAACTATGGGGGGGCTACGAAACAACATCGAATGCGGTCTACTCGCAACAGCGGATGGCATCCCAAGTAGTTCGATAAGCACCTTCTCAGAGCTATGGGGATTAGCATCTCCCGCAACAACTAGCGCAATAAAAAATTACGGTGCCCTTTTTGCGGAGCGCGCCCGAAAACGCAGCGTCCCCGAACTTGTTGACTTGGGGATCAACGACGATCTGCCCCCAACGAAAGCAATAGAAGAACTGCTTTCACGCGAAAAACCAGCCGCGCCGGTACTCGACGTTGACTTCGCAATCGCAGCTTGGGCTGGTCTCCAATCTTTCACTGGTGAGTACCGCCTTCAAGTTGAGTTTCCAAAAAATGCCGGACGCGTGATCAGCCGGTTGATTGGAAACCAAACAGATGGCAACGGCAAGGTAGAGGTGTATTGCATTGACGAAAGCGCTACACGAAAGATGCAATTCAAGTTTTACGAACACAACGGGATGTTTCGTTTGAACATCCCCAACAATATTCCAAACGCGGATTGGGTGCGAGAACACCGAAACGGAGTGGCATTGGTGGAACGAGGACTGCCTGGTGGCGCCCCAATTTCAATTCGTTTGCTACGTCCAGGTGAGGAGTCCAATGAAATTGTAAGCCGCTCTTCTATATTGGGCACATGGGGCAAGACGTCAACGAGGACCTATGGTTGGTACTAATTCAAACTTCAATAGCCCAAGCAGCACACAAGAGTGGCACAAGCAAAAGCAATGAAACTTCACTTTGAATCTGATCTCGTCTATCAGGCAGAAGCCATCGAAGCGGTATGCGACCTATTCCAAGGACAGGAAGTCTGCCGCTCTGTGTTCACGGTCACAGCTCAAGCTTTGAATGACTCTGGCCAGCAGAGCTTTGAGGGTAAGCAGTTCACCGCAGAAGGCGGCATCGGCAATGCCTTGCAACTGATCGTTGATGAAGAACTAAGTGAGAACCTGCATAAAGTTCAACTGCGCAATGGCTTGCCGCCTTCTGATCCGCTCAGGCCACAGCAAGCAATCGACTTTACCGTCGAGATGGAAACCGGCACGGGCAAGACCTACGTGTATTTGCGCACTGTGTTCGAACTGAACCAGCGCTATGGCTTTACCAAGTTCGTAGTCGTTGTTCCCTCTGTGGCGATCAAAGAAGGCGTAAACAAGACGCTGGAAATCACCCGCGAGCACTTCGAGAGTTTGTACCCTGGCGTCAAGGGCTACGAGTTCTTTCAGTACGATTCCGAGAAGCTCGGCCAAGTGCGCAACTTCGCGACAAGTCCGAACGTTCAGATCATGGTCATCACTGTCGGCGCAATCAACAAGTTTGGCGATGAGGCGGCAGCTGCAGCAGAAGAATCTGACGAGACTAAGCGCCGTGAAAAATCCAAGAACAAGATGTACCGTGCCAGCGAAAAAACTGGCGGCGAGCGACCGATTGACCTGATTCGCAGCACGCACCCCATCCTGATCGTGGACGAACCACAGAGCGTCGATGGCGGCATCGACGGCAAAGGCAAAAAGGCCTTGGCGCACATGAACCCGCTTTGCACATTGCGCTATTCCGCCACACACGCGGACAAGCACAACATGGTCTACCGGCTGGATGCCGTGGATGCCTATGAGCAAAAACTGGTCAAACAGATCGAAGTGGCAGCAGCCACCGTGCAAGGTGGCAACAACCGGCCTTACGTGAAGCTGATTGGCGTCAGCAACAAGAAAGGCGCTATTACAGCCAGCATCGAAGTGGACCGGGAGAACAGCGCTGGCGCAGTACGACGCGACACCATTACCGTTCAAGATGGCTTCGACCTGGAACAAGAAACTGGACGGGCGCTATATGCCGACATCCGTATTGGCGAAATCCGCACGGCCAAGGGAGACCAGTTCCTCGAACTAAAAGTACCTGGCAGCGAGGTTTTCTTGCGTGTTGGGGAGGCCTGGGGCGATGTAGATGTCAGCGCGGTACAGCGTGAAATGATCCGTCGCACCATTAAGGAACATCTCGACAAGGAAAAGCGCCTTCGCCCCTTGGGGGTGAAGGTATTGAGCCTCTTCTTCATCGATGAAGTCGCCAAATACCGCCAGTACGACGAGCAAGGCAACCCTGTGAAGGGTGAATACGCCGTGATGTTCGAGGAAGAGTACAAGCGTTGGGCAAGGCACCCTGATTACCAAAGTTTGTTTGGTGAGATCGACCTGGCCACAGCCGCCGACGAGGTTCATAACGGCTATTTCTCCATCGACAAAAAGAAGGTTGCCGGCAAGACTGTTGAAATGGTGAAGGACACCAGCGGCAGCACTGCTGCAGACGATGACACCTACAACCTGATCATGCGCGACAAGGAAAAACTGCTGGGCTTCGAGTCACCCTTGAAGTTCATCTTCTCGCACTCCGCGCTGAAGGAAGGCTGGGACAACCCAAACGTCTTCCAGATATGCAATTTCTCGACCCGTGAAACGGAACGCTGGCGTCGTCAGACGATCGGCCGAGGTCTGCGCCTGTGCGTTAATCAGAACGGAGAGCGTTTGCGCGGCTTCGAGGTCAATACCTTGACCGTGATCGCCACGGAAAGCTACGAACAGTTCGCTGAGAACCTTCAGAGGGATATCGAGAACGACACGGGCATCCAGTTCGGCGTCATCCAGGCCCATGAGTTCGCTGCCATTGCGACCACTACTGCCGATGGAAAAGCGGCACCACTTGGCTTTGATGCATCGAAGATATTGTGGGGCCACCTGCTGGACCAGGGCTACATCAACGAAAAAGGCAAAGTTCAGGACACGCTGAAAACAGCCCTCAAGGAAGGCAAGCTGGTACTACCCGAAGGCTTTGAGCAACAACGTGCGCAGATTGCCGCAGTGCTCAAAAAACTCTCCGGAAAGCTGGAAGTGAAGAACGCGGACGACCGAAAACCCATTCGGACTCGCCAAGCGATCTTGCACAGCCCTGAGTTCAAAGCCTTGTGGGACCGTATCAAGCACAAGACCACGTATCGGGTGCAATTCGACAACGAAAAACTGATCGTCGATTGCATCAAGGCTTTGGCCGATGCTCCGCCTGTTACCAAGACCCGCTTGCAGTGGAAAAAAGCAGGCCTCGCCATTGCCAAGGCAGGTGTTCAAGCAACAGAAAAAGTCGGCGCGGATCTCGTCACCCTGAACGAGGGGGACATCGAGTTGCCGGATGTGCTGACCGAGCTACAGGACAGAACACACC
>Ga0209066_10008386_pt1 | contig 10023 bp, 11 predicted proteins | sample All_14_2_FD_187198 | JGI IMG/M metagenome (GOLD analysis project Ga0209066, IMG submission 187198) | Freshwater microbial communities in response to fracking from Pennsylvania, USA - Allegheny Zone_MetaG_DW_15 (SPAdes) (version 2) ... | reverse complement strand
TGCAAGGTGGGGGTAGACCACCATCACCAGGTCCGGGTTGGGGACACGGGCAAAGCGCTGCTGCATGGGTTGCAGCGGGGTCCAATACGGGCTTTGCTGCGCATCGAGTTGCCCCACTGGACGCGCGTGGCCGCTGGTGTTGAACCGCTCCTTGGCCGGGTTGTTGTCGGTCGGTGCGGCGTCGGTGCCGCGAAAGACTTCCGACACCGTGGGACTGCCTGCCGTGACCTCGTTGAGCGGGGACTCGCGCGGACCGCTCACCGAACACGCCGAGAGCAACGCCAGCGAGGCGACCAGCAGCGCACTGCTCGGGTGCCGGGGACGGTTGTGCGGGTTATTCAAGGCCATAGAGTGCTCCACGGGTAGACGTTTGAGAGGCTTGCTGACGGTGGGTCAATTTGCGGGCGTTGGCCAGCTTGTCAAGGCGCAGCTCCTGATCCAGGTGCACGACCAGCTCGTGGCCCGATGGCGTGACCACGGCGTCGAAGCTGTTCTTCAGGCGGCTGAGCAGCCAGGTCGTGAACTCGTCGCTGGCGCCCGATACGGCCTGGCCCAGGACGTATTTGTTGGTGTCGGTGATCTGGGTGGTGGTGGAGCCCGTGGTGCTGTTCTGCGTGACCAGCTTGGCCGCGTCGGCAAAGGCGGAGGCGGCCACGCCCAGGGTCTTGGCGCCAACGATGTCGGAGAGGTAAGCCGGGGCGTTGGTCACGAACTTGCCGGCGATGCAGGGGTTGCCGTGCGGGTCGCTGATGAAACCCAGGTCCCCTGAGATACCGGCACCACCACCCGCGCCGGCTCTGGCACGCGAGGACACGGTGCGGATCGTGCCGTCGTTGAAGACAAAGGTGGCCGAGCGGACCTTGCCCTCCGAGCAGGACAACGCCATGTCGCCGATGGCCACGCCGGTAACGATCATGCCGGCCAGGTCGTCGGGCAGTTCCCAGCCGTTGGCGGCGAGGTTCTCGCGGCCAATCACGGCCTTGAACTGCATCGGATCGGTGACGCGCCCATCAATGGGCACCCGTCCGATGATGCTGGTCATGGCCTTGACGCCCACCAGGGTGGCGTTCTCGGGGATGGTGAAGTACGCCTCGTCCACCGGGCCGCTGGCGCTCTTCTGCGCAGCCGAGCGGCCTGGTCCGGCCTGAGCCGAGCCACCCGCTGAGCCTACTGCGGAGGCCGTCGTGCGAACGTATTGGGTCTGAACCGGTCCCTGACTGCGGTTTCGGGTGTCCTCGAAGGCCGCGAAGCCCAACGGGATCTTCTTCTGGTAGGCGACAGCGCCGGGTAGGCCCTCGCTGGGATCAAGTGCCATGTCGCCCACGATGGGTGCGGCGTTGACCACCCTGCCGACCTGGGAGCCCGGCAGGTTCCTTGAGGTGGGGGATGAGATGGTCGGCAGGCCGTTGAGCAAGGTATCGGCGGCACGCCCTGCGGCATCGAGCGTGGAGCCTCCCGTGCCGTGTTCTGCGACGACCTGGGCGGGCTGCTGCCCAGTACCACGCCCCTTCTCCAGCTCTTCGTTGCGCTTGAGAACCTCCTGAACCTGCTTGCGCAGGGACTCATTGCTGGCCACCACCGACTTGAGGGTTTCGGTGGGGTTGTCACCGTCTGCACCGGTCTCTGCGGGCAAGGGCTCGGGCCTGGGAACCCGCGTGATCGGGTCACCCGGCTTCACCGAGCCGTCAGAGGTGAACTGCTGGTACAGGATCGTGCCCACGATCACCAGACCCAGGACGCCAAGCACCGGAAGCAACGTGTTTTGTTTGACCGCCATGTGTGTGCTCCTCAGAGGCAGGCGTCAAACGCCCGGTCGCAGATCAGGTAGAGCGCGCTGGTGTCGGCCTCGCTGCCGGCCGCACCCAGGCGCCCTTGCTGGGCCGTGACGGCGAGCCACTTGCCGCGCAGGTTGTCCAGCGGGATGTCCAAGGGCTGGCTGGACTTGTTCGTGATCCGGACGGCTGTGACATACAGACCCGCTGAGCGCCACTGCCCCATCGGAACGGTCTCCACCAGCGCGCCGCGCACCAGGCCAAGGACGGGACGGTGGCTCACCTGCACCTGGCTGATACCGGGTTGCCCCACCGCGAGGCGGCGGGGTGCGTACAGCATGCGCGAGGCAAACCGGGTCAGCTCCACCATGTCGGCCGCAGGCGCTTCGTCGGCGGCCGACGACGCCTGGGAGGCGGCCTGTGCGCCTCGACCGCGCTCGATGAACACCTCCAGTTCCTGGCTGGCGGCGGCGGTCTGGGTGTTGGCCACCAGGTCCAGCGGGATCTGCTGCCCGCCTTCGATCAGTTCGGCCACGATGCGGATCGGCGCGAATGGAACCAGGGCCGTGACGTAGATCGTCCGGTCGATGGCCTCCACGCGGGCCACGGCCTCGATGTCGCTGGGCACGTGCAGCACGGCCGGGGAGGGCAGGGTAATCAAACGTTCACGCTTGACCGGCAGGCCCACCCGCACCGGCAGGCGGGCGAACACCGCCCGTTCGACTCCTTCGCGGTGGGCGGGCATGGCATGGTCTGCGGCATTCTTGCGGGTTGTGGGTACGGGTTCCTCCAGGGCGGCCTCACGTGCGGCCTTCTGGGCAACTCCCAGGACGGTTGCTGAGGCCGCCTGCCCGGCAGCGGCCTCATCCATGTCCTGTCCAAGGTCGACATCGCCCACCATGGGCGCGGCCTTGACCGCAGCAAGCGCCACGACGGGTGTAGCCACGGGACTGTTCTCCGGGCCTGTTGCCGCGGTCGCTGGCGCCGCTCCCAGCAACTCGGGCGCGGCGCCGACGCCGGTGAGTTCCTGAACCTGGGCGAACGCGGAGAGGGAGTAGCCCGTTGCCAGGCAGGCCATCAGGCCCAAAGCAGGCATGAGCGGGCGCAAGATCGGCCGCAGGGGAAGAGGGTGGGACATGTTCGGATTCCTTGATCAGGGTTTCAAGGCTGCATCAGCGGTTGGCGACGCAACGGGTACGGCTGGCGCTTCTGAGCGCTGCGGCACCAGGGCCGAGGCGGGCTGATCGCTCAGGCCTGGCAAGGCCGCTGGAGCGACACCAGCAGCGGTCGCACCGTTGACGGCGCTGTCCTTCACCTCGATGCGCGCCGGCTTGTTGCTGCCAAAGCAATCCACCGCCAGGCGGAATGGGTTGCGCTCGCGGTCCACATCGAAGCGGACCACGCGAATGGGGTAACGGACGTAGGTGTCCTTGACGGCCTGGCCCCGGAACGTCTCCATCACTTGCATGTCCAGCAGCACGTTCCACGCGGCCGGGCCTTCGCCAAGCACGCGGTTGTCCTGAAAACCCAGACCCGGGATTTCCGTGATCTGGCGCGTGCGCAGACGCAGCTCGCCACTGCGGCTGCGTGCCTCCATGTCGCCCTGCAGCTGGGCCTGGCAACGCGGTGTCAGGTAGGACTGGAAGTTGTAGATCTGGGTACCGTAGTCGGCGCCGCCATCGGCCTGCCAGCGGTTGATCTGCTGCCACACGTAGTAGGCGAAGCTGTACACGTTGGGGTTGGGCACGGGTGCCGTGCCGTTGGCTACGGTCACCTGGTCACCGGCGCGCAGATCCGGATTGATGTGCAGGTCGATTTGCTTGGGTTTGGCCCACAGGAGCGCCATGCCGACCACGGAAACAATGGTCAGACCCAGAAACAAGCGCCGGGTGTTGGCGTGGCTTGCGCGCTCGTTGGCGAGGGCGTCCAGGGAGGATTGGGTGCTCATGGTGTCTTGCGTTGGGGGAGGGGTTGTGCCTTGGCGGCCTTCTCTTTCAGCTCATAGGGGTGAGCGAGGTTGAGGTCCAAGGAGCGTCCGAGGTCCCACTGACCGTGGTGGGACAGAAACTTGTTGGCGACCAGTCCGCGCCGAGCCAGCCAGAGGTGGATGGCTTGCGTGTAGTAGCCGTCGGGTCTACCGCGTTTGACCTTCTGCAGGTACGCCGAGGCGTACCACAGGGCGATCAGCGGTCCTGCGACGCCGAGGACCAGGATGAACTGCCAGAAGCCGGTGATCAGCAGCAAGATGCCCCCCAGCAGGAGGAACACCGGAACGGTCACCAAGGAGATGACCTTGGCCTCGGTCACGGTCATGCCGCGAATGATCGCGGGCTCGACGTTCACGCGGTCGGTCACCGGTGCGCGAAAGCGCGTGGATTCCGCCTCTGGCTGAGCGTTGCGCCCTGAGGATTCAGCTTCTGCGTTCATGCTGGTGCTCGCTCAGTGAGGATCAGGTCTCACCGATCACCTGGAACGCATAGGTCACCATCAGGATGGCGAAGCCAACGATGATGATGCCCATGATCAGGTACTCCTTCAGGTCAGCGATGTCCGCTCGTCCCTTGGTGTACTCGCCCCATTTGGTCACGGCGCCGCCAACGACCTTGAAGAACATGAAGGCGAGGATGACCAGACCCAGAATCGCCAGGCCGGCCTTGAACCAGGCGCTCATGGAGCCCATCCAGTCGCCGGCCGCGACGGCATTGCCTTTCATGTCGGTGCCGGGGGTCGGCATGGTGGGCAGCGCCGCGAAAACCGGGCTGCTCATGAGGACAACGCCCGGGACAAGCGCCCAATGGCTGAGCTTGCTGCGCGCGGCACGCACCTTGTTGATGAGAGGGTGAGGTGACATGGACTATTCTCCTGGTTGAAAAACGAAAAACGCGAGTTGTGGGACTGATGCAAAGAGATGGCGACTTCTCGTCACCAGAAGACCACCGTGACCAACAAGCACAAAATCACGGTGGCCTTGAGGGAACTGGTTACCGCCTCGGACACCGTGGCCCGGTTGCTCTGGTAGGCGGCGAATATCTGCACCATGACCCAGGCGAACACGATCAGCACCACGCCCGTGGCGATGAGTTGGATCGTGACTTTCAGCAAGCTGGGGTCCACCCCCGAGCCCGCTTCAAAAGCCGCGGCCATGCTCGAATTCATTGCGCGATCTCCGGCGTGCGTTACTGGCGGTAGTCACCACGCAGGAGCGGCACCGGACGCGGCTGGCGCGGCGCGTCAACGTGATCGGCCACGCCTTTGCGCAGCAGCTGCAGGTCCTGCAGCAACCAGTCGTAGCGGAACTTCACGCGCTGGCCGCTCGGTGCGCGCTCGGCGGCTTCCTTGACCATCACCTGAACCCGCTCCAGCTCGGCGTCGATGCGCGCCAGGTTCTCGCGTTCGGTGTCTGCGTCGCCTCCTGCGGCCTGCGCCATCTGGGACGCGCTCGCACATGCGATGAGCATGGCAATCAGCCAGGCGCGGTGCGCCTTGGGCTGCTTGGTGGCCTGCGCCACCTGCGGCGCGGCCTGGACTTGCTTGTGTGACATAGAGGCTCCAGAGGGTTGGTGGGTGGGGTCAGACATACTTCTTGAAGGCGGCGACGGCGGTGGACATCGTGAAAGCCACCAGCATCGTGAAAACGAACACCATGTAGGCCGGGTTGAAACCACCGAAGGGCCAGGCGAGGTACAGGCCGAAACCGCCCGTCAAAGCCCAGTGCGTGTAGCGTTTGGCGTGGTGGTAGAGGAAGGAGCTTTCGCGGCCACCACCCCAGCGCCGCAGATCGCGGCGCACCAGGCCATCGACGATGCCGACCATGCAGGCCAGCACGAACGCGGGCAGGGCGAATGCGGCCACGCTCAGGCGCAGCAACACGTCTTGCCCCACGTACATGGACATCAGCACCCAGCTGCTCAGGGTGTGCTGCATGGAGGCGTTGGCCTTGCCCACGCGCTGGCTCAGGATCGACTGCTGCGCGGTCGGCTGGGTGCGCTGCTCACCCTCACCATGCAGACGGGCATACCAGCGCTTGAGGCCCACGCGCTCGTAGGGCAGTTCGACCCAACCCACCACACGGTTGGACCATTCCACCGTGTCGCGCACCAGCAGGCTGCGCGGTGCCATGGCGATGTATTCCAGATCCTGTGCCACGATCTCCTGCGAGTGGAACTCGCCCTTGTCGCGCCAGAGCGTGTACGAACCCACGATCTCGATCAGCACACCGACGAACCAGGCGAAGAGGGTGACGAACAGCAAGCCGAAGGTCACTTCCAAACCCAGCTCCACCGGCCCCCGTGTGCGGGCGCGCGCAGGCCCTTTGCTCGGCGCCGCGCTCACCCCAGACCCCCGGCCATCTCGGTGAAGGAGGTATTGGACTCAACAGCCTGCGAGGCATTGGGTGTGCCAGCACCGGCCTGTGCAGCCTCACTGTCGGCGTCCGTTGCGGCATCGTCATCCGCGAAAGCCAGGGTGGTGTCGATCACGCCTGCGGCGTTGGCTCCCAGCGGCTGGTTGCCCAGCCAATCGGTTTCCCGCGCCCACTGCTCAGAAGTCCGGTAGCGCGCCTTCATGTCCGTCGCGACCTTCTTGAGCGACTCGGGCACGAACGGATCGTTGGCGGTGTCGGCCAATGGAATGCGCAGCTTGAAACGGCGGTTGCCCTCCAGCAACGCGAACGCCTGGCCCTGGGGCAGCTCCAGCACGTCGGCCGCTTCGATCATGGCCACCTTGGTGGTGGTCACGATGTCGTTGTTGCGGCTGGTGAAGTCCACCCCGGTCCCCTCGGCCGCGGTGTCGCTGACGCCACTCATGGGAGTCAGGTGCACCATGTCCACCTGGGGCACCTGCTCGGCCAGCAGGTTGGCGGTGGTAACCGAGCGCACCCGCAGCATCACCAGGTGGTTGAAGTTGTCCAGAATCTGGCCAGCCTTGGCCTTATCGCCGACTTTGGCCTCGATGTCGAACATCGACTGGGTGTAGGCCGTGATCCGAAACCCGGAGCCGCCCAGCTTGTTGACCATGGGCACGAACTCGGGGCCGCAGATTTCGTTCACCTCGTCGAAATGGCAGCACACCGTCGGCAAGATGACCTTGCCCTCTGGGTGGTGCGGATCGAGCCCGGACTTGTAGAGCTTGCCGCCCACGGACACCAGGTCGGCCAGCATGCTGTTGCCCACCGCAGAGGACACCACCGCATCGGATAGGGCATCGAGTCCGGCGAGCACAATGCCGCCTTGCCGGATAACCGTCATCCAGTCGAAGATCGGTCGCTTGTCGTTGGGATCGAAGTAGTCGGGCGAAATGAGCTTGCCCGCAGCGCCAGAGGTCAGCTTCTCCAGGAACGGGCCCAGGCTGGCGATGATCTTCTCGTAGAAGCTGCGCTCATAGCTGAATGCTGCGGCCAGGCCCGTCAACACCTTGTCGACGATCCGGGATTCCTTGATGAGCAGGAACATGGCGACCGGCTCGACGGGGCGGTCGGCCAGGCTGCGCGGGACGGGCGCTTTCTTTTTCTCGATCAGGCCGGCGAGGTGCTCCAGCCGGTCCTGGAAGTCGGTGAACTGGCCCTCCGCGGCCTTGGCCCTGAAAACCATCATGGCGTAGTCCATGAACAGGGGGTCGATGCCCGTCACGTCTGCCAGCAGCGTCTCATAGGTGGGCACCCGGCCGAGCGCGACCTGGGCCTGCGCCACGATGTTCGTGAAGCGCCAGGAGAACTCCTTGAAAGCGGCGCTGTTGCCCGACGAGGGCAGGGCGTTGGTGGCGCGGCCGGCCACCTCGGTGATCCGGCTGAAGTTGCCGATGCCGTTGTAGCGCGCAGAGATGTCCGGGTAGCCCAGGTGGAACAGGTAGAACTGATCACCTCGACCGGCGCGCTGCGCCTCTGCGTACAGACGCAGCATCAGGTCGGCGTCCCCTTTGGGGTCGATGACGATGGTCACATGCCCGGCGTGGATGTCCTGCGTGGCCAGCATCTCCAGCATGCGCGTCTTGCCCACCCGCGTGGTGCCCAGCACGATCATGTGTCCGTTGCGCGAGGACTGACGCATGGTGATGGGTTTCTCGGCCAGTGCGCCCACGCCATGCAGGATGGGCGAGCCGCCCAGGTCGGCGTGGGCCTGGAACGGATTGATCCAGCTGTCGTAGTTCGCGATCACGCCGGCAACTTTCTTCATCGACCGCAGCTTCAAAGGAAGCCCTGGTTCTGAGCTGGACCATTCTCGAAGCCTCGCCCCCATCTTGCGCAAGGCCAACTCGCGCGGCTGTGGCTTCACATAAGGTTCCGCATCCGTGCGCGTCGCATCGCGCTTGCGCTGCGTGTGCTGCTGGGTCCACTCGAAGCCCTGCCCCAGGTAGTACTCGCCCGCGCCCACGGGAATCTTGTGGGGGGCCACCTTGGTGACCTTGTAATACTTCATCCCGTGCTGGTAGCGCAGGATCTCGATGGCCTGCCGGCAGCGGACCCAACCGAAGTAGCCCGCCAGAATGGCAATGGCCCAGCCCAGCATGGGCGGCATCATCAAGGCCCATGGCGCGGCGATGGCCACCAGGGCCACACCCCATGTCATGGCCGTGCTCCACAGCTCGACCGGGGGGCGCAAGAGCGCTTCGAGGGCGTTGTCGCTCTTCATCGCACACCCTTCGTGGTCGGGCTCTCAGGGGACTCGGTGATGCGGCCGTCGGACATGACAACCAGCGGGTAGGTGGAGATGCCAGCGGACAGGAGCTTTTGCTCCAGCCAATCACCGCGCACCGGTGCCAGCGACAAGCCACCGGCAAACGCCTGCAGGTCCTTGAAGACGTACTCTGTGCTGGCCGCGATCACCAGACCGGAGGCTCCGAGCTCGGTCAGCGTCTGGCGGTGCAACTGCAGCCACTGAAAACTCCCAGGATCGGTGCCCAGCACAAAGATCGGATGCGCCAGCCAGTGGGCGTCAAACAGGCCCTGTCCCAGGTGGGAATCCATCAGGCGGCCTGGCTTGAGCCGGGAAGCCAGAGGAAACGTCGTGCCGGTCAGCACGCCGGGCTGGTCCACCCCGGCGACCAGGTGGCCGTAGTAGGTGCCCAACGGCACGCTGCCTGCGCCGTCATGGACCACGATCAGATCGGCACACCGAGCAGCCAAGGGCAGGGCGGCCAGCGTGATGGTCGACAGCAAGTGCAGGGGGTTCATGAACGCAACTCCTGCAATGTCTGGCGCTGCCGGTAGCTGCGGGCTAGGGCCATCACACGCTGGACGTAGGCCCTCGTCTCGGCGAACGGCGGCACCTTGTTGCCCGCCTTGATCACGGCGCCCGGGCCGGCGTTGTAGGCGGCGATGGCCAACTCGACATTACCGCCGAAACGCGCCAGCTGCTCGGCCAGGTATTTGGTGCCCACCGCGATGCTGACGCGCGGATCTGTCAGCAGCTGCTCGACGGACACCGTGGGTTGCGCCGCCAAGCCAAGATCGCGCGCCGTACCCGGCAAAACCTGCATCAGACCGATGGCGTTCTTGGGACTGCGGGCACGCGGGTTGAAGGCTGACTCAGCGTGAATCACCGCCTTGATCAGGTAGGCATCGACCTGGAACCGCTCAGCGGCTTGAGCCAGGGTCTTGAGCATCAATGGGGTGGCCCTGGCCGGACCGGTGCCGGCCTCCCGCCTCGCAATGGGCGAAGCCTCGAAAGCCTCAGGCAGCAAGCTGCGGGCGACCGTGGCTGTTTCGCTCTCACTCAGTGCCTTGGGCCAGATGACCTTGGTGTCGGCACCCGCTTCGGAAACAGCTGCCATCACCGGTGTGGGGGTGTGACGCGCCGTGCCGGCCGCAGCGGGATAGATTGTCTTGGTGAACTGGCCCGGATCTATCCAGGCAGAACCACCCTCCTGGGCATGAACCGCACCAGCGAACAGCGCGACCAACGTGCAGGCTATCTGCCGCAGGCGCTGCGACCGGCAGTTTTCAGAAGCGTGCGGCTGGCGCGTCATGACTGGATCAGCGCTTTTTGGCGTTCGCTGAGCGGCGGGCGGACGGTGCGGGGTCTTGCACCAGCGTGCGCGGCACCCCCAGCATGTCGGCAGTGGCGGTCGGCACGGCCACGGGAGCCTGCCCCGAGTAGTCCACCACCACCTGGTTCGGGAACAGGCGTGCCTGAACCTCTTGAAACGTTCGGCTCCATGCCAGGCTGCGTTCCACATCGGCCTGCAGGGCGCGCGCGAACATCTCCGCGTACTTCACGCGCTCCTTCTCGTCGCGCGCATGGATGCCCAGCGCCTC
>Ga0209066_10008385_pt1 | contig 10023 bp, 12 predicted proteins | sample All_14_2_FD_187198 | JGI IMG/M metagenome (GOLD analysis project Ga0209066, IMG submission 187198) | Freshwater microbial communities in response to fracking from Pennsylvania, USA - Allegheny Zone_MetaG_DW_15 (SPAdes) (version 2) ... | reverse complement strand
GGCCGCGACTGGCGGCTCCTGGCCGAATCCCGCCACCGCAGCCATCCGCGCAACCGGAACACCCCAGACACAAGCCCTCAAAAGCTCCCATGCACAATCCCACCGATCCGGCCGTGCGGCCATTCGCTTTGAAGGTGCCATGCCACGCTTTTCCCTGATCGCCTGTATGTGGCTGGCCACGCTGCTGGCCGGCTGCGCCACCACGGATCACTACGAGCGCTCACTCAACGCGCTGGTGGGGCTGCAGGAAAGCGAACTGGTGCAGAAGCTGGGGCGGCCCAACCGCACGTATGACGCCAACGGGTTCCGCTACCTGGTCTACGAATCGCGCGATATCGCGTTCATCCCCGGCACGGCCAACGGCTATCAGACGATGGGGCAAGGCGTGCATGAGCGCCGCATGGCCATTGGCGGCAGCCCGGATGTGGCCATCGAGGCCACCTGCATCACCACGTTCGAGATCGAGCAGGCCAAGGTCATCGCCTGGGCGCACAAGGGCAATTACTGCAAATCAGCGCGGTAGCGGGGCGGGCCTCGTGGGGCTCATCGCACCTGATCAATCTGCTGCTGCCCGCGCGAGCGCACGCCATGGCGGCGGCGCTCCAGCTCGGCGGCGTCCCAGCCCTGCAGCGCGGCTTCGGCGCGGAGGGCTTCCTGAGCCAGGCCGTCTTGCAGCGTAAGCGCATGGCCCTCGTCGATGAGGCGCTTGTAGGGCAGCAGCATTTCGGGCACCAGGGACAACATCTCGGCAGCCAGCTGGCAAGCCTCGGGCAGCAGGCGGTCGGGCGGCAGCACGCGGTTGACCAGGCCCCAGGCATCGGCGCGCGCTGCAGACAAAAAGTTGCCGGTGAGGGCCAGCTCCTTGGCGCGGTACACGCCAATGGCGCGTGAGAGCTTTTGCGACAGGCCCCAAGCCGGCATCACGCCCACGCGCGCATGGGTGTCGGCAAAGCGGGCTTGCTCGCTGGCCAGCAACACGTCGCAAGCCAGGGCCAGCTCGAAGCCGCCGGTGATGGCCACGCCGTTGATGGCGGCGATCACAGCGCCGGGAAAGCGCGCCAGCGCGGCCACGGGGTTGAGCGCCGGGTCGTCCAACGCCAACCCATGGGCAGCGTTGGTGGCGGCGCCCAGTTCCTTCAAGTCCAGCCCGGCGCAGAAGGCATCGCCCGCGCCGGTGAGGATGAGCACGCGGGCCCGGCCTTCGGTGCCCAGCGTCTCAATGGCCTGCACCAGTGCGCGGCGCAGGGCCTGCGACAGCGCGTTCTTCGCTGCCGGCCGGTTCAGCGTGAGCTGGGCACAGCCGGGCAGCGGCCAGGTGACCAGCACCAGGGCATCGCAGGCCATCTTGGGCGGCTCAGCGGCTTACAGCCGTTCGATGATGGTCACGTTGGCCATGCCGCCGCCTTCGCACATCGTCTGCAGGCCGTAGCGCTTGCTGCGTTGGGTGAGCGCGTTGACCAGCGTGGTCATCAGCTTCGTGCCCGAGGCGCCCAGCGGGTGGCCCAGCGCGATGGCGCCGCCGTTGACGTTGAGGCGCTCCGGGTCGGCCCCCAGCGCCTGCAGCCAGGCCAGCGGCACCGAGGCGAAGGCTTCGTTGACTTCGTACAGGTCGATGTCGTCGATCTTCATGCCGGCCTTCTTCAGGGCCAGTTCGGTGGCGGGGATGGGCGTCTCCAGCATGATCACCGGGTCGCTGCCCAGCACCGTCATGTGGTGGATGCGCGCCAGCGGCTTCACGCCCAGGGCCTTGAGGCCCTTCTCGTTGACGATCATCACGCCGGTGGCACCGTCGCACACCTGCGAGGCATTGGCCGCAGTGATCACGCCGCCTTCCTGCAGCAGCTTGACGCTGCCAATGCTTTCCAGCGACGCATCGGCGCGGATGCCTTCGTCGGTGGTGTGCAGGCCGCCCGGGCGGCTGCCATCGGCCAAGCGCACTTCCACCGGCAGGATCTCGGCATCAAAGCGGCCCGCTTCGGTGGCGGCCACGGCGCGCTGGTGGCTGAGCAGGGCAAACTGGTCAAGCTGGTCTTTGGACAAGCCGTACTTGCGGGCCATCATCTCGGCGCCCTGAAACTGGCTGAAGCCTTTGACCTGGTAGCGGTCTTGCAGCAGCGGGCTCACGGCGGTGCCCAGGCCGGCCTTGTCGGCCAGCGTGTTGGGGCTGAACATCGGCACGCGGGTCATCGACTCGACACCGGCCGCAATCACCACATCCATCGCCCCCGACATCACCGCCTGCGCGGCGAAGTGGATGGCCTGCTGCGACGAGCCGCACTGGCGGTCGACCGAGGTGCCCGGCACCGTTTCAGGCAGCTTCGACGCCAGCACGGCGTACCGCGCCACGTTGGACGCCTGCTCGCCCACCTGGCTGACGCAGCCCATGAACACGTCTTCCACCAGCGCCGGGTCAGCCCCGGTGCGGTCGACCAGCGCATTGATCACCTGCGCGGCCAGGTCCACCGGGTGCCAGCCGGACAGGCGGCCATTGCGCTTGCCGCCGGCGGTACGCACCGCGGCCACGATATAGGCTTCAGCCATCAGAGTCTCCAGAAAGTGTTGAAAGAAAAAAAAGCAGCGGGCCGCTCAGCGCGGCGCCATGCGGATGGCGCCATCAAGGCGGATCGATTCACCGTTGAGGTAGCCATTGGTGGCGATGCTTTCCACCATGGCCGCGTATTCATCGGGCTTGCCCAGGCGCTTGGGGAACGGCACTGATTGGGCCAGCGCCTGCAGCACGTTGTCGGGCAGGCCCATCAGCAGCGGGGTCTCAAAGATGCCCGGCAGGATGGTGTTGACGCGGATGCCATCGCCCATCAAATCACGCGCGATGGGCAGCGTCATGCCCACGATGCCAGCCTTCGAGGCGCTGTAGGCAGCCTGGCCCACCTGGCCGTCCTGCGCCGCCACCGAGGCGGTGTTGATGATGGCGCCGCGCTCGCCTGAGCTGTAGGCATCGTTCAGCGGCTCCAGGCTCAGCATGCCGGCGGCGGCCTTGGCGATGCAGCGGAAGCTGCCGATCAGGTTGACCTGCACGATCTGCTCAAACTTGGCCAGCGGGAAGTGGCTGATGGCACCGGTCTTCTTGTCGCGGCTGGCGGTCTTGAAGGCCGGGCCGATGCCGGCGCAGTTGACCAGCAGGCGCTCCTGGCCGTGGGCGGCGCGGGCCTTGGCGAAGGCGGCGTCCACCTGTTCTTCACTGGTGACGTCAACCTGGCAGAACACGCCGCCCAGTTCCTTGGCGATGGCTTCGCCCAGCTCGGCGTTGAAATCAAACACGGCGACCTTGACGCCGCGCGCGGCCAGGCGGCGCGCGGTGGCAGCGCCCAGGCCGGAGGCACCGCCGGTGACGATGGCGGCAATGGAGGAATCGAGTTGCATGTGGGGTCTCCTGGGGACGGTGGCAGACAGTCAACGGGCAGCGGCTAGGCGCGCTGGCCGAGCGATGCTCAGCAGTCTAGGAAGACCCGGGAAGGTGCACCATCGTCCGGCAGGACGAGGGAGGCGGCGGTCGCCTTCGGTCCCTCAATGCGCCTGCCGCAGCCATCCTTCGTCGCCCAGCCGCTGCCACGCTGCGGCAACGTGCTCCGGCCTCATCAACTGTCGCTTGCGGTCGTTCCAGCTGTGCACTGCTGCGATGGCGTCGTCCACCGATTCCACGCCCGGCTCGTGGGTGGCGACCCAATGCACCGATGCGAGCAACTCCATCCCGTACGACGACTGATAGCCCTCGATGAGCCGGCCGACTCGGGCGACCTGGTCGGCCAGCGCCAAGTGCTGCTTCTCCGCCATGAAGGCTTCGGCTTCGACCAACGCATCTTCGGTGGGCTCGATCTCCGCCTCGACCACGCCATCCCCCAAGCCGCGAATGAAGTGCCCTTCCATGCTGTTCAGCGCGTGCCGCAAGGTGTCGGAGTACGGGCCGTACTGATGCTTCACGAACGGCAGGTCGAGTGGCCCACCGGCTTCCTGCAGGAAGTAGGCGAGCTTTTGGACTTCGATCTTCGACAGGCCGTAGTTCAGTTCGCGATAGGTATCGAGCACCTTCACGATGGCGGCGCGGCCCGGGGTCATTCGAGGGCGCTTGGTGCGGACCTCCATCGTCTTGGGGTCGGGCGCACCAGCCGGTTCGAAGAGCCGCACTTCCACATCCGGCAGGGGCTGGAATGCCGATTCGATCAGCGGCCGAACATCAGTCCAATCCAAACCGCCATTGCCACATCCCAGCGGCGGCACGGCGATTGAGCGGATCCCCAATCGGCGAATTTGCGCCACCAGGTTAACCAAGCCATCGCGGATGAACTCAATCTTCGACGAACCGCGCCAGTGGTCCTTGGTCGGAAAGTTGATGATGAAGTTCGGCTTCACCAGCCCGCCGGAGTCGAACACAAACATGCGACCCGGCCGCACCTCGCCAAGCTTGCAAGCCGTAGCGTAAGCGTTGAAGTTGGCTGGCCACTTGTTCTTGAACTGCAGGGCGATGCCCTTGCCCATCACGCCGACGCAGTTCACCGTATTGACGATCGCGTCCACGTCGTCTTGCTTGAGCAGGTCACCCTGGGTCAGCTTGATCACGATGCATTTTTCCTAAAAGTACCAGCTTGGCATGATGTCGACAGCCAATGGTACGCCCGCCCGCGCCACCATTGCTTGCACCTGGGCCTGGCGCGCCGCATCGATCACACCCAGGCGAGTCATGCAGGTCAGCGGCGCAGCATTGCGCACCAGAAACTCCGCTTGGCGCCGTTCCATGCGGTCCGCGTATCGAGCGACAGTAGCACGGCTCTGCCAGTACGCGCAGTAGCCATCGAGCTGCGGCGCTTCTGTGATCAGGTCCCATGCAACCGCCGTGTCCAAATGCGCCAGGTCGGTGTAGGCCGTGCTGAAAGCCAGCGTCGCGTTGCGGTCGTAGAAGACGAAGGGGCGACCCCGGGCGGTGACGCGCTCGACGGTGGTCTCGAAGTGCACGATGTCTGCTTGCCGCCACGGGCACCCGGTCACACGTCCGCCATTGATGGCGTACAGCATGGGCGAGCGCGGCGCGAAGTAGAAGGGCACGAAATCGTGCACCATCCCCCCGGGCGGGTTGGGCACAGCGCGCATGGCGCGTGCGCCCTGCGCGCCGGCGTGTGCGATGTTCTGGTAGTTGATCCCCGCTGCAGCGCCACCGTTCTTTGACAGCAAGGCGCCCGCTGCCAGGATCGCCGGAAGGTTGGCAATGGCCGTGATGTGGAAGAGTCGTGTGGGTGTGGGCGCGGGCACGAGCTACTCCCCAGTTAGCGTAGTCGAGGCACCTCCGGCCACCGTGGCGGGATTCACTGCCCGGCCCTCATAGGCCATCAAGATGAGAGGCTTTACAGCATCCAGATCGGCCTGTGACGATAGCGACAACTCCAGGTTCCCGGTGCCCCAGTGCCCCTTTTGGCTGACGTCCTGACCGTTCGGTGGCATCAGTGCCAGCCGGGCCGGGTCCACGTGCAGGTACAACAGCAAGCCGCACGAGCTGTTCGTCGTGTGCTTTGAGTTGGCCAAAGTTGGTGGCGCCCAGCGGTCCCATGGTCTCCCTGATCTGCCTATTCGTGGTGCTCGAGCCGTCACGCATGGGGTGTGACGGGCAGTTCAATTCTGCCGGACAAAGCCGGCAATTCGATCAGGGCAGATTTTTCGCCGAGGCTGGGGAAGCGCTACGCGTCAGGTAAAAGGTATCGAACTCAGTCAAGCGCAACTGGCTTGGGGCACCCCGGACCGGGTCCCTGCATAGCAGTCGCTCGGCTCGGCGCCCATGGCTGAATCGAATGTCGGCTTGATACCGCACACCGTGAGTAGCCTCGAAGGCGCCCACCGGCTCGTTACGCTGCACAGCGACCGGCGCACCGCGATGAGCTGGCCTCAACAAAGCCCCCCGCCACAAATCAGCCCACCGCACTCGGACCACCCTAAAGCCCCACACAATACCCCCATGACCAAGATCGCAGTGATGGGCGCAGGCGCCGTGGGGTGTTACTTCGGGGCGCTGCTCGCGCGGGCCGGGCATGAGGTGGTGTTGATCGGCCGGCCGGTGCATGTGGCGGCGATTCGGCAGCATGGATTGCGGTTGCAATTGCGGTTGCAGACGGCGCAGCTGGATGAGCCCGTGGCGCTGCAGGCCGACACCGAGCCGGCGGCGGCGCAGGGGGCGTCGCTGGTGATGTTCTGCGTCAAATCCACTGACACCGAAACCGCCGGGGCGCAGTTGCGGCCGTACCTGCAGCCCGATGCGTTGGTGCTGTCGATGCAGAACGGCGTGGACAACGCGGTGCGGCTGCGGCAGGTGCTGGGCGCCCAGCCGGTGTCGGCCACGGTGGTGTACGTGGCGGCGGGCATGGCCGGGCCGGGGCATGTGCAGCACCATGGGCGGGGTGAGCTGGTGCTGGAGCCGGCAGCCGGTGATGCGCAGGCCGTGGCGCTGCTGTGCGCCGCGGGGATTCCCAGCCAGGTGTCGCCCAACGTGGCGGGCGAGTTGTGGGGCAAGCTGGTCGTGAATTGCGCGTACAACGCGCTGTCGGCCATCGGGCAGATCACGTACGGGCCGCTGTCGGCGATGCCGGGTGTGAGCGCACTGATGCACGACATTGTTGAGGAATGTGTAGCCGTGGCCCGTGCCGATGGGGTGCATGACGTGGGCGACGGCCACCTGGGCGTGCGGCGCATTGCCGAGACGATGGCCACGCAGCGCTCGTCCACCGCACAGGATCTGGCGCGTGGCAAGCCCACCGAGATCGACCACCTGAACGGCTACGTGGTGCGGCGCGGTGAAGCGCTGGGCGTGCCGACGCCGGCAAACCGTGCGCTGCTGGTGGCGGTGCAACTGCTGGAGCAGCGGGCCAGCCTGCACCCGGCTACTTGACGCGCTGCTTCTCCAGCTTGCGCGCCAGCGTGCGCCGGTGCATGCCCAGGCGGCGGGCGGTTTCCGAGATGTTGAAGCCGGTGTCGGCCAGCGTTTCGTGGATGCGCTCCCATTCCAGCGTCTTGATGGACGTGGTGCGCTCGGTCAGTTCCACCTCGGTATCGCCCTGGTCTTTGCCGAAGGCGGCTTCGATGTCATCGGTGTTGGCGGGCTTGGCCAGGTAGTGGCGGGCGCCCAGCTTGATGGCTTCCACCGCGGTGGCGATGCTGGCGTAGCCAGTGAGGACGACGATCACCATGGCCGGATCGCACGTCGTCGATGGAGGCCGCGCGCTGCACCCGGTAGCTGCGGCGCTCGAACGAGCGGGCCAGCGTGCGGGCAAAGGCATCGTCGTCTTCGACGATCAGCAGGTGGCGTTCAGCGGGCATCGTCAAGCTCCGGCAACGGCAGCAGCGCGCTCAGCGGCAGGCGGATCACCACCTCGGCGCCGCCGTCGAGCATCGGCCGGTTCGACGCCTCGACGGTGCCGCCCAGCGAGCGCGCCACGTTGACCGACAGAAACAACCCCAAGCCGCCACCCGGCCGGCCCTTGGTGGAGTTGTAGGGCTTGCCGAAGCGGGCCAGCGTCTCGGGCGCAAAGCCCGGGCCGCGGTCGATGACGCGCAGCACCAGCGTGTCGTCATCAACCCCGGCACTGAACTGCAGGGGCGTGGATGGCGCGGCTTCCAGCGCGTTGTCGAGCACGTTGTAAATCATCTGCTGCAGCGCCGTGTCGGCAATCAGCGCGGTGTTGGGCAATGCCAGCGGCAGGTAGATGAAGGCCTCGGGCTGGCGGGTACGGCGCCAATCGGCCACCAGCTCATCCAGAAAGCCGCGCAGCGTGCTTTGGTGCGGCGCCTCGCCGCGGGTTTCGCCGGCCGAGAGCAGGATGCTGGTGACGATGTGCTTGCAGCGCTGCACCTGGATCTGCATCTCTTCGATTTCTTCGCGCAGCTCGGGCTCGGCGGCAAAGGGCGCCATGCGCGCCCAGTCACCCAGAATGACCGACAGCGTGGCCAGCGGCGTGCCCAGCTCATGCGCAGCGCCCGAGGCCAGCAGGCCCATGCGCAGGATGTGCTCTTCTTCAACCGCGCGTTGGCGCAGCTCGGCCAGGCGGGCATCGCGCCGCTGCAGGATGCGGCCGATCCGGCCAAGAAACAGCACCAGCAGCACCGCACACAGCACAAAACAAATCAGCAACCCGCCGATGTAATCGGCCGACAACACCGGCGATGAACCATCAGGCAGGCGCAACGGCAGGTGCCAGCGGATCAGCCCGATGAATGCCAGGCTGGTGACCGCCACCATGATCCAGGTGGTGGTGCGCCCCAGCAGCATGGCGCCCACCCCCACCTGCAACAGGAAGAGAAAGATGAACGGGTTGGTGATGCCGCCGGCGTAGAACAACTGCGCACTGAGCACCCCCACATCCACCAACAGGGCCGCCAGCAACTCGGCATTGCCCACCCCCTGCGCAGCGCGGCTGCGCAGCCAGCTGGCCAGGTTGAACAGCGACAGCACGGCCAGCAGCGAGAGCATCTCAACCACCGGCAGATCGATGCCCAGCGCGAATCGCACCGTGACGATGGTGAAGAGCTGCCCCGCCACCGCCAGCCAGCGCAGCTGCACCAGCTGCAGCAGGTTGCGACGCCCCGCCTGCTGCTCAGGGGCCTGTTGGGCCTCACCGGGCAGCGGGGGTGGGTTCAGTTCGAGGGCGGTGAGGGACAAGGGGCAGCAACTCCGGCATCACGTCCTTCTGCAAGGCGCTTGGCATCGCGCAGCAGCCACCACGCGGCGGCGGCCACCATGGCGGCGAGCGCAAACCAGGTCAGGGCATAGACGAGGTGATTGTTGCTGAAGTGCAGCACCGTCAACCCGGGGCGCGGCCAGGCGGTGGTGTCGGGCGACGGGGCGGCCGCGGCCGCGTCGACAAAGTACGGCGCGGTGGCAGTGAGCTGGCGGGCTGCGGCGATGGCGGCCACATCGCGCGAATACCAGCGCCCGGCGGCGGGGTCGTTGTGTTGCAGCAGGCTGCCGCCGGGCTCGGTCAGGCGCAGCAGGCCGGTCACCGTTTGCGGGCCGGTGGGCTCGTCGCCTGCGGTGCCGGGCGGCACGAAGCCGCGGTTCACCAGCACCCACCAGCCGGCATCGGTGCGCAGCGGTGTCAGCACCCAGTGGCCGGTGCCCAGCACGGTGCTGGCCTGCACGCGGGTGGCGCGGGTGTGATCAAAGGTGCCGTGCAGGGTGAGGCGGCGGTATTCGTCATTGGCCTTGTGGATGCCAGCCCAGACGGCGGGGCCGGGTGCAGCTTCGGGTGCCGCGGCCAGGCGCTGCTCGATGCGCGCCATCAGGTCCTGCTTCCAACCCAGCCGCTGCACCTGCCACAGGCCCAAGGCGATGAAGCCGGCCAACAGCAAGGCCGCGGCCAGCAGGGCCGCCATCAAGACGGCCGGCCGGCGCGGCCCGGGAGCGTCGAGATCAGCCGCCATCAAGGCAGGTTGCGCATCTCATGCACCGGCATCATGTTGGTGTTGAGGTGGTACATCACCCAGATCGAGCCCGCCAGCATGATGAGCAGCAGCGCGCCGGTGAAGATGAGCGCCAACATCGACCAGCCGCCTTCCACCTTGCTGTTCATGTGCAGGAAGTCACCTTGCTGTTCATGTGCAGGAAGTACACCATGTGCACGACGATCTGCACCACCGCAAAGCCCAGGATCACGAAGGCCGTGCTGCCCGACGACGGCAGCACCTTGCCCATCACCAGCCAGAACGGGATGGCGGTGAGCAGCACCGACAGCAGGAAGCCGGTGACATAGCCTTTGACGGTGGCGTGGTAGCCGCTGTCGTCGTGATGTTGGTCGTGATCGCTCATTGCAACGACTCCGCATTGAATTCAACCGAGGTCTTGCGTGGATCCGGCTTGGCCGGGCCGCCGCAAGGGCCCCCTTGGGGGGTAGCGAACGCCAGTGAGCTTGGGGGCCTCATGGCAACACTCCCATCAGGTACACAAAGGTGAACACGCCGATCCAGACCACGTCCAGAAAGTGCCAGAACATCGACAGGCACATCAGGCGGCGCTTGTTCTCGGGCGTGAGG
>Ga0209066_10008384_pt1 | contig 10023 bp, 10 predicted proteins | sample All_14_2_FD_187198 | JGI IMG/M metagenome (GOLD analysis project Ga0209066, IMG submission 187198) | Freshwater microbial communities in response to fracking from Pennsylvania, USA - Allegheny Zone_MetaG_DW_15 (SPAdes) (version 2) ... | reverse complement strand
CCGTGGATGTGGGGCACGACCGGCATCGGCTACAACGTCGCCGAGATCAGGAAGCGCATGGCCGACGCGCCGGTCGATTCGCTGCGCATGATCTTCGATCCGGCGGTCGTTTCGAAGTTCCAGGATTGCGGCGTCATGCTGCTCGACAGCGCCACCGACGTGCTGCCGGCCGCGCTCAAATATCTAGGCCTCGATCCCGATTCGAAGAAGCCGGAGGATCTCGCCAAGGCGGCCGACGTCGTGAAGGCGGTGCGGCCCTACGTCCGCAAGTTCCATTCCTCGGAGTACATCAATGCGCTGGCCGGCGGGAACATCTGCCTGGCCTTCGGCTATTCCGGCGACGTCTTCCAGGCACGCGACCGCGGCGCCAAGGCCGCCAGCAAGGTCGACATCGAATACGCGATCCCCAAGGAAGGCTCGCAGCTCTGGATCGACGTCGTCGCCATTCCGAAGGACGCGCCCAACCAGGCCAACGCCTATCGCTTCCTCGACTTCATGCTGGAAACCAAGGTCGCCGCCGCGTCGAGCGAACTCACGGGCTACGCCAACGGCAACAAGGCGGCCTTCGCCCTGCTGCCCAAGGACATCTCGGAGAACCCGCTGATCTATCCGCCGGCCGACGTGCGCGCGAAGTTCTACACCATCACCGCCGGCACCGCCGAACAGGTGCGCGAACGCACGCGGCTGTGGACGACCATCAAGACGGGCCGTTGAATTGAATTCAGGACCGATCGTCCGCATCGAGGGACTGACCAGGCGGTTCGGGCCGATCGTCGCCGTCGATCGCGTCGATCTCGAGATCGCGCGCGGCGAGCTGTTCGCGCTGCTGGGCGGCTCGGGCTGCGGCAAGACCACCCTGTTGCGCATGCTGGCCGGGTTCGAGACGCCCGATGAAGGCCGGCTGTTTATCGACGGCCAGGACATGACCGATGTGCCGCCCTACCGGCGGCCGGTGAACATGATGTTCCAGTCCTATGCCCTGTTCCCGCACATGGATGTGGCGGCCAACGTGGGCTACGGGCTGCGCCGCGACGGCGTGAAGGCACCCGAGATCGCCGCGCGCGTCGCGGAGATCCTGACCCTCGTGCATCTGCAGGACCACGCGAAGCGCAAGCCGTCTCAGCTCTCCGGCGGCCAGCGCCAGCGGGTGGCGCTGGCGCGAGCGCTGGTGAAGCGGCCCAAGCTCCTGCTGCTCGACGAGCCACTGGCGGCGCTCGACCGCAAGCTGCGCGAGAGCACGCGCTTCGAGATGGTGCGCCTGCAGGAGCAGCTCGGCCTCACCTTCGTCATGGTGACGCACGACCAGGAAGAGGCCATGTCCATGGCGACCCGGCTGGCCGTGATGAATGCCGGCCGCATCGCCCAGATCGGCACGCCGCACGAGGTCTACGAGCATCCAGCCTCGCGCTTCGTCGCCGACTTCATCGGCATCGCCAACATCATCGCCCTCGACGGCGGCGGCTGGATGGCGCTGCGGCCGGAGAAGATCACGCTCTCGGCCGAGCGGCCCGCCCTGCCGCGGACCGTGGCCGGCCGGATCGCCGATGTCGCCTATGAGGGCGACCGCTCGCTCTATCATGTCGCCACCGACGCCAGCGGCATGATGACCGTTTCGACGACCAACACCAGCCGCGCCGCCGGAGACGCCTTCGCACGCGGCCAGCCTGTCTGGCTGGGCTGGTCGGACGAGGCCGGCCAGAGGCTGGAGGCCTAGAGCAGCAATGGGCGAGATTGAATCGAGCCGAGCATGCCAACACCGACCTCACCCTGAGGAGCATCGCGCAGCGATGCGTCTCGAAGGGTCGGCACGCGCACCTTGCCTGTTGCCCATCCTTCGAGACGCGCCGCTTCACGGCGCTCCTCAGGATGAGGTAAGTGGGTCAATGTGGATGGAAGGCCTCTAGGCGATGCGCCTCGTCATCGCCCTGCCGTTCCTGTGGCTCGGTCTCTTCTTCCTGCTGCCCTGCCTCCTGGTGCTGGCCATCTCGCTGGGAACCTACGCGCCCGACTCGGTGCCGCCGGTCGAGCTGGGCCTCAGCTTCAAGAGCTTCGCGCTGCTCTTCTCCGACGATCTCTATCTGGCGGCCTGGCTCTCCTCCCTGCGCATCGCCGCGACCTCGACCCTGGTGGCGTTGCTGCTGGGCTATCCCATGGCCTATGCGATCGCGCGCGCCACGCCCAACCGGCGGCCGCTGCTGCTGATGCTGGTCGTGCTGCCCTTCTGGACCTCGTTCCTGATCCGCATCTATGCCTGGATGGGCCTGCTGGCCGACAACGGACTGATCGAACGGTTCCTGCGCTGGAGCGGCCTCGCCAGCAATCCCGGCACGATCCTCGGCACCGAATGGGCGGTGCATCTCGGGATCGTCTACGCCTACCTGCCATTCATGGTGCTGCCGCTCTACGCCACCCTGGAGAAGCTCGACGACAGCCTGCTCGAGGCGGCGGCCGATCTCGGCGCAAAGCCGCTCGCCGCCTTCCTCACCGTCACCCTGCAGCTGTCGCTGCCCGGCATCGTCGCCGGCTGCCTGCTGGTGTTCATCCCGGCGGTCGGCGAGTTCGTGATCCCCGACCTGCTGGGCGGCACCGAGACGCTGATGATCGGCAAGGTGCTGTGGGACGAGTTCTTCACCAACGGCGACTGGCCGCTCGCCTCGGCCGTCGCGGTCTGCCTGCTGGTGCTGCTGGTTGGACCGATCGCGCTGTTCCAGCGCAACCAGGCGCGCAGCCTGGAGCGGCGCACATGAGCGTATTCGCATGAGGGGCCGCGCCCGCTTTGCCTTCGGCATGCTGGCCTTCGGCTATGCCTTCCTCTACCTGCCGATCGCGCTGGTGATCGTCTATTCGTTCAACGAATCGCGCCTCGTCACCGTATGGTCGGGCTTCTCCCTGAAATGGTGGCACGCGCTGTTGAGCAACGAGGCGATGCTGGAGGCCGCGTGGCTGTCGCTGCGCATCGCCCTGGTGAGCGCGACCGGCGCGGCGCTGCTCGGTCTCGCCGCCGGCTACGCGCTGATGCGCGCACCGCGCTTCCCGGGGCGTACATTGTTCGGCAGCCTCGTGGTCGCCCCCATGGTGATGCCGGAGGTCGTCATGGGCATCTCGATGCTGCTGCTGTTCGTCGGCTCGGAGCGGCTGTTTGGCGGCCCGGACCGTGGCTTCCTCACCATCGCCATCGCCCACACGACCTTCTCGATCGCCTTCGTGGCCATCGTCGTACAGGCCCGCCTCTCCGACTTCGACCGCGCGCTGGAAGAAGCGGCGATGGATCTCGGCGCCACGCCCTGGGTGACCTTCCGCACCATCACCCTGCCGCTGATCGCGCCGGCCGTCGGCTCGGGCTGGCTGCTCGCCTTCACCTTGTCGTTGGACGATCTGATCCTCACCCAGTTCGTTGCGGGCGCGCAGTCGCAAACGCTTCCGATGCGCGTCTATTCCAGCGTCCGGCTGGGCGTCGATCCCCAGATCAACGTGCTCGCGACCCTCATCGTCACGGTCGCCGCCTGTGCCTTGATCCTGTCCGGCTGGCTGACGCGGCCGAGAGTTTGAGCTAAGAAAGCCTCCTCAGGGAGGGATAAAAATGCTTCGGTCCGGAACGTCCAAGGCGTCGCGTCGTAACGTACTGAAGGGGGTCGGTATGGCCACTGTCGGTGCATCGTTGGGAGCTTCTCTGCCGCTGGGCGGCGCGGCTCAGGCGCAGGGCGCCCCGGCGGCCGCCAAGGGACCGAAGCTGCTCGAAATGGACGGCAAGGCCAAGCTCGCGGTTCTGGGCGACAGGCCGCTGGTGGCCGAGACCCAGGCTGAACTGCTCGACGACAATGTCACCCCGACCAACAAGCTCTTCATCCGCAACAACGGCCAGGTGCCCGACATCACGGGCGACCCCAAGGCGTGGAAGGTCAAGATCGACGGCGAGGTCAACACGCCGCTGGAGATCAGTGTCGGCGACCTGATGACCAAGTTTCCGGCCGTCACCTACCAGCTGATGCTGGAATGCGGCGGCAACGGCCGGTCCTTCTTCACGCCGGAAGCGCGCGGAAACCAGTGGACCAACGGCGGCGCGGGCTGCCCGATGTGGACCGGCGTGCGCCTGGCCGATGTGCTGAAGGCGGCCGGCCTGAAACCCTCCGCCGTCTATACCGGCGCCTATGGCGCCGACCCGACCCTGGCCGGCGAGACCAACAAGCCGACCATCTCGCGCGGCGTGCCGATCGCCAAGGCGATGGAGGAACACTCGCTGATCGCCTTCAAGCTGAACGGCCAGGACCTGCCGCTGATCCACGGCGCGCCGGTCCGCCTCGTCATCCCGGGCTGGCCCGCCTCGGCGTCGACCAAGTGGCTGAACCGCATCTGGATCCGCGACAAGGAGCATGACGGTCCCGGCATGGGCGGCTTCTCCTACCGCGTGCCGAAGACGCCGATCGTGCCCGGCAGCAAGGGCAACGACAAGGACATGGCGATCCTGGAATCGATGCCGGTCCGCTCGATCATCACCTTCCCGGCCGACGGCAGCCGCCTCACCTCGCGCAAGCTCGATCTGCGCGGCCATGCCTGGGCCGGCGACTTCGAGGTCAAGACCGTCGACATCTCGACCGACTATGGCGTCACGTGGAAGCCCGCCAAGGTCGACGCCCCGGTCAACAAGTATGCCTGGCAGAACTTCACCGCCACGGTCGAGCTTCCGACCGCGGGCTACTACGAAGTCTGGGTCAAGGCGACCGACAGCAAGGGCGTGACCCAGCCCTTCCAGGCCGCCAACTGGAACCCGCAGGGCTACGGGGCCAATCCGGTCAACCGCATCCGCGTGCTCGTCGAATCTTGACCCGCATCAACGTGATACACGCCGCCGTCCTCGGCTTGGCGGCGACATTCGTGCTGCTCGCCTTCGATCGCGCCGGCGAGCTGCACAGGGACAAGTACGTCTACGCTCCGCCGGCGCCCAAGGTCGCGGCGGCACCGCCCGTCGTCGATCCCGACAAGGGCAAGCCGCCGCCGCACAACGACACGGTCGAGGACCTGCCCGAAGGCAAGAACCGCGAGCTCACCTTCTACACGTGCACGGCCTGCCACGGGGTTGCACTGATCAAGGCCCAGGGGCTCACGCGCGACCTCTGGGACTCGACCCTCGACCTGATGGTCGAGAAGTTTCGCATGCCGCCCATAAAGGCCGAGGAGCGCACGGAGATCCTCGACTATCTTGCCGAGACCTTCCCGCCGCGCCGCAAGAGCCGCGGCAGCGACAATCCGTTCCTGAAGTAGACGGGGCGAAGGCTACACCGTTGCCTTCGCCCATTTCTCCGACCAGACATGCAGCGGCAGGAACAGCCGCAGCAGGTCGTTGCCCAGCGCCGTGAGCCGGTAGCCCGTCGCCTCGTCCAGCTCGACCAGCTTCGCCTCGCGCAGTTCGGCCAGCCGCGTGTTCACGATGGTGGGGCTGGCGCCGATCAGGTCCTGCAGTTCGCGGAAGCGCCGGGGCTGCTCGCGCAGTTCCCAGACGATGCGCAGCGTCCAGCGCCGGCCCAACAGGTCGAGCAGCGCCATGATCGGACGGCCGGTCGTCGAGCCGCGCACCTTCTTCACCATCTATTGCACTCCATTACTACATTTTTTGTAGCGTGCCGTAGCGCTCGTTGCTACGGAATATGTAGCAAACCGAATGGAGACCCGCCATGCCCCGCATCGCTCCCGCCGACGAGCCTTACCCGCCCGAGATCGCGACTGCCCTGGCGCGCGCCATGCCCCCGGGCGTGGCGCCGCTGGTCCTGTTCCGGACGATGGCGCGCAACCCGCGCGTCTTCGGGAAGATGTTTGCCGGTGGCCTGCTCGACAAGGGCACCCTCTCACTGCGCCAGCGCGAGGTCGTGATCGACCGCACGACGGCGCAGCTCGGCGCCGAATACGAATGGGGCGTCCATATCGCCTTCTTTGCGGAGAAGGTCGGCTTCGACGCGGACAGGATTGCCGCGACGGTCCATGGGCCGGCCGATGCGCCCTGCTGGTCGGCCGACGAACAGGCCCTGCTGGCCGCCGTCGACGATCTGGTCGACCGCCGCACCATCGGCGACGATACATGGGCTCGGCTCGCCGCCCATTTCGACGAGGCACAGATTCTCGAAGTGATCGCGCTGGTGGGCTACTATCACACGATCAGCTTCCTCTGCCGCGCCCTCGACCTGCCGCTCGAAGCCTACGGCGCGCGCTTTCCGGCACCGCCTCTGTTAGGCTGACCGCACCATGATGCCCGCCCGCCCTTCATGATCGACAAGCTGGAGTTTCTTCTGGCGCTGGCGCGGGAGCGCAACTTCGGCAAGGCCGCAGAGATCTGCGGCGTCACGCAACCGACCTTCTCCGCCGGGATCAAGCATCTGGAAGAAATGCTGGGCGTGATGCTGGTGCAGCGCTCCTCGCGCTTCCTCGGATTCACGCCTGAGGGCGACCGCGTCCTCGAATGGGCCCGCACCATCGTCGCCGACACCCGCGCCATGCGGCAGGAAGTCCAGGCGCTGCGCAAAGGCCTGACCGGCCGCCTGCGGATCGCCGCCATTCCGACCGCGCTCGCCATGGTGTCGGCCCTGACCACGCCCTTTCGCGCGAAGCATCCCAACGTGCAGTTCACCGTCCTGTCGCGGACCTCGACCCAGATACTCTCGATGCTGGAGAATCTCGAGGTCGATGCCGGCCTGACCTACATCGACAACGAACCGCTGGGACGCCTGCGCGCTGTGCCGCTCTATCTCGAGCAGTACCGGCTGCTCACCTCGGAGAACAGCCCGCTCGGCGACCGCGCGCGCGTGACCTGGGCGGAGGTCGGCCGCATCCCGCTCTGCCTGCTGACGCCCGACATGCAGAACCGGCGCATCATCGACCAGCTCCTGGGCGCCGTCGGCGAACGATCCGATCCGACGCTCGAATCCAATTCGATGATCGTGCTGTTCTCGCACGTGCGCACCGGCCGGTGGGCCAGTGTGATGCCGGAGAAGCTGGCCGATACGTTGGGATTGACCGAGCATCTGCGCTCGATCCCCATCGTCGAGCCCGAGGCGGTGCACGGGATCGGCCTCGTGGTGCCACCGCGTGAACCCATGACGCCGCTGGCCGCGGCCCTCGTCGCCGAAGCCGAACAGGTGGCCAGGTCCCTGGCCTGAGCGTCACGCGATAGAGGGTCTCTATCGCCCCACGGGTCTGCTTTGTTGAAGCGACGCGCGCGACGGGAGATCATGAGCCGGAACGGGAGCGAAACGATGCCAGTGGCCTGGAATGAGCCGCAAGCCGCAGAAATCATCCGGCGCCATGCCGGCCAGGAAGGTGCCCTGCTGCCGATCCTCCATGATCTGCAGGCGGCCTTCCGCTGCATTCCGCCACCCGCGGTGCCTTTCGTCGCCCACGCGCTCAATCTGACGCGCGCCGAGGTGCATGGCGTCGTCACCTTTTATCACGATTTCCGCAACGCGCCGGCCGGCCGCCGGGTGCTGAAGCTCTGCCGGGCGGAAGCCTGCCAGGCGATGGACGGCGAGCGCATTGCACGCCGGATTCTCGACCGGTTCGGCCTCGAGTGGGGCGGCACGACGCCGGACGGCCGCCTGACCGTCGAGGCGGTCTACTGTCTCGGCCTGTGCGCCTGCGCGCCCGCCGCCCTTCTCGACGAGTTGCCGATCGGACGCCTGAGCGAGGCCTCGCCGGACGAGCTGGCAGACGAGGTCGGCGGATGACGCTCCGAATCTTCGTACCGCGCGACGCCGCGGCCCGTGCGGTCGGTGCCGATCGCGTGGCGGAGGCCATCGCCACCGAAGCGCGGCGGCTCGATCTCGCCATCGAGCTGGTGCGCACGGGTTCGCGTGGGCTGTTCTGGCTCGAACCGATGGTGGAACTGGAAACCCAGGAGGGGCGCGTTGCCTTCGGGCCCGTGGCGCCGGCCGATGTGCCGGGCCTGCTTGCCCTTGGCCCGCAGGCAGCGAAGGCCCACCCGCTCTGCCTCGGCCGGCCCGACGACATCCCCTTCCTGAAGCGCCAGACGCGCGTCACCTTTGCGCGCTGCGGTGTCATCGACCCGCTGTCGCTGGCGGACTATCGCGCCCATGGCGGCTATCGCGGCCTCGCCCGCGCCCTCTCCCTCGGGCCTGACGCCACGATCGAGGAAGTGGTCCGGTCGGGCCTGCGCGGTCGCGGCGGTGCGGGCTTTCCGACCGGCATCAAGTGGCGGACGGTCGCCGACACTGACGCCGAACGCCGCTACATCGTCTGCAACGCCGACGAGGGCGATTCGGGAACCTATGCCGACCGCATGCTCATGGAAGGCGATCCGTTCGGCGTGATCGAAGGCATGACGATCGCGGGCTTCGCCGTCGGCGCTGCCAAGGGCTTCGTCTACATCCGCTCCGAATACCCCGACGCCATCCGCGTCATGAGGGAGGCGGTCGACATCGCCCGCGCAAGCGGCTGCCTCGGCGCGGCCGCGGACGCCGCCGCCAGCGGCTTCGCCTTCGACATCGAGATCAGGGTCGGCGCCGGCGCCTATGTCTGCGGCGAGGAGACGTCGCTTCTCGAAAGCCTCGAGGGACGGCGCGGCCAGGTCCGCGCGAAGCCGCCGCTCCCGGCCCACAAGGGCCTGTTCGGCCGTCCGACGGTGATCAACAATCTCCTCACCCTGGCCTGCGTGCCGGCCATCCTGGCAGACGGTGCCGAGCGCTACGCCGCCCTTGGCAGCGGCCGGTCGCGCGGCACCATGGCGATCCAGCTCGCCGGCAACGTCCGGCACGGCGGCCTGTTCGAGGCGCCCTTCGGCCTCACCCTGGGCGAGATCGTCGACGAGATCGGCGGCGGTACGGCCAATGGCCGGCCGGTGCGCGCCGTCCAGGTCGGCGGCCCGCTCGGTGCCTATTTCCCACGTGCCCTCTTCGACACGCCGTTCGACTACGAGGCCTTGGCGGCCCGCGACGGCCTGCTCGGCCACGGCGGCATCGTGGTGTTCGACGATCGCGTCGACATGGCCCGGCAGGCCCGTTTCGCGCTCGACTTCTGCGCCCTCGAATCCTGCGGCAAGTGCACGCCGTGCCGCATCGGCTCGGTACGCGGCACCGAAACCATGGACCGGATCCTGCGGGGCGAGCGCGTCGCGGCCAACCTCGCGCTGATCGAGGATCTCTGCCAGACGCTCAAGTTCGGCTCGCTCTGCGCGCTCGGAAGCTTCACGCCCTATCCGGTGATGAGCGCGCTGCGACATTTCCCCGAGGATTTCAGCCACCCCCGCCTCGTAGCGGCGGCGGACTAGAGGACAGGCTCATGTCGTTCGTTCACGAGATCGACCATGGCACGCCCGCCAGCAAGGCGACCGCGACGGTCAAGCTCACCATTGACGGCCACGAGGTGACGGTGTCGGCCGGCACCTCGATCATGCGAGCCGCCGTCGAAGCCGGCATCCAGGTGCCCAAGCTCTGCGCCACCGATTCGCTCGAGGCGTTCGGCTCCTGCCGGCTCTGCCTGGTCGAGATCGAAGGCCGCAACGGGACGCCCGCCTCCTGCACGACGCCAGTCGCGCCCGGCATGGTGGTGTCGACCCAGACCGAGCGGCTGAAGCAGGTCCGCAAGGGCGTGATGGAACTCTACATCTCCGATCATCCGCTCGACTGCCTGACCTGCGCCGCCAACGGCGATTGCGAACTCCAGGACATGGCGGGTGCCGTCGGCCTGCGCGAGGTCCGCTACGGATACCAGGGCGAGCATCATCTCACCCAGGAGAAGGACGAGACCAACCCCTATTTCACTTTCGATCCCTCCAAGTGCATCGTCTGCTCGCGCTGCGTGCGTGCCTGCGAGGAGGTGCAGGGAACCTTTGCGCTCACCATCCAGGGGCGCGGCTTCGAATCCAAGGTCTCGGCCGGCATGGCCGAGAACTTCATCGCCTCGGAGTGCGTCTCGTGCGGTGCGTGCGTGCAGGCCTGCCCGACGGCCACGCTGATCGAGAAGTCGGTGATCGAGATCGGCCAGCCGGAGCACTCGGTGACGACGACCTGCGCCTATTGCGGC
>Ga0209066_10008383_pt1 | contig 10024 bp, 9 predicted proteins | sample All_14_2_FD_187198 | JGI IMG/M metagenome (GOLD analysis project Ga0209066, IMG submission 187198) | Freshwater microbial communities in response to fracking from Pennsylvania, USA - Allegheny Zone_MetaG_DW_15 (SPAdes) (version 2) ... | reverse complement strand
CGGGCCTTGTCAAGGCGGTGCTGGATTATGTGACGGAACTCGCATCCGGCCTGAAGGCCGTGGCGAAGGAGGGCTGAGCGATGAGCTGGCTGGAAAAAGCGCTTCCGAAGATCAAGGAATGGGTCGGCGCCAAGCCGGAGGTTCCGGAAAATCTGTGGCATAAATGCCCGGTGGACGGCCAGATGGTGTTCCATCGCGATCTGGAAGCCAATCTGTGGGTCTTCCCGCAATCCGGCCATCATATGCGCCTGGATGTGACGACCCGGCTGAAGCTTTTGTTCGACGAAGGGCGCTACACCCCGATCGAACTGCACAAGGTTCCGGCCGATCCGCTGAAATTCCGCGACCTGAAGCGCTATTCCGACCGCCTGAAGGAAGCCCAGGGCAAGATCAAGGTCACGAACCAGCAGGATGCCATCGTGGTGGCACATGGGTCGATTGAAGGCGAGCGCGTCGTGATCGCGGCCTTCGATTTCGACTTCATGGCGGGCTCCATGGGTGCCGCGGTGGGCGAAGGCGTCGTGGCGGCCTCGCGACTGGCCGTGGTGCAGCAGGCCCCGCTGATCGTCATCCCGACCTCGGGCGGTGCGCGCATGCAGGAAAGCACCATCTCGCTGATGCAGATGCCGCGCACCGTCGCCGCCATCGAGGAGGTGAAGGAAGCCGGCCTGCCCTATATCGTGCTGCTGAGCGACCCGACCATGGGCGGGGTGACCGCCAGCTTCGCCATGCTGGGCGATGTACAGATCGCCGAGCCGGGCGCGTCCATCGGCTTTGCCGGTCGCCGCGTGATCGAACAAACCGTGCGCGAAACCCTGCCCGACGGCTTCCAGACGGCGGAATATCTGCTGGACCATGGCATGCTGGACATGGTGGTGCCGCGCAAGGAGATGCGCGCCACCCTGGCCCGGCTGATCCGCCTGCTGACCCGCCCGATGCCCGCCGGCGCGCTTACCCCGTATGAAGGGGATGGCGACGATGAAGCGGGCGACATCGCCATTCCCGCCCCCGATGATCCGGGTCCCGGCGCGGGCGAAGCCCGTCCGTGAACAGTAAAAAACAGGGTCCCCGCCCGCCCGATGCGCGGCGGGTTGCCCTGGACATCCTGTCAGCCGTGCTGGACAGCGGGCGCATGCTGGACGAGGTGCGCGACGCCAACCCGCAGCGCGCCAGGCTGGATACGCGCGACCGGGGCTTCGTCGACACCCTGACCGGTGCGACCCTCGGCAAGCTGTCCTTGCTGGATGCCGTCATCGCGCGCTTCGTGGACAAGCCGCCACGCGGCAAGGCCGGCGCGGTCGCGCTGAACGCGCTGCGCCTGGGTGCGGCACAGCTTCTGTTCCTGGATGTACCGCCCCATGCGGCGGCCAGCGCCACCGTGTCGCTGTTGGACAAGGGGCCGGCGCAATCCCTGAAAGGGCTGGTCAACGCCGTTCTGCGCCGTATCGCCACCGAAGGGGTCATCGCCCTGGGCAAGACCGACCCGATCCGAGCCCTGCCCGATTGGGCGGCCCGGCGCTGGGCCGGGGCCTATGGGCGCGAAGCAGCAGGCAGCATCGCGGCCATGCTGGGCGACCGCCCGCCACTCGACCTTTCGGTGCAGACCGATCCGCAGGGCTGGGCGGAGAAACTGGGGGCGACCCTGCTTCCGGGCGGCACCCTGCGGCTGGCACAGCACGGCGCCGTGCCCGATCTGCCTGGCTATGGCGAAGGGGCCTGGTGGGTGCAGGACGCGGCCGCCGCCCTGCCAGCGCGCCTGTTGAAAATCCAGCCGGGGGAAAGCGCGCTGGATCTGTGCGCCGCGCCGGGAGGCAAGACGGCCCAGCTGGCCGCCGCCGGTGCCTCGGTGACGGCGCTGGAGATTTCACCGCGCCGGCTGGAGCGGCTGCGCCAGAATCTCGCCCGGCTCAACCTCTGCGCCCAGACGGTGGAAGCCGATGCGGCAGGCTGGCGGGCGGCCGAACCCTTCGACAAGGTGCTGCTGGACGCGCCCTGTTCGGCCACCGGCACGATCCGCAAGCATCCGGAACTGCTGCACATCAAATCGCCGGCGGATTGGGCGGAACTGCCTGCCCTGCAGGACCGGCTGCTGGACAATGCAGCGGCCAATACCGCCCCCGGCGGGTTGCTGGTCTATGCCGTCTGTTCGCTGGAACCGGAAGAGGGGCCGGACCGCGCCCAGGCCTTCCTGACCCGCCATACGGATTTCAGGACCGAGGGGCTGGAACCCGACGAACTGCCCGGCTTCGAACCGGCGATCACCCCGGAAGGCTGGCTGCGCAGCCTGCCCTTCCACGGCCCCGATGGCGGCGCGGACGGCTTCTTCATCGCCCGCTTCCGACGGGCGGGTTGACGGTCTAGAGCATGCTCTAATCCGCGGTGGTCGGCGGCACGGCGGGCTTGCGCGCCACCAGCCTTTCGACCGGGAAGCGCAGATAGATGCGCGTCCCGTCGCCCAGATCGGAGCGGATGACCAGCGTGCCGCCATGCAGCCGGGTCAGGGACCGGGCCAGTGCCAGCCCCAGCCCGACACCGCCATGGCGGCGATCCTTGCCCGAATCCAGCTGCACGAAGGGGCGGAAAGCCTGTTCGATGGCATCGCGCGGAATGCCGGGTCCGCTATCGGCGATCACGATGGCAAGCCGCCCATCCGGATCGCGCTGCAGGTCGATGGATACCCGCCCGCCGCGCGGGGTGAACTTGACCGCGTTGGAGATCAGGCTGTCGCAGATCTGGCGCATGGCGCGCTCATCACCGCGCATCAGGGGCAGATCGTCATCGGCGCGCAGGCTGAAGCGCAGATCCTTTTCGTCCACCGTCTGGTTGAAGCGCCGCGCCGCCGTGCGAACCGCCGCCAGCGGATCGATAATGTCCTCACGCAGTTCAAAGCGCCCGACATCAAGCTGGCTCAGATCCAGCACATCATTGATCAGCTTCAGCAATTGCTGGCCCGACAGGCGGATTTCCGCCGCGTAATCCTCGATCATCTCCTTGGTCAGGGCGCCGCCCTGGGTGGTTATCAACTCGGCGAAGCCGATGATGGAATGCAGCGGCGTGCGCAGCTCATGGCTCATATTCGCCAGAAATTCGGATTTGGCGATGGAGGCGATCTCGGCCGCCTCCTTGGCCTTGGAAAGCTCGTTCAGGGCCTTGCGGCGCGAGGCGAATTCCTGCCGGAATTTGTCGAGAACCAGATTGTACTGGGTCGCGATGCGCCCTTCCTCCGTATCGGCTTCCACCGTCACCGGCGTGTCGAAGCGGCCGGTGCGACGCTGATAATCCATTTCCGACAGCAGGGTCTGCATCGCGGTCGAGGCCCCGTGTTCGGAGATGTTGAGGCCGACCTCCTCATCCTCCCGGCGCACGCGCATCGGCCGGATGCGATTCATCACCGCGAAAGCCGGATAGGCTGTGCCAAAGCAGAACAGCCCGGCCACCCCCACGCCCAGCAATTGGATGCCAAGCTGGGTCAGGCGATCATGGTTCAGCCATTCCTCAATTCCGAACAGCGCGACCGCGATCGTGCCCCAGGCACCCGCCACCAGATGGGCCGGCACGGCGCCAACCACATCGTCGATCTGCCAGCGTTCCATCAGGCGCGAGCCGCCGACACAGGCCAGCCCCGCGATGGCGCCCACCAGCACCCCGCCCCAGGCATAGTAGACATTGGCACCGGCCGTCACGCCGACCAGACCGGCGATCACCCCGTTCAGCACATCGCCCACATCGATTCGCCCCTGCGCGAAGGCCGACAGCAGTGCCGCCGCCAGCCCGCCGGACGCACCCGCAAGCAGGGTGTTCTTCAGCACCAGCGGCACCGTCGCGCTGAACTGCAGGGTAGAGCCGCCATTGAAACCGAACCAGCCGAACCAGAGCAGGAAGACGCCAAGCGTCGCCATCGGCACGGATCGCGGCAGCATGATACGCCGGTTCCGTCCGAACCGGCCGATGCGCGGCCCGATCACCAGAATGGCCGCAAGGGCAACCCAGCCGCCGACGGAATGCACCACGGTGGAGCCGGCGAAATCCATGAAGCCAAGCTCGGCCAGCCAGCCCTTGCCATCGTCGGGGTAGAGCACGCCACCCCAGGCCCAATGGCCGAAGACCGGATAAATCACGGCGGAGGTCAGAAGCGCGCCGGCGACATAGCCGTCAAACCGCATCCGTTCCGCCACCGCACCGGACAGGATGGTGGTGGCCGTGCCACAGAAGACGAGCTGGAACAGGAAGAAGCTGGTCAGCACTCCGCCTTCCATCCCGTCGGGCAGAAAGCCGGAGATGCCGATGATGCCACCCCAGCTGGGTCCAAACATCAGCGCGAAGCCGAACACCCAGAACACGATGGTGGCAAGACAGAAATCGACCAGATTCTTGATCGCGACATTGATGCTGTTCTTCTGGCGGACCAGTCCGGATTCCAGACAGCAGAACCCGCCCTGCATCAACATGACCAGGAACGCGCAAATCAGGACCCATGCCAGATCCAGGTTCGATTCGCCCACGCAACTCCCCCGTTGTGGCGCGTTCCGACTGCTACCGCACTGCAACTAAACCTGTGAAAGGCGCAGTTTGGCAAGAGCATTCGCGCGCCTGCGTGCCGCATCGAGAAATGCACGCAAGGCGGCCAGGCGTCGCCGATGGGCAAGACAGACGGCATATTCCGCCACGGCCGGCCCCGCATCGCGCAGGGGAAGCGCCACAAGGCGGGTGCCCGCCTCGAACTCGCTTTCAAAAACCACCCCCACGCCAAGCCCGGCCAGCACCGCCTCGCGCACCGCTTCGCGCCCTTCGACCTCCATCATCGCCGCCGGAAACACGGCGGCAGCGGCCATCGCCTGTTCGAAGGCATTGCGCGTCACCGAGCCTCGCTCCCGGATCACCACGCTTTCACCGGCCAGATCGGCCAGATCCAGCCCCGCACGGCCCGCCAGGGCATGCTCACGCGGCAGGAAGGCCACCAGCCGCTCCTCCGCCACCAGGACACGGGCGAAGGCCTCCTCCCCCTCCGGCGGGCCGGCCATCACGGCGGCATCAATGCGATAGGCTTTGAGATCGGCCAGCACCGAATCGGCATTGCCGATGCTGACGCTGGGGGTCAGATGCGGATGGGCCTTGACCAGATCAGCCAGGATCGCCATCGCGTGCACCGGCGTGTCGGTCCCGATCTTCAGGGCGCCGGCGGCCTGGTCCCGCGCACCGGTCAAGAGCGTGTCGATCTCCTCCTCCAGCGTCACCAACCGGCCGGTCAAGGCCAGAAGCCGCCGCCCCAGCTCCGTCGGCTGGATGATTCGGCCCTGGCGTTCGAACAGGCGCAGGCCATGGGCATCTTCCAGCGCCTTGACCTGGGCCGACAAGGTAGGCTGCGACAGGCCCAGCGCCCTTGCAGCCCTGGTGAAGCTGCCTTCGGCGGCGACGGCATGAAAAGCGCGGAGCTGGGCGAGGTTCATCGGATTGCCATAGATAATGTCTATATCCAACATATAGACCATCGCTTGGACAAATGCATCCCGTCGCGCCATTCTGTTCGCGACCGATCATCCCGAAAGGGCAGCAGCGCCATGAAACCGTTCCCGCATCTGACCGACACCAACGATCCCTGGCTGCTGACGCCGGGGCCGCTGACCACCTCGCTTTCCGTCAAACAGGCCATGCTGCGCGACTGGGGTTCCCGCGATCCCGACTTCATCGCCATGATCGCGCGCATCCGCAGCCAGTTGGTCGCGCTGGCGAAGGGAGGCGATGCCTATACCGCCATACCGGTGCAGGGATCGGGCACCTATGCCGTGGAAGCGATGCTGAGCACGCTGGTACCGCGCGGGGGCAAGCTGCTGATCCTGGTCAACGGCGCCTATGGTAAGCGCGCGACACAGATCTGCGACTATGCCGGCCGGTCCTATGCCGTCTATGAAACGGCGGAAGACACCCCGCCGGAGCCGGATGCGATCGCGGCCATCCTGGCGGCCGATCCCGGCATCAGCCATGTCTTCGCCGTGCATTGCGAAACGACGACCGGCATCCTGAATCCGATCCGGGAGATCGCAGCCGTCACAGCCAAGGCCGGGCGCCGCCTGCTGGTGGATTCGATGAGCGCGTTTGGCGCCCTGCCCATTGATGCCGAAACCGTGCCCTTCGATGCGCTGGCCGCATCCTCCAACAAATGCCTGGAAGGCGTGCCGGGGCTGGGCTTCGTCATTGTCCGCAAAACCGCGCTGAAGGAGGCGGCAGGCAATGCGGTCTCCCTCTCGCTTGATCTGGCCGAACAGGTCAAGGCGCTGGATGCGGGCGGCCAGTTCCGCTTCACCCCGCCGGTACAGGTGCTGGCGGCCTTCGACCAGGCCATCAGCGAACATGCCGCCGAAGGCGGCGTCGCCGGGCGCGGGGCACGCTACACGGCCAATCGCGACCGGCTGATCGCGGGCATGCGCACGCTGGGATTCGCGACCCTGCTGCCGGATGAATTGCAGGCCCCGATCATCGTCACCTTTCGCATGCCGGCCGACCCCGCCTTCCGCTTCACCGAATTCTATGACCGGCTGAAGGCGATGGGCTATGTGATCTATCCCGGCAAGCTGACCGTGGCCGAAAGCTTCCGCATGGGCTGTATCGGCCGGCTGGGAGCGCCGGAGATTGATGGCGCCCTTGCGGCCGTTGCCGAAGCCCTGAAGGCCATGGGCGTGACCAACCCCGCCCCCTGAACGATTGTATTGGAACCGAGGAAACCCCGATGACCTATCGCTATGAACGCCATTATTCCGGGCCGGTGCAGGCCGTGATCTTCGACAATGCCGGCACCCTGGTCGATTTCGGGTCGCGCGCGCCGGTGATGGCCTTCGCCGAAGTCTTCAAGCGACGCCAGGTCAGCGTGACGGAGGCCGAGGCGCGTGGGCCCATGGGGGCCGCCAAGCGTGACCACATCCAGCAGATGCTGGCCCTGCCCGCCGTGGCGGATCGCTGGCAGGCTGCCCATGGCCGGGCCGCCACGGATAGCGATATCGACGCCATGTATGCCGATTTCCTGCCCGTGCAGGCCGATGTCGTGGCGGGGCTTGGCAAGCTGATCCCCGGCGCGCTGGACGTGGTGGCCTTCCTGCGCGAACAGGGCATCAAGGTGGGCGCCACCACCGGCTACCCGGCCGAGATCATGGCCGTGCTCAGGCCCGTGATCGAGAAGCAGGGCCTGATCTATGACAGCCTTGTCACCGCGTCGGATGTGAAGCGCGGCCGACCGGCCCCCGACATGTGCCTGCAATCGGCGCTGAATCTGGGCGTCGACTGCGTGCAGGCCTGCGTCAATGTCGATGACAGCGCGCCTGGGCTGGAAGCCGGGCTCAATGCCGGCATGTGGGTGGTGGGGCTGGCCTGCTCCGGGAACGAGGTGGGTCTGACCGCCGAAGCCTGGGCAGCCCTGCCGGAAGCCGAAAAGGCCCCCCTGCGCGCACGCGCCGCCGACAAGCTGGCCCGCACCGGGGCGCATTACGTGATCGACACCGTGGCCGACCTGCCCGGGGTGATCGAGGAGATCGCGGCCCGCCTCGCCGCGGGGGATGCGCCGTAAGCAACCAAGATGTCACCCCGGCCGGAGCGTAAGCGCAGGGCCGGGGTCTTGCCGCCGTTCAGATCCCGGGTCTCGCATCACGGATGCTCGCCCGGGACGACAACCATCTCGGACCCAGCCTCGGGCACGATCCGAACCTTCGGATTCCCTCACACCGCCGCCAGCCGGTCCACCGTGTCGGGGAATTTCTCGACCAGGCGGATCAGCAGGGCCGCCTGGGCATTCGGCTTGGCGCGCCCCTGTTCCCAGTTTTCCAGGGTACGCGGATTTGTGCGCAGATATCGGGCGAATACCGCGCGCGACAGGTGCAGGCGCTCACGCAGGGCCAGCAAGTCAGCGGCGGTCACATCCGGCACCGGCAGGATTTCCACATCATGCGTGCGCAGCGTCTGCTTACCTGCACGGGCATTCGTCAGGGCATCAAAACCCTCGGCAATCTCTGCAAAAAGGTTCCGCTCGGTCATCGCCTCGCCTCCAGTTCCGATTTCAGCATGCCCTTGAGAAGCTTTCTCTCCTCGAAACTCAAATCGGCCAGCTCGTCCTTATCGTACAGGGCGAACAACCAGAATTGCGAACCGCCATCCCACCAATAATAGATCACCCGCAACCCGCCCCGCTTGCCTTTGCGCCGGCGTGGGTCGCCATGGCGAAGCTTGCGCAGGCCGCCGGTTCCCTCAATCACATCCCCCGCTTCGGGCGCCGTCATCATGGCTTCCTGCAGGCCGCGAAAGCCCTCGTCATCCAGATAGTCGGCCCGGTAGCGGGCGAAAGCAGGCAGTTCGACGAAGCTGGCTTTCATGAGCCGCACTATACGCAAATTGCGGATAGATGCAAGGGCGGTCGCGGCTCACGGCTGACAGCAACACCGCGCGCCCGGTCGGAACCGACCGAGGTTTCGGGGGAAGTCCAACCACGACGTCGCTTTCGGGGCGTTAGGTCCCGGGTCTCGCATCACGGATGCCCGCCCGGGACGACAACACGCGGATTTCAGACGTTGAAGCGGAAGTGGAAGCAGTCGCCGTCCTTCACCACATATTCACGGCCTTCCAGGCGCATCTTGCCGGCTTCCTTGGCGCCGGGCTCCCCGCCGCAGGCGACGTAATCATCATAGGCAATGGTTTCGGCCGCGATGAAGCCGCGCTCGAAATCGGTATGGATGACGCCGGCGGCCTGCGGCGCCTTGGCCCCGCGATGCACGTTCCAGGCGCGCGCTTCCTTCGGCCCGATGGTGAAGAAGGTGATCTGGTCCAGCAGCGCATAGCCGGCTCGGATGACGCGGGCCAGACCCGGCTCCTCCAGCCCCAGATCGGACAGGAAGACCGTCCGCTCCTCCGGATCGTCCAACATGGCCACTTCCGCTTCGATGGCCGCGGAAATCACGACGGCCTGCGCGCCTTCGGCCTTGGCCTTTTCGAACACCTTGGCCGAGAGCGAATTGCCATCGGCAGCGCTCTCCTCCTCCACATTGCAGACATAGAGCACGGGCTTGGCCGTGATCAGCTGCATCATGCGCAGGCGCTTGGCATCTTCCTCGTCGCCGGGCGTGTAGAGCCGGGCGGGCCTGCCATCGCGCAGGAGTTTGAGCACCTCCACCACGATGTCGAGTTCCGCCTTGGCTTCCTTGTCATTGCCGCGCGCCTTCTTGATCAGATTGGCCTCGCGCCGCTCCAACGCTTCCAGATCGGCCAGCATCAGCTCGGTCTCCACGATCTCCGCATCGCGAAGCGGGTCGACCGAGCCTTCCACATGGGTGATGTCACCGGATTCAAAGCAGCGCAGCACATGGCAGATCGCATCGGTTTCGCGGATATTGGCCAGGAACTGGTTGCCCAGCCCTTCGCCCTTGGACGCGCCCTTCACCAGGCCTGCGATATCGACGAATTCAAGCTGGGTCGGGATGATCTTCTGCGATTTCGCCAGTTCGGCCAGCTTCGACAGGCGCGGATCGGGCACACCGACGCGCCCCGTATTCGGCTCGATCGTGCAGAAGGGATAGTTCGCCGCTTCCGCCGCCTGGGTCTGGGTGAGCGCGTTGAACAGGGTCGATTTGCCGACATTGGGCAGGCCGACGATGCCGCAGTTGAAACCCATGGGGGGAAGCCTTTCAGAAGATATCCGTCACGGAGAGCACGACAAGGGCGCGGTTTGCCCTGTCGCGGGCGCAGGGTCAAGCCCCGCCCTTCCAGCCCTTCAATTGATCGGCCAGCGAGCCCGTGACGGGCTGGTCTGCCGGGGTCGCGTCGGGCGGGGTCGGGGCGGGAATTTCCGCCTTTGACGCAGCTTTGGGCGGTGCCTTCGGGGCCGGTGGCGGGGCCAGATGCAGCGCGACCTTGGTCATGAAACGCGACGGGTCGGATTTCGCCAGGAAGCCCGCCTCGGCCGCCACGGCGTCCAGCAGCGCTTCGACATCCCGCTGCTCGGCCTTGGCGAAATCACCCAGCACATGGCCGATCACCTGCGCCTTGTCGC
>Ga0209066_10008382_pt1 | contig 10025 bp, 12 predicted proteins | sample All_14_2_FD_187198 | JGI IMG/M metagenome (GOLD analysis project Ga0209066, IMG submission 187198) | Freshwater microbial communities in response to fracking from Pennsylvania, USA - Allegheny Zone_MetaG_DW_15 (SPAdes) (version 2) ... | reverse complement strand
GGTTTCTCAGTTCATTCACATCGATCATCAGAGCCACACCTTCCAGTGCGATCGGCCCTCAGTCCAGCCCTGCAGCGGTTGCCATCCCGCCCGGCTGGGGCGCCCTTCAGGGCGGCGGGCGAGCGGACGGCTTCGACCGCCGCCCTGAAGGGCACCCCAGCCTGGGCGGTTCAGTCGCTGATCTTCGTCTGTTTGAAACGAGGTAGGTATTTTTGATGACCCACCGGTCTGGTTCGAGGATTCCATACCTGGGTCGTCAGACCGCCACTGAATCATCGCGACGGTAATCATCGCATTTGGCGTAACGATCGTAAGCATACCTAGTCAGGTGGGTCATGGCGGCGCCCTACCCCGAGCAGGCGAGAACCTTGTTCGCCAGCCACGGCGACCATAGGTTGGGTGTGAAGGAGCATTCCTATGACCACGCCCACGACAACCACCGTGCTACCATTTCCGCTTCCGGCGTCTGCGCCCGCTAAGACCGTCGCCTCCCAGGACCGGATCTGGGGCAAGGCGGTGACGGCCAACGGCTATGCGGGGATACCGTCGATCCTCATTCAAGCGCAGTCCCGGCTCGGCCTGACCGCGATGCAGTTCAACATTCTGGTCCAGCTGCTCGACTACTATCGCGATCCCAACCGGGCGCCGTTCCCTTCACGCGCGGAACTGGGCCGTCGGATCGGCGTGAAGCCGAAGACGATCCAGACGAACATGCGTCAGCTCGAACAGGCCGGTCTTGTGCGCCGGGAGATGCGTAAGACCGCAGCCGGCGACTGGGCCTCAAATGTCTATCATCTGGATGGGCTGATCGACCGTGTCCGCAAGTTGGAGCCGGAGTTCACCCAGGCACGCAAGGAACGGGAAGCAGTCCGGCTCCGCGTCTCGACCCCCGTGGGCCGCCGAACGTCGTAGAAACCCGGGGCTGAAATTGATTTACCCCGGGGGCATGCTTTGCAGCAGAGGCGATCCCGGGGTGTACGAAGGTAGAGATAATCCATGACCCACCCCGTTGCAAGGGCGGCCGCCGACGCCGACGCGGTGGAGGCGGCGCTCTCTCTGGAACGCTTCGCCCGGTACGTCGCCTGGGCCGACGGCGATCGCGAGCGCGCCGTCTCCCTCTATACGCTGAACACCCAGGTGTCCGAAGCCCTCTACGTGCCTCTGCAGGCGTTGGAAGTGGCGCTGCGCAACCGTATACACACGGTCATGTCGGCGGCTCACGGCCCGGGTTGGTTCCAACCCGAGGCCGGACATGTCACCGACCGCCAGGCGGAACAGGTTCGTGCGGCGGTCGCCGAGTTGACCGAGGCGGGCAAGCCGATCGAGGACGGGCGCGTCGTCGCCGCCCTGACCTTCAGCTTTTGGACCTCGATGTTCGGGCGGGAGCAGGACGATCTTTGGAAGCGGACCCTCCACAAGATCGCGACCCGCGACGGCCGCTTCCTGTCGCGCAAGGACTTCACCGCGCGGCTGACACAGGTGCGCCTGCTCCGTAATCGGATCGCCCACCATGAACCCATCCTCTACTGGAACCTGCCCAAGCTGCATCAATCCATGCTTGAGATGACGCGCTGGCTGTCGCCGGCGATGGATGATTGGCGTGGCACGGTCGATCGCTTTGCGCAGGTCCATCCGGCGGAACGGCTCGCCCTGCCACGTCCCGGAAAGGACGAGGCATGACCGAGGATGACCCCGAGCCGAAACGGGTGATCGACGTGAACGAGATACGCGATCCGTCAATCCTGGCGCACGGGCTCGATCGCGCCGACCGAGCCTACTGGCTTTACTACGACGAGACGCAAAACATCCGCCGACTCCATCTCGAACGCGGCACGCTCAACATCGCCGCTCCGGACTGCTGGGTGCTCGGCGGCGTCGGTCGGCCCGACGACACCCCAATCGACCTCGCGCCCCTGCGCCAGCGCGCGCGTATCCAGGCCTCGGCGGAAGAGCTGAAATTCCACCTGTTTGGACAGAAGGGCGGCGACCTCCTCGACGCTCTGGCCAAGCCGAAGATGGAGACATTTCTCGACTGGGTGATCGAGCAGGATCTTCTCGTCCACTATCTGGCGCTCGATCCCTTTTATTGGGCGATCGTGGACATCATCGATTCCGCTCTGCCCGATGATCCGGGCATGCTCGTCATGGCCATCCCGCAGTTGAAGTCGGACCTGTTCCGGCTTCTCCGGTCAGATCGCGACCGGGCGGCATCCCTCATGGTGCGGTTCAACTACCCGGACATCGCGCCACAAAACCGGGCGCCGTTCATGACGGCCCTCATCGACTGGCTGAGCGAGGCGGAGGAGGCCTTCGACCATTTCGACTACCAGATGCTTCGCGGCGTCCTGCAAATGGGCCGACGAAAGCCACTGACCTTCATCGAGGGCGAAACACCTCATGTCCTGATCGACGGGTTCAGGACATTCTTCATCGAGCGCATCTGTCTCCTGAAAAATGCCCGCCATGTGTTCGATCAAGAGGATGTGGTCGCCGCTGAGCTCGCGAAAATGGAGTTTGAAGACGACGGGTTTCAGTTCTGCAACCATCGCTTCGCGCCGCGGTCGCATGACGAGCCCGGCGTTCAGGCATCCGACATCATGGCGGGCCTGATTGGCCGGTTGTTCAGTTGGGCGGCCGGCGTGGACGATGAGGATGTCATGGAGACACGCGCGGCGCTCACCCCACTCCAGGAGCGAAGCCGCCAGCGCCTCTCCACCCTGATCCGCGCAAGCCGAGCCGAGAACGACGCCCTGACCAACGCGGTCGTGAGTCTGGAAGACCAGCGCAAGATCGCCGGGTTCCTGGACCTGTGATCGAATCGGCGCCGTCAGGCGCCGGTTCGCCCTGCTCAGGTCTGGTAGCTTCTGAGATGATCGACGGCCTTCTGAGCGTGAGACGCGGCCGAGATGATGAACCGCTTGTCGCCGCGCAGGACCTGCAGCCATGAGCCGATGTAGGCCGCGTGATCCTCGCGGGGTTCGAGCGCCAGACCCAGGTCGGCGCAGAGGAAGGCCGCACCGAGTTCGGCCACCAGCTCTTCGCGCGCATACCCTTCATCGCCATGGCGACGTCGGCCGAAGTCCCGGTCGAGCCGAGCGGGGTGGCGCGTCCAATGCGTCAGCTCGTGGCCGAAGGTGGCGTAGTAGGCCTGGGGATCCAAGAAGCTCTCGAACGGCGGCATCTGCACATAGTCGGGTTCGAGAACGTAATAGGCGCTCCCGCCCCCATGGCGGACATCGGCTCCAACGGCGGCGAAGAACGCTTCCGCGTCGGCGACCCGTTCGCCGGGATTTATCGCGGGCGCCGCGACCGGCGCGTACCTGTCGCCCAGACCGTCGATCTGATCGACGTTGAAGACGGTGTAGGCCTTCAGAAAAGGCACGCGCGAGGGCTCCTCGTCTCCGCATTGGGGAGACGGGTCGCGCTGAAGCGCGCCGGCATAGACGACCGTTGCGCCCTTCTCGCCCTTGCGGACGCGGGCGCCGAGGGCGAGCGCCTGACGGAAGGTCATCCAGGTGTCGGACTGGAAGCCCCGGCTGGCCGCCTCGGACCAGAGCAGCAGAACGTTAATGCCGCTGTAGGCTTCACCGTTGTGGCGCAGCGGCCGGGCCACATTGGTCTGCGAGGCCCAAGGCTGTGTCCAGGGCCGAACGCCGACCTCAAGCTGAGCGATGATGCTGTCGGTGATGCGAGTGTAGAGATCGGGGCGAGCGGGATCGGCGGGGCGCGACATGGCGGCCTCCTCGATAAGGGGTTTGAAGGAAGGGGCGGCGGCGCTTTCGCCAGCGCCGCCGCGACTTGGGTCAGCGAGACCAGATCAGGCTGTGACCGCCGTCGATCTCCACCAGGGAGGCGTAGATCGGGGCCGGGAAGCTGGGGTCATCGAGCTTGACCGAAAGGTACTCCCGATCTTCCCGCGAGGTGCGCTTCCAGGCGGCGCCGAACTCGGTGGAGCCGGAGAAGATGCGGAAGTCCGGCGCCTTCTCATCGGTCTTGTCGTTGGCCCGAAGCTGGGCCGACTTGACGTTCAGGCTGAGGGTCTTGATCGAGCCGCTGTAGTTGCCGTCCGATTGCTGGGTGAAGGTTCCGATGGTGGCCATTGAAGTCTCTCCTTGCTGATTTCGGGCCACGCCTGCCGCGGCCTCGATGGCGATCGACGGACCGGGGGCCGGGCGGCGCGCAGGGCGAGCGGAGAGAGCCCCCGCAGCAAAGCGGAGGACCGGGAAGAGCGAGTTTCTTGTTTCGCGAGGAAGGCCGCAGGCCGGGGAAGAAAGTCGCGCGAGCGGTTGCGCAAGCCGACCGGACCTCGGTCAGATCAGGCCATTGAGAGGCCGCGCCGGCTGGACCGACCTTCAGGAGAGATCACGGTCGCACTCGCCGCCACAACAGATCGACCACGTCTACAGGCTTGACCTGCTCCCGCCCTCAACCTCATGCCGCCAGCGGGAACACCTTCTCGACCGACAGGGACCCAGGCGGCAGCGGTCGCAACAACTCCGTCTCCGGCCGCTCCAGCCCCAGCCAGGCCGCGCCCTCCTCGGGACGCAGCAGTACAATCTGTCGGTCGTGATAGGGAGCGATGTCCGGGCCCGGCTCCGTCGTCAGGAGAGCGAAGGCGTCATTCTTTATGATCCCAGCGATCCAGAAGATCGGTTCTTCGGCGAGAGTGAAGCGCCATTTGGTCTTTCGCTTCTGGCCCGCCTCGGACGGCGTAAACTCGAAGAACCCGTCCGCCGGCGCCAGACATCGGGTGCTTCCGCCAAATGTCCGGCCGTCGGAACGGAAGTTGAAGACCGGAGCGCCGGTCGGCCCCTTCCACGCCCACGGCAGGGTGACCATCTCCGGCCCGGCGGCTCCCTGAACGATGATGGGTGCGCGATCGCCGATCCGGATGGACGACATCGGCCCGAAATTCGGCATGCCGCCGGGGAAAACCACCCGGCTGCCGGTGCGGTTGAAGGCCTCGATCACGTCATCGAAGGGCAGGATCAGTTGGTACTCATTGCACAAGTTTCGGTCCTCCGGCGTCCAACCTGTCCCCAACGCAGGCGGACCATCCTGGTTGACTCCAGACCAAAATGAGAACCAGAACATTTCAGGAACATTTATGACCTTGGAAAGGAGGCCGCTATGGCGTTTCGGCCTGCCGCCGAGCTGTCGGCGCTACGCGAACAGATTCAGCGTTTGGAGAATCCGGGTCGCACCCGCGCGGGGATGCTTCCGTTCGGCGTGCCCGGTCTGGACGCCGCGCTTCCGCAGGGAGGGCTTGCGACGGGCGCGCTGCACGAAGTCGCAGGCGGCGGCGACGGCGCCGTAGATGGCGCCGTCGCCGCCCTGTTCGCAGCAGGAATTGCCGCCCGTCTGCCGGGGCAGGTGTTGTGGTGCGTGACACGTCCGGACCTGTTTGCACCCGCGTTGCGGCAGTCAGGTCTCGATCCCGATCGGGTCCTCTACGTCGAGGCTGGCGACGAGACGACCCTGTTGGCGTGCTTCGAAGAAGGGCTACGTCACCGCGCCCTCGGCGCGGTCGTGGCCGAGATCTCCCGCCTCTCGATGACGGCCTCGCGCCGTCTGCAGTTGGCGGCCGAAAGCTCGGGAGTGACCGCCCTGGCCGTCAGGCGATGGCGACGCGCCACCGAGGCTGCCGATTTCGGCCAGCCAACGGCGGCCGCGACCCGATGGCGGGTCACGCCCCAGCCCTCATCCCCGCTGCCCGCGCCAGGTGTGGGACGTCCACGCTGGTTCATCGAACTCTTGCGCTGCCGCGCTGGCGGATGCGCCGAATTCACTCTGGAAGCCTGTGATGAGAAGGGTCGTCTCGCTGTACCTGCCGAACTGGCCCATCGATCGGCTGCGCCGGCGACTGGGCGCCGCCGCGCCGCCGCCTGACGCCCCGACAGTCCTTGTCGGCCGGGACCGCCGTCGCCGCATCATCACCGCCTGCAATCCTTCCGCTCGACTTCTGGGTCTTCGCCCCGGTCTCGCCGCCGCCCAAGCCCACGCGCTCGCGCCGGGCCTCCTTCCATTCGACGCCGATCCCGAAGGCGACGCCGTTGGTCTCGAGCGGCTCGCCCTATGGGCGCACAGGCAGCGCTCGGCTTTGAAGAGGATGTTGAGAGCCTGCTGCTCTCAGATGACATGAGCGATTGGCCCCCGTTCTCCCCTTCGGCCGACCCGCTCTATGAGCAGGCGCTGAAGGCGCTATGGACGGCTGAATGTGGTGCCGATGAGGAGGGGCGAGCCGTCTTCGGCTACCTGATGGGACGCGCCGAAGCGAACGAACGGCTTCTACCGCTTGCGGCTCGCCATGCGGACCAAACAGCCAACAATCGGAGAAACGCTCGGAAGCCGCGACGGCGTGGAGAAGAAACACGAGAGGCCGCGATGAGCGTGATTGCCCAGAACGAAACCATTTCAAAGCGCCGGTGCGCCGAGCGGGTGGCGGAAATCCGAGAGTTGACGGACATTCGCTCGATCGAGCAGCGGATCTCGGAATATTTCGAGAAGCTACCGAACGGCCGATTTAGACCGACAGCAACGGCTGTCGCCAAAGCTCGGGCTGCGAAAAGGGGGGGTTAGCGACGTTAGGTCCGGAAAACTTGAGGGGGTTAGCGATGCTACTCCCCTCTCCCACGACCTTGGCCGCCTCGGATGATGCTCGAAACTGGAGCTCATCCCATGAAACCTCGCCCCATGCCGTCACTGGCTTTCATCGCCGACCTGATCCGCCTGACCGCAGCAGTGGTCACTCTCATAGCCGCGATACTGCGGGTGTAAGTACTCACCTTCCAGCAAAGCGACCAGAACAGGGGCTTCCTAGTCATCTCGGGCTAGCGGTTACGTCTCCATTCCGTGCTCTGGGTGGAAAACCAAGCTGGCGTGACGACATGGCCGACTCCGAATGCCCGCATGACTGGCCCCGCCAGCAGAGCCGCTACCTCTGTCCAGTTCGCCTCCAAGGCTCCGATGGTCGCGGTCGCCCGGGACTTTCGGACATCGTCCGTCGCCTCATGCCCTTGGAACATCCATCGGTGGTGAAAGTCATGAAGGGTACGGCCCTTCAGCCCGCGCCACTCGCAACGGAAGTGGACTTGGGTGGCGAAACCAAACTCACGCGCCATCAGCGTCGCGTGGCGAACGACCTCGGCGATCCCCATCGCCATCTGGTTGGGACTAAAGGCAGCGCCCGGCGAGGTGCCCTTCCACCAGCTGGTATCTTCGATATAGCCGCGCTCGATGCTGGCGAGGCCGGTCGCTGACACACGCCACACATCCATTAAACCGACGCCGCTATCGGCCTCGAGCAGGTTCATCTCGAGGAACTCCAGCTCCCCGCCATCAAGCTGCTGATCTGTTTTCGAGCGAGGGGTCAATGGCCCATCAAAGACATGGAAGGCGCCCCAGCCCGTGTGGATCTCAGGATCGAGCTCATTGGCGACACGGCGAAGCATGTCCGACAGCTCGTTCGGGCTCGGAAGTTCGCCGGAGGTCTCGATCAGATAGGAGAACCGGTAGTTTGACTTCGCGATGATCTCAGGCCGGCCGTTCTCGGCGACGCCCTTGAGAAAGGCGGCGGCCATCGCAGCATCCCAGTTTTCCAGGCGCTCCATCGCCGATACGGCATCAGGCCCTGTGGCGCCGCCGCGTAGGGCAAGCTCGATGGCGCCGAGGATGCTCGACCGCTCCGCCATGGCGCACCTTCGGATGAGCGGTGTCCATTCTTCCGGGGTCAGGATCGGAGCGCTCTCGGGCCCGACCTTTCGAATGTAGTAGGCGCCGCGGTTGATGCCTTGGACCTTGCCGCTTGGATTCTGAGGGCCATCCGCGCGACAGCAGACCGGGGTCGGCCCGTGGGTTGGCACAATGACTACGGCGTAGGTTCGGCCTTGCGGGTCATCCAGCAGCCGCACGTCGCACTGGAAGACCGGGATGAGATAGTCTTTGACGACGCGTGCGATCGTGTCTCGGCTCGGCAGTTGTGGCCGTGGAGATGCAGGCTCAAGATTGTCGTCAAAGCCGATGACGATGTGCCCGCCGCCGTGGTTAGCGAGAGCGGCGATATGCCTGGCGAGTTTCGCGCGGCCCAAGGGCGTCTCGAGATCGACCTGTGCCTTGTACTCGGCACTGAGCGTCTCGTTCGGATCGTCGACGAGAAGCCGAAGCGCATCAGGTCCGAGGGTGTCAGTCGGAGTCACGTCCCGCCTCTTCGCGAAGATCGCGGAGCCGCTCTTCGCACACCGTGATCGCGAGGCTGCGCAGCACTTCGACCCGTTCTGTCAGCCACACGAGCTCCTCGTCGGTGATCCGATAGTGCTCGGAGTAGCGCGCCTTCACGTAGGCCTCGCGCAACAGCTCGAAGCACCGGCGCTCGAACTTGGTCTCGCGCGGCCAAGCCTCCGCGAGCCGGGCGTTGATCGCCTCGGCCTTCTTGCGGAGAAAAGCCAGATTGTGGGCCTTGCCGCTGTAGAGCGTCACCACGAGCAGGATGCAGTGGTAGAGATGCTCTGACGCCTGGTGGAGACTGAATGCCGCTAGGCTGTTGTTATCGCGCTGCGCGTAGAAGACAGCTCCCGCTTGGAACTCCTTTGAGCTGTGCATCCACTTCGAGAAGAAGCCCTCAGCTTCGGCCAGCGCAGCCTTGGCTTTGATCGTCGCCGGCTTGTGCAGTTTGGCTCCAGGTGTGTCGTACAGGACGACACCATCGCGCAGGATGTCGGCAAAGAAGTAGCGGCCTCTATCCAGCTGTTCGTTCACGTCATCGAGCGTGTGAACAATGATGCTGACGGGCGTGCGGATTTCGCCTTCGCCGGGCATGGTCCGGTTATTGGCGTCGAACCAGAACTCGCCGTCCGTCAGATCCTCATGATCGACGATGACCAGGAGATCAAAGTCCGAAAAGTAGCGTCCGACCGGATCGTGGACCCAGTCCCCTCGCGCGTATGATCCGTAAAGGACGATGTTGAGGATCTTGCCGTTCTTCAGCCGCTCGGCGCGACGCGTCGAGATCGCTTCGTCGAACGAAGTACGGATCACATCGACGACGTAGCGGAGCTCGGACTGCTTGGGCAGCGGCAGATGATCAAGAGACTTTTTCACGGGCAGATTCTCCCCGAACGGCTCGCGCGCCGCAAGGCAAAGTTGAGCGCACCCCTTATCATTCGCCGGTCGAAGCGGGCTGCGGCTCCTCGCCTTCGATGACGACGGCAGTCGAAGAGAAGTAAGGCGGGGGCGTATCCGGCATCAAGGACATGATCCGCCCGTCGGGCCGAACGAACTCATGCGTGGCGCCGCGAATGAGCGCCGGGTCGAGCGGGATGAGGGCGTTCGGATTGTGAATGACGACCATCCCCTCGACCCATGTCTCGGCATAGCCGGGCGCGTGCACCAGATCCCGGAAGGGACGCGGCGCTGGATCGTCCGGATCGCCTTCGTGGCGCCTGTAACCCTCACGCAGCATCCGAACGCGAGGGTCACCGAAGCCGGCGAGGAAGCCCATGCGATTGAACTTCAGCAGCGTTCCTTGCGGATTGATTAGAACGGCGCTGACGTTTTCAGCCCGCTCATAGGCGAAGAAGCCGCTCGGCTCGTTAGCGGCGCCGTAGATGTGGCGCTCGATGCGCTCGACGTGAATCTTCCCCTCCCGCATCGAGTGACGAACACCGAACAGCAGCTCGTTCGCAGCCGGCGCGATGAACCGCATGGAGCCCTGCGCGTGGAAATCCTGGAGCGCCAGAACGAACGGCCGGTCAGCCATGCCTTCAGCCGCCCAGTAGGGCGGCTGTTTGCGAAGCTTGCGACGAAGGGGCCGCACCAGCTTGATAGGGATGAAGTTGGTCAGATAGTCGTCGAATGTCTCCCGAGTGAGCGGCGGCGCCTCAGCTTCACCCTGCGGCGCGTTGGCGGTGGTCGCCTCCACACCGAGGCTGCCGTTCAGGCCCGAGAACTGAAAATCCGGTGCGACCGCGTCGCCCTGACGGGCGAAGCCGCGCTCGGTAAAAGCCGCGAAGAGGTAAAGCTCCCATAGG
>Ga0209066_10008381_pt1 | contig 10026 bp, 10 predicted proteins | sample All_14_2_FD_187198 | JGI IMG/M metagenome (GOLD analysis project Ga0209066, IMG submission 187198) | Freshwater microbial communities in response to fracking from Pennsylvania, USA - Allegheny Zone_MetaG_DW_15 (SPAdes) (version 2) ... | reverse complement strand
ACGGCCGGATCGGGCGCAGGCGGTGGCAGGCCGTAATCAATTGGAGGCGGAGCCTGTTGAGCGGCGAGGGCCAGCCCCGCGATCCATCCAGCCAGGCTCATCGCCGCGCTCCATCACATGCCTTCGACGCCCCGCTCGATGGAAAGCACGCCCGTGCGGGAAAGTTCCACCAGGCCCAGCGGCCGCATCAGATCCAGGAACTTGTCGATCTTGGACGGCGCGCCCGAGATCTCGAACACGAAGCTTTCCAGGGTGGTGTCCACCGGCTTGGCGCGGAAGATATCGGCGACGCGCAGGGCCTCGACCCGATCGGCGCCTACGCCGCGCACCTTGACCAGGGCCAGCTCGCGCTCGACGCCGTTGGGATCGCGGGTCACGTCGTGGACGCGACGAACGCTGACCACCTTCTGCAGCTGGGCCTCGATCTGGTCCAGCACATGACGGGTGCCGCGCGTCACCACGGTGATGCGGCTGGTATGGGCCTTGTGGTCGGTCTCGGCGACGGTCAGGCTCTCGATATTGTAGCCCCGCGCGGCGAACAGCCCGACCACGCGGTGCAGAACACCCGGCTCGTTGTCGACCAACAGGGCGAAGGTCGCCGTCTGCTCGGCTTCTGAGGCGACGGGCATGTCGTAGGCGGATCCGGAGGCGGCGGGGGCGTTGGTCATGGGATCGCTTCTAAGCAAAGGAGAGCTGAAGGGCGAGAGGCAGCTTAAACCAACCCCGCCCCGGCCGCGCCGATGACGTTCCCGATATCCTCGACGTCGCCCATGATCATCTCGTTGTGGGCCTTGCCCGAGGGGATCATCGGCAGGCAGTTCTCGTGCTTCTCGACGCGGCAGTCGAAGACCACGACCCTGTCGCTGTTGATCATCTCCAGGATCTTGTCATCCAGCTCGGCCGGGTCGCTGCAGCGGATGCCGACGGCGCCGTAAGCCTCGGCCAGTTTCACGAAGTCGGGCAGGCTGTCGGAATAGGAGTGGCTGTAGCGCTCGCCATGCAGCAGCTGCTGCCACTGGCGGACCATACCCATCCACTCGTTGTTGATGATGAAGATCTTGACCGGCAGGTTGAACTGGATCGCCGTCGACAGTTCCTGGATGCACATCTGGATCGAGGCTTCGCCGGCGATGTCGACGACCAGGGCGCCCGGATGGGCCATCTGCACGCCCAGGGCCGCGGGCAGGCCATAGCCCATGGTGCCCAGGCCCCCGGAGGTCATCCAGCGATTGGGCTCCTCGAAGCGATAGAACTGCGCGGCCCACATCTGGTGCTGGCCGACTTCCGTCGTGATGTAGGTGTCGCGGCCCTTGGTCAGCTCATACAGGCGCTCGATGGCGTACTGCGGCTTGATGGTGGTTTCCGAGGTCCGGTACTTCAGGCACTGGCGGGCGCGCCACGTATCGATCTGGGCCCACCAGTCGCTGAGGGCGGGCTTGTTGGGCTGATGGCCGGCGGCCTTCCACGCGGCGATCAGATCCTCAAGCACGCTGGCGGCGTCGCCGATGATCGGCAGGTCGACGCGGACGTTCTTGTTGATCGACGAGGCGTCGATATCGATGTGGATCTTCTTGCTGCCCGGCGAGAAGGCGTCCAGCCGGCCGGTGACGCGGTCGTCGAAGCGGGCCCCGACGCAGATCATCACGTCGCAGTCGTGCATGGCGTTGTTGGCCTCGAACGTGCCGTGCATGCCCAGCATGCCCAGCCAGGCCGGATCGGCGGCCGGGAAGGCGCCCAGCCCCATCAGGGTAGAGGTGACGGGCGCACCTGTCAGCGCCTGGAACGCGCGCAGCGCTTCGCTGGCCCTGGGGCCGGCGTTGATGACGCCGCCGCCGGTATAGAAGATCGGCCGGCGGGCGCTGGCGATCAGCTTGGCGGCTTCGGCGATGCGACCGGCCTCGCCCTTGGTCCGGGGATTGTAGGCGTGGGTCGAGGCGACTTCGGTGGGGCCGTAGTACTCGCCCTTGGCGAACTGCACGTCCTTGGGAATGTCGATCAGCACCGGGCCGGGCCGGCCCGTCGTCGCGATCTTGAAGGCCTCATGGATGATCTGCGGCAGGTCGCGGACGTCTTTGACCAGATAGTTGTGCTTGGTGCACGAGCGGGTCATGCCGACCGTGTCGGCTTCCTGGAAGGCGTCGGTGCCGATCAGGTGGGTGGGGACCTGGCCGGTGATGACGACCATGGGAATGGAGTCCATCAGGGCGTCCATGATGCCGGTGATGGCGTTGGTCGCGCCGGGGCCCGAGGTGACCAGCACGACGCCCGGCTTGCCCGAACTGCGCGCATAGCCTTCGGCCGCGTGGGTCGCGCCCTGTTCATGGCGAACCAGGATGTGCTGCAGGCGCGGCTCATGGAACAGCGCGTCATAGATCGGCAGCACCGCCCCGCCCGGATAGCCGAACAGCACCTCGACGCCCTGATCCACGAGGCCGCGAACCACGATCTCGGCGCCGGTCATGGCGCGATCGATGGTCGTTTCGGTCGAGGCGGGGCTCTCGATGGTCTGGTGGGCGGTCATGGCGGTGGTCCGTAGGGGGTTCGGGAAAGGGGGAGGCAGAAAAGAAAAAAGGTCCCGAAGGACCTTTGCGCGCGCGACTGAACTACGACGTGACTTCGAGGTCACATCGCGGACAGCCGCTCCATAAGTACGATCATGGTTTTGCGCACGAGTCTTGCTCCAAAGCTACGGAAAGGGTGATGCCATGCGCGAAAGGGGGCGTCAAGGCGGGTTTTAAGGCATGGATGTGCCTTATTGTCCCAAGTCAGTCGTCCAGAGTGTCGAGCAGCAGCTGCAAGGCCGCCTGAGCGAAGGCCTGCATGTTCGCCGCCCGGTCATTGACGCCGGTCTCCAGGGTGGCGCTGACGGCCGTCTCCTCGCCGACCACGGCCGTGCAGGTGTGGCCGGGCTGATCGCCGTAGCGGTTGCCGTCAGGCCCCGCCGCGCCGGTTTCCGAGAGACCCCAGGTCGCCTTCAGGTTCTTGCGCGCCACGCGGGCCAGCAGCACGGCATAGGGCTCGCTGGCCGAGCGCAGGCCGTCCATGGCCTTCTGGGGGATGTCCATCAGGGTCAGGCGGGCCCGCGCCGTGTAGACGACCGCCCCGCCGACATAGAATTTCGACGCGCCCGGCACGGCCAGCAGGGCCGCCGAGATCAGCCCGCCTGACGAGGACTCGGCGATGGCGATGGTCTCGCCGCGGGCGATCAGGCGCTCGGCGACGCGTTCGGCGAGGGTGGAAAGGTCGGTCATCGAATGGTCCTTGAAAACGGTTGGAGGCGGGTCAGACCCGCTCCCAGTCGGGCGTCTGGTTCCTGAACCAGGTCAGCTGGCGCTTGGCGTAGCGGCGGGTTTCCTGGCGGGCGGCGTCGAGGGCCTGGTCCAGGGTGATCTCGCCGCGCAGGTGGGCCGCCAGTTCGCGATAGCCCAGGGCCTTGAGCGCGGGCAGGGCGGGGCTGAGGCCGCGCGCTTCCATGGCCGCGACTTCCTCCAGCGCCCCGTTCTGCACCATCACCCCAAGACGGGCATCGCAGCGGGCATAGAGCTCAGCGCGCGGCGGATCCAGCACCACGCCCTTCCAGCTGCCCGGCGCCAGAGAGGGCCGGGTGTCGTTCTGCCATTCGGTCAGGGAGCGGCCGGTGGCTATGGCGACGGCATGGGCGCGCAGCAGGCGCTGGCGGTCGCCGACCTCGATGCGGGCGGCGGCCTCGGGGTCGAGCTTGGCCAGGCCTTCGCGAAATTCGTGCTCGCCCTGGGCTTCGTACAGCAGGCCGGAGATCTCGCGCTGGGTGTCCGACACAGCCGGCACGTCGGCCAGGCCATGGGTCAGGGCGCGGAAATAGAGGCCGGTGCCGCCCACCACCACCGCCGGCTTGCCGCGGTGGTCGATGTCGCGCAGGGCGACCATGGCCGCCTCCAGCCACTTGCCGACCGACCAGGTCTGGGCCGCATCGACCGTGCTGAACAGGTGGTGGGGAACCGCCGCCGTCTCCTCCGGCGAGGGACCGGCGGTCAGGACCCGCAGGCCGTCATAGATCTGCATGGAGTCGGCATTGACGATCTCGCCGCCGATTTCCTGGGCCAGACGCAGGGCGTAGGCCGACTTGCCGCTTGCCGTTGGACCGGCGATCAGCCAGATGCGATAGTCGCGCGCTTTGGGGTTATCCAGGGTTGCGTCAGTCACAGGGGAGCTCATGCGTCCGTCCTATCTCATCGCGGCAAGCCTTGCCGCATCCGTGGCCCTTTCGCCAGCGCTGGCCGTAGCGGCCGATGTCAGCGCCCGGACCGCGCAGGCGACCGTTCCATCCGCGACCCCCGCCGTCCAGCTCGCCGCGCCCCCGGCCCTGGCTCCGGCGCTGGGCGAAAAGGCCGGTTGCGGCGCCGTGCTGGTGATCCTGGGCAAGGTGGCGGAAGGTTATCCCGAACTGTTCTCCAGAAGGGCCAACGGCAAGGGCGTCCAGACCGTCCTCAGCGCCCTGGGCCTGAAGGGCAGGGCGATGATGGACGAGGCTTTCGCCGAGGCCGGCGCCCAGGGTCTGACGCCCAGCCAGACCTATGAGGCGGGCGTTTCGCAGGTGCTTACGCTGATCAAGCCCGAGTCCGGCGTCTCCGCCGATGAGGTCGGCCGCAAGGTCGGACTGGCGCTGATGCAGCGCTGCACGGGCATCGAGTAGTATGGACTCGGGTTGACGCGCGCGGACGCCTGGCTTAGCGCCGCGCCATGCTCGCCCTCACGCTCGTCGGCCCCGGCGCCGAAACCATTGCTCGCGCTCTTGGACTGGGTGATCCCGTCCAGCTGGGCCATGACGCCTTTGACCTGATCGCGCCGGGCGAAGTGGCCGAACTACGGGCCCACGTCGGCGAGCAGGTCGCGGGCCTACCGATCGATTTCGCTGTTCAACCGGTCGAGAACCGCAGGAAGCGCCTACTGATCGCCGACATGGACTCGACGATCATCAACGTAGAATGCCTGGACGAGCTGGCCGACTTCGCCGGCGTCAAGGCCCAGGTCTCCGAGATCACCGAACGCGCCATGCGCGGCGAGCTGGCCTTCGAGGGCGCCCTGCGCGAGCGGGTCGGCATGCTGACCGGACTGTCGGTTGACGCCCTTCAGAGCTGCTACGACGACCGTGTGCGGCTCAATCCAGGGGCCGAGACCCTGGTGAGGACCATGGCGGCCCACGGCGCGCGTTGCGCCCTGGTTTCCGGCGGCTTCACCTTCTTCACCAGCCGGGTCGCTCAGGCTGCGGGCTTTCACCTGAACCGCGCCAACACCCTGATCGAGGCCGATGGCAAGCTGACCGGTCAGGTCGGCGATCCGATCCTGGGCAAGGAGGCCAAGCTGGCCGCCCTTCGGGAAGAAACCGCCGCTCTGGGCCTGACCCCCAGCGATGCCCTGGCGGTCGGCGACGGCGCCAACGACCTGGCGATGATCGAGGCCGCCGGCCTGGGCGTCGCCTATCGCGCCAAGCCGATCGTCGCCGCCCAGGCCCATGCCAAGGTGGATCACGCCGACCTCACGGCCTTGCTCTACTTCCAGGGCTACAAGGCCTCGGAGTTCGCCGCATGAGCTTCCCGCGCCGCGTCGAGGCGGTGATCTTCGACATGGACGGCCTGCTGCTGGACACCGAGATCGTCTATCGCGCCGCCATGATCGAGGCGGGCTCGGTGTTTGGCGTGGCGTTCACCGGCGAGATCTATGCCTCGATGGTTGGCCGGACCAATCCCGAATGCGGCGTGCTGCTGCGCGACCTGTATGGCGAGGACTTCCCGGTCCAGGCCTTTTTCGAGCGCGTCTGGAGCGACGTCGAGGACCTGCTGGAGGCCGAGACCCGGCTGAAGGCCGGCGTGATCGAGATCCTCGACTATCTGGACGAGCTGGATCTTCCGTGCGCCATCGCCACCTCCAACGGCATGGTGTCGGTCGAGAAGTATCTGGGGCGCTTTGATCTGCTGAGCCGCTTCAATGCGGTGGTCGCCAATGCCGACGTCGTCCGCCACAAGCCGCATCCCGATCCCTATCTGGAAGCGGCCCGCCGCCTCGGCGTCGATCCCGCCCAGTGCCTGGCGCTGGAGGACTCACACCCCGGCGTCCGCGCCGCCCACGCGGCCGGCATGATGACGGTAATGGTGCCCGACATCCTCGACCCCAACGAGGAGATGCACGACAAGTGCGTCCACATCGCCGACAGCCTGCACGTGGTGCTGGATCTGCTGAAGGCGTCGGTCTGAGCGCTGAATTTCAAGATACCCAAAAGCTAGTCATCCCGGACGGCGTAGCCGATCCGGGATGACAAGATTATTTTGTTTTGGATAGCCGACTACGCGCTGCGCAGTTCGTCCGTCCTGAGGTCCGCCGGCAGATCGATCGACCAGTCGCCCAGGAACGCCGTCAGTGCTTCCAGCCCCATGGGCTTGGCGATGTGATAGCCCTGCGCCAGGTCGCAGCCCATCAGTTGCAGCACGGCCAAGGCCTCACGGGTCTCGACGCCCTCGGCGGTGACCTTCATGCCCAGGCTGTGAGCCAGGTCGATGGTCGACTTGACCAGCAGGGCGTCCTTGCCGCCGGCCTGCAGCGACAGCACGAAGGTCTTGTCGATCTTCAGTTCGTCGGCGCGGATCTGCTTCAGATAGGCCAGCGACGACAGGCCCGAGCCGTAGTCGTCGATGGACACCGCGATGCCGGCGGCGTCGAAGCGTTCCAGCACGCCCAGCGCCACATCGGGATTGCCGATCACGGCCGTCTCGGTGATCTCGAAGCACAGGCGGGCGTTCTCGCGGATCACCTGCTCGATGGCGCGATCGGCGAAATCGGCGTCGTCGATCAGGCGGCCCGACACATTGACCGACATCAGCACGTCATGGCCGGCGTCGCGCAGCCTGCGCTGGTCGGCGATCGCCTGGGTCAGGACAAAATCGGTGAGCGCGCGGATATGGCCGGTCTCCTCGGCCATCTCGACAAACAGGTCGGGCCGCATGAAGCCGCGGGTCGCATGGTTCCAGCGCACAAGAGCCTCGACGCCGGTGATCTGGCCGGTGCGCAGGTCCAGCTTGGGCTGGTGATTGAGGAACAGGGCGCCGGTGGCCACGCCGTCCAGCATCTCGCTCATCAGCGAAAGATTGCCGGCCGGATCGCCATAGGCGACGGGGTCAAACACCATCACCTTGCGGTTGGCCGCGCGGCCCTGGTCCAGGGCGATCAGGGCCTGTTCGATCAGGCGGGGGGCGTCCAGCGCCCCGCCCGTGGTGGCCGCCACGCCGTGGGTCAGGTGAATGTCGACCCGTTCGCCGCCGACCCGGATGGGCCGTTCGAGGTCTTTCACCGACCCATCGACCAGCGGCAGCAAGGTGGCAAGATCGGTGAGGTTGGAGACAACGCAGAGCGTCGAGGTGGTCAGTCTTCCGACCAGCAGGTCGGGGCTGATGGCCATGATCCGTTCACCCAGATCCGCAATCAGCTGGGTCGCCAGGGTATAGCCGATGGCGCCGCGCAGAAGGGAAAGCGATCCAGGCCCACGGCGCTGATAATCACCTGCTCGCCCTCGGCGGCCCCGGCCAGGCGGGCGGAAATCTCGCGCTCCAGTGCGCGACGGTTGGGCAGCCCGGTTTCTTCGTCGTGCAGGGCCTGGTGGATCATCGTGGCTTCGCGGTCGCGAATCTCTGCGGCCATCAGGTTGAAGCTGCCAGCCAGGCGCCCGATTTCGTCATGGGTCTGGACCTCGACGCGGACGTCCTCGCCGCGCTGCAGACGACGAGCGGCGGCGTCCAGCGCGGCGATCGGGCGGGCCAGCCCCCGCGATAGCGCCCAGCTGGCGACGATGACCAGGGCCGCGCCCAGCAGGCCGGCCAGGATCACGGCGGCGAACAGAGGGCGATAGGGCGCCATGGCCTTGGCCATCGGATAGCGCAGCACCAGCGCCGCCTCGCCGTCCTGGTCCAGAGATTTGAGAGGCTTGACCAGCACCAGACTGTCGGCGCTGCCGGCCTTCAGCAGTTCCGGCTCGTGGGTCTTGGCCTGCAAGGCCTGGTCGACATGGGCGCCGATCTTTTGGGGATCGAAGCTGGTGTCGGTAGTGATCCACTGGCCACCCCGTTGGTCGAAGACCTGGGCGTCAAGGTCGATGGCCGACAGGCCCTCCAGGGCCCGCATCTCGCGATCGTCCAGCTTGGCGGCAAAGACGATCCAGCCGTTCAGGGTCGGGGCCATGATCGGCGCCGAGATGATCTGATAGGGCGCGTTGCCGATGACGAACACGCCCTGGGCGCCGTCTTCCGCGTCCAGCGCCGACCACAGCTTGTCCAGGTCCAGAAGGGCCGGATCGACGCCGATGACGTCGCCGTCGACGCCGACCGTGAAGGCCAGGTCCAGGCCCAGTCGCTGGCGCAGATTGGTGATGGCCGACTCGACGGTGGGGGCGTCGCGGGTGGCGACTGCGGAGCGGAAGCCAAAGTCGCGTGACAGCAGGTCGGCGCCGTCGCGCAGGCGCTGGGTGCGCAGCGCCCAGACGCGGTCGAACACTGTGCCGCTGACCGCCAACTCCTTGCGAACCGTCTGCTGGGCGGCGCCCGCAATGGCCAGATAGACCGTAACCGCGACCAGGCTCAGGGCCAGGGCAAAGAGCCCGGCGTAAAGAACGGTCAGCTTGGTCTGGAGGCGGTTGAACACGGCGGGTCTCAGTGATGCGCCGCCGGCGCGCGCAACTCGATGGTGACGGTCTCGCGCGTTGCCCCGCCGCCCAGCGAGGTCAGGGGCAGGACCTTCTCGTTCCTTGGCGCGCGCAGATAGGGATGCCAGACGCGGACCACGGCCGGACCTGCGGGCGCATCGGCGATGGTGGCCACGCCCGAGGCGTCGCTCTTGGCCGCATAGGCGGTGTCGACCACCTTGATGAAGCCGACCATCTGGTCGTGAATATTGCAACCGATGGCGGCCGCGCCGACGGCGGGGAGCTTGACGATGCGGTTTTCCTCGCGGCCGTACAGCTTCAGCTCGAACTTGTTGCCGGGCGAGAACGAATAGACGTGGTGACGCACCTTATCGAGGTTGGGGAACGCCACCTCGGCGCCGGCCGGCACGATCAGCACGAAGGGCGAGAACTGGATGTTCTGCTGCTGAACGCGGTAGGGCCATGGGAACTTGATCGGCCCCCGGCTGGGTTTGCCGCCCGGGTGAACCGTGACCACGGCGTCGGAAACCGGCTTTCCATCGGCGCCGCGCACCGTGACGGTCAGGCTGCCCGCCAGGGCATCGCCGCCCATTATTGCAACCAGGAGAAGTGCTGCAGCGAATTTCATGCCGAACTTCTAGCGGCTTTCAAATGAAATCGGCGTTAACACCAGTGTTGTCGCCGAGCGAAGCGGGCCTTTGAAGCGGTTAAACTGGAAACCTTCTGTAAAGTCTTCTGAACCACCCTGTGCATTTGAATGACAAGGCGGGCAGGCGCGCGTCCGGTCGACGACGGGGGCGACATGCGGTTGCAACTCTTGAAGGCCATCGGTCTGGCGGCGGTGGTGGCGGGAACCCTGGGATGCGCTGGCGGCGCGAGCGCCACCGAAATCGGAACCGGCGGCAAGCTGTTGCTGACGGGCGGCGTCAGTTCGCTGGAAGGCGGCGCTGGCGGCGGTCTGGCGACCTGGGCTGTCATCGCCGGCAACGAGACCGATAGCGGCGTCGGCGGCAAGGTCCATGCGACCTATGTCGACGTCTCCGACTACACCCTGCGCGCCGCAGGCGCGGCGGTAGGACTGCATGACCGGATCGAACTGTCGGTCGCCCGTCAGGAGTTCGACACGGGCGCCACGGGCGCCAAGCTGGGCCTCGGCAAGGGCTTCACCTTCAAGCAGGACATCGTTGGCGTAAAGCTGCGGGTTCTGGGCGACGCGGTCTATGAACAGGATACTTGGGTCCCGCAGGTCGCGATCGGCGCGCAGTACAAGAAGAACAACCAGGACGCCATTGTCCGCGCGATCGGCGGCAGGAAGGACAGCGGCGTCGACTACTATGTCGCCGCCACCAAGCTGGTGCTCG